>BNJS01002874.1_pt1 | contig 85330 bp, 117 predicted proteins | sample 8540461 | NCBI WGS metagenome assembly BNJS01 (sample SAMD00202454, study PRJDB9452) | human saliva metagenome | isolation source: human saliva | place: Japan
CTGTTGTGAAGCTTTATAAAACCAGTGCGTCGTTATTTTTTTGCTCTTTAACAATATATCAGACAATCTGTGTGGGCACTTGTTGATTGACTTGTTTTAAAAAAATATTTTTTTAATTTTTGAAGTCTTAATAGGTGCTAACTAGAAATTCATAATACTTTTTTAAGTAGTGACATTTTATGTCAGCAGTATTGAGCGATTGAACTTGAATTGAAGAGTTTGATCATGGCTCAGATTGAACGCTGGCGGCAGGCTTAACACATGCAAGTCGAACGGTAACATAAAGAAGCTTGCTTCTTTGATGACGAGTGGCGGACGGGTGAGTAATGCTTGGGAATCTAGCTTATGGAGGGGATAACTACGGGAAACTGTAGCTAATACCGCGTAATATCGAAAGATTAAAGTGTGGGACCTTCGGGCCACATGCCATAGGATGAGCCCAAGTGGGATTAGGTAGTTGGTGAGGTAAAGGCTCACCAAGCCGACGATCTCTAGCTGGTCTGAGAGGATGACCAGCCACACTGGGACTGAGACACGGCCCAGACTCCTACAGGGAGGCAGCAGTGGGGAATATTGCGCAATGGGGGCAACCCTGACGCAGCCATGCCGCGTGAATGAAGAAGGCCTTCGGGTTGTAAAGTTCTTTCGGTAGCGAGGAAGGCATTTAGTTTAATAGACTAGGTGATTGACGTTAACTACAGAAGAAGCACCGGCTAACTCCGTGCCAGCAGCCGCGGTAATACGGAGGGTGCGAGCGTTAATCGGAATAACTGGGCGTAAAGGGCACGCAGGCGGTGACTTAAGTGAGGTGTGAAAGCCCCGGGCTTAACCTGGGAATTGCATTTCATACTGGGTCGCTAGAGTACTTTAGGGAGGGGTAGAATTCCACGTGTAGCGGTGAAATGCGTAGAGATGTGGAGGAATACCGAAGGCGAAGGCAGCCCCTTGGGAATGTACTGACGCTCATGTGCGAAAGCGTGGGGAGCAAACAGGATTAGATACCCTGGTAGTCCACGCTGTAAACGATGTCGATTTGGGGGTTGAACTTTAAGTTTGGCGCCCGTAGCTAACGTGATAAATCGACCGCCTGGGGAGTACGGCCGCAAGGTTAAAACTCAAATGAATTGACGGGGGCCCGCACAAGCGGTGGAGCATGTGGTTTAATTCGATGCAACGCGAAGAACCTTACCTACTCTTGACATCCAGAGAACATTCCAGAGATGGATTGGTGCCTTCGGGAACTCTGAGACAGGTGCTGCATGGCTGTCGTCAGCTCGTGTTGTGAAATGTTGGGTTAAGTCCCGCAACGAGCGCAACCCTTATCCTTTGTTGCCAGCGATTCGGTCGGGAACTCAAAGGAGACTGCCGGTGATAAACCGGAGGAAGGTGGGGATGACGTCAAGTCATCATGGCCCCTTACGAGTAGGGCTACACACGTGCTACAATGGCGTATACAGAGGGAAGCGAGAGTGCGAGCTGGAGCGAATCTCACAAAGTACGTCTAAGTCCGGATTGAGTCTGCAACTCGACTCCATGAAGTCGGAATCGCTAGTAATCGCAAATCAGAATGTTGCGGTGAATACGTTCCCGGGCCTTGTACACACCGCCCGTCACACCATGGGAGTGGGTTGTACCAGAAGTAGATAGCTTAACCTTCGGGAGGGCGTTTACCACGGTATGATTCATGACTGGGGTGAAGTCGTAACAAGGTAACCGTAGGGGAACCTGCGGTTGGATCACCTCCTTACCAAAAAAACGAGAGACAATAAGTGTCCACACAGATTGATTGATATATTGTAGAAAAATGAAATGAGAGAAAAAGTGCGTAAGCAAAATGTAAGATAGAGTATCTTTATTTGTTGTCCCCATCGTCTAGAGGCCTAGGACATCGCCCTTTCACGGCGGTAACCGGGGTTCGAATCCCCGTGGGGACGCCAAATAAAGATAACTTTATTATCTTCTGTTCTTTAACAACCAGGAAACAAGCTGAAAAACTGAAGAGACTTTCAAGTCCTTTTAAGGATAAGAAAAAGTCTGAGTAAGAATAAAATCTTGATTGAACAAAAAGCAATCAAGTGTTTAGTTGAAAAACACAACATCAAGAAATTTTTTTGAGGTTGTATAGTTAAGTGACTAAGCGTACAAGGTGGATGCCTTGGCAATCAGAGGCGATGAAGGACGTGCTAATCTGCGAAAAAGCTTGGATGAGTCGATAAGAGGCGTTTAATCCAAGATGTCCGAATGGGGAAACCCAGTAGATGAAGAATCTACTATCACTTACTGAATACATAGGTAAGTGAGGCAAACCGGGAGAACTGAAACATCTAAGTACCCCGAGGAAAAGAAATCAACCGAGATTTCGTTAGTAGCGGCGAGCGAACGCGAAGGAGCCTGTTAGTGATAATGACAGAGACAGAGGAACAAGCTGGGAAGCTTGGCGATACAGGGTGATAGCCCCGTACTCGAAGTCCAGGTCATGGTACTAAGCTAACGACAAGTAGGGCGGGACACGTGATATCCTGTTTGAAGATGGGGGGACCATCCTCCAAGGCTAAATACTCCTGATTGACCGATAGTGAACCAGTACTGTGAAGGAAAGGCGAAAAGAACCCCGGTGAGGGGAGTGAAATAGAACCTGAAACCTTGTACGTACAAGCAGTGGGAGCCCTTTTAAGGGTGACTGCGTACCTTTTGTATAATGGGTCAGCGACTTATATTTTGTAGCGAGGTTAACCGAATAGGGGAGCCGAAGGGAAACCGAGTCTTAACTGGGCGTTTAGTTGCAAGGTATAGACCCGAAACCCGGTGATCTAGCCATGGGCAGGTTGAAGGTTGGGTAACACTAACTGGAGGACCGAACCGACTAATGTTGAAAAATTAGCGGATGACTTGTGGCTGGGGGTGAAAGGCCAATCAAACCGGGAGATAGCTGGTTCTCCCCGAAATCTATTTAGGTAGAGCCTTGAGCGGACACCTTCGGGGGTAGAGCACTGTTTCGGCTAGGGGTCCATCCCGGATTACCAACCCGATGCAAACTACGAATACCGAAGAGTGATACTCAGGAGACACACGGCGGGTGCTAACGTCCGTCGTGGAGAGGGAAACAACCCAGACCGCCAGCTAAGGTCCCAAAGTCTATATTAAGTGGGAAACGAAGTGGGAAGGCTTAGACAGCTAGGATGTTGGCTTAGAAGCAGCCATCATTTAAAGAAAGCGTAATAGCTCACTAGTCGAGTCGGCCTGCGCGGAAGATGTAACGGGGCTCAAATATAGCACCGAAGCTGCGGCATCAGACGAAAGTCTGTTGGGTAGGGGGAGCGTTCTGTAAGCGGATGAAGGTGAATCGAGAGGTTTGCTGGACGTATCAGAAGTGCGAATGCTGACATAAGTAACGATAAAACGGGTGAAAAAAACCCGTTCGCCGGAAGACCAAGGGTTCCTGTCCAACGTTAATCGGGGCAGGGTGAGTCGGCCCCTAAGGCGAGGCTGAAAAGCGTAGTCGATGGGAAACGGGTTAATATTCCCGTACTTGGATAAACTGCGATGTGGGGACGGAGCAGGTTAGGTTATCGCACTGTTGGATATGTGCGTTTAAGTTTGTAGGTGGGAAGTTTAGGCAAATCCGGACTTCTATTAAACACTGAGAGATGATGACGAGGCTCTACGGAGCTGAAGTAACCGATACCACACTTCCAGGAAAAGCCACTAAGCTTCAGGTTTATCTAAACCGTACTGAAAAACCGACACAGGTGGTCAGGTAGAGAATACTCAGGCGCTTGAGAGAACTCGGGTGAAGGAACTAGGCAAAATAGCACCGTAACTTCGGGAGAAGGTGCGCCGGCGTAGATTGTAGTCCCTTGCGGGCGAAGGTTGAACCGGTCGAAGATACCAGCTGGCTGCAACTGTTTATTAAAAACACAGCACTCTGCAAACACGAAAGTGGACGTATAGGGTGTGATGCCTGCCCGGTGCTGGAAGGTTAATTGATGGTGTAATCGAAAGAGAAGCTCCTGATCGAAGCCCCAGTAAACGGCGGCCGTAACTATAACGGTCCTAAGGTAGCGAAATTCCTTGTCGGGTAAGTTCCGACCTGCACGAATGGCATAATGATGGCCAGGCTGTCTCCACCCGAGACTCAGTGAAATTGAAATCGCCGTGAAGATGCGGTGTACCCGCGGCTAGACGGAAAGACCCCGTGAACCTTTACTATAGCTTGACACTGAACATTGAATTTTTGATGTGTAGGATAGGTGGGAGACTATGAAGATGATACGCCAGTATTGTTGGAGTCGTCCTTGAAATACCACCCTTTAACGTTTGATGTTCTAACGAAGATTACGAAACGTGGTCTCGGACAGTGTCTGGTGGGTAGTTTGACTGGGGCGGTCTCCTCCCAAAAGAGTAACGGAGGAGCACGAAGGTTTGCTAATGACGGTCGGACATCGTCAGGTTAGTGCAATGGTATAAGCAAGCTTAACTGCGAGACAGACAAGTCGAGCAGGTACGAAAGTAGGTCATAGTGATCCGGTGGTTCTGAATGGAAGGGCCATCGCTCAACGGATAAAAGGTACTCCGGGGATAACAGGCTGATACCGCCCAAGAGTTCATATCGACGGCGGTGTTTGGCACCTCGATGTCGGCTCATCACATCCTGGGGCTGAAGTAGGTCCCAAGGGTATGGCTGTTCGCCATTTAAAGTGGTACGCGAGCTGGGTTTAGAACGTCGTGAGACAGTTCGGTCCCTATCTGCCGTGGGCGTTGGAGAATTGATTGGGGCTGCTCCTAGTACGAGAGGACCGGAGTGGACGCACCACTGGTGTTCCGGTTGTGTCGCCAGACGCATTGCCGGGTAGCTAAGTGCGGAAGAGATAAGTGCTGAAAGCATCTAAGCACGAAACTTGCCAAGAGATGAGTTCTCCCAGATTTAAAATCTGTAAGGGTTGTTTAAGACTAAGACGTAGATAGGTCATGGTGTGTAAGCGGTGCGAGCCGTTGAGCTAACATGATACTAATTGCCCGAGAGGCTTAACTATACAACGCTCAAGGGTTTTGGGTGTTGTAATGATACAAAGACGAAACTCAGAGAAGAAAGAGAAAGTATTGAAGTTTAATCAGCTTGTTTGGTTGTGAGCGCTAGAGATAGTGAGAGCAGAAATAGAAAAGTTATTAAAGGAATAATCCTGGCGGCGATAGAGCGGTGGTCCCACCTGACCCCATACCGAACTCAGAAGTGAAACGCCGATGCGCCGATGGTAGTGTGGGGCTTCCCCATGTGAGAGTAGGACACCGCCAGGTACTGAATGTAGAACCCCGAGCTGAATGGCTTGGGGTTTTTGTTTATGGAGTTTTCAATATTTTAGCAAAGCGTTGATTCTATGATACAATCATCGCTGTAATTTTTATAAAACAAGAGAAAATATGACCGCACTTAATGTATTAATTTATCCAGATGATCACCTAAAGATTGTTTGTGAGCCAGTTGTCGAAGTCAATGATGACATTCGTAAAATTGTAGATGATATGTTTGATACGATGTACCAAGAAGAAGGCATTGGTCTTGCTGCACCACAAGTAGATATTTTGCAGCGTATTATTACGATTGATATTGAAGGCGACAAACAAAATCAATTAGTGTTGATCAATCCAGAGATTTTGGCCTCAGAAGGTGAAACAGGCATTGAAGAAGGTTGTTTATCTATTCCTGGATTCCGTGCTTTAGTGCCTCGTAAAGAAAAAGTCACGGTAAAAGCGTTAGATCGTCATGGAAAAGAATTTACACTTGATGCAGATGGGTTTATTAGCAATCTGTATTCAACATGAGATCGATCATTTGAACGGTATTTTATTTGTGGATTATCTTTCACCGTTGAAACGTCAACGTATCAAAGAAAAATTAGTGAAATATAAAAAACAAATTGCAAAACAATAATCAAAAGTGCGGTATAAAATGACCGCACTTTTCCTATCAACACCATAACGTAGAACATTATGAAACCATTGAATATCATCTTTGCCGGTACACCGGACTTCGCAGCACAACATCTTGCTGCACTCTTAAATTCACATCACAATATTATTGCTGTTTATACGCAGCCAGATAAACCGGCTGGCCGTGGTAAAAAATTGCAGGCGAGTCCTGTAAAACAATTAGCAGAACAGCATCAAATTCCTGTTTATCAACCAAAATCCTTGCGTAAAGAAGAAGCACAAGCAGAGCTTAAAGCGTTAAATGCTGATGTGATGGTTGTTGTCGCTTATGGTTTGATTTTACCTCAAGCAGTGTTAGATATGCCTCGTTTAGGTTGTTTAAATGTGCATGGCTCTCTCTTACCACGTTGGCGTGGCGCTGCACCTATTCAGCGATCTATTTGGGCTGGTGATCAACAAACAGGTGTGACAATTATGCAAATGGATGCAGATTTAGATACTGGCGATATGTTACACAAAGTGTATTGCGATATTGATGCGCAAGAAACCTCGGCCTCGCTTTATCATAAATTAGCTGAAATTGCGCCAGCTGCATTGATTGATGTTTTGGATCATTTGGAAGATGGGAAATTCATTGCAGAAAAACAAGATGATAGCCAAAGTAACTATGCAGAAAAACTTTCCAAAGAAGAGGCTAAATTAGATTGGTCTCTATCGGCAGCCCAGCTTGAACGCAATATTCGTGCGTTTAATCCTTGGCCGATTAGTTTCCTACAATTAACCGATGAACAAGGTAATGAACAAACCCTAAAAGTTTATGCTGCTGGAGTATTGCCACATGTAGATAAACCCGCTGGGACGATTTTAAGTGTCGATAAAAAAGGTATCCAAATTGCCACGAAAGAAGGCGTTTTAAATTTATTGCAACTTCAGCCTGCAGGCAAGAAGCCTATGTCGGTGCAAGACTTCCTCAATGGTCGAGCAGATTGGTTCCAGGTAGGTAAGGTTCTAAACTAATGGTATTTCAACGAAAAAAAACGGAAAAATCGACCGCACTTTCGGTACGCGCTATTGCTGCTCAAGTGATTTTACAGATTTTAGATCAAGGTAAGTCTTTATCAGCGTTGCTTCCAGAAGTGCAATCGCAGGTAAAACCACAGGATTTGCCTTTATTACAGGAAATTACCTTTGGTATTTGTCGCGTATTGCCTCGTTTAGAAAATATTATAAAAAAACTATTAGATAAGCCATTGAAGGGTAAAACCCGCATCGTGCACTGCTTGCTATTGGTGGGATTGTACCAATTACTTTATATGCGCGTACCCGCTCATGCGGCTGTGGATGAAGTGGTGAACGCCACAAAATCATTAAAATCGGATAGTTTCCGTAGTTTGGTTAATGGTGTACTGCGTCGCTTCTTACGGGAACAAGAGGATATTCTTGCTGTAGTAGATAAACATTGGCAAACGCTTCATCCTGAATGGTTTGTGAATAAACTCAAAAAAGCTTATCCGAATTGGCGTGAAATTATTGAGGCGAATAACCAAAAGCCACCAATGTGGTTGCGAGTTAACCAACAACAAAATAATACGAAAACTTACCGCACTTTATTGGAAGAGCAAGAGATGGTCGCATTTGAATGTGATAATCCACATGCTCTGCGCTTAGCTCAACCGCTTTCTGTTTCGAAACTACCGAATTTTGAACAAGGTGCAGTAACCGTTCAGGATCTCAATGCGCAGTGGTCGGCCTTATTGCTTGAGCCACAAAATGATGAATTAATTTTAGATGCTTGCGCGGCGCCAGGTGGGAAGACTACACATATTTTAGAGATGGCACCGCAAGCGAAAGTGATTGCGCTTGATGTCGAGGCTCATCGCTTAAAACGTGTTGAAGAAAATCTTGCCCGTTTGAATCAACAGGCGACTGTTGTTTGTGGTGATGCAACCGAGCCTGAAAAGTGGCTTTCAGAAATAGGTTTAAGTGGAGCATCCTTTGATCGTATTTTATTAGATGCACCTTGCTCGGCAACAGGGGTGATTCGTCGTCATCCGGATATTAAATGGCTACGTCAAGAAACGGATATTGCTCAATTGGTTGCCTTGCAAGGGCAAATTCTAAAAGCGCTTTGGGCAAAATTGAAACCTAATGGTAGTTTTGCTTTATGCGACTTGCTCGGTGCTTCCTGATGAGAACAGTCAGCAAATACAGCATTTTTTAGCTGAAACACCCGATGCAGAATTAATGCCATTGCCGTTTGAACAAACGGAAAATACGATTGGAATCCAATTCTTACCACAAGAGAATGGCGGGGATGGGTTCTATTATGCAAAATTGAGAAAACGGTCAGCTTAAATGAATTTGCCTTTAATTGATGTCGTCATTCCTTGCTATAACGCGGAACAAACGCTTGTTCGTGCAGTGGAGTCAGTGTTGCAGCAAAATAATCTTGGCCACCTTTGGCTGATTGATGATGCGTCGACAGATAATACATTTGCATTAGCCTTACAGCTTGCAGCACAATATCCTGACAGAATTTCTGTCGAGCAAATGCCGAAAAATAGTGGTGTCGCAATGGCTCGAAATTTGGGTGCGATGCTCTCTGCTAAAAGTACGGTCGATTTTGTTGCGTTTTTAGATGCGGATGATGCATATGAACCGGGAGCATTAGAAGTAGCTGCGGCAACATTTTATTTTCAGCCAGATACTTCGGTAGTGAGATTAGCATTAAAACCGATAAATTTAGCCAAACGTTATGCAGAACATCCTAATTTTGATCAGGCATGGCAATATATGCGCATGACCTGCGGGGGAAATATCGTTTTCAATAAAGCTTTTTTCTTAGCTTGCGGCGGATTTCCAACACATCAATTATTCCGAGAGCTCGGCGGTGAAGATGGCGCTTTAGGCATTGCAACCACTAAAACAGCAAAAGTAGCCACATTATTTGAAGATGTAGGCGTGTTGCATTTTTGTCGTGAAGGTATGCATGCAGAACGTTTGCTCGATGGTCTGTTATTTGATAAACAAGATCCTTCGATTACTACAGAAAAAATGGCTGAAGCAGAACAAGTAACAGCGACCATTTGTCGCCGTATTGAGGCATTAAAGTACGGTCTAAATTCAGCTGAAATTGGCATCCGACCTTTGGTTGTGGAGAGAACAGAATGAAAATAATCATCTTAGGTGCGGGGCAAGTAGGTACAACACTTGCAGCAAATCTAGTGAGTGAAGATAACGATATCACACTAGTCGATAATGAATCTCAACATTTGCAGAATTTGCAAGATAAGCATGATTTACGTGTGGTTAAAGGTTCGCCTTCTTCACCCAAGATTTTACGAGATGCTGGGGCAGCAGATGCGGACTTGATGGTTGCCGTAACGGCTTCTGATGAAACTAATATGATTGCTTGCCAGTTGGGATATACACTTTTCAACACACCAACCCGTATTGCACGTATTCGTAATGCGGAATATTTGCGCGAGAAAGATAAATTATTTAATGATGAAAATGTGCCAATCGATCATCTGATTTCGCCAGAGAATTTAGTTACAGATGAGATTACACGCTTAATTGCTTATCCAGGTGCGCTACAAGTGGCGCATTTTGCCAATAATCGAATTAGCATTGTGATTGTAAAAGCGTATTACGGCGGTCCGTTAGTGGGTTATGCGTTATCTGCTTTTAAAGAGCATATGCCACATATTGATTGCCGTATCATTTCAATTTTACGTAATGATAAATTAATTCGCCCGCAAGGTTCGACCATTATTGAGGCGGGAGACGAAATTACCTTCATTTGTGCGACAGAGCATATTAAAGCAGTGATGAGTGAGTTGCAACGCCTTGAGAAAACCTACAAGCGTATCATGATTGTGGGCAGCGGGAATATTGCCTCTGGTGTTGCAAAACAGTTAGAAGATAAGTATCAAGTGAAACTCATTGAGCGAGACGGTGAAAAAGCAAAAGTCTTGGCTGAGAAACTCTCTAAAACCCTTGTTTTCCATGGTGATGCTTCTGACCAAAATTTACTTTTTGAAGAGCATATTGAGAACGTCGATGTCTTTTTATCATTAAGTGCTGATGATGAAGCCAATATTATGTCGGCGTTACTGGCAAAACGTCTTGGTGCTAAAAAAGCCATGGTACTGATTCAGCGCATGGCATATATCAATTTGATTCAAGGGGGAACCATTGATATTGCGGTTTCTCCACAACAAGCAACAATCTCTGCTTTATTAGGGCATGTGCGTAAAGGGGATATCAAAAACGTGGCATCTTTGCGTCATGGTACTGCGGAAGCCATTGAACTTGTGGTACATGGCGATTCGACAACATCCAATGTGGTTGGAAGACAGATTGGCGATATAAAACTCCCAGTTGGAGCAATGATTGCGGCAATTTTACGTAAAAATGAAGTAATCATTGCTCGTCGTCAGGTTGTTATTGAAGAAGGTGATAACGTGATTGTTTATATTAATGACAAGAAATCTGTGTCAGAAATAGAAAAATTATTCCAACCAAGTGCATTTTTTTATTTAAATAACAGTTTACTTTTTTTAATCTGAAAAATCTATAATACGCACTCTTTTAATTTTTTAAACCAACACAAAAGGAAATTTTTATGAGCTTTCTTAAAGAATTCCGCGAATTCGCAATGCGCGGCAACGTAGTAGATATGGCAGTCGGTGTGATCATCGGTGGTGCTTTTGGTAAAATCGTAAGTTCACTTGTCGGTGACGTAGTAATGCCTGTATTAGGTATTTTAACTGGTGGCGTAGATTTCAAAGATTTGAAAATCACGTTAGCTCAAGCTGTAGGTGACACTCCAGCAGTAACTTTAAACTACGGTGTATTTATTCAAAACGTCTTTGATTTCATCATCATTGCATTCGCAATCTTCATGATGATCAAAGGTATCAACAAAGTGAAAAAACCAGTAGAAGAAGTAAAAGGTCCTTCACAAGAAGAATTACTTGCTGAAATTCGCGATTTATTAAAAAAAATAATAAGAATTTAATGTGAAATAAAAAAAGGTTGGTATTTTTACCAACCTTTTCTTTTATCTGAAATTTAAGCTTTAAGTAATAATGCGACAGCCTCGCAAGCTATACCTTCACTTCTACCCGTAAAGCCAAGTTTTTCTGTTGTGGTTGCTTTAACATTGACTTGCTCAATATCGCACTGTAAATCTTCCGCAATCTTCACTCGCATTGCATCGATATGAGGGCGCATTTTAGGGGCTTGTGCAATAATAGTTACATCCACATTACCCACCTTATAACCTTTCTCTTGCACCTGGCGGAATGCTTCTCGTAATAAAACACGGCTATCTGCATTTTTATATTGCATATCAGTATCAGGGAAGAGTTTACCAATATCGCCTAATGCTGCCGCACCTAATAAGGCATCTGTTAAGGCATGTAAGGCGACATCACCATCAGAATGAGCAATAAATCCAGTATGGTAAGGCACTTCAACGCCACCAATAATTAAAGGGCGATCTTCACCAAAGGCATGAACATCAAACCCATGTCCAATTCGTATCATAGAGTTTTCCTTGTTAAATAAAATTCGGCTAAAGCTAAATCTTCTGGACGTGTCACTTTAATATTATCACTCCTTCCAGCGACTAAGTGCGGTCGAAATCCGGCAAGTTCCATCGCAGAGGCTTCATCTGTAATATTTGCACCTTGAGATAGCCCCTGTTCAAGTGCATTTCTTAATAGATCGCAACGGAAAAATTGAGGTGTTTGTGCAAGCCAAAGTTCAGCGCGATCTTCTGTTTTAATAATATCTTGTTGTTTATTCGCGCGTTTAATCGTATCGACCGCTGGAATGGCCAAAATAGCGCCGTGTTCATCATCTATTTGGAGCAATTTATCTAAATCTTGATGGGTTAAACAAGGTCTGGCTGCATCATGTACCAATGCCCAAGCATGGTTATTTTTGATCGCATTTAGCCCATTTAGAACTGACTCGGCTCGTGTTTCACCCCCTTCAACGAGGGTGATGTTTTGATGAGGAAATAAAGTTATTTCAGAAAGATAGGGATCATTTTTTCCTACCGCAAGAATAACGTGATTGATTGCAGGGTGGGATAGAATGACAGAGAGTGTATGTTCCAGAATCGTCTTGTCTAGGATTTTCAGATATTGCTTAGGTTTGTTTGCCTGCATACGGCTTCCAACGCCCGCAGCAGGAATGACAGTAATAATTTCACGGTTCATTATTTATGCTCTTTGACGATGTGATAGAACACTTCGTTTGGTTTGACCATATCGTGGCCCATGCGAGCACGTTCTTCAATGGATTCAAAACCTTTTGTTAATCCTTGAATTTCGGCGGAAATCATTTGATTTCTTTGTGAGAGCTTTTCATTTTCAGCTTTATTCTCTTTGATTTGAGCCGCGACATCTTTGTAATCAAAATAGCCGTTCTTACCAAACCAAAGATCGTACTGAAATAGCACGAGAACACCCACTAAAATTCCAATGAAAAGACGCATAAATTACCTATTATTTCTGAAAACTTGGGATAGTTTACCGTGAAATACAGCGAAATGCGATGAAAAAGTGCGGTTGGAAGTTAACATATAAGAGATTGGTAAGTCGTATGGAGAACTTGTATAGAGTAATTTGTACGGATGATAAAAAATTAATTCTGTTGTTTATTTTATCGTACAAAGAGTTCTGTTTTTGTTATAGTGTCGGTAATTTAAATCTAAGGAATATTATTTATGAAAACATCTATCTATCAATTAAAGTGGGGAACTTTTTAATCTTATTGAAGGGGATTTTATTAGCCAATATGCTGCACTTTATGGCGAATGGTCAGATGTAGAAGTCCAATTTTTTTTGGAAAACCTAAATTCTTCAAGTAATGTTATTGAAGTTGGTTCGAATATTGGAATGCACGCAGTTCCTATTGCAAAAAAAATAAGTGGGGGAGGTAAATTATTTTGTTTTTGAACCTCAAAGAGTAATTTTTCAGACACTTTGTGCGAATTTGTCGCTTAATCAATTAACAAATGTTTATGCCTATAATTTGGGGGTTGGGGAAGATGAACAGTTGATAGAGATTCCCTCATCAAATTATGAGACAGCTTGGAATTATGGAAGTTTTTTTCATTAGATAAAGGGTTTAGTACCGAGGGTGATTTTATAGGTGTAGAATCTAGGGAATTGATACATGTTATTTCTTTAGATAAACACCCAGAAGTTAATCGATTGGAAGGTATAGATCTATTAAAAATTGATGCTGAAGGATTTGAGTTAAATGTTTTAAATGGTGCAAAGAATCTCATAGAGAGACATAAGCCTATAATTTTTGTAGAAGCTCATATTCATCACTCCCATGAGTTGATATCCTATTTAGATAAGATTGGTTATAAGTGTTATTGGTTTATTTCTGAACGTTATCAAAAAAATAACTACTTTAAGCAGGAGCAGTCTCTTGGTGGGATGGACTTTAATTTAGCTTGTTTCCATAAGGGTAAGCAATCAACCTTACCAGAGGAACTACGGACAACACCAAATAATTTATTAACTGAAATACCAATTGTAACAGTAACAAATTAATTATTCGTATGTGATCTTTATCACAAATTTAGGAAAAATTAAGATTGTTGCTAGTAAATTTTTGTCTAAAATTGTTATACTTTTTCACGTTAGTATGACTTTTTTTAACAGAAGGAACAATCAATGAAAACAACATTAAAACTTACCGCTATTGCAGCGATGTCAGCATTTATTTTAACCGGTTGTGCGACTCAAGATAAGAGTGCAGAAGCGGATGCGCAGCTTCAACAACAAGCGGTATTAGGTCTTAACTGGATTCAACAATCAGGCGAATACCAAGCCCTTTCTTACCAAGCATACAATGCGGCAAAAGTGGCATTTGATCACGCTAAAGTGAAAAAAGGTAAGAAAAAAGCGGTTGTGGTGGACTTAGATGAAACCATGTTAGATAACAGCCCTTATGCTGGCTGGCAAGTTCAAAACAATAAACCATTTGATGGTAAAGATTGGACTCGTTGGGTAGAAGCTCGTCAATCAGGTGTGGTACCAGGTGCAGTAGAATTCAATAACTATGTAAATACCCATGGCGGTAAAATGTTCTATGTGTCTAATCGTAAAGACAGCAATGAAAAAGCAGGTACGATTGATGACATGAAACGTTTAGGTTTTAATGGTGTTGAAGATTCAGCGTTTTACTTGAAAAAAGATAAATCACCAAAAGCAGCACGTTTTGAAGAAATTGAAAAACAAGGTTATGACATCGTACTTTATGTGGGCGATAACTTAGATGACTTTGGTGATGCAATTTACGGTAAACAAAATGCAGATCGCCGTGACTTCGTTGCACAAAACAAAGCGAAATTTGGTAAAACATTCATCGTATTACCTAACCCGAACTACGGTGGCTTTGAAGGCGGCTTAGCGAAAGATTACTTCAAAGGCGATTCAAGCAGCAAAGTGAAAGCACGTTTAGATGCGATTAAAGCTTGGGATGGTAAATAATTCCTTTCTAGAGATAAACAAAACACCCGCAGAGATGCGGGTGTTTTGTTTTAGTCGAAAGTGCGGTCTATTTTCGCATCATTTTTTCTTTATGAGATGCGAAGTCCGCACCTTTCGCCAGCATGCGAAGTTGTAAAATAACACGCTCTTTTAGTAAATCTTGTTCAGCTTTTGTCATGTCTAAGGCGTTGGAGCCAGCTGTGAATACGATGGTTACCATTCCTTCCGCTTGAACATAAGACACATATTGAGAGTAGTGATTTTTCTTCGTAATGTATTCAGCTAATTCATCGACAAAGTGTTTGATTTCACGAGCGGCTGCGGTACGGAAAGCTTGAGAAGTCCCCGAACTTTCACGTAAGAGCAAACGGAACACGTTGGTGCTGTGAGTGATAAATTCAAAAAAGGTCTCCACGGATACGCGGATCACACTACCGCCAGCATCAATACGTTTACGCGCTTGGCGCATTAATTGACGGAGGGTTAAACCTGCTTCATCTACCATTTCTAATCCGAGCTCATCCATATCGCTAAAGTGGCGATAGAAAGAAGTTGGTGCAATGCCCGCTTCGCGCGCAACTTCACGTAAGCTTAAATTAGAAAAGCTTTTTTCTGCACTCAACTGATTGAATGCGGCGTCGATTAAGGCCCGACGGGTTTTTTCTTTTTGAATTGCTCGAACACCAGCCATTTGGTTTTCCTCAGCTTATGATGAATTATTTTTTATTCGCTAAAATTGATTTAACTTGTTCACTGACCGCACTTGCAACGCGTTCATAGCGATTACGTAATGGTGAGCCTGGGCGGTAAACAAGCGCAATAGTACGAGACGGTTCTGGCGAATGGCAAGGAATATATTTTACACCGGCACGTGTGCCTTCATTTAATACAGCAAGTTCTGGCATGAAGGTGATGCCTGCATTAGCTGCTACCATATTACGCAAAGTTTCAAGGCTAGTGGCTTGGAAGTGAGAGTCTTCTTTGGCTCCTGCTGTAAAACAATAATCGAGTGCTTGATTACGTAAACAATGCCCGTCATCTAGCATGAGCATTTCTTGCCCTTTTAAGGTATTCATGGCAATTTTGCTTTCTGATGCCCATGGATGCTGTTCTGAAACGGCCAGTAACATTTTTTCATCAAAAATAGGCACTTCGATAAACGCTTCAGTTTCGGGTACGCGAGCCACAATCGCACAATCTAATCGGCCAGTTTCTAATTGTTCTAATAGTTGGTGAGTTTGGGCCTCGTAAAGAAAAACTTCTAAATCTGGGAAAGTTTCTTTCAATGTTGGTACAATATAAGGAAGTAGGTAAGGGCCAACGGTTGGGATTAATCCAATGTGTAATGGACCTGTCATTTCTTTACCTTGATTGCTAGCCATTTCTTTGAGTAATTTTACTTCGCGTAATACAGTGCGAGCTTGATCGACAAGTAACATACCAGATTGCGTGAAGAGTACTTTACGGCTCGTACGTTCAAGTAAAATAATGCCTAACTCATCTTCGAGTTTGCGGATTTGGCCACTTAAAGTGGGTTGGCTAACATTGCAAGAATCCGCCGCTCGACGGAAATGTTTAAACTCGGAAAGGGCTACTAAGTATTCTAAATCACGAATATTCATGGGGTTCTCACTTTATAGAATATGTCAATTAAAAGGATAGAATTAATTGATTATGACTATATCACAAAACTCTCTATAATGCCTATCAAGTTTTTAAGGCAAATTCATTTAACTAACAGAGGAGACACATTATGTCTAATATGGAAGGAAAAAAAGTCCCACAAGTTACATTTCGTACTCGTCAAGGTGATCAATGGGTTGATGTGACTACATCTGAATTATTCGACAACAAAACAGTTGTTGTTTTCTCATTACCGGGTGCGTTCACGCCAACTTGTTCATCTTCTCACTTACCACGTTATAACGAGCTTGCACCAGTGTTCAAAAAACATGGCGTAGATGATATTTTAGTTGTGTCTGTAAACGATACTTTCGTAATGAATGCTTGGAAAGAAGCAGAAGAAGCACACAATGTAAAATTCATTCCAGATGGCAACGGTACTTTCACTGAAGGTATGGGTATGTTAGTCGGAAAAGATGATTTAGGTTTTGGTAAACGTTCTTGGCGTTATTCTATGCTCGTGAAAAATGGCGTAGTGGAAAAAATGTTTATTGAACCAAATGAGCCAGGCGATCCGTTTAAAGTATCTGATGCCGATACCATGTTGAAATACATTGCACCAGATTATCAAGTGCAAGAATCAATCGCCATCTTCACTAAACCAGGCTGTCCATATTGCGCGAAAGCAAAACAACTTTTACGTGATAAAGGTTTAAGCTTTGAAGAAATCGTATTAGGTCAAGATGCAACTATCGTGAGTGTACGTGCGATTTCTGGTCGTGCAACTGTGCCACAAGTATTCATCGGTGGTAAACACATCGGCGGTAGCGACGATTTAGAAAAATACTTTGCATAATTGATTGCTAGGTAGGAAATTTTTTTATATTTTTGATTATTAGGAACATAAGTTAAAAGGGAGCGAAAGCTCCCTTTTTGTTGTTTGTGATTTTGTTTTTATATTCTTAAGCATTAAAGCCAATGTAGCAAACCGAAACTAAAACAATGTAAAAAAATGACCGCACTTAGTAGCAATAATTTTTACGGCAAGTTTAGGTTTGTACTGATGCAATTTATAAAGTAAGCGTGCAATCAAAACCAAAAACAAAGGGATAAACCCAAAAAGATAATCGAGAAAAGATCGATCTGAAAGTCGCTTAATGTTGGGTTTTTCGCAAAAAGCAGTGGAGAGCAGAGAGGCCATAGGCCATAGTAAAATGGGTAAACAAAATGCCGCGATTCCCCAAGCGAAGCCGCTAAATCCTGTCGGCATAGTTTGTTTTTTCATAATGAACCTTATATGATTGACGAAAAATAAAAAGGAATATAACAAATGCCGTCTTTATTTGATAGTGAAACCGATGTGCCAGAAGAGAGAAAAGTATTGAAACGCACATTGAGCGCACAAAAAATCACATTTATTTTGACCGCACTTTGCGCGGTGATGTATCTCTTGCAGAATGTAGGATTTGAAGAACAAATTGTGGATTTATTCCATTATCCTGCTTATTCTTGGGAAGATCAGGAAATATGGCGTTATTTCACACATGCTATTATTCATTTGTCGGTACCCCATATTTTATTTAATCTTTCGTGGTTCTGGTTATTTGGTGGCGCGATTGAACGCCGATTTGGTTCTTTCCATTTTTTATTATTGGTCTTAGTGTCTGCCGCAGTGAGTGGTGCTGTACAGAATTACTTTACCGGTCCAGCCTTTTTTTCGGATTATCTGGCGTCGTGTATGCGGTGTTAGGTTATGTGTTGGTGGTGGACAAATTGCACCCGCATAGCTTTGACTTACCGGAAGGTTTTTTTACAATGTTACTGGTAGGTCTTCTCTTTGGCTTTATTAGTCCGTTGTTTGGTATTAATATAGGCAACGCTGCTCATATTTCAGGCTTTATCTTAGGATTGGTTTGGGGATTTCTGCAGAGTAAAATTAATATTAAAAAGTTTAGCTAATTCAAATTTATAGGCATTTATATGAAACAATCATTACGCCATCAGAAAATTATTGAGCTTGTGACGCAAAAAGGCTATGCCAGCACAGAAGAGTTGGTGATAGAGCTAGATGTAAGTCCTCAGACGATTCGACGCGATCTGAACATCCTTGCGGAACAAGATTTAATTCGTCGTCATCATGGTGGTGCGGCACCTTCTTCTACCGCAGAGAATTCCGATTATATTGAACGTAAACAATTTTTCCCTTCCCAAAAAAGCGCCATTGCTCGTGAAGTGGTAAAACGTATTCCAAACGGTGCATCCTTATTTATTGATATTGGTACCACGCCTGAAGCTGTAGCAAGTGCTTTATTAAACCATGAACGGTTACGTATTGTGACGAATAATATCAATGCCGCTCATTTATTACGCCAAAATGAAACCTTTGATATTACGATGGCGGGCGGTTCCTTACGTAAGGATGGGGGCATTATTGGTGAGGCAACGGTTAATTTTATTTCGCAATTCCGTTTAGATTTTGGGATTCTCGGGATTAGTGCGATTGACCTTGATGGCTCATTATTGGACTATGATTATCACGAAGTCCAAGTGAAGCGAGCTATTATAGAAAGTTCGCGCCAAACTTTATTAGCGACCGATCATTCGAAATTCTCTCGACAAGCGATTGTGCGATTGGGTGAGCTCAAAGACGTGGATTATCTTTTCACTGATGATGTGCCAAAACAAATTGCGGATTATTTAGAAAATAGCAACACAAAGTTAGTGATTTGCAAATGATATAAATGGGAAGTGCGGCCAAAATTGACCGCACTTTTTTTGTAGGCATCCATGCTTAGCCACTGCTGTTTCGACCAATCCAAAATTAACCCCATTCATGCCAACATCCTTATTAATATGAGATAAGGCTAATTTTGCTGCATATTAAATTGTTAAATTTTAGGGATAAAAACGGACGACAAATCATTCGACTGCCAATTCTTTATTTAGGACTACGGGGAAGGTTTGCTTGAAGAGTCAAGAAAGACAAGATCTTGATGAGATCAAGTGGAGTACATCGAGATCCCTCTCTAAATGTAATTTATTTATACTGCTGTTTTTTTAAAAAAGGGAATATTAAAATTACAAATGTGTGATCGAGATCACAATTTAAATGCAAAAAGAAATCCGCTTATTTTTGTTTAGAAAATAAGCGGCTATTTTACTGATTTTTTATCGATTTAAATTCACAGCGCCTTCATAACCAAGTTGTCGCCACGCCTCATAAATCGTCACGGCTACTGAGTTAGATAAGTTCATACTACGGCTATTTGCGGTCATAGGAATACGGATTTTTTGTTCCATTGGCATCTTATCTAAAATAGACATGGGAATACCACGAGTTTCAGGGCCAAACATCAAATAATCGCCTAATTCAAATTGCACTTCGCTATGTGCGGGGCTGCCTTTGGTTGTAAGTGCAAAAAGACGTTTAGGTTTTTCACTTTTTAAAAAGGCTTCAAAGGTTTTGTGCTTTTTGATTTCAGCAAATTCATGATAATCCAAACCTGAGCGACGTAATTTTTTATCATCCCATGTAAAGCCAAGTGGCTCGATTAAATGAAGGCGAAAGCCAGTGTTCGCACAAAGACGAATAATATTTCCTGTATTTTGTGGAATTTCAGGTTCGTATAACACAATATCTAACATAATGATTTCCTAATCTTTTTGATACAGGCGGTAACTCACCATTCCTGCGGTTTTCTCTTTGAGTAATTGCCAATTGTCAGGCACGCTAAGCGGTTTATCTTTTTCTGTTTCAACATAAATCAACGCATGGGGTAACAGCCAATTCTTTTCCTCCAAGAGAGTAATTGCTTGTTCTGCTAAGCCAAAATGAAAAGGTGGATCTAAAAATACCACATCAAAGTGCGGTTGATTTTGCACTTGTTTTAAAAATTCTAAACTATTTTGATTGATTACCTGAGCTTGTTCACTCGTTGTTTTTAGCGTTTGCAAATTTTTCTTTAATTGGTTTGCCACATTTTTTTATCTAACTCTAAAAAAACGTCACCTGTTTCGCTTGGCGAGAGGGCTTCAAAACCAAGTGAGCCACTGCCCGCAAAGCAATCAAGACAATGGCTATCCACAATGTAAGGCATCAACCAGTTGAATAAGGTTTCTTTTACGCGATCGCCTGTTGGACGCAAACCTTCAGCATTTAAAACCGGTAATTTTCGTCCACGCCAAAGACCCGCGATGATTCGAACTTCGCCTTTGGCATTTTGAACTTGCATTTTTTTCATAAAAGAAACAGATTTTTTTAGTGAAAAATTGTGCTTAGTTTAGACGATTTTTTTGCTAGAATAGGCAGTATTTTTTTACAGATTTGTGTTTAAGAGAAGAATTTATGTCAGAAGAAAAGAAAAAAAGGTGGATTTTGGGCCTCCCTTTTTTTGGTCGCAATAAAAAAAGCAAGAAGAACAAAAAAATTGAGCCAATTATTGAAGAGCCATCTGTCGAATCTGCCGATGTTTCACCTGAGGAAGAAATTGTTCACGCTGAAGAGAACGTTCAATTAGAACAAGTTGAACAGAAAGAATTACAGGAATTAGCTGAACAACTGCAAGAAGATAAAGCAGAAGAGGTCGTTGTTGAGCATCTTGAACCTATCGTAGAACAAGTGATTTCACCTGAAAGTGCGGTCAATATTGAACCTGTTTTAGATACACCGGTGATTGAAACAATTGACGAAGAAACGGTAAAAACAGAAGAAATTTCAACCGCACTTCCTACAGCAGAGCCAGCAGAAAGCATTATTGAACAAGATAATGTCATTGAAGATCTTCCTGTGGTTGAAGCTGAGATTGAGCCTGAAATTGTTGACGATGTTAAAGACGAACTACGTTCAGATATCAATACCGAAACGCAAGAGAAACCAAGTGAAGGTAGCTTTTTCAGTCGATTAGTCAAAGGCTTACTCAAAACCAAGCAAAATATTGGTGCGGGTTTCCGATCTTTCTTTTTAGGCAAAAAAATTGATGATGATTTGTTTGATGAGTTGGAAGAGCAGCTTTGATTGCCGATATTGGCGTGCCAACAACTAATAAGATCATTAAAAATTTAACGGAGCATGCAAGTCGTAAACAATTACAAGATGCGGAATTACTTTACCAACAACTTAAAGTTGAAATGGCGGAGATCTTAAAACCTGTCACGCAGCCGCTAGTTATTGATACCACTAAAAAACCGTATGTTATTTTAATGGTTGGCGTAAACGGTGTAGGTAAAACAACCACAATTGGTAAGTTAGCTCGTAAATTCCAAAATGAAGGTAAATCAGTCATGTTAGCAGCAGGGGATACTTTCCGTGCCGCAGCAGTAGAACAACTTCAAGTATGGGGTGAGCGAAACAATATTCCGGTGGTGGCTCAAAGTACGGGTTCAGATTCTGCGTCGGTGATTTTTGATGCGATGCAATCTGCCGCAGCACGTAACATTGATATTTTAATTGCGGATACGGCAGGACGTTTACAAAATAAAAATAATCTCATGGATGAATTGAAGAAAATTGTTCGCGTCATGAGAAAATACGATGAAACCGCACCGCACGAAATTATGCTTACTCTTGATGCGGGCACAGGACAAAATGCAATTAGTCAAGCTAAACTCTTTGATGAAGCAGTTGGACTAACCGGTATCTCATTAACCAAGTTAGACGGTACAGCAAAAGGTGGGGTAATTTTCGCCATTGCAGATCAGTTTAATTTACCAATTCGTTATATTGGTGTGGGTGAAAAGATTGAAGATTTACGCGAATTTAATGCAGAAGAATTTATAGAAGCATTGTTTGTTCACGAAAATGAAGAATAAAAAGGAATAATAAAGTGATTCGATTTTCAAATGTCTCTAAAGCTTATCACGGTGCGACTCAGCCGGCCTTGCAGGGTTTGAATTTTCATCTTCCTGTCGGAAGTATGACTTATCTTGTTGGGCATTCAGGCGCGGGTAAAAGTACCTTGCTTAAATTAATCATGGGAATGGAAAAGGCGAATGCTGGTAATATTTGGTTTAATGGTCATGATATTACGCGTTTGTCTAAGTATGAAATCCCATTTTTACGTCGTCAAATCGGCATGGTTCACCAAGATTACCGTCTATTAACGGATCGTAGCGTGGCAGAAAATGTAGCATTGCCATTGATTATTGCTGGCATGAATCCGAAAGAAGCGCATACACGTGCATTGGTTGCGCTAGATCGTGTGGGCTTACGTAGTAAAGCGAATTATATGCCGCCACAAATCTCAGGTGGGGAACAACAACGTGTAGATATCGCACGTGCAATCGTACATAAACCGCAACTTTTATTAGCGGATGAGCCGACAGGTAACCTTGATGATGAACTTTCCTTAGGGATTTTTAATCTTTTTGAAGAGTTTAATCGTTTAGGCATGACAGTCTTGATTGCGACACACGATATCAATTTAATTCAAAAAAAACCAAAACCATGTCTTGTACTTGAACAAGGCTATTTACGCTATTAAGGATAAAAAATGACAAGACGTATTGATGCTTCTTTTGGCGTGCAAACTGCCTATACTTTGCGTTCTGTTTGGGGCGATTTGGTAAAACGTAAATTTGGTACATTGCTAACAATTTTTAGTCATTGCCGTGTCTTTAACGATTCCAACGGTGAGCTATTTGTTATGGAAAAATTTACATTTAGCGACGACTCAATTTTATCCGGAAAGCGAACTCACAATCTACTTACACAAAAATTTAAGTGAAGAAGATGCTAACTTAGTGGTGGAAAAAATCCGTCAACAAGAAGGCGTAGAATCTTTAAATTATGTTTCTCGCCAAGAAAGCTTAAAAAGAATTCAAAAGTTGGTCTGGTTTTGGTGAAGAATTAGAGATTTTAGATGATAATCCATTACCGGCTGTCGTGATGGTGAAGCCGTCTAAAGACTTTAATGCATCTGAAAAACGAGCAGAATTACGTACTAACTTAAATAAAATTAAAGGGGTGCAAGAAGTTCGTTTAGATAACGATTGGATGGAAAAATTGACCGCACTTTCGTGGTTATTTGCCCATGTGGCAATTTTCTGCACAGTTTTAATGACTATTGCGGTATTCCTTGTTATCGGAAATAGTATTCGCTCGGATGTATATAGTAGCCGAGCAAGCATTGATGTAATGAAACTATTAGGCGCAACGGATCAATTCATTCTTCGTCCTTATCTTTATACAGGCATGATTTATGCGGTGTTGGGTGGATTGGTTGCAGCGCTGTTTAGCAGTCTTATTGTAGGGTACTTTACTTCGGCGGTGAAGTATGTGACAGATATCTTTGCGGTCACATTTGAGCTCAATGGATTAGGTGTAGGCGAGCTGATCTTCTTATTAGTCAGCTGCTTGATTATGGGTTATGTTGGTGCATGGATTGCATCAACAAGACATATTGCAATGTTAGATAACAAACTGTAGATTTCATTTTATAAAAAGTGCGGTCATTTTTGTGGTGTTTTTTAGTGGAAAACATTCGAGAAAATGACCGCACTTTTTTGTATATGGAAATTAATTGAACAAAAAGCTTGCATAATTAGGTGTTTTTGTGTAATATCCACAGGCTTTCAGATATTGAAAGCCGTTTAATGTAATCATTTATTAAACGAGTATTACGATATGTAATACTAACAATGTTTCCGATTTGGAGACTATATAACAGGTAACTTACACCTCCTTTTCTATTTTGAAGTTAGAATTGTGATTGGTGTTAGTTTTTTATTAGCTAAATTTTATTGGAGCTCTGGTCTAATGCAGAACCAAAGAATCCGTATCCGCTTAAAAGCTTTCGATCACCGTTTGATCGATCAATCTACTGCGGAGATCGTAGAAACAGCTAAACGTACTGGTGCACAAGTTCGTGGTCCAATCCCTTTACCAACTCGTAAAGAGCGTTTCACCGTGTTGATTTCTCCACACGTGAACAAAGACGCGCGTGATCAATACGAAATTCGTACACACAAACGTTTAGTAGATATCGTAGAGCCAACAGAAAAAACTGTTGATGCATTAATGCGTTTAGATTTGGCTGCCGGCGTGGACGTGCAGATCAGCCTAGGTTAATTAAGAGGTTATTACAATGATTGGTTTAGTCGGTCGTAAAGTTGGTATGACCCGTATCTTCAATGAAGACGGTGTTTCTGTACCAGTTACCGTTATCGAAATCGAAGCCAACCGCGTAACTCAAGTTAAAACTCTTGAAAACGATGGCTATACTGCAGTTCAAGTTACTACTGGTTCTAAAAAAAGCGAATCGTGTAACTAAACCTGAAGCAGGTCATTTCGTGAAAGCAGGTGTTGAAGCTGGTCGCGGTTTATGGGAATTTCGTACTGAAGGTGAAGAATTCACTTTAGGTCAAGAAATCAATGTTGACATCTTTGCAGATGTTAAAAAAGTAGATGTTACTGGTACTTCTAAAGGTAAAGGTTTCCAAGGTGGTGTTAAACGTTGGAACTTCCGTACTCAAGATGCTACACACGGTAACTCTTTATCACATCGTGTACTTGGTTCTATTGGTCAAAAACCAAACTCCAGGTCGTGTGTTTAAAAGGTAAAAAAATGGCAGGACATTTAGGGTGCTGAGCGTGTAACCGTTCAATCACTTGAAGTTGTTCGTGTAGATGCTGAGCGTAAATTGCTATTAGTAAAAGGTTCTGTACCTGGTGCTATCAATGGCGATGTTATCGTTAAGCCGGCAGTTAAAGCATAAGTCTAGGAGATAGAGATGGAATTACAAGTTGTAGGTGCAAACGCACTAACTGTTTCTGAAACTACCTTCGGACGTGAGTTTAACGAAGCTTTGATTCACCAAGTTGTTGTTGCTTATGCAGCAGGTGCTCGTCAAGGTACTCGTGCGCAAAAAAACTCGTGCTGAAGTGTCTGGTTCAGGTAAAAAAACCTTGGCGTCAAAAAAAGGTACAGGTCGTGCTCGTTCTGGTGATATCAAATCACCAATCTGGCGCTCTGGTGGTACAACCTTCGCGGCTAAACCACAAGATCACAGCCAAAAAAAGTGAACAAGAAAAATGTACCGTGGTGCTATCAAAAGCATTCTTTCTGAATTAGTTCGTCAAGACCGTTTGGTTGTTGTTGAGAAATTCGAATTAGATGCACCAAAAACTAAAGTTTTAGTACAAAAAAATTAAAAAGATTTAGCAGTTGAAGATGCGTTAATTATCACAGCAAGTTTAGATGAAAATCTATTCTTAGCGGCACGTAACTTATATAAAGTTGATGTACGTGATGTTCAAGGTATCGATCCAGTTAAGCTTAATCGCTTTCGATAAAGTGATTGTTACTGTTGACGCTGTGAAACAAATTGAGGAGATCCTAGCATGAGTCAAGAACGTTTGCTAAGCGTGCTACGTGCACCGCATATCTCTGAAAAAAAGCAACTAACAATGCTGAAAAAAATCTAACACTGTTGTACTTAAAGTTGCTTTAGATGCGAACAAAGCTGAAATTGCTGCTGCTGTTGCTCAATTATTTGAAGTAAAAAGTTGACTCAGTTCGTACTGTGGTTGTTAAAGGTAAAACTAAACGCCGTGGTAACAAAATGGGTCGTCGCAGCGACTGGAAAAAGCTTATGTAACTTTGAGCCGAAGGCCAAAACTTGGACTTCGTGGACAGTGCAGAGTAATCGGAGGAAATTAGAGAATGGCTATCGTTAAATGTAAGCCGACCTCCGCTGGTCGTCGTCACGTTGTTAAAATCGTGAACCCTGAATTATACAAGGGTAAACCTTACGCGCCTCTTCTAGATACTAAATCTAAAAACTGGTGGTCGTAACAATTATGGTCGTATTACCACTCGCCACATCGGTGGTGGTCATAAACAACATTACCGTTTAATCGATTTCAAACGTAACAAGTTAGATATCCCAGCGGTTGTTGAACGTTTAGAATATGATCCAAACCGTTCAGCTAACATTGCTTTAGTGCTTTATAAAGATGGTGAACGCCGTTATATCTTAGCACCTAGGTTTGTCAGTTGGCGATCAAATCCAATCTGGCGTTAACTCACCAATTAAAGTGGGTAACTCATTACCAATGCGTAATATCCCAGTTGGTTCAACAGTACATAACGTTGAATTAAAACCAGGTAAAGGCGGTCAAATCGCTCGTTCTGCTGGTGCTTATGTACAAATCATCGCTCGTGAAGGCAACTACGTAACTTTACGTTTACGTTCAGGTGAAATGCGTAAAGTATTAGCTGAATGTGTTGCTACAATCGGTGAAGTTGGTAACTCAGAACATATGCTTCGCGTATTGGGTAAAGCTGGTGCTAATCGCTGGAGAGGCATTCGCCCTACAGTCCGTGGTACTGCAATGAACCCAGTAGATCACCCACACGGTGGTGGTGAAGGTCGTAACTTTGGTAAACACCCAGTAACTCCTTGGGGCGTTCAAACTAAAGGTAAGAAAACTCGTCACAACAAACGTACTGATAAATTCATCGTACGTCGTCGTGGCAAATAATTTAAATTAATAAGAGGATAAGCCATGCCACGTTCTCTCAAGAAAGGTCCTTTCCTTGACCTACACTTGTTGAAGAAGGTAGAGAAGGCGGTGGAAAGCGGGGATAAAAAACCAATCAAAACTTGGTCCCGTCGTTCAATGATCATTCCTTCAATGATCGGATTGACCATCGCAGTCCATAATGGTCGTCAGCACGTTCCTGTTTATGTATCTGATGAAATGATCGGCCATAAATTAGGTGAATTTGCACCGACTCGTACATACCGCGGTCACGCGGCAGATAAGAAAGCTAAGAAATAAGAGGTAAATAGATGGAAACTATCGCAAAACATCGTTACGCTCGCACTTCTGCCCAAAAAGCTCGCTTAGTTGCCGATTTAATTCGTGGTAAAAAAGTTGCGCAAGCATTAGAAATCTTAACTTTTACTAACAAAAAAGCTGCGGCTTTAGTGAAAAAAGTATTAGAGTCAGCTATTGCTAACGCAGAGCATAATGATGGTGCAGATATCGATGATCTTAAAGTTGCTAAAATCTTCGTTGACGAAGGTCCTAGCATGAAACGTGTTATGCCACGTGCTAAAGGTCGTGCAGATCGTATTTTAAAACGTACTAGCCACATCACTGTGGTTGTGTCAGATCGTTAATAAGTAGAGGAATAGCAATGGGTCAAAAAGTAAATCCAAATGGTATTCGCCTAGGTATTGTAAAACCTTGGAACTCTACTTGGTTCGCGAATACACAAGATTTCGCCGACAATCTTGACGGTGACTTCAAAGTACGCAAATTCTTAAATAAAGAATTAGCAAACGCTTCGGTTTCACGTATTACTATTGAGCGTCCAGCTAAAAGTATTCGTGTAACAATTCACACAGCTCGTCCTGGTATCGTTATCGGTAAAAAAGGTGAAGATGTTGAAAAATTACGTAACGCAGTGTCTAAAATCGCTGGTGTTCCGGCTCAAATTAACATTGCTGAAGTGAAAAAACCGGAATTAGATGCAAAATTAGTTGCAGACAGCATCGCTTCTCAATTAGAACGTCGTGTAATGTTCCGTCGTGCTATGAAACGTGCAGTACAAAGCGCAATGCGTTTAGGTGCTAAAGGTATCAAAGTTGAAGTTAGCGGTCGTTTAGGTGGTGCAGAAATCGCACGTTCTGAATGGTATCGTGAAGGTCGTGTACCTCTACATACTCTTCGTGCGGACATCGATTATAACACTGCAGAAGCTCATACTACATACGGCGTAATCGGCGTTAAAGTATGGATCTTCAAAGGTGAAATTTTGGGTGGAATGGCTGCAGTTGCGCAATCAGAACAACAACCTGCCGACAAGCCTAAAAAGGCTCCGCGTGGCAAAGGTCGTAAGTAAGGAGAAACGCTAAATGTTGCAACCAAAACGTACAAAATTCCGTAAAGTTCACAAAGGCCGTAACCGTGGTATCGCGGGTGGTACTGAAGTTAGCTTCGGTACATTCGGGTTAAAAGCAGTTGGTCGTGGTCGTTTAACCGCTCGTCAAATTGAAGCGGCTCGTCGTGCAATGACACGTGCAGTTAAACGTCAAGGTAAAATCTGGATCCGTGTTTTCCCAGATAAACCAATTACTGAAAAACCATTAGAAGTCCGTATGGGTAAAGGTAAAGGTAACGTTGAGTACTGGGTAGCCTTAATCCAACCGGGTAAAGTACTTTATGAAATGGATGGTGTGTCTGAAGAGATCGCAAGACAAGCATTTGCATTAGCAGCTGCTAAATTGCCAATCAAGACTACCTTCGTAACTAAGACGGTGATGTAATGAAAGCTCAAGATTTACGTACAAAAAGTGTTGAAGAGCTGAATGATGAATTAGTGAACCTTTTAGGTGAACAATTCAAATTGCGTATGCAAACAGCCACCGGTCAGCTTCAACAAACCCATCAGGCTAAACAAGTGCGTCGTGATATCGCACGCGTTAAAACCATTTTAACTGAGAAGGCGGGTGAGTAATGACTGATAAAATTCGTAGCGTACAAGGTAAAGTTGTTAGCGACAAAATGGAAAAATCTTTCGTTGTTGCTATTGAACGTAAGGTAAAACACCCGTTATACGGTAAATTTATCCGTCGTACAACTAAATTACACGTACACGATGAGAACAACGAAGCCAAATTAGGTGATGTAGTAGAGATTCGCGAATGTCGCCCTCTCTCTAAAACCAAATCTTGGACTTTAGTTCGTGTTGTTGAGAAAGCAGTTATTGCTTAATTAACAAGTTAAAAAATAAAAGCCAATGGTTTATACCGTTGGCTTTTTTCTTTCTAAGACTTGCTAAAAAATAATGAAAATTTGACCGCGCTTTAAACACTCTGATTTAAGTATAAAATTTTGATTGCGTTTCTAGCTTGATTTTGGTAAACTCCGCCACCTATCCGCCATATATCTTTATAAGGTATGGATAGGTTCGTCCCGCAAGGGTGTATTATTAACTTAACGGAGCATAAAATATGATCCAAGAACAGACTATGCTGGATGTTGCCGATAACTCTGGTGCTCGCAGCGTAATGTGTATCAAGGTTCTAGGTGGATCGCACCGTCGTTATGCTGCTATTGGTGATATCATCAAAGTTACTGTGAAAGAAGCAATTCCACGCGGTAAAGTTAAAAAAGGTGATGTATTAAAAGCAGTTGTTGTGCGCACCAAGAAGGGTGTTCGTCGCCCAGACGGATCAGTCATTCGCTTCGATGGTAACGCTTGTGTAATTTTAAACAATAACACAGAGCAACCAATCGGTACTCGTATTTTTGGACCTGTGACTCGTGAACTTCGTTCTGAGAAATTCATGAAGATCATTTCTTTGGCACCAGAAGTACTGTAAGGAGAAGTGAGAAATGGCTGCAAAAATTCGTCAAAACGATGAAGTAATCGTACTTGCCGGTAAAGACAAAGGCAAGCGTGGCAAGGTAACTAAAGTGTTACCAAACGGTAAAGTGTTTGTTGAAGGTATCAACATCATCACTAAACATGAAAAACCAGTTCCTGCTTTAGGACAAGCTGGTGGTTTAGTGAAAAAAGAAGCGGCTATCGATGCTTCTAACGTTGCGATTTTCAATCCAAAAACAAACAAAGCTGACCGTGTAGGTTTTAGATTCGAAGACGGCAAAAAAGTACGTTTCTTCAAATCTAACAATGAAATTATCTAACAAACTGGAGTAATGCGATGGCGAAACTGCATGATTACTACAGAGATCAAGTAGTAAACGAGTTAAAAAATAAATTCGGCTACAAATCTGTCATGCAAGTCCCACGAATCGAAAAGATTACCCTGAATATGGGTGTGGGTGAAGCATTGACCGATAAGAAATTGCTAGACAACGCAGTAGCGGACTTAGCAGCAATTAGCGGTCAAAAAAACCTTTAGTAACTAAAGCTCGTAAATCTGTTGCTGGCTTTAAAAATCCGTCAGGGATATCCAATCGGTTGTAAAGTAACACTACGCGGTGAGCGTATGTGGGAGTTCTTTGAACGTTTAATTACAATTGCTGTTCCACGTATTCGTGACTTCCGCGGTTTTAAGCGCGAAATCATTTGATGGTCGTGGTAACTACAGCATGGGTGTGCGTGAACAAATCATCTTCCCTGAAATCGATTACGATAAAGTAGATCGTGTACGTGGTTTAGATATCACTATCACAACTACTGCTAAGAATGATGAAGAAGGTCAAGCACTACTTGCTGCCTTTAATTTCCCATTCCGTAAATAAGGCAGGTTATAATGGCAAAACAATCAATGAAAGCACGCGATGTAAAACGCGTTAAATTGGCTGAAAAATTCTTCGCTAAACGTGCAGAATTAAAGAAAATCATTTCTGATGTCAATGCCTCTGACGAAGATCGTTGGAACGCAGTGTTGAAGTTACAAACTTTACCACGTGATTCTAGCCCTAGTCGTCAACGTAACCGTTGCCGCCAAACTGGACGTCCTCACGGCGTTTTACGTAAGTTTGGTTTAAGCCGTATTAAGGTTCGTGAAGCTGCTATGCGCGGCGAGATCCCAGGCCTTAAAAAGCGAGCTGGTAATATACCACTTTATTTTGGAATCGGAGAAAAAGTACAATGAGTATGCAAGATCCAATCGCAGATATGTTGACCCGTATTCGTAACGGTCAAGCTGCGAACAAAGTTGCAATCAATATGCCTTCTTCCAAGCTAAAAGTGGCAATTGCCAACGTATTAGCTGCTGAAGGTTATATCGAAAGCGTTAAAGTTTTAGAAGGTGCAAAACCTGAATTGGAAATTACTTTAAAATATTTCCAAGGCAAACCGGTTGTAGAAAGCATCCAACGTGTAAGCCGTCCTGGTCTTCGTATTTACAAACGTAAAGACGAATTACCAAAAGTTATGGGTGGTTTAGGTGTTGCTGTAATTTCTACATCTAAAGGTGTTATGACTGACCGTGCAGCTCGTCAAGCGGGCTTAGGCGGTGAGATCATCTGTTACGTAGCTTAATAGAGGGGTAGGAAAATGTCTCGTGTTGCAAAGGCACCTGTTAATATTCCTGCCGGCGTTGAAGTTAAACTCGACGGTCAGCTATTAACAGTAAAAGGTAAAAATGGCGAGTTATCTCGCACAATTCATAACTCAGTTGAAGTTAAACAAGATAATGGTCAATTTACTTTCACTCCACGTGAAGGTTTTGTTGGAGCGAATGCTCAATCGGGTACAGCTCGTGCATTAGTTAATGCAATGGTTATCGGTGTTACTGAAGGCTTCACTAAGAAATTACAACTAGTGGGTGTTGGTTACAGAGCTCAAATTAAAGGCAACGCAGTTGCATTAAGTTTAGGTTTCTCTCACCCTGTGGAGCACACTTTACCAGCAGGTATTACTGCAGAATGCCCTTCACAAACGGAAATCGTTTAAAAGGTGCAGACAAGCAGTTAATTGGTCAAGTTGCAGCAGATATTCGCGCTTATCGCCGTCCTGAGCCTTATAAAGGTAAAGGTGTACGTTACTCTGATGAAGTAGTACGTATGAAAGAGGCTAAGAAGAAATAATTAAGGTAACACTATGGATAAGAAATCAGCTCGTATCCGTCGTGCAGCTCGTGCACGTCATATGATGAGAGAGCAAGGTGTAACTCGTCTAGTTATTCACCGTACTCCGCGTCATATCTACGCACAAGTTATTGCACCAAACGGTTCAGAAGTGCTTGCCGCTGCTTCAACTGTTGAAAAAGCAATTCGTGAGCAAGTTAAATATACCGGTAATAAAGATGCCGCAGCAGTAGTAGGTAAACTTGTTGCTGAGCGCGCATTAGCAAAAGGCGTTAAAGACGTTGCTTTTGACCGTTCCGGTTTTAAATATCATGGTCGTGTCCAAACTTTAGCGGACGCTGCACGTGAAGCTGGTCTACAGTTCTAATGAGGTAAATTGAGATGTCAAACATCGAAAAACAAGCTGGTGAACTGCAAGAGAAGCTAATCGCAGTAAACCGTGTATCAAAAACTGTAAAAGGTGGTCGTATTATGAGCTTTACTGCTTTAACAGTAGTAGGCGATGGTAACGGTCGCGTAGGTTTTGGTTATGGTAAAGCTCGTGAAGTTCCGGCAGCGATCCAAAAAGCGATGGAAAAAGCACGTCGCAATATGATTAATGTCGCTTTAAATGAAGGTACATTACAACACCCAGTTAAAGGTGTTCACACTGGTTCTCGCGTATTTATGCAACCAGCTAGCGAAGGTACAGGTATCATCGCAGGTGGTGCAATGCGTTCAGTGTTAGAAGTTGCTGGTGTACGTAACGTTCTTTCTAAAGCGTATGGTTCAACCAACCCAATCAACGTTGTTCGTGCAACTATTGATGCATTAGCAAATATGAAATCACCAGAAATGGTTGCTGCTAAACGTGGCAAAACCGTTGATGAAATTTTGGGGTAATTGATAATGGCTAAAACTATTAAAGTAACTCAAGTTCGTAGCGCAATTGCTCGTTTACCGAAGCACAAAGCTACCTTGCGTGGTCTTGGTCTTCGCCATATGCACCATACTGTTGAGTTAATCGATACTCCGGCAGTACGTGGTATGATTAACCAAGTTTCATACATGGTTAAAGTGGAGGAGTAAGAGAATGCGTTTAAATACTCTATCTCCGGCTGAAGGTGCTAAGCATAGTGCAAAACGCCTTGGTCGTGGTATTGGTTCAGGTTTAGGAAAAACTGGTGGTCGTGGTCATAAAGGTCAAAAATCTCGTACTGGCGGCGGTGTTCGTCGTGGTTTCGAGGGTGGTCAAATGCCATTATACCGTCGTTTACCAAAATTTGGTTTCACTTCAATGAAATCAGCTGTAACTGCTGAAGTTCGTTTAAACGAATTAACAAAAGTTGAAGGAAATGTTGTCACTTTAGAAGCATTAAAAGCTGCAAACATTTTAACTAAAGATATTCAATTCGCTAAAGTTATCTTAGCTGGTGAAGTGAAAGTCTGCAGTTACTGTACGTGGTTTACGTGTAACTAAAGGTGCAAAAGCAGCAATCGAAGCTGCTGGCGGTTCAGTTGAGGAATAATTAGCAAATGGCTAAACAACCAGGTTATCAAAGCAGAAGTACTAATAGTGGTACTGGTGAACTAAAAAGCAGATTGCTTTTTGTATTAGGTGCACTTATCGTTTATCGTATTGGTTCTTTTATTCCGCTTCCTGGTATTGATGCCGCCGTGTTAGCTCAATTAGTTGAACAACAAAAAGGCACCATCATTGATATGTTAAACATGTTCTCTGGTGGTGCATTAAGCCGAGCATCAATTTTAGCATTAGGTATCATGCCGTATATCTCGGCATCTATCGTAATGCAATTGCTTGCTACGGTTTCACCTGCTTTAGCAGAATTGAAAAAAGAAGGCGCAGCAGGGCAAAGAAAAATCACCAAGTATACTCGTTATGCAACGGTGGTTTTTGCTACTATCAAGCTATCGCAATTTCTACCGGTTTACCGAATATGTTGCCACAATTAGTGCCAAATATCGGTTTTACTTTTTACTTCACAGCAGTAGTGAGTCTTGTAACCGGAACCATGTTCTTAATGTGGTTAGGTGAGCAAATTACTGAAAGAGGTATTGGTAACGGTATCTCAATTCTTGTTTTTGGTGGTATTGTTGCAGGATTGCCACATGCAATCATCGAAACAGTTGAGCAAGCTCGTCAAGGACAAATGCATCCTTTAGTTCTTCTACTAATCGCTGCTATTGTTTTTTTGCAGTAACTTATTTTGTTGTCTTCGTAGAACGTGGACAACGTAGAATTCGTGTTGAATATGCTAAGCGTCAACAAGGACGTCAAATTTTTAGGTGGTCATTCAACTCACTTACCATTAAAAAGTTAATATGGCAAACGTAATGCCAGCAATTTTTTTGCTTCAAGCATTATTTTATTCCCTGCCACATTGACACAATGGTTTGGTCAAAATGATAAGTTTGAGTGGTTAAATGACTTATCAATGTTGTTGAATCCTGGACAACCTTTATATCTTCTTGTTTATGCGGTAGCGATTATTTTTCTTCAGTTTCTTCTATACTGCAATGCAATATAATCCACGTGATACAGCAGATAATCTAAAAAAATCTGGTGCATTTATCCCAGGAATTAGACCAGGTGAACAAACATCTCGTTACATTGATAAAGTAATGACTCGCTTAACATTAATCGGCGGTCTTTATGTAACGTTCGTATGTTTAGTCCCTTACATTATGACATCAGCATGGGATGTTAAATTCTACTTCGGTGGTACTTCCTTATTAATCGTTGTTGTTGTAATTATGGATTTTTATCGTGCAAGTTCAGAGTCACTTAATGTCGTCTCAATATGAATCTGCGTTAAAAAAAGCAAACCTTAAAGGTTTTGGACAGTAATTGTTCATTTAAGTAAAAAGGATAAGCAATGAAAGTTCGTGCTTCCGTTAAGAAGATGTGTCGTAACTGTAAAATTGTTAAACGTGAAGGTATTGTTCGCGTATTATGCAGCGACCCTAAACATAAACAACGTCAAGGTTAATTAACATTTCTTCTTGCAAAGAACCGGTTGAGTAGTTATACTACTCAACTCATTTATGTCCTTGGTATTCTGTTTGAGTATCCTGAAAACGGGCTTTTCAAGATCAGAATACCAAATTAGTTAAAATAATAGGAGTGCATAGTGGCCCGTATTGCAGGCATTAACATTCCTGATCACAAACACGCTGTAATCGCTTTAACTGCAATTTACGGTATCGGTAAAACTCGTTCTAAAAGCATTTGTGCTGCAGCGGGTATTGCTGAAGATGTTAAGATCAGCGAATTGTCTGAAGAGCAGATTGACAAACTGCGTGACGAAGTTGGTAAATTTACCGTTGAAGGTGACTTACGTCGTGAAGTAACACTAAACATCAAACGTCTTTTAGACTTAGGTTGTTACCGTGGTTTACGTCATCGTCGTAGTTTACCGGTACGTGGTCAACGTACTAAAACTAATGCGCGTACCCGTAAGGGTCCACGTAAGCCGATCAAAAAATAGTCGGGGTAAATAAAGAATGGCTAAAACACCAGTTCGTGCACGTAAACGTGTAAAAAAACAAGTTGTAGATGGCGTAGCACACATTCACGCATCTTTCAATAACACAATCGTTACCATTACTGACCGTCAAGGTAATGCTTTAGCTTGGGCTACAGCAGGTGGTTCAGGTTTCCGTGGTTCTCGTAAATCTACCCCGTTCGCTGCACAAGTTGCTGCAGAACGTTGTGCTGAAATCGTTAAAGAATTCGGCTTAAAGAACTTGGAAGTTATGGTTAAAGGTCCGGGTCCGGGTCGTGAATCAACAATCCGTGCATTAAATGCAGCGGGTTTCCGTATCACGAACATCACTGATGTGACTCCGATCCCTCATAACGGTTGTCGTCCACCGAAAAAACGTCGTGTTTAATGGCGTAATAGGATAGTTGGAGAAAGAAAATGGCAAGATATTTGGGCCCTAAACTCAAGCTCAGCCGTCGTGAAGGCACTGATTTATTCCTTAAATCAGGTGTGCGTGCGATTGATTCAAAATGTAAAATTGATACAGCACCAGGTCAACACGGTGCTCGTAAACCGCGTTTGTCTGACTATGGTAGTCAATTACGTGAAAAAAACAAAAAAAGTTCGTCGTATCTATGGTATTTTTAGAACGTCAATTCCGTAACTACTATAAAGAAGCAAACCGTTTAAAAAGGTAATACTGGTGAAAAACTTACTAGTATTATTAGAAGGTAGATTGGATAACGTTGTTTATCGCATGGGATTTGCTGCAACTCGCGCAGAAGCTCGTCAATTAGTGAGCCACAAAGCGATTGTCGTAAATGGTCGTGTTGTAAATATCCCATCTTTCCAAGTTTCTGTAAATGATGTCGTTGCTGTTCGTGAGAAATCTAAAAAACAAGCACGTATTAAAGCATCATTAGAATTAGCAGAACAAAGAGAAAAACCAACTTGGTTAGAAGTTGATTCTGCGAAAATGGAAGGTGTGTTCAAACGTGTTCCTGAACGTTCTGATTTATCAGCAGACATTAACGAACATCTGATCGTTGAGCTTTACTCTAAATAATAGTTAAGCTTAAAGCAAAGAGAGGATAAAATGCAGGGTTCTGTTACAGAATTTTTAAAACCACGCTTAGTAGATATCGAGCAAATTAGCTCTACTCATGCTAAGGTGATCTTAGAACCGTTAGAGCGTGGCTTTGGTCATACTCTAGGGAATGCATTACGTCGTATCCTTCTGTCTTCAATGCCAGGTTGTGCTGTAACTGAAGTAGAAATTGATGGCGTACTGCACGAATATAGTAGTAAAGAAGGTGTTCAGGAAGATATTCTTGAAGTTCTTTTAAACCTTAAAGGTCTAGCGGTTAAAGTACAGAATAAAGATGATGTTATTCTGACATTAAATAAATCTGGAATTGGCCCTGTTGTTGCAGCTGATATCACCCATGATGGTGATGTTGAGATTGTTAATCCATCACATGTAATCTGTCACTTAACAGACGAAAATGCATCTATTAATATGCGTATTCGTGTTCAACGTGGTAGAGGTTATGTACCTGCATCTGCTCGTACTCATTCACAAAATGAAGATCGTCCAATTGGTCGTTTATTAGTAGATGCTTGTTATAGCCCGGTTGACCGTATTGCTTACAATGTTGAAGCAGCACGTGTTGAACAACGTACTGACTTAGATAAACTAGTTATCGAGTTAGAAACTAATGGGACTATTGATCCGGAAGAAGCAATTCGTCGTGCAGCAACAATTTTAGCAGAGCAACTCGATGCATTCGTTGATTTGCGTGATGTTCGTCAACCTGAAGTCAAGGAAGAAAAACCGGAATTCGATCCGATTTTATTACGTCCTGTTGATGACTTAGAGTTGACAGTTCGTTCTGCTAACTGTTTGAAAGCAGAAACAATTCACTATATCGGTGACTTAGTACAACGTACAGAAGTTGAGTTATTAAAAACGCCTAATCTTGGTAAGAAATCTCTTACTGAAATTAAAGACGTTCTCGCTTCACGTGGCTTGTCACTTGGTATGCGCCTTGAGAATTGGCCACCAGCAAGTATTGCTGAAGACTAGTTTGGTCATAGGTTAAGATTTTTCTGAGAAGGATAAGATCATGCGCCATCGTAAGAGTGGTCGTCAACTAAACCGTAATAGCAGCCATCGCCAAGCGATGTTCCGTAACTTAGCAAGTGCTTTAGTTAGTCATGAAATCATCAAGACTACTTTACCAAAAGCTAAAGAATTACGTCGTGTAGTTGAACCGTTAATTACATTAGCAAAAGAAGATAGCGTTGCAAACCGTCGTTTAGCATTCGCTCGTACTCGTAACATCGAAACTGTTGCGAAATTATTCAATGAATTAGGTCCACGTTTTTGCTCAACGTGCAGGTGGTTACACCCGTATCTTAAAATGTGGTTTCCGTGCAGGTGACAACGCTCCAATGGCATACATTGAGTTAGTTGATCGTCCAGAAGTTGCAGAAGCAGCAGCGGAATAATAATTTGTTATAAAATAAAAAGGCTCACTGATGTGAGCCTTTTTTATATCTTTTTTTCCTAAAATTCAGCTTCAGCTCTGAATGTCATTTTTTTCAACCTGTGATAGGGTGAGCAATCGTAAGTTCTTCCGCATGTAGGCATAAGCGAGGCGACATCGCTTTAGCTTGTGGGTGAGAATAAAACTTGTCCCCTAAAATTGGATGTCCAAGTGCGAGCGTATGTAAACGAAGTTGATGCGAACGTCCTGTGATTGGAGTCAGTTTCACTCGAGTACAGTTAGTTGGTAATTTTTCTAAAACTTCATAAAAAGTGACCGCTCTTTTGCCAAATACAAAATCAATGCGTTGACGCGGGCGATTTTCCCAATCACAAATCATAGGAAGATTAATTTCCCCACTATCTCGTTCTAAGTGTCCCCATACTAAAGCTTGATAATATTTCTTTGGCTCACGTTCACGGAATTGACGTTTCAACTCTTTATCTGCCGCTTTACTTAATGCAAAAAGAATAATCCCACTTGTGGCCATATCTAAACGGTGTGCAGGTTCACAAAATCCAAATTTCTCTTTTACCCGACTCATTGCACTATCGTAGTATTCAGGTTGATTGCCAGGAACTGAAAGTAAACCGCTTGGTTTATTTACCACGCAGATATGATTATCTTGATAGATAATATCTAAATACGGTTCTAAAGGGGGATGGTATTCAATAAGTGCCATATTATTCCTTATTTGTCACTATTACTCGAAGGCTATCTAATCGCCAGTTTGCTTTACTTAACTCTTCCAGAGAAAGAACGCGTTGTTTTTCTAATACATCAATTTCCGCCTGGCGAATATTTTTTTATTTCACTGCTTTCAAGGCAATAAGTCGATTGATTTCAGTGCTCAATGTTTGATCTACTAATCTACTGGCTTCTTGAATTTGAGCTTGTGCGATTTCAATCATTTTGTGATCACCTAGTTTAATTAATTGCTCAATATTTGGACGAGCCATTTTGACCATTTTATTCGCAATGTCTTTACCTAGCGGCTTAAGTTTATTTTGCAATGTACCAAAATTAACTTGTCCAGCTAGATCGTTTCCTTTGCTATCCAGCAATAATCGAACAGGTGTAGGCGGAAGAAAACGATTCAGTTGCAAACCTTTTGGTGATTGGCTTTCAATTATATAAATCAATTCAACCAGCAGCGTGCCAGCAGGCAGCTGTTTATTGACTAATAATGCCATCGATGCTTTGCCAATGTCACCAGAAGCGATTAAATCAATGCCTTGGCGTATCATTGGATGATCCCAGGTAAGAAATTCTAATTCCTCACGCGCAAGGGCAAGTTGTCGGTCAAAAGTTACTGTGACACCTTCTTCTTTTAGTCCTGGAAAATCAGGAACAAGCATGGTGCCCGTTGGCGTGATAACAATGCTGCTTTCACCTAAATCATCTTGCTCTACGCCAATAATATCAAATAAATTCAGTGCAAAATCGACTAATTGTGGCGAATTATCGGTTTGAGCAATTTCTGACGCAAGTCGTTGTGCCTTTTCTCCACCATTAGAATTTAATTCTAACAAACGATCACGCCCTTTCTCTAAGGCTAAGCGCAATGCTTTTGCTTGCTTTTGAGTTTGGAGAATGAGCTGCTCAAAATCCGCTTTATTTTCTGACCGCACTTTTAATAAAGCTTCATATTGTTCAAACAATGCTATACCAATCGGACAAGTTTGTTCAAAAGCATTTAAGCCCTCATGATACCAACGTGCTAAATCTTGCTGCTCAGAGTTTGCGAGGCAAGGTACATAAATTTGTACGTCTCGCGTTTGCCCGATGCGATCTAAGCGGCCAATACATTGCTCAAGTAAGTCAGGATTCTCTGGTAAATCGAAGAGTACGAGATGACAAGCAAATTGGAAATTTCTGCCTTCAGAACCAATGCTAGAACTCAGTAAAACTTGTGCACCATTATCGGTATCAGCAAAATAAGCGGCCGCGCGATCTCGTTCAATGATTGACATTCTTTTATGGAAAACAGCACTGCGAATGGCTTCTTTTTCTCGTAAAATTTGCTCAAGTTGCATTGCCGTTTGTGCTGTTTTACAAATGACTAAGATTTTTTCATTTCGGTGTGATTTTAAAAAATCAATTAACCAATGAATTTTTTCGTCTACTTCAGCCGCATCAATCGTTATTTGATGGTAAACCCGATGCGGGAAATCTTTCACCCCTTGGCGTGTATTGCGAAATAAAATACGGCTTGTGCCATGTCGGTCGATAAGATTTTGAATGAGTTCTTGTCGTGCAGCTTGCTTTTCCTCATCATTATGACAGGCTAAAGCTTTGAAATAATGGTTCGACATCTTGCTCATGAAGTAAATCAGAAATATGATTTTTTTCGACCGCACTTAGTGGCTTCTCTGAAAGCAATGATTGCACCGCATCGGCCACAGGTTGATAATTTTCCTGTTCCTTCAAGAACGCTTGGTAATCATAAAAACGCTCAGGATCAAGCAAGCGTAATCGTGCAAAATGGCTTTCCAAACCCAGTTGTTCTGGCGTTGCGGTGAGTAATAAAACGGATGGAATAGCGTTCGCTAATTGTTCCACCAATAAATAAGCGGCACTCGGCGCATTTTCTGACCAAGCCAAATGATGCGCTTCATCGACAATTAAACAGTCAAATTCAGCTTCAATGGCTTGTTGTACGCGATGAGGATGAGCTTTCAACCAATCTAATGCACATATAATTAAGCTTTCCGTGCTAAATGGATTGATGGCTTGTTCGGCAAAATCTTCACAACGTTCTTCATCAAATAATGAAAAATGTAAATTAAAACGACGAAGCATTTCGACAAGCCATTGATGTTGCAAGGTTTCCGGTACAATAATTAAAACACGTTGTACTTTTTCAGCAAAAAGCTGGTTCTGCAAAATCATCCCTGCTTCAATAGTTTTACCTAACCCTACTTCATCTGCTAAGAGCACACGAGGATTAATACGATTCCCTACCTCTTGCGCAATATGAAGTTGGTGAGGAATTAACCCCGCGCGATTGCCGCATAAGCCACGCAAAGGCGATTGAAATTGAGCTTGTTGATGCAGAAGGGTTTGATAACGCAACGCAAAATGTTCACTGCGGTCAATTTGTGCTGAAAAGAGGCGATCTTTTGCCTGGCTAAAAGAAATTATCGGGGAAAGTTCTTTTTCATTGACGATAATCTCTTCGCCTTGCGCATTTTTGACTAAATAAAATAAGAGACCATTCATTTCCTGAACATCAAGGACTTCACCTTGCCAACCCGCTTGGTGATGAAGTTGTTCTCCTTTATTTAATGCAATTCGGGTTAATGGCGCTTGTGTCACCGCATAAATTCGGGTTTCATCTGTGGCAGGAAAGTGAAGGGTTACAGAACGGAAATCTAAGGCTGTAATCATCCCTAATCCGAGGCTATTTTCTGTTTCGCTAATCCAACGTTGACCGATTGCAAATGACATCATCTTCCTCTTAATGAATCTCTTAAAATGGGGCGATATTGTAGTCTGATTATAAGGGAATGCAAGGCGAAGGCGAGTAAAAGCATGAAAAATAAAGTGTGATTTTTCTCACAATAATTAAATTAAATGTCACCTAAGCTTTACTTTAAAAAAGTGCGGTGTAAAAATGGCATACTTTTTCATAAAACAGGAGTGTTCCATGAATTGGACAGAACGACTTAAAGAAGAATTTTTATCAGGTTGGAAGCCTTTTGAAGTGGCATGGGTAGTTATTTTCCTTGCAGCACAAATTATTGCTTATGTTCTTATGCCGGATAGCCCATTAGGCATGATTTCGGGGATTGCAGGTATTCTCTGTGTAGTATTTGTGAGTAAAGGAAAAATTAGTAACTATTTCTTTGGGCTTATTTTTGCTTATACCTATTTTTATGTCTCCTGGGGAAGCAATTTTCTTGGTGAAATGAATACTGCGCTCTATGTATATATCCCATCACAATTTATCGGGTATTTCATGTGGAAACAAAACATGCAAAACGATAATGGTGGTGAAAGTGTAATTGCCAAAGCCTTGACGCCAAAAGGTTGGGCAATTTTGCTTGTGAGTGTTGGAATTGGTACCCTCTGTTTTGTACAGGCTTTAAAAGCAGCGGGTGGGAGTTCTACAACGCTAGATGGTTTAACCACAATTATCACTGTAGCGGCGCAATTATTGATGATTTTGCGTTATCGTGAGCAATGGTTATTATGGATTGTCTTAAATGTGCTTTCCATTTGGCTTTGGAATGGGCAGCCAGCGATGTATTTAATGTATAGTGCTTACTTACTTAACTCATTATATGGTTATTACAACTGGACGAAACTCGTCAAAGTGGAAAGCCACTAATCACATCAATAAAAAAGGGCATAGTAATATGCCCTTACATTTTTAAATAAAATGCCTTCGTCAACGTAATAAATGCTTCTGTGTATTGATTGTTTTCGTCATAAATCACCAAGCTATCTTTTACCTGTGGTAAATGCTCTCGGCTAAACGTGAGTAACATTCGTTGTGGTGCTTTCCCTATTTTGGTAATGACATCAGTTTGCTTGATGCAATAAAGTGCGGTTGAATTTATCAATGTTTTTCCCGCTTCATAAGGTAAAACAAAACTGATTTTTCCTTTTTCGGATAAACAACTCGCTGCCCAATTTAACCAATCTAAATGGCCTTGTTGAACATAACGGGCAAGCGCTCTCTCATCATTTTTACATTCAACGCCTTGTGCAAAATAAGGCGGATTAGCCACAATTAAATCAAATTGATGTCGAGTTTGTTGGCAATAGATTTGCACATCTTGCTGTGTTAAATGAAGACGATTTTGCCATGGCGAAGCCTGGAAGTTTTCTTGTGCTTGTTGTGCTGCAAGGGGATCAAGTTCAACGGCTTCAATTTGGCAATGCTCATGACTTCGTTGGGCGAGCATTAGTGCAACCAAGCCTGTGCCAGTTCCCATATCAAGAATATGCTGACAATCAGATACATCCACCCAAGCACCTAGTAAAATGCCGTCAGTGCCGACTTTCATTGCACAATGTTGTTGATTAATATGGAATTGTTTAAAGGTAAAGCTGCTCATAAAATCTTGCGGAAAATGACCGCACTTTCAGGTATAATCAGCCCCAATTTTAACAAATTAACGCAAAATAATGAATTTATCCCCATTTGAAGAATTCGACCTGTCCCCCGAATTATTAAAAGCCTTAGAAAAGAAAGGCTACACCCGCCCAACTGCCATTCAATTAGAAGCGATTCCTGCCGCCATGGAAGAGCGGGATGTGCTTGGTTCTGCACCAACAGGTACAGGCAAAACTGCTGCATTTTTATTGCCTGCGATTCAGCATTTATTGGATTATCCGCGTCGTAAACCAGGGGCGCCTCGTATTCTAATTTTAACGCCAACCCGTGAGTTAGCAATGCAGGTTGCAGAGCAAGCGGAAGAGTTGGCGCAATTCACGCATTTGAAGATTGCTACCATTACCGGCGGTGTGGCGTATCAAAATCATGGGGAAGTATTTAATTCAAATCAGGATATCGTGGTGGCAACACCAGGGGCGTTTATTGCAATACATCAAAGAAGAAAACTTTGATTGTCGCGCGGTGGAAATGCTGATTTTTGATGAAGCAGATCGCATGTTGCAAATGGGCTTTGGGCAAGATGCGGAGAAAATTGCCGCTGAAACGCGTTGGCGTAAACAAACCCTCCTTTTCTCTGCCACATTAGAAGGGGAGTTATTAGTTGATTTTGCAGAACGTTTATTGAATGACCCAGTCAAAATCGATGCAGAGCCAAGCCGTCGTGAGCGTAAAAAAATCAACCAGTGGTATTATCACGCCGATAGCAATGAACATAAAATTAAGTTGCTTGCACGTTTTATCGAAACCGAGAAAGTGAGTCGTGGTATTGTGTTTGTTCGTCGTCGTGAAGATGTGCGAGAACTTTCTGAAACTTTGCGTAAACGTGGCATTCGCTCTACTTATCTAGAAGGCGATATGGCACAAACGCAACGTAATAACGCCATTGATAAATTAAAATCAGGTGTTGTTACTGTGTTAGTGGCCACTGATGTGGCTGCTCGCGGGATTGATATTGATGATGTCACACACGTCATGAACTTCGATTTACCTTACAGTGCAGATACCTATTTACATCGTATTGGTCGTACCGCTCGTGCAGGAAAAAAAGGCACGGCCGTTTCTTTTGTGGAAGCCCATGATTACAAATTGCTCGGTAAAATTAAACGCTATACGGAAGAGCTTTTGAAAGCGCGTATTTTAGAAGGATTAGAACCTCGCACTAAACCACCGAAAGATGGGGAAGTAAAATCCATGTCTAAAAAGCAAAAAGCGCGGATTAAAGAAAAGCGTGAAGAAAAGAAAAAAGCAGATGTGAAGAAGAAAGCTAAACTTCGTCATAAAGATACGAAAAATATAGGTAAACGCCGTAAACCTAGCGCAGAAAAAGTTACAGAGAAACAATAAAAAAATAGCCGCACTTAATTAAGTGCGGTTATTTTTTTGACTATTTATTGACTTGGCTACCGATTACGCCACCTAATGCGGCACCACCTAATGTGGTTGCGGCATTACCACCAAGCATATAGCCTGCTGCACCACCGATAGCGGCGCCAGCTGTTGTATTTTTTTGAGTACGACTCATATTTCCACATGCTGCAAGAGAAATAACAGTCATCGCGATAACAAGTGATTTTCCAATTAATTTCATAGGATCTCTCCGTGTTGAACATATAAAACTATCCATATTGATAGTAATCCCTAAGACAAACAGAGATGAATGAAAGTTCAAAAATATGCGTTTTTCGATGTTTTTCTGAACAATGAAATATATTGAATGTTAATCTTTCGCTTGATCTAATACTTTCGCCACCACTTTCAAATATTCAATCGCCAATCCATGGTGTCCTGTACTGGCATTAAATACTAAATCCTCACTTAATACGCCACAGGGCATATCCTCGGGGATCTTACCGTCCTCATAAGCTTGATAATCTTCTCGCCAGTCACCATCAAAATAATAGTGTTCTAAGGTTTTCATTTGGGTAAGAAAGCTTGCCATTTTTCAAGAAATTGTTCTGCGTCAGCTAAGAAACTCTCTGCTTCATTGAGAAGATTTTCCATTTCTGAAATTTTATCTAAGCGTGATTGAGGTAACATAGGTTTCTCCAAAATAAGGTAAAAATAAACCGCACTTTATGCGAACAAAGTGCTGTGAGTTTATCATGCGTTTTTAGACTTACACATCATAAGTGGTAGATGCTGTGTTACCACCGCGACCAGTCCAGTTGGTATGGAAGAATTCACCGCGTGGCTTGTCGGTACGCTCATAAGTATGTGCGCCGAAGTAGTCACGTTGTGCTTGCAATAAGTTTGCCGGTAAACGTGCTGAAGTATAGCCATCTAAGAAGGTAATCGCGGATGCCATACAAGGCATTGGGATACCCACTTCGATAGATTTTGCGACCACTTTACGCCAGTCACTTAATGCGTTTTCTAAAATGCCTTTGAAGTAACTATCTGAACCTAAGAAGATCAAATCTGGGTTCGCTTCGTATGCATCACGAATGTTACCTAAGAAACGGCTACGGATAATACAACCTTCACGCCATAATAACGCGGTTGCACCGTAGTTGATGTTCCAGCCAAATTGTTCAGAGGCTTCACGAATCAGCATAAAGCCTTGTGCGTAAGAAATGATTTTTGACGCCAATAAGGCTTTACGTACTGCTTCAATCCACACTTTTTTGTCGCCTTCAACCGGTTGAATTGTTTTGCCAAATAATTGATTAGCGGCAACACGTTGATCTTTAAATGAAGAGACGCAACGAGCAAAGACAGATTCAGTGATTAAGGTTAGTGGAATACCGAAATCTAATGCATTGATACCCGTCCATTTACCCGTCCCTTTTTGGCCTGCGGTATCTAAGATTTTTTCAACTAATGGTTCACCATCAGCATCTTTATAACCAAGAATATCGGTGGTGATATCGATTAAATAACTATCAAGTTCGGTTTTTTTCCATTCTGCGAAGATAGCTTGCATTTCTTCATAGCTTAAGCCTAAACCTTCTTTTAAGAATTGGTAAGCTTCACAGATTAATTGCATATCGCCATATTCGATACCATTGTGAACCATTTTTACAAAGTGGCCAGCACCTTCGCCGCCAACCCAGTCACAGCAAGGTTCGCCTTGTTCTGTTTTAGCTGAGATTGCTTGGAAGATTGGTTTAACATATGGCCAGGCTTCGTGGTTACCACCTGGCATGATAGATGGTCCATGACGCGCACCTTCTTCACCACCCGAAACACCCGAACCGATAAAGCGAATTCCTTTTTCTGCTAACGCTTTTACACGACGGTTGGTATCTGGATAGTTTGAGTTACCGCCATCAATGATGATGTCACCTTCTTCTAAATGTGGCAGTAATGCCTCAATGAATTGATCTACCACATCACCCGCGCGAACCATTAACATCACTTTACGTGGTTTTTCCAATTTAGAAGCTAAATCTTCTAAAGAATACGCACCGATAATATTGGTGCCTTTTGCTGCACCTTGTAAAAATTCATCCACTTTGGATGTGGTGCGGTTATATGCTACGACTTTAAAGCCATGATCATTCATATTTAAAATGAGGTTTTTGCCCCATTACGGCTAAGCCGATAACACCGATGTCGCCTTTTACTGACATTGTTTTCTCCTGTTCTTAATTAGTTATGCTGGTTGCATTGTTTAAATTTTTAGTAGATAGGGCCAAATCCTAGCTGTCACCCTGCTACTTAATTAATATTTAGAAAATACATCTATATCATCGGAAACTAACCCAATGAGATTATCTCCCTCAGAAACAATCGTATCAAATTTATCTAAATATAATTTTTTTATTTAATAACGGATGATCCTCATCTAATAGGTATTGTATATATCCTCTTTCAGCCTGATCTAAAGCATACTCTAAACAATCTTTTCTTACTTTAATTTCGGCGAACACGAACATTTTCTTACCTTGTGGAGTATCCTCCAATCCTTCTACCAATTTCAATGAGTTACTGTGTTGTTTAAAACGCTCACGGATATTCTGAGATTGCCCTACGTAAAGAGCTTCCTCCTCCCCCGATTTAGTTTGGCGATAAAAAATATAAATACCCGCTACGTTAGGAATGGTTTTAAAATCAAAATTTTTAAAAGTTTGACGAAGTGTTCCAGAGGAGCCAAGTTCAATAGGTTCATGCCAATGTAATTTAATTTGCATTTCTAATCCTTAAAATTAATCATCTTTATATACAAAAGTGCGGTCACTTTTCCAAGCGTTTTTTAACTCTTCGTCCACGCACTCATGTGCTGCGTAAACCCAATATGCGGATAGTAATCCACGGCTTGCGGAGCAGATAAAAGCACGATTTTGGTTTGTGAATGTAAGGTTTGTTTAGTGTGTTCAATCGACTGCAAGATGGTACCTTGTTTCTGATATTCTATAGCAAAACTTCTTTTAAATTTCTCTAATTAAAGAGCTGCCTTGCTCTAACGTGTCTAGCCACTGCCATTTTTCATGACCGATGAGTTTACTTTCTTCTAAAGAAAATGTTGTACAGCAACGCCCCAAACGATTTTCTAGAGATTGATTTAAATGTTGATACGTAAATTCAATTTGAGTATCGTCAATCCATTTCCCAATTAAAAAGCCTTTTTAAAAATTTCACCGCCACCATATTCGGCCCAAATCATTTTACCTTGTTGATGGTAATGAAATTCTGTTTGGCTACTCACCTCACCATTTGCGGTGTTTTCAACAGCAACAAATTTTTTATTATCTAAATTCAACATTAAAGTCACTCTGTATCTAATTCATCTATATCTTATTTTAGTCCGTATAATGCTAATAAATTAACTCTTCGTCCATGCACTCATATGCTGCGTAAATCCAATATGCGGATAATATTCCACGGCTTGCGGAGCCGATAAAAGCACAATTTTGGCTTGTGGATGTAACGCCTGTTTGGTGTGTTCAATTAACTGTAAACCGATACCTTGTTTTTGATATTGTTCATCAACCGCTAAATCAGATAAATAACAGCAGTAGGCAAAATCGGTCACGGAACGTGCCACGCCCACTAATTGTTCACCATCCCAAGCGGTGATTAATAAATCCGCATGGTGCAACATTGCTGCGACACGCTTTTCATCCTCTAACGGACGGCGTGCCCCGAGCGTTGTTTTATTTAGCAGTGCAATAAATTGCTCAACTGAAATAGGGTAGTTTGTTTTATAGCTGATCATTTTAAGTTTCTTTCTATGCTAAAAACGGGATATTGGCGTGCGTGAAACGTGATTTCTCACACGCTATAAGCGTAAATTTCTATTTAACGTTAATCTCGCTCACAAAAGTCGGTAATCCACCCCATGCACTACCTATAAAGCCTTTACCAGAACCAGAAGTATATTCCGCTGTAGTGATGAAAGTTTTGCCATTCCATGCTGCTTCGTAGCCATACCAGCTCTCAGCAAGGCCACTAGATTTATATGATCCTTCTACAATTAAAGCATTAAGCTTCTCATCATAACGTGCAAAGGTGTATTGATCTTCCAATACTTGTTCTACTTTGCTCAATTTATTGTCCATGACCGCATAATAGCCGGTGTAAGCTGCACTACCACTGATACACACTGCCTCAGCTAAAACTTTTCCATGCGTAAGTGAATAAAGTGTAATTGTCTTCTGTTCAGAATCATCCTGAAGATCCGCACAGTAATCAATTGCACTACTATCAGCACTTTTACGCAATAATGCTAATACAGCATCAAATTGTTTTTCGCCTCGTTTTAATTCTGTTTTGCTAGGGTTTTTAATATAGGCAACTTGAATTTTGGGTGCAGCTTGTGGTGCTAATACCGCATGTTTCTCTTGTCCCTGACGAATTAACGCTGAAGGCGTATTTAAACGTTGTTGAAACTCATCCATTTTGAGCATCGCGGCAGCTACACCTTTATCAGAGACTTTCTCCTTAAACTCCCCAAAAATCACTTCAATACTTGCATTCCCTTTTAGTGCAGTGAGTAATTCTGTTGTTTGTTTTTCACTTAATTTTGCATTCCCATCTTCTGAAATATTTGGAACAGTACCGAGTGATTGACCATTTAAGATAATTTCAGCCGTTTTATTACCCACATCTTCACGTAATAATGCCAACTGTGCGGTCACAGGTGCTTTCTCACCCGCACTTCGAGTAAATAAAATCGAAACAGGATGCTCAGAATAATATTCCGGATAACCTGCCATATTACAAGTGCCGGTATTATCACAAATCAAATCCCAGTCTTGATAAGTCTTTTCAAACCCTTTTAACGATGGTGCAGCCATTGCAGTGAGTGGTAATAATGAGAGAAGAATAACTTTCTTCATGTTATAAATTCCTAAAAGAAAATTTGCAAAAAAATCGTCAAATCTAATTACTTGTAGTAATCGTGAGTTTTTATTTTACGATAACGTTACTAACAAAAATAGGCAATTGCCATGCACCACCAGTAAAACCTTTACAAGAGCCGGTTGTCCATTCTGAAGTACGGATAAATATTTTGCCATTCCAGGCAGCTTCTTTCCTAATCCAACAATCACCAATCCCCCGCGACTTAAATGAACCTATTACAGCTAAGACGGGGTTTCTATTATCATACATAACATCGTTATATTGACTTGCTAGTACTTGTTCTACTTTGCTGAGTTTTTCATCCATAACAGCATAATAATTAGAGTATTGATAAGGGCCACTCCAACATATTGACTCTGCTAACACTTTGCCATTGGTAAGAGTATGAATTGTTATATCGTCACGCCAAGTATCATCTTTATGCAACTCAGGGCAGTAATTCTCTGAATTTTCATTCGTCCCATTACTTTTACGCAATAACGCTAATACAGCATCAAACTGTTTTTCGCCACGCTTTAACTCTGTTGTTTGGAGATTTTTCACGCTGACAGCATCAATTTGGGGTGCAGCCTGTGGTGCTAATACCGCATGTTTTTCTTTGCCTTGGCGAATAAGTGCGGAAGGCGTATTTAAACGTTGTTGAAACTCATCCATTTTGAGCATCGCGGCAGTTGCACCTTTATCAGATACTTTTTCCTTGAACTCACCAAACACCACTTCAATATCTGCATTACCTTTTAGCGCCGTGAGTAATTCTGTTGTTTGTTTTTCACTTAATTTTGCAATTCCCTCTTCTGAGATGTTTTGGATTGCACCGATTGATTGACCATTTAAGATAATTTCAGCCGTTTTATTACCCACATCTTCAGGTAATAATGCCAACTGTGCGCTCACAGGTGCTTGCTCACCCGCACTTCGGGTAAATAAAATCGAAACAGGATGTTCGGAACCATCTCCTTCTTGATAGCCCGCCATATTACAAGTGCCGGTATTATCACAAATTAAATCCCAGTCTTGATAAGTTTCCACAATACCTTTTAACGATGGCGCAGCCATTGCAGTAAGTGGCAATAATGAGAGAAGAATAATTTTTTTCATGTTATCAATTCCTAAAAGAAGATTTGCAAAAAATTCGTCAAATCTAACCGCTTTTAAGCACGTGTTGTTTATTTTACGATGATATCACTGACGAAAGTAGGTAACTGCCATGCGCCACCGGTAAACCATTTATAACAACCGCCTGTCATCCAGTCCGAAGTGCGGATAAAAATTTTTCCATTCCATACCGCGTCTTGCCCATTCCAACAATCACCGAATGCATGACCTTTGTAAGAACCTCTTACAAACGCATAACCTTGTTTTTCATCATAGCCTGCTTCGTTGTACTGCTCCGCTAAGACTTGTTCTACTTTGCTCAGTTTGTCATCGAGTACAGCATAGTAATTAGTGTATTGATAGGCGCCTTTAAAAACAAAGCGCTTCAGCTAATACCTTATTCTGAGTTAACGGATAAATCATTATATTTTGGCTTTCTAGGTCTCCATCATAGCAGCCATCGTGAGCTTTACGTAACAGTGCTAGCACATGATTAAATTGTTTTTCACCGTATTTTAATTCTATTGTTTTGCGGTTGTTCACGCTAACAGCATCAATTTTGGGTTTAACTTTTGGCGCTAATACAGCATGTTTTTCTTGACCTTGGCGAATGAGTGCGGAAGGGGTATTTAATCGTTGTTGGAATTCATCCATTTTGAGCATGGCTGCCGCTGCGCCTTTGTCTGACACTTTAAGCGTGGTTTTCCCATAGGTGATACGAATTTCGCTCTCTTTTTTCAATCCGCTAAGTAATGCCTTAGTTTGCTCTTCAGTCAGCTTATCTGGCGCGTCGTCAGAAATATGTTTGACTTTGCCTAATGATTTACCATTTAACCAAATTTCAATGTCTTGACCGACTTGAACATCACGGTCGGCTTCACCGAATGGTAAAATAGTGAGTTTCCCTTCGACAGTAGCATTTTCGCCTGCCGCGCGAGTAAATAAAATAGAGACTGGGTCACTACTTTCATCCTGATAACCTGCCATACGACAAGTGCCTGTGTTATCACATACTAAATCCCAATCTTGGTAGTTTCCAATACCTTTGATTGATGTTGAAGCTGCCATTGCAGTAAATGGTAATAATGAGAGAAGAATAACCTTTTTCATGTTATCAATTCCTAAAAGAAGATTTGCAAAAAATAGAAGAAATCTGCCCGCTTACAAGTGGGCAGTAGTTTTTATTTTACTTTAAGCTCGCTTACAAAAGTTGGTAATGGACCCCAAGCTCCACCTGGAAACCCTTTGCAAGAACCTGAGGGATATTCTTTAGTGAGAATAAAAGTTTTACCGTTCCATACGGCTTCCTGCCCATGCCAACAATCTCCAAGACCACGTGCTTAAATGATCCTTCTATCTTTAAAATGTGAGTGTTTTTATCATAATCAGCATAGTTGTATCGATTTTCGAGTACTTGTTCAACTTTGCTTAATTTTCCATCTAACATGGCATAGTAATTAGTGTAATTATAGGCACTACTGCTACAAATCGCTTGAGCTAGCACTTTACCTTTCGTTAGCGGGTAAAGTGTGATTTGTTTATTCCATACATCATCTTTATGAAGTTCATAACAGTAATTTTCTGCATCTTCATTCGTCCCATTACTTTTACGCAATAACGCTAATACCGCATCAAACTGTTTTTTACCGCGTTTTAATTCCGTGGTTTGGCGGTTATTCACCCTTACCGCCTCAATTTTTGGTGCAGCCTGTGGCACTAATACGGCATGTTTTTCTTTGCCTTGGCGAATAAGTGCGGAAGGCGTATTTAAACGTTGTTGAAACTCATCCATTTTGAGCATCGCGGCAGCTGCACCTTTATCAGAGACTTTCTCCTTAAACTCACCAAAAGCCACTTCAATATCTGCATTACCTTTTAGGGCCGTGAGTAATTCTGTTGTTTGTTTTTCACTTAATTTTGCAATTCCCTCTTCTGAGATGTTTGGGATTGCACCGAGTGATTGACCATTTAAGATAATTTCAGCCGTTTTATTACCCAGTTCATCGGGTAATAATGCTAATTGCGCCGTCACAGGTGCTTGCTCCCCCGCACTTCGAGTAAATAAAATCGAAACAGAATGCTCAGAGCCATCTCTTTCTTCTTGATAACCCGCCATATTACAAGTACCGGTATTATTACAAATTAAATCCCAGTCTTGATAAGTCTTTCAAACCCTTTTAACGATGGCGCAGCCATTGCAGTGAGTGGTAATAATGAGAGAAGAATAATTTTTTTCATGTTATAAATGCCTAAAAGAAAATTTGCAAAAAATTCGTCAAATCTAACCGCTTGTATTAAGTGTTGTTTGTTTATTTGACGATGACGTTACTAACAAAAATAGGTAACTGCCACGTACCTCCGGGAAGCCCTTTACAAGAGCCTGTTGTCCACTCTGAAGTACGGATAAAGATTTTGCCATTCCAAACAGCTTCTTGCCCATTCCAACAATCACCGAATGCATGACCTTTGTAAGAACCTCTTACAAACGCATAACCTTGTTTTTCATCATAGCCTGCTTCGTTGTACTGCTCCGCTAAGACTTGTTCTACTTTGCTCAGTTTGTCATCGAGTACAGCATAGTAATTAGTGTATTGATAGGCGCCTTTAAAACAAAGCGCTTCAGCTAATACCTTATTCTGAGTTAACGGATAAATCATTATATTTTGGCTTTCTAGGTCTCCATCATAGCAGCCATCGTGAGCTTTACGTAACAGTGCTAGCACATGATTAAATTGTTTTTCACCGTATTTTAATTCTATTGTTTTGCGGTTGTTCACGCTAACAGCATCAATTTTGGGTTTAACTTTTGGCGCTAATACAGCATGTTTTTCTTGACCTTGGCGAATGAGTGCGGAAGGGGTATTTAATCGTTGTTGGAATTCATCCATTTTGAGCATGGCTGCCGCTGCGCCTTTGTCTGACACTTTAAGCGTGGTTTTCCCATAGGTGATACGAATTTCGCTCTCTTTTTTCAATCCGCTAAGTAATGCCTTAGTTTGCTCTCCAGTCAGCTTATCTGGCGCGTCGTCAGAAATATGCTTGACTTTGCCTAATGATTTACCGTTTAACCAAATTTCAATGTCTTGACCGACTTGAACATCACGGTCGGCTTCACCAAATGGTAAAATAGTGAACTTTCCTTCCACTGCAGCATTTTCACCTGCTGCGCGAGTAAATAAAATAGAGACTGGGTCACTACTTTCATCCTGATAACCCGCCATACGACAAGTGCCCGTGTTATCACACACTAAATCCCAATCTTGGTAGTTTCCAATACCTTTGATTGAAGTGGCCATTGCAGCTACTGGCAATAAAGTTAATAACAATACTTTTTTTCATCTCGAAGTTCCTTTTTTGATGGGCGTATTACAATAATGCTGCTGCCGCTTTATCCAAATACCATTCCGTCACCCCATTTTTTGCTTTAATTTTGGCTGCAGGATAAGGCAGGTTTTCGGCTGGCGTGGTTTGGATTTCTTTTAAAATATTCGCTTTGCTTTCGCCGGTGACCAAATAGGTAATGCGTTTAGCTTGTTCAATCAGTTTGGCTGTTTTTAGAAATACGGATTTGACCGCTTTCAGGATGTTTTGCAATGACCGCAAGGTTTTTCATCATCAAAAATTGGTTTGATGTGGGAAAAGAGAAGCGGTATGACCGTCCGTTCCCATACCTAAAATGATCCAATCAAAAACACCGTTTGGAATGACCGCACTTAATTCTTCTTCGAAGCGTTTTAGTTCAAAGTGCGGTTCATTTTCACCACGAATTCGATGAATATTTTCTTCTGGAATTTGAATGTGATCGAATAAGAGTTTTTGCACTTCACCATAGTTGCTTTCTGAATCAGTTGGTGGAACCATACGATCATCACCCCACCAAATGCATATTTTTCCAGTTAATTTGTTCCGCATAAGGCGTTTTGACTAAGGTTTTAAATAACAACTTAGGTGTTGAACCACCAGAAAGGGAAATATGTACGGGATGATTTAATTGGCTATAAATCACAAATTCTTGGGCGATCTTTTCAACAGCGTGTTGAGCTGTTGGGAAGGTAATGGTGTTCATGTTTGCTTCTCTTTATATTGGATATAAGCCTTCTTCCGCTTGTAGGGAAGAAGGCTTGCGATTAATGATTAAACCTTTTTCTTCATTTTGCCACTTGGTTTACGCCATACGCGACCACTTTTCGCGATGAGTTTTTCGGCTGCAACTGGTCCCCACGTGCCGGCTTCATATTCGTAAACTCGACCGCCTGCTTCTTTGTAATTCAAAATTGGTTGAACGAATTTCCATGCAGCGTGTACGGCATCAGTACGCGCAAAGAGTGTCGCATCGCCTTTCATGGCATCAAGCAATAAGCGCTCATAAGCTGTCAGGACTTGGTCATCGGCTAAATCAGCATAACGGAAATCCATTGATACTTCTTTGGCTTCAAAGCCTGCTCCTGGTTTTTTCAAACCGAAACGCATTGAAATCGCTTCATCGGGTTGAATACGGATGATCAATTTATTCTCAGGCGCATTTTGACTGAATACCGGATGTGGTGTCGTTTTAAAGTGAATCACAATTTCCGTCACACGTGCCGGTAAGCGTTTACCTGTACGCACATAGAAAGGCACGCCTGCCCAACGCCAGTTTTCAATTTCGCAACGTAACGCCATAAAGGTTTCCGTGCGAGAGTTAGCTGGCACGCCTTTTTCTTGTAAATAGCCTTTGACTTCTTTGCCATCAATTTCGGCTGCGGTGTATTGACCAAGCACTAAGTTATGTTCAACGTCATCTTGCGTTAATGGACGTAGAGAATGCATGACTTTGGCCACTTCATCACGCATTGAGTTCGCATTGATGATTGCAGGTGGTTCCATGGCAACCATGGCTAAAACTTGTAATAAGTGGTTTTGGAACATATCGCGCATTGCACCGGAGCCATCATAATAGCCACCACGATCCTCCACGCCAATCGCTTCAGCGCCAGTAATTTCCACATAATCAATGAAATTACGGTTCCAAAGTGGCTCGAACCAACCATTTGAGAAACGCAAGACAAGTAGGTTTTGCACGGTTTCTTTACCAAGATAATGGTCGATACGGTAGATTTGATGTTCTTCAAAGAAACGGTGAATTTGTACGTCTAATTGTTTTGCGGTTTTGGCATCATAACCAAATGGTTTTTCCACAATAATACGCTTCCAACCCTCTTTTTCTGTATTTAAACCATGAGCTGCAAGGCATTCTGGAATCACACCATATAAGCTTGGTGGCGTTGACATATAGTAAAGGGTGTTGCCATTCGTTTGATATTTAGTATGTAATTCTTCTAAACGTGGGACTAATTTTCCGTAATCGGCCGCATCAGATGTGTTTACCGCTTGGTAATAGAGATGGTTACAGAATTCTTCGAGCGTTTCAGGCGTAGTTTCTTCTGTTTGAAGAAGTGCTTCGCGCATTTTCTCACGGAAAGTGTCATCGTTTAATTCTGTGCGAGCAACACCCAATACAGAAAATTGGTTTAAACGCCCAAATTTGAAAAGATTATAAAGTGCTGGAATGAGTTTGCGGTGCGTTAAATCACCAGAAGCACCAAAAATTACGATACAGTTATTATTCGTTTGCATATTATTCCTTATTGTTCCGAGTCGTGTTTTTAAATAATGCAATATATTACTGCACTTTACCAATCGAACCAATCAATTAAATTGAAAGACAGATGCCCAATTTTGTGTATTATCTGACACCATCACAAAGTTTGGATTAATTAAACTTTCACGCTGGTTATAGGTGAGTGGCTGAAAGTGTGGATCGAAAATTCCACCATTGATTTCAGCTAATAAGATTTCAGCGCCTGCCGTATCCCATTCGCCAGTTTTACCGAGTCGAACATAGCAATCAACAGCTCCCTCAGCAACCAAACCGCTTTTCAAACTGCTGGAACCCACCACCGTAAATTCGCATGCCAAATTCTTTGCTAAAATTGACCGCACTTTTTCTTGTGAGGTAGTGGCGCCTACGGCGATTTTTAACGGTTTGGTGAGATCAATTTTTCTGGGTTGTAAGGTTTTTATTTCTTTGTTGCTTTGCTTGAATGCCCCAAAACCTTTCATTGCGTAATAGGTGATATTCAAAATAGGGAAGTGGATAACACCCAGTACAGGTTGATGGTTTTGTACGAGTGTAATCAATACGGAGAATTGATCTGTGCGATCAATAAATTGCTGCGTGCCATCAAGGGGATCGATTAGCCAATAAGTTTGCCAAGTTTGGCGTTGTTCAAAGGGAATATTGCAGTTTTCCTCTGAAAGAACAGGAATGTCGGGGAAAAGTGCGGTCAGTTTCGATTAAAAACTGACTGACAAATAAATCCGCCTCTGTGACAGGTGTGTTATCCGATTTGGTTTGTATTGCCACATCCCGTTGGTAAAAACGAGTCAAATGTTTTCCCGCTTCATTGGCAAGCGAGCGGACTTGATCGAGAAGAGATTGAGATAATTGCATATTTATTCTCTACTTTGATTTCGGTAATAACAAGGAGAGGAAAATTGTCGTATAGATTGCCATGATGGCAGAGCCGCCTAAGATGAAGGATATACGGTCAGTGAGGTATTTCGTATTTGGTGCGATCACGACATTACCGATACTCCAATAACAAAAAATAATGATAAATGAAAAAAGGAGAATCTTCTTCCAGTGATGGCGTAGATAGCCTCGGCATTTGGCAACGTAAGCATTGATTATCGCCGGAACAGTGAGAGGCCAAAATGTCAGAAAGAAACCAAATAACGCAGAGTCGAAATAACCTTCTCTGTAGTCGTCTAGGTCGAAAAGGACATAAGCTATAACACTGCCTATTAGCTGCGTAACTAGTGGGAAAATAATAATCGCTTTTAAATAAGGGGATTGAGTTGACACCTTAAGCTCCTAGAAAAATAGGCTATCCGAGGACAGCCTATTTTCATCCATTATTTTGATTTCTTCGCACGTAATACACGAGAAACGAAAATAAAGACACCGAAGATAAACACGGCAAGACCGAGTAATTCGCCCATATTATCCCAGTTTTCTAACGCTAAGGCTAATGGTGCTTCAGATCCGCCAGATGTTACAGATGCCGCGATAATGAAGGCTAAGATAACGCCCATTAAGCTTTCACCAACAATTAAACCTGCCGCGAAAAGTGTACCGAAACGTTCTGCTTTTTTCTCCACTTCTGTATCGTTAGTGCGTTTTGCATAGCTCTTAATATTGCGTGTGAGAAGCCATGCCATCACCGCACCGACTACAACAGGCATATTGATTGATGGTGGAAGGTAAATACCAATACCAACCGCTAATACTGGTAGCGCGAAGCGGCCGTTAGTGGTTTTACGCATAAGCGCATCAATAATGATTAATACCACACCCAAGCCTACACCACTTAAAATGTAAGTCCATTCTAATTGATTGGTGAAAATACCTTTTGAAATAGTGGTCATAATGGTCGCTTGCGGTGCAGAAAGTGCTTGTGTTGGATCCATGTCTGGACGTGGTAATGCACCCGTGAAACCATAAGCGTGGTATAAAATTTCTAATACCGGCGCAATCACCAATGCACCAACGAAACAACCAATGATTAACGCAACCTGTTGTCTCCAAGGAGTTGCTTCAACTAAAAGACCGGTTTTTAAGTCTTGTAAGTTATCGTTTGAAATGGTTGCTGTGGTTAAAACAATAGATGCCGTGAACAAGGTCAATGCGGTTAAGAATTTTTGACCGTCTGCCGTTTCAAATAAGCCACTGCTTTTACCAATGGTCACTAAAACAAGTGAAATGACGATAACGGAAATAATCCCGATACCTGAAATAGGGCTAGAGGATGAACCAACTAATCCCGCCATATACCCTGATGCTGCAGCAACGAAGAAACCAATTAACACCGCGAGTAGAGTACAAACTACCACTAATAACACAGCAAGTTCAGCAGAAATTGGTGCCGCTGCAACGAAGTGATATAAGGAAATCACGATTAACACAACAGTCGCCAATAAAATATAAATAATGGTTTTTGGCGATAAATCGATATCAATACGATTTTCTGATTCAGCTTGTGAACCTTTTAACATACGGAAAGAATGAACCATCCCTTCAATCATTGGTTTGAGAAGGATTAATAATGTCCAAATCGCTGCAATACCGATAGTACCCACACCAATAAAGCGTACTTTGGTTTTCCATTCGGTCATGGCATAGCTCACGATTGACGCATCGGTTGGCATATCGCCGGTTGCCGTAAAATAAGGCACAGCCACACCCCATGCAAGGAATGTACCGAATAACATTGCAAGACCGCCCACGATACCGATTAAGTAACCCGCACCTACTAATGCAAGAGAGAAACCCATCGGTAATTGGAAAACGGCTTTGCCGTTAGAGAACCATGCACTTGCGCTGTCAGACATGACACGTAATGCGTTGGTTAGGAACGCAACGGTTCCTGCAAAAATACCGCCATAAGCGATATCTTTTACACCACTGTCGCTTTCGTCATTATTGCCTGCTTTTAAGATTTCAGCTGCCGCCACACCTTCAGGGTAAGGTAAGTCGCTGTTTACCACCATCGCACGACGTAGTGGAATAGTGAATAGTACGCCCAACGTACCGCCAGAGGCACAGATAAGCACAGTTTGCCAGAATGGGAATTCCTGCCAGTAACCCATCATTAATAAACCTGGAAGAACGAAAATAACAGAAGACAATGTCCCCGCTGATGAAGCTTGGGTTTGCACCATGTTGTTTTCTAAGATACTGGAATCCTTGAAGAATTTTAAAATTGCCATAGAAATTACGGCAGCCGGAATGGAGGAGGCGAAAGTCATCCCCACTTTAAGACCCAAATAAACGTTAGATGCAGTGAAGATCACTGTAATTAACGCTCCAAGGAACATTCCTCGGAAGGTCAATTCTTTTTAAATTATCATGAGACATAAATTTTTCCTATTTATTTTTTTGAAAAATGACTATACACTCTCAAAAAAAGAATAATTATTCAAGTTTTATTTAAAGTTAATCGCTTGTAATTAGAATTTATCTAAATTTATTCGATTTATTTACGTTTTTTTAAATAATCTCGTAAGGTATAAAGTGCGGTTAAGTTTCTTGCCTCATTAAATTCATCACTCACCAATAGGGCATCAAGTTGAGATAAAGGGTAACGCACGATTTCTAGTGGTTCGGGCTCATCGCCTTCCAGTTGATTTGGGTATAGATCTTCACCTAATAAAACATGCATTTTGTGCCCCATGATTTGTGGATTGATCTTCATGGTGCGTAAAAATGTCCATTTTTTTGCACCAAAACCAATTTCTTCCTGCAATTCACGATTTGCACTTTGTTCGGGCGTTTCTCCCGTATCCATTCCACCTTTTACAAAACCGAGTTCATATTGTTCTGTTCCAACCGCATATTCGCGAACCAAGAGGAGATTCTCTCCATCAATTGCAATCACCATGACAGAATCGCGATTAAAAGGGCGGAAAACGTTCATAAGTGCGGTCAATTCCGTTGGAGAATTTGAGTTCGACGGTTTGAATTTCAAATAAACGGGATTTTGCCACCGTGGAAAGGGAGAGAATGTGTGGAAGTTGTTTTTTCATGATATTAGCCCTATTATCTTGTTATTGGCTCATCATACGCAAAGTGAGAGAAATAGGAAGAGTTATGGCTGAAAATAACGAAGTACGATTAGATAAATGGCTTTGGGCGGCGCGTTTTTACAAAACCCGTAGCATTGCGAAAGCGATGATTGAAGGGGGAAAAGTGCATTACAACGGTCAACGAGCTAAAGTGAGTAAAAATGTAGAAATCGGTGCCATGATTAAGTTACGTCAAGGCAGCGATGAAAAAGAAATTGAAGTGATTGCGTTGAGTGACCAACGCCGTGGTGCCCCTGAAGCCCAATTGCTTTACCAAGAAACGGCACAGAGTGTGAAAAAACGCGAAGAAATGGCATGGGCAAGAAAAAATAATGCACTTTCGATGCCACATCCTGATCGTCGTCCAAACAAAAAAGAACGTCGAGATTTATTGAAATTTAAACACCAAGATGAGTTCTAGAAAACAAAAGTGCGGTCGAATTTGACCGCACTTTTTTGTGATTAATGATTTTTATGACTTGTACTGTACAGAATTTTGTCGGTATAAGCCATGGCAATCGCTGAAATCAAGAAAGAAAAATGAATGATCACTTCCCACATGATTGTTTTTTCAGGAATTTTTGAGGCATTCACAAAGGTTTGCAATAAGTGGATAGACGAAATACTGATAATTGACATAGAAAGTTTGACTTTCAGTACAGTTGCATTCACATGGCTCATCCATTCAGGTTGATCAGGATGGTTTTTTTGTACGAAGTTTTGAAACAAAAATCTCGTATCCGCCTAATGTCACCATCACCAATAAGTTCGCAATCATCACCACATCAATGAGATTGAGGACGGCGAGCATAATGGTGTCTGCATCCATTTCATTAACATTAGTGATGAGATACCACAAGTTTTTCATAAACTTGTAGGCATAGATGCCTTGCACGACAATTAAACCTAAGTAAATAGGCACTTGTAACCAACGACTTGCAAAAATCGTTTTGCTTAGAAAACTAGTTTGTTCATTATATTTTTGCACATGGATCCGAGATTTCTTTTTTTGTTCCGTTGCCATAAAATTCCTCATAAATAAAAATTCAAATAAAAAAGCGGCAAGAAAATAGCCGCTTTTAAAGAAAAATTCAACCGATGTTTTTTATTTTACCTCATTCTCGGTAGTGATAAGGGATAGGCGCGTTAAATCCACGTCATTATTGAGCAATTCAACGTTTGGCATGCTCTTGTTAGCTTTCGCTGACAAGTCTTTAAAGCGTTCCACTTTCCCCACTAAACCTTGTTGTCCCACAAGGGCAGTGACAGTGCTGTTGTATTGATTGCTCACAGTGGAAAGGGTGTTGCCCAGTTTGTTTAAGCGTTCTGCCACCAAGCAAATCTGGTTGTAAATTTCACCTGCTTTTTCCGCGATTTCTTTAGCCTCAGCATTACCTCGTTCGATACGCCACAAATTCGCCACAGTACGTAAAATTGGCATGAGAGTCGTGTGTGAAACCATAATGACATTTTTCTCGTAGCCATAATTAAATAGACTTGGGTCTAATTTTAAGGCTTCAATATAAGCGGGTTCCACTGCAATGAACATCAAGACAAAATTAGGACTGCGCATGCCAATCAAATTGCTGTAATCCTTGCGGTGCAAGTCATCAATGTGATTTTTCAGGGCTTTAATATGCTCCCTTAGTAAACGCTCACGTTCAAATTCATCCTCAGAATTGACCGCACTTTCGTAAGCATTCAATGACATTTTGCTATCGATGATAATATTTTTCTCATCAGGTAAATTGAGCACAAAATCAGGATAGTTTCGACCGCCTTGTTCATCTTTAAAATGGGCCTGCGCACTGTAATGCACGTTTTCAATCAAACCTGCCAACTGAAGTGCGCGTTCAAGTTGCACTTCTCCCCAGTTGCCTAAGGTTTTCTTTTCACCTTTTAAGGCTGAAGTTAAATTATTGGCCTCTTGCGACATATTTAAGCCAATTTCCAATACTTTTTTGATTTCCGCTTCTAAGCCCGCATTGCCTTTTACGGATTCTGAATGGATTTCATTGACTCGTTTTTGGAAACCTTCAATTTGCTCACGGAAAGGCTTCAACAAGGTTTCCAATGCGGTTTGATTGGTTTGATTAAAGGATTGGCTTTTTTCTTCCAAAATGCGGTTGGCCAGATTTTGGAATTCCACACCTAGCTGTTGTTTGGATTGCTCAATATGCTGTTGCTGTTCAGCAAAATGTTTTTCTTTTTCGGAAAGGGTGGTTTTGAGCTCCGTTAATTCTTGTGAAAGTGCGGTCAATTTTTTTCCTGCGTTTTTTTGCTGCTCTTGTTCTTTTTCGTAGCACATTTTCTTGCGCTTGTTGTAATTGACCTTGCAAACTGTCGGCTTGTGCTGACGCGATCCCAAATCGTTCTTTTAATGCGGTGATTTGCCCGCCAATTTGATCGTGGCGGAGCTGTTCCTCATCCAATTCTTTTTCTAAATATTGGATTTTTTCATCACGTTCATTAAGACGAGTTTGTAAGCCTTCCGCATGAGTTTGCGCTTTAACGGCTTGTTGTTCTAATTGATTTTTTTGACTGCGCTTAAAGCATCAAAACGCTCAGCTAATTGGTTGTAATCACCGATGGTTTTTATTGAGATCTTGTTGTAATTCTTGCGTATCTCGTTTGCTGCGGCTTAATAGAAAAAAAGCATCACAATGCTAATAAAAACCAGCACGGCAATGATGATTAAATATTGATTAGGCGTGAATTCTGACATAAATAGGCTCCTGGAAACAGAAAAATTTTAGCATATTCCCAGAAACTTTTTAAAAATTAAGATTGTTAATTAGATAAGAAAAAGTGCGGTCAAAAATAACCGCACTTTTTTTAGGAAGATTAGTAGTTTGAGTTAATCAATACTTCTTCACCGTAGCCACCAAGGGTTGGCATTGGTTGGTAAGTTGAGTTTGCTGCACGCATTAAACGAATACCGCGAATACCCGCTTCTTTTGCAGCGAGAATATCGTCATCACTGTCACCATAGTGAATACTCACTTTGTGCTCAATAATACCCGGTGTTTTGTTATATTTAGTTGGAAGTTTGCGACCGCCCATGAATTCTACAGGGTGCATATCTTTAATATTAAAGGCTTTTTGTAGCACAGGTGTCACACCATCTTTATCGCCCGCTGTACGACCGGTAATAAAATAAATTTGGTCACCACGTGCTTGGTGCATATTAATTAAATCCACCGCAATTTGTTTTGGAATGGAATATTGGTCACAACCTGCATTCACTTCATTCCAGAAATCTTGATTTTTTAAGTAATCATTTTTACCTGGAGAGTATTTTTCTTGGCCGTGATAGAAACAAGGGCTACTGAAAAGTACAGTATCGTCAATGTCGAAGCTCACATTAATTGGTGCTTTGCCTTCTAATTCTTTTTTCAACTGCTCAACAGAGATCCAGTGAATCGGTTTTTGCTCTGTCATTTCACGAGCATTCGTACCTTGTTCAGTGTAAGGTTCTTTTGTTTGATGCAAAAAGTAGAGGCTGAGCTTGCCGCTAAAAATTGCAATGGCAGAAAGTTTAAGTAAATTTTTTTCATGTTTTTCCTCATTAAGTAGTTTGTTTTTATTTGTAACAAATCATATTCCTTTAAAATAAAGGTGTGAAATAATAGCAATCGTTTGCTATTTAAAAAAGTGATCTTTGTCACATTTTTTTAAACTGATTGTCTAATAAAGCATCAAAGAAAAATTTTCCCTTGAATTTGGTGGAATCGATCGCCATATAACGAGTAACTTTTCTTAAAAGAAGGATTAAAAGAATGACAACAATTGTAAGCGTACGTCGTAATGGCCAAGTGGTTGTTGGGGGCGATGGACAGGTTTCACTAGGTAATACAGTGATGAAGGGGAATGCCCGCAAAGTACGCCGTTTATATAATGGCAAAGTTTTAGCTGGTTTCGCAGGCGGCACTGCTGATGCGTTCACCTTATTTGAATTATTTGAGCGTAAATTAGAAATGCATCAAGGGCATTTGTTAAAAGCCGCTGTGGAATTAGCCAAAGATTGGCGAACCGATCGTGCGTTACGCAAGTTAGAAGCAATGCTGATTGTAGCGGATGAAAAAGAAAGTTTAATCATTACCGGTATTGGTGATGTAGTTCAACCAGAAGCTGATCAGATTTTAACTATTGGTTCAGGCGGTAATTATGCATTATCGGCAGCCCGTGCGTTGGTAGAAAATACCGATTTATCAGCTCGTGAAATTGTAGAAAAATCTTTAAAAATTGCGGGTGATATTTGCGTGTTCACCAATACGAATTTCACTATCGAAGAATTACCGAATAAATAAGGAAGAATTATGTCTGAAATGACCCCTCGTGAAATTGTTTCCGAATTAGATCAACATATTATCGGCCAAAAAGAGGCGAAAGAGCGGTTGCGATCGCGTTGCGTAACCGTTGGAGAAGAATGCAGTTGCAAGAGCCACTTCGCCATGAAGTGACCCCTAAAAATATTTTAATGATTGGGCCAACAGGTGTGGGTAAAACCGAGATTGCGCGTCGTCTTGCAAAATTAGCCAATGCACCTTTCATTAAAGTGGAAGCGACGAAGTTCACCGAAGTGGGCTATGTGGGGAAAGAAGTGGACTCCATTATTCGTGATTTAACCGATAGTGCGATGAAATTGGTTCGCCAACAAGAAATTGCGAAAAATCGTGCGAAAGCAGAAGATGCGGCTGAAGATCGTATTTTAGATGCGTTGCTACCACCACCAAAAAATCAATGGGGTGAAGTGGAAAACCACGATACCAATAGCAGCACTCGCCAAGCGTTCCGTAAAAAATTACGTGAAGGGCAGTTAGACGATAAAGAAATCGAAATTGATGTGTCTGCGGGCGTTTCAATGGGTGTGGAAATTATGGCACCTCCAGGCATGGAAGAAATGACTAATCAGTTGCAATCCATGTTCCAAAGCCTGGGTTCGGATAAAACTAAAAAACGCAAAATGAAAATTAAGGATGCGTTAAAAACCTTAATTGACGATGAAGCGGCCAAATTGATTAATCCAGAAGAATTGAAACAAAAAGCCATTGATGCAGTTGAGCAAAATGGTATCGTGTTTATTGATGAGATCGATAAGATCTGTAAAAAAGGCGAATACAGTGGTGCCGATGTTTCACGAGAAGGTGTGCAACGTGACTTATTGCCATTGGTAGAAGGCTCAACGGTTAATACCAAACACGGGATGGTGAAAACCGATCATATCCTCTTTATTGCATCGGGTGCATTCCAAGTGGCGCGTCCATCAGATTTAATCCCTGAATTGCAAGGTCGTTTGCCGATTCGTGTTGAATTGTCTGCATTAACAGCAGAAGACTTTGAGCGTATTCTAACTGAGCCAAATGCGTCTTTAACGGAGCAATATAAAGCGCTCATGGCAACAGAAGGCGTGAGCATTGAATTTACACAAGATGCTATTAAGAAAATTGCCGAAGCAGCCTTCCGTGTGAATGAGAAAACGGAGAATATTGGTGCAAGACGCTTACATACCGTTATGGAACGTTTAATGGATAAAATCTCATTTGATGCGAGTGAAATGGACGGACAAACCGTGAATATCGATGCCGCTTATGTGATTGATGCTTTAGGTGAAGTGATTGAAAATGAAGATTTAAGTCGATTCATTCTGTAATTAAATATAAGATAAAGAAAAAGTGCGGTTATTTTTAACCGCACTTTTTTTGTCTCTTAAATGATGAAGATTAGTGACCGCCGCAACCACAGCCGCCATGGCCGTGTCCGTGATCATGCTCGTGTTTATGACCACCGCCACAGCAACCGCCGTGTCCATGATCGTGATCATGGTGGTGATGACCGTGACCGCCACAACCGCAGCCGTGACCATCTTCATCATCGTGATGATGGTGATGATCGTGTGCACCATGTACGTGACCGTGAGCAATTTCTTCTAATGTTGCTTCACGAGTACCAACAACTTCAACAGTGAAGAGTAATTCTTGACCCGCTAACATGTGGTTACCATCAACCACCACTTCATCGCCATCCACTTCAGTGATCACAACAGGAACAGGGCCGATATCTGTATCTGCTAAGAAACGCATACCAACCACCACTTCATCAACGCCTTGGAATACCTCTTTTGGTACACGTTGAACCATGTTTTCATTGTATTCGCCGTAGCCTTCTTCTGGTTGAACACGTACTTCAAATTTGTCGCCAACTTCTTTACCTTCTAAGGCATTTTCAAGACCAATGATTAAGTTATTGTGGCCTTGTAAATATTCTAATGGTTGATTTGCTGGTGCTTCATCAACTAATACACCGTCTTGAGTACGTACTTGGTAAGCGATACTCACAACCGTATTTTTTGCTACTTTCATATTGTTTTTCCTTATTAAAAAAATCGTCGTTCATTGTATAGAAAATTATTCTTTAAGCAATGCAATTCGCGCATTCACACTGACTTTAATTTTTCTCTTTGCCACTTTGAGTGTAAGTTTCATCTTTCCCACTCGAGTATAAACTTTTTAGAGCTTAGTTCGGCTGCAGCATAAGGGCGGAAATCAGCGACTGAATCATTAGCTGAGGAAATTTCAAGGTTCTGTATGCGATAACCTTTCATCTGCAAGGATTCTTGAACTAAGAGTGCTTTATCTTTAAGTTTTGCTAAAGCTTCTTTGGTTAATTCATTTTCTAAACTACTTAATTTTTCACGAGAAACAGAGGCATTGACCTGAGCAATGGCCAATACGCCATCTAGTTCATTTACTAATGTTGATAATGCTTGAGAGTCTTTACTTTCTAAGGTTAATCCTGCATGCGCAATCCAACCTTGCTGTTTGCCTTTATTATCGTAACGAACCATGGTATTACGAGAATTATCAGTAATTTCGACCGAGCTCTGTGCTTTCGCTAATTCAATGGCTTTATTCATTTTTTCTGCCATGGTTTTATTGAGCGCGGATAAATCATTGCCTTCCGCTTGGTAAAAAAGGGAGACTTGCAATAAATCACGTTCTACTGCTTTTTCTGCTTCAACAGTAAAGGTTACATCAGCTGGATAATTCGGTACGGGTTCTTCTGCAAAAGAAGCTATAGGTAAGGCAAGTAATGCCAAAGAAAGTGCTTTGAGTTTCATTTTTTCATTCCTATTTGGGTAAGATAAAAATTAAGGGCGATTAACTCCCACCACATTATTAATGTAAACGTTCGTTGTCGTCTTCGACATCTTCATCGTCAAAAAATTCGCCGTCATCGCCGTATTCATCATCTTCCGCATTTGGATCTTCAAAATACGTGCCCCAGCCATCATAAATACCTTTGTATTTTTCGACTAATGGTAAAATTTCTTTTTGTTGTGCATCGATAATTTCGGGCTTTAATTCCACTTCGCTGATGATGTCAAAACAGAAAATCACCTTACCACTTTCATCTTCAAATTCTTCTGCTTCTGATACTTCATAGCCGGCTTTGAAAGCATCCACGGCAATTTTTTCTAAGGTATCAAAATCATAATGGGCGATGTGATGTTCGATAATATAAAGGGCATCCGGATCGCTGCCATCATTTAATAAGTCCGTAATGATTTCACGGGTTTCTTCTTGAAGTTCGTTAAAGTTCGTCATAAGGCATTCCTTTTGTCAGAAAAAGTGCGGTCATTGTAGGGGATAAAGATGAAAATGTCGCTAAAAATTTATTCTCATTTCAGTTTGCCTTGAAGGGGCGGAAAGGTTAAAATTCTGCGCGAATAAATTGTGCTTAATTTGCCCAGCTGATCACGCTATTTATTGCAGCGAAAAAAGTTGGGCTTTCTTATTTTAGAACGAAAAAAATGGTCAAACATCTCCCTTATTTCACCTTAAAAACACCGCCAAAAACAACCGCACTTTTAAAGCAAGAGTTTGCTGATTTTATTGTTAAAGAAGATCTGGGTTATGAAATATCAGGCGAAGGCGAATTTGTGGCGGTAAAAATCCGTAAAACGGATTGTAATACATTGTTTGTAGGCGAAAAACTTGCCAAGTTTGCGGGTATTTCTGATCGAAATATGGGATATGCCGGTTTGAAAGATCGTCATGGCATCACCGAACAATGGTTTTGTTTGCAAATGCCTGGCAAAGAAACGCCTGATTTTAGTCAATTTCAATTGGAAGGTGTCGAGATTTTAGACGTCACTCGCCATAATCGTAAAATTCGCACAGGTAGTCTTCAAGGGAATGCTTTTGAGATTTTATTGCGCAGTGCAAAAGAAAGCGACGAATTAAATGAACGTTTAAATTTTTGTGGCGAAATATGGTTTCCCTAACTACTTCACCGAACAACGTTTTGGTCGAGATGGCCATAATCTGACTCAAGCGATTCGTTGGGCGAAAGGAGAGATTAAGGTCAAAGATCGTAAAAAACGCAGTTTTTACCTTTCAGCGGCTCGCAGCGAAATTTTTAATTTAGTTGTAGCAGAACGAATTGAACAAAATGTGGCAGATCGGGTTCTAAGAGACGATATTGTGCAATTAAACGGATCGCACAGTTGGTTTAAGGCCGATGAAAATGAAGATTTAGTGGTTTTACAGCAACGTTTAAACGAGCAAGACATTTTGCTCACTGCACCTTTAATAGGAGAAGAAAATTTATCTGCAAGTGCGGTTGAAAATCAAGTGGTTTTAGAACATCAAGTTTTCCAAGAATTAATGAAACAAGAAAGAATGAAAGCCGCTCGCCGCCCTTTATTAATGCAAGCAAAAGATTTCCAATGGGTGTTTGTTGAAGAAGGATTAAAGCTCTCATTTTATTTGCCGGCAGGGAGTTATGCGACTGCATTGGTGCGAGAGTTAGTGAATATTAAGGAAGAAGAATAATGCGAATTTTAGTCAGCAATGATGACGGTTTCCACGCCGAAGGGATTCAAGTTTTAGCAAAAGAATTACAAAAAATTGCCGATGTGGTGATCGTCGCGCCGGATCGGAATCGCAGCGCAGCATCAAGCTCATTAACGCTTGTTGAGCCGCTTCGCCCTCGTCATTTAGATTGCGGTGATTATTGTGTGAATGGCACCCCTGCAGATTGTGTGCATTTGGCTTTAAATGGTTTTTTATCTGGCCAAGTGGATCTTGTGGTATCAGGCATTAATGCGGGTTGTAATATGGGGGATGATACGATTTATTCCGGTACTTTGGCTGCTGCATTGGAAGGGCGTCATTTAGGATTGCCAGCCATTGCTGTCTCTTTGGATGGTCGTCAGCATTATGAAACAGCCGCTCGTGTGGTGTGTGATTTAATTCCGAAATTACATCCTCAATTATTGAATAAACGCGAAGTGATCAATATTAATGTGCCAGACTTGCCCTACGAAGAACTTAAAGGCATTAAAGTCTGTCATTTAGGCTATCGTACATCTGCAGCTGAAGTGATTAAACAAGAAGATCCTCGTGGCGAAAATATCTATTGGATTGGTCCGTCAGGCTTGCCTGAATATGATGGTGAAGGTACAGATTTCCATGCGGTAAAAAATGGTTATGTTTCCATTACACCAATTCAAACCGATCTTACGGCTCATCAGTCAATTGCTGCTTTACAAGATTGGCTGGAAAGTGAATAATGTGCCATTTTGAAACGAATTTTTCCCCATTGAACCCATGAAGGATAAGTGAATGAATATTTTTGGTGCGATGTACGATAAAACGATGCAATGGTCCAAACATCGCTTTGCCGTGTTTTGGTTATCCTTTGTGAGTTTTATTGAAGCCATTTTCTTTCCAATTCCACCCGATGTGATGTTGATTCCAATGTCAATGTCAAAGCCGAAAAGTGCGTTTCGTTTTGCACTTTATACAGCGGTCGCTTCTGTAGTGGGGGGAATGATTGGTTATGCTATCGGCTATTATGCCTTTGATTGGGTTCAAGGCTATATTCAACAATGGGGTTACCAAGCCGCTTGGGAACAGGCCATGGCGTGGTTTAAAGAATGGGGCGTGTTAGTGGTCTTTGTCGCTGGTTTTAGTCCAATTCCTTATAAAATTTTCACCATTTGCGCAGGCGTGATGCAAATGGCGTTTATCCCCTTTGTGATTACCGCGTTTGTATCGCGTTTTGCTCGTTTTATTTTAGTGGCAAAACTCGCCGCATGGGGCGGAGAAAAATTCGCCGCGAAATTACGTAAATCCATTGAAGTCATTGGTTGGAGTGTCGTTGCTTTTAGCCGTGATTATTTATATTATTTTTAAAATAACAGGATGACCTTTTTTATGAATAAATTACTCTTTATTATCTCGAGTGCATTACTGATTTCAGCTTGTACGGGAGAGCCGAAAAAACAAGATCCCGATGCATTGCCAGATGGTATTATGCAACCAGTAGAAGGAACGGGAGCCGTTGCCGGCGGTAGCTTTATGCCGGAAATTGAACAGAATTCAATGCCAAATCAAATGAAATAAATTTAATGTTAAAGGAAGAATAAATGAAAAAATCGTTTTTATTGCTCCCTGTGAGTATTGCTATTTTAACGGCTTGTAGTTCAAATAGCCCTGCGCCAATCGAAAATGTGGATGGCACACTTTCTCCAGGTGTAATGCAACCTGTCGATAATAACTCTAGCGGTACATGGCAGCCAGAAATCCAACAAAATACCATGCCAAGTACAATGGGCGGCAGCGTGCCAACGGGAACTCAAACACCACAGCCAAGTTTCCAACCAACTTATCAACCGGTACAACAGCCAGCAGCAACTCAACCACAGCTGCTCCAGCACCGGTTCAGCCGCAAACTAAGACGGTAACTAAAACAGTTTCTGATTGTACCAGCTCAGGTGCAATCAACGTGCCGCGTAATCCAAATACCAATGCACCAGATTACAGCCAAATTCAAAAAGGTTCATACAAAGGAAACACCTATAAAGTAAACAAAGGCGATACCATGTTCTTAATCGCTTACTTAACGGGTATGGACGTAAAAGATTTGGCGAGCATAAACAATATGAAAGAGCCTTACAGCTTAAGTGTGGGCCAAACATTAAAAATTTCAAATTGTTCAACCAAAACAATCACCACAACAGTTCCAGTGAAAACTACCGCACCAGCAGCACCTGCTGAGCCAGAAGTGACTTATACACCAGGTGCAAATGGCACACAAATTGGTTCTGATGGTACAGTAATTGGCCCTATTAAATCAGGTGTGGGTAACGGTGAACCTTCAAAACCAGTTTTCACAAACAATACGCCTAGCACACCAGCAACGACGACAACACAAGTAGAAACTACAAACAATACACCAGTTAATGCAAATGTTGTGGCACCAGTTGCGTCGAATATTGCATGGCAATGGCCAACCCAAGGTAACGTGATCCAAGGTTTCTCTAATACCGATGGTGGTAACAAAGGGGTTGATATCAGTGGTTCACGCGGCCAAGCAGTTAAAGCAGCAGCGAACGGTCGTGTTGTGTATGCGGGTAACGCGTTACGTGGCTATGGTAACTTAATCATCATCAAACATAACGATGATTTCTTAAGTGCTTATGCGCACAACGACAAGATCCTTGTGAGCGATCAACAAGAAGTGAAAGCGGGTCAAGAGATTGCGAAAATGGGTAGCACAGGAACCAATGCTGTGAAACTTCACTTTGAGATCCGTTATAAAGGTAAATCTGTCGATCCAGTTAGATACTTACCGAGAAGATAATCTTTCTCAGAAAAAAGTGCGGTTAAAAATGACCGCACTTTTTGTTATACTCTCACCAATTTTTTCTCAATGCTTAGAATCTAAGGTTAATTTAATGCGTACAAGTCAATATTTATTCTCAACACTAAAAGAAACCCCGGCTGAAGCGGCCATTGTGAGCCATCAATTAATGCTTCGTGCGGGGATGATTCGTCCTCTTGCTTCTGGTCTCTATAACTGGATGCCAACAGGCTGGCGTGTGCTTCGTAAAGTAGAAAAAATCATCCGTGAAGAAATGGATAAAAGCGGCGCGCTTGAAATCAAAATGCCAGTAGTGCAACCAGCAGAATTATGGGAAGAATCAGGTCGTTGGGAACAATATGGCCCAGAATTACTACGTTTTGTGGATCGCGGAAACCGTAACTTTGTATTAGGTCCAACACATGAAGAAGTGATTACGGATTTAGTTCGTCGCGAAGTGTCATCATACAAACAACTTCCGATCAATTTATACCAAATTCAAACCAAATTCCGTGATGAAGTGCGTCCTCGTTTTGGTGTAATGCGTTCGCGTGAATTTATCATGAAAGATGCGTATTCTTTCCATGCGGATCATGCTAGCTTGCAACAAACTTATGATGTGATGTACCAAACTTATAGCAATATTTTTAATCGCTTAGGTTTAGATTTCCGTGCAGTACAAGCGGACACCGGTTCTATCGGTGGTAGTGCATCACATGAATTCCAAGTGCTAGCAAACAGTGGCGAAGATGATGTGATTTTCTCTACGGAATCTGATTACGCAGCAAACATTGAATTAGCGGAAGCGGTAGCAATTGGTGAGCGTGCAACACCAACGAAAGCGATGGAATTAGTTGATACACCAAATGCAAAAACGATTGCTGAGTTGGTGGAACAATTCAATTTGCCAATTGAGAAAACGGTTAAAACCTTAATTGTAAAAGGGGCAAGCGAAGAGCAACCGTTAGTGGCATTAGTGATTCGTGGTGACCATGAATTAAATGAAATCAAAGCAGAAAAATTACCTGAAGTGGCTTCACCATTTGAGTTTGCGGATGAAGCTGTAATTAAAGCAAAAATTGGTGCAGGTATAGGCTCATTAGGTCCTGTTAATCTCAATATTCCGGTGATTATTGACCGTTCAGTGGCATTAGTGTCTGATTTCAGTGCTGGTGCAAACATTGATGGTAAACATTACTTCAATATCAACTGGGAACGTGATGTAGCGTTACCAAAAGTAGCTGATATTCGTAACGTAGTTGAAGGTGATCCAAGCCCAGATGGTAAAGGTACCTTATTGATTAAACGTGGTATCGAAGTCGGCCACATTTTCCAATTAGGTAAAAATACTCAGAGGCGATGAATGCAACCGTTCAAGGTGAAGATGGTCGTCCAATGGTCGTAACCATGGGATGTTACGGTATTGGTGTAACGCGTGTGGTCGCTGCAGCGATTGAACAACATTTTGATGATCGCGGTATTGTGTGGCCAACAGATGAAATTGCGCCATTTACAGTTGCTGTCGTGCCTATGAATATGCATAAATCTGAAAGCGTTCAAGAATATGCCGAAGAATTGTACCGCACTTTACAAGCACAAGGCGTTGAGGTGATCTTTGATGACCGTAAAGAACGCCCAGGTGTGATGTTTGCTGATATGGAACTTATCGGCGTGCCACATATGGTGGTGATTGGTGAGAAAAATCTCGCAAACGGCGAAATCGAATACAAAAATCGTCGCACCGGTGAAAAACAAATGATTGCAAAAGATCAGTTGTTAGATTTCTTGAAAGGACAAATTAAAGCTTAATCGAAAGCTAAAATTTATGGCATAGCTTTAGTTGCTATGCCAAGGATATATTTAATTTATAATAAACAAAACGGTTGTTGAGTTTGTCTCAGCAACCGTTTTTTGTGGTTAAAATGTTTTGCTCATTTCTAAGAATATACGGTTTTTGTCGTAACCATAGAAAGGATGATTACTTTTTACTTTTTGGTAAGACCATGTAATTTTAGGCGTAATTCCCCAGAAATAGAGATCGCGATGCCATAATGTTAACGTTGAAGCATATTCTCGATTTTTCTGACGAATGTTAAAGAAATCAGCCGCTTGATAATGACGTTTAGCATATGAAAGCGTGACTCGGCTTGATATTCCCCATGACCATTCTTGTCCCCAACCAAGGCGTCCACCTGCTCGTTGGTAGGCGTTATCTTTGTCTCGAGTATTTTCACGAGAATAATCTACACCAGCAAACCAATGTTGTCCGCTTTTCGGAACATAGAGTAATGTGTTAGAAAATAAATAATTGTTGCCGTTTAAATGTTTTCGCCAATCATAGCGTTGTTCGCCATATTCCAAAGCAGATGAAATTTGCCAACGAGGATTAAGCCAGTAGCTAATATCAAAACGTACGCCAGAGTTTTTAGAGTATTGTTTGAGAGCATCGCTACCGCTTGAGCCGCCACTATACCAACGTTTTTCGGTAAATGGTGTTAAAGCCAATTCTAAATGGGAAGTTTGATAACCTAATCCCCAACCTAAGCGCGTATTTAATTCGTTATATTTTTTGTTATTCCAGTAGTATTTACCATTTCCATCTAAGCCTAATTTGGTGAAAAAGTTATGTGCAAGAGACCATTTTTTCTCAACACCTAACGAATAAGAAAGTCCTTGTGCACTTTCTTTGCTCCATGCTTTCCAGTTACCAATGTGAGTACCGGCTTTGGGCGCATTGTTAATATTGCTTTCATTGAGATAACTTACACCACCATAAAATTTCCATTGATCACGCTGATTTAATGCAGATAAATATTGATCAATAACTGAGGTCATTTCTGGCGTCATTTGCTCTGCACGTAATTTTTGGAACTGATCTTTTGCTGCTTCATTATCGTTATTTAAAAAGAGCGCTTGAGCAAGTTGATAACGTAAGGGCAAACTATCAGAGTATTGGGTGAATAGCGTACGATAACGTTGCGCAGCCTCACTATAGTTGCCTTTATGACGTGCATCAATAGCTTCAGCCCAGCTCAATAACACGGGATCCTTTTCAGGGAGTTCTCGATATAAAGGCAATAAAAGCGAAACAGCTTCTTCATTATTTTGTAACACTGAAGGAATCATCCCACGTACGATTAAATCAGGATGACGAGCTAGCTCTTCTTTAGTCATCGAGACTGAGCCTTCATTATTTGTCTTCGGCTGGATCGCAGGTGCTTGAAGCTTTGGCGCCGCAACCTGAATATTTTTGTCTAACGTGTCATTTTTAGATTGTGCTACCTCGGCATTTGCCCACTGAGCACACGTCATGCTTAATACTGTATATAAAAAAGTTTTTGTAAATTTCATTTGTTATCACAAGAGAAATAAAGCAAGCACAAGGCTTGCTTTATTCATATTAGGATTAAAATTAATTATTTTTTTTTGAGCGCCGAATACCCCAAGGTAAGAGGCTTTTTCATTTACATAGCTACCAGCTAACTCACTAGCGTTATTTCCGTAGAAACGACCGACAGCTTCTGTACCTTCAGCAGTTTTACCGTTAAATTGGTTACCATCAATTTTCGCAGAAAGTTTAACCGCGTTGATATTGCCAAATGCTTTTCCATCATCTGGAGTAATAGAACCTTCAAGTGATTTATCTGCAAAGTTGACATTAAATTTTGCGTTACTTAAGCGATACGTATCAATAGCTGAACCACTAGCTGCATAACCGTGTACACCTTGTCCTACATAGGTAGCGCTACCGCTAGTTGGCATGTTGGTTGTAGGATTGATACCGTAAGAGACTAAGTAATAATTATTTAAGCCATCCTCTGTAATTAATCCCCAACGGACATTTTTATATAATGAACCGTTAACTATGCGGGTAATATTGTTAGCCGTGATTTTGAGAACCTTTCCACCCCCCATCCCGGCAGGAATTATATTAATACTTTTACCTTCAACATCTAGCACATAAAGATTTGGATTGCCAGAAATGGATGCGGTTTGAATAGTTCCGCCTTTTTTAGGTATGATGAAACCAGCATGTTTATCTGTGAGTGCTCGATTAGTATTACCACTTTGAGTATTAGGGGTTGATGGTTGAGCCACATTTTCAGCTGGAGTAGATTGGCTTGGTGTTGTCTGATTATTTGTAGACGTAGTAGTACTTGATTGCTGAGTCGTATTATTGGCAGTAGTACTTGGTTGCTGAGTCGTATTATTGACAGTAGTGCTTGGCTGAGTTTGCTCAGTTTTATTGGTTGGAACTGAAACATTTGAGTCATCACTACCACCGCCACTGCTACCACACGCAGATAATACTAAAGCAGCTAATGCTGTTGTACCAAATTTAAAAATATGATTTAAAGAAGACATACTAATATTCCTTATTTAAAAAAAGTAGAAGTAAAATACCTTTAAAAAAAGTATCTCGTAAAAGCCTACCATTTCAACTTCAGTTTGTCTATAAAGTTAGTTGATTGTAAGGTTTAAGTGTTTTAATTTAAAAATAAATTACAATACTTATATTTTCTTAAACCTCCCACCAAATCAACGCCCATTTGCGTTGTCCGTGTTTTATCGGTTCATTGTTTATTTGTTTTTGTTGATAGAATTGAGCCAAATTTTGTTTTTCTTTTTCGGTGAGATTGCCGAGAGAAAACTCCACAGAATTTAATAAATCCTCAAAGGTGTCGCCTTGGAAATGCCCCGACTCCGTTTCAATAAAACTCACATTCGCGTGAATGCCTTTTTGGTAAAGACGATTAACTAAATAGATATAAGTTGGAAAGCCCACATCATCACGACCAATGGCTTCAAATACGCCTTCATCGAGAAAATGGCGTTGTGTCACTGAGGTTAAAGACGCGTTTTTTTGCCTTGCTTTGCAGCTTTTCAATCATGTCATCCAAATCATCTACAAGCGTCGAGCGAGAGGCGAGTATTACATCTGCTTGAGGTACATCATCCCAGTTATCCGACCATGATTTATGTAGAAGCGTAATATTATTCAGTTGATGCTTTTCTTTATATTGCTGAACCATATCCAACATGCCTTGGCTGTAATCGAGAGCATACACAGCTTGGCATTGTTGGGCTAAAGGAATCACAAACGTACCGGGGCCACAGCCGATATCTAACACCGTTTCATTGGGTTGCACATTCATGGCTTTAAGCAACATCTCGTTATAGCGGCTTGGCTTACCTACTAAATTCTCAGCCATTTTTGGGGCTTTTTTATCCCACTTTGTTGGTGGAAGATTATAGTGATTACAGGCTTTTAGATGTTGTTGGTAGAGATCGTTGAAATTGATGTCATTGATGATCATAGTAACGCCCCAAAGTGCGGTTAGTTTTAGGATTGTTTTAAATTGCTTGATGATTATATGCTTTCTCCCATTTAAAATCATTTGAAAATGATTGACGCAAACGTTTTCGTTTTAGTGTTTTTCCTTTATAATAGCCCGCGATTTTTACCTCAAACACAACTCAAAGGTACCCGTATGTTTCAAACTTTTCGTGGCTCACCCGCCCTTTCTGAATTCCGTATCCAAGGCTTAATGCAAAAATTCCAACAAAATCAATTACCGGTGAAATCGGTTTATGCGGAATATTTGCATTTTGTGGAATTAAATCGACCGCTTGTTAGCGAGCAGGAAGCTAAGTTAAAAGCATTGTTACATTATGGCCCAACCTTGGCAGAACACGATGCCAAAGGTGAAACTTTTATCGTGATTCCGCGCGTTGGCACGATTTCTTCTTGGTCTTCTAAAGCGACCGATATTGCGCATAACTGTGGTTTAAGTGAAGTGGAGCGTATTGAGCGTGGTTTGGCGTATTATTTTGAGTTAAGCCAACCGCTTGATGAAAAAACAACAGAAAAATTGACCGCACTTTTACATGACCGAATGATGGAAACGGTGGTGCGAAATCCAGAAGATGCTAAGATTTTATTCCGTCATCAAGATCCGAAACCATTTAAAACCGTAGATATTTTAAAAGGCGGACGTGAAGCCTTGGTCACAGCCAACGTAGAATTAGGTTTGGCACTGGCAGAAGATGAAATTGATTATTTGGTGGAAAATTTCACTCAATTAGGGCGCAATCCGCATGATATTGAACTTTATATGTTCGCGCAAGCCAACTCTGAGCACTGTCGCCATAAAATCTTTAATGCAGATTGGATTATTGATGGCAAAAAACAGGATAAATCCCTGTTTAAAATGATTAAAAATACCTTTGAGAAAACCCCTGATTTCGTACTTTCAGCCTATAAAGATAATGCTGCAGTAATGGAAGGCTCAAAAGTCGGTCGTTTCTTTGCAGACCAAGATGGGCAATATCGTTATCACAATGAAGATGCACATATCTTAATGAAAGTGGAAACCCACAACCACCCAACCGCAATTTCGCCATTCCCAGGTGCCGCAACAGGTTCAGGCGGTGAAATTCGCGATGAAGGTGCAACCGGTCGTGGCGCAAAACCAAAAGCAGGTTTAACCGGTTTCTCTGTATCAAACCTTATCATTCCAAACTTTGAACAACCTTGGGAAAATTCACTTTCTAAACCAAATCGTATTGCCTCAGCCTTAGATATTATGATTGAAGGCCCATTAGGTGGCGCTGCATTTAACAATGAATTTGGTCGTCCTGCGTTATTGGGTTATTTCCGTACCTATGAAGAGAAAGTTAATAGCTTCAACGGTGAAGAAGTGCGTGGTTATCACAAGCCGATTATGTTAGCGGGCGGTATCGGTAACATTCGTGGCGAACACGTTCAAAAAGGCGAAATCCCCGTTGGCGCGAAACTCATCGTATTAGGCGGCCCAGCCATGAATATCGGCTTAGGTGGTGGGGCAGCGTCTTCGATGGACAGCGGGAAATCAAAAGAAGATTTAGATTTTGCCTCTGTTCAACGTGAAAACCCAGAAATGGAACGCCGTTGCCAAGAGGTGATTGATCGCTGTTGGCAATTAGGTGATGAAAACCCAATTCTCTTTATTCACGATGTGGGCGCTGGCGGTTTATCCAATGCGATGCCTGAATTGGTGCACGATGGCGAACGTGGCGGTAAATTTGATTTACGCTCTATCCTTTGCGATGAAAAAGGCATGTCACCATTAGAAATTTGGTGTAACGAATCGCAAGAACGTTATGTCTTAGCCGTTGCGCCAGAAAAACTCGAATTATTTACCGCACTTTGTGAACGTGAGCGTGCGCCGTTTGCGGTCATTGGTGAGGCAACGGAAGAGAAACATTTAACCTTACACGATAGTCATTTCGACAATAACCCAATTGATTTACCAATGAATGTGCTATTAGGCAAAACGCCGAAAATGACGCGTGAGGTTTCGTCAAAAACTGTCGAAAATCGACCGCTTGCAACGGAAAATATTCAATTAAAAGAAGCGTTCCATCGCGTATTACGCTTACCGGTGGTGGCAGAAAAGACCTTCTTAATCACCATTGGCGACCGTTCGGTAACCGGTATGGTAGCGCGCGATCAAATGGTCGGCCCGTGGCAAATTCCGGTGTCTGATGTGGCGGTCACAACTGCATCATTAGACAGCTATCACGGCGAAGCCATGGCAATGGGTGAACGTGCACCAGTAGCGTTATTAGACTTTGGTGCTTCTGCACGTTTAGCAGTGGCTGAATCGATCACTAATATTGCGGGTACCAACATTGGCGATATTAAACGTATCAAACTGTCTGCAAACTGGATGTCTGCAGCGGGTCATGGTGGTGAAGATGCCGGCTTATATGAAGCGGTGAAAGCAGTCGGCGAAGAGCTTTGTCCTGCATTAGGCATTACCATTCCTGTCGGTAAAGACTCCATGTCGATGAAAACTACTTGGGAAGAAAACGGTGAGAAAAAAATCCGTTACTGCACCGCTTTCTTTAGTGATTTCATCTTTTGCGCGCGTGGAAGATGTACGTAAAAACCGTGACACCTCAATTACGCACAGACAAAGGCGCAAGCCGCTTATTATTGATTGACTTTAGGCGAAAGAAAAAAATCGCTTAGGCGCGACCGCACTTGCGCAAGTGTATAAACAATTAGGTGACAAACCAGCCGATGTGGTGAACGTAGCCAAACTGAAAAACTTCTTCGATGCAATGCAAGCATTGGTGGCAGAGCGTAAATTATTGGCTTACCACGACCGTTCAGACGGTGGTTTAATTACCACGCTTGCAGAAATGGCATTTGCGGGTAATTGTGGTGTAGATGTGGATATTTCGGCATTAGGCGACAATGACTTAGCTGTGTTATTCAACGAAGAATTAGGTGCGGTGATCCAAGTATCAGAAAGTGAATTAAGCGCCGTGCGTGAGGTATTAAAAGCCCATGACTTGCTTGGCTTAACTTATGAACTCGGTTCTGTAAGCTCAGAAGATCGTTTTGAAATCACGCGCGGTAGCAAAAAACTATTAAGCGAAAAACGTTCTGAATTACGCGGCATTTGGGCAGAACTCACTCACCAAATGCAACGCTTGCGTGATAACCCTGAATGTGCAGACCAAGAATTTGAAGCGAAAAAAGCAACAGATAACAAAGGTTTATCCGCTCACCTAACCTATGATGTGAATGAAGATATTGCTGCGCCTTACATTAGCAAAGGCGTAAAACCGAAAGTAGCAGTATTGCGTGAACAAGGTGTAAACAGCCACGTTGAAATGGCAGCCGCTTTTGACCGTGCAGGCTTTGCGGCGATTGATGTTCACATGAGTGATTTAATGACAGGCCGTTACAATTTAAACGACTTTAATGCGATGGTGGCCTGTGGTGGCTTTTCTTACGGTGACGTATTAGGTGCAAGTGGTGGCTGGGCGAAATCCATTTTGTTTAATCCACAATTACGCGATCAATTCAGCCAATTCTTCGCCAATGAAAACACCCTTTCATTAGGTGTATGTAACGGCTGTCAACTTATCTCCACCCTTGCAGAAATTATCCCAGGTGTAGAAAACTGGCCACGTTTCGTGCGTAATAAATCAGAACGTTTTGAAGCCCGTGCTGCGATGGTGAAAATCAACGACACCAACTCATTGTGGTTTAAAGGCATGGCAGGTTCACATATGCCGATTGCGGTTGCTCATGGTGAGGGGCGCGTAGAATTCAAAACACAAGAAAACTTGACCGCACTTCAATCCCAAAACTTGATTGTGGCACAGTATATCGACAGCCATTTAAATGTGACTGAAACCTATCCGGCCAACCCAAATGGCTCGGCATTAGGTATTACCGCGATTTCTAATGTGGACGGTCGTATTGCTGCAATGATGCCACACCCTGAGCGTGTATTCCGTGCCGTGAGCAACTCATGGTACCCAGAAGATTGGTCTGAAGATGGTGCTTGGATGCGAATTTTTAGAAATGCGAGAGTGAATTTCAAATAATGTGAGATTGCTCACAGTAAATTAATACAAAATAAGAGATACCAAATAATTGGTATCTCTTTTTTATTGCATAAATTTTAGTAATAAAAAATGCCAACAATATTAGCGAGTAATATTGTAAATAGTTTATAAAAAAATTCTTGGACATTATGTCCGTAATATCAATTGAACTATATGAGGAGTTCTACATGAGTGCATTAGTTACATTGCTAGCTAATATTGTTGCGCCATTGCAACGTCAATTTATTAACTTTATCCGCATTGCGATTTGTGTAGTGATGGTTTGGATTGGTGGCTTAAAAGTTTGCCAATATGAGGCAGATGGTATTGCACACTTTGTGTCAAATAGTCCTTTCTTAAGCTTTCTTTACAAAAACGGTGCAAATGAAGTGACAAATGATAAGGGTGTTTTAGTGAAAGAATATACCTTATATAAAAACCCTGAAGGCAAAATGGTCGCAAAAAATATTGAGTGGCATAAAGCTAATGGTACCTATACCGCTTCTTATATTATTGGCGCAATCATTGTAACAATTGGTATTTTAGTATTAGCAGGCATTTGGTCGCCAACATTAGGTTTATTCGGAGGCTTACTCACGTTTGGTATGTCGATAGTCACGCTGTCGTTCCTGATATTTACGCCAGAAACCTGGGTGCCTAATTTAGGTGGGGACTTCCCAACACCTAATTATGGCTTCCCATATCTCTCAGGTGCTGGCCGACTCATTATTAAAGATATTATTATGATGGTGGGTGGCTTAGTTGCTGCAGCAGAATGTGCGAAACGCTATTTAGAGAATAAAAAGCAGTTTGCGTAATAGCTAGATTTTAAAATAAGAAAAACCGACTAGAAATAGTCGGTTTTAGTTTATATAAAATTTTTATTCAAATTGAATTGTTCCAGTTGCATTAGCATTAATAACTTGTTTACCAGGGATAAGAATCATCGGTTGAGAAGTTTTCTCTTCTGAATCTCTTCTTCTTTGAGATGTGATGGCTGATTCTGCAAAAGTAGTTAGCTCCAGAAAAGATTGCACGATCGCTTGGACTATCTAAGCGAACATTTTTTTAAAGTGTATTTTTTTAACATTTAAGCCTTTTTGAATAATCTCAGCTTTGTGTTGGAATTGTTGGATGATTTCTAGGGTCATTTCATCTTCTAATGAAGCCAATTTTTCTTTAGACACGCTAAATGAAACATCTTCAATAGTTATATTATCCTCTAGACCTTCTAATACTTTTGCCATTGATTCTAAATCTTTACTTTTTAGCACCAATTCCCCTTCAGCAATCCAGTGTTCAATCAGGCGTTTGCCATTTTTCTGCGTATAATAATTAGGGTAAGTACGAATACCATCGCTACGGACTTCAATAGATGGATATTGTTTGATTAAATCCATCACTTTATTGAGTTTTCCGTTCACTTCAGATTTTAATTCTTTAACTGATTTACCTTCTTTACGACTAGATAGGGTGGCTTTCATTAAATCTTGTTCTATTTCACGTGTCACATTTGTGCTGAAATCGAATTCGGTTTTGTTGTCATCATTTTTAGCCTGTTCTTCTGCGTGAACCATAAATGGTATTGCAATAGCAAGTGGTAGAACCGCCCAGTATTTTTTTAAATTTAGTTTCATAAGATTTCCTTTTTAGTTTATAAAATCAATTTGTTAGAGTTATTTTTTACCTAAAAGTTCCAGATTTAAAAAACGGTCAAAAATCACAACGAATTTTGACCGCACTTCAAGCTCAAAACTTGATTGTGGCGCAATATATCGACAGTCATTTAAACGTGACTGAAACCTATCCAGCCAACCCAAATGGTTCGGCATTAGGTATTACCGCAATTTCTAATGTCGATGGTCGTATCGCCGCGATGATGCCACACCCAGAGCGTGTATTCCGTGCCGTGACCAACTCATGGTACCCAGAAGATTGGTCTGAAGATGGTGCTTGGATGCGAATTTTTAGAAATGCGAGAGTGAATTTCAAATAATGTGAGATTGCTCACAGAAAATTAATCAAAAATAAGAGATACTACTAAATTGGTATCTCTTTTTTATTGCATAAACCTAAGTAATAAAAAAATGCCAACAATATTAGCGAGTAATATTGTAAATAATTTATATAAAAATTCTTGGACATTATGTCCGTAATATCAATTGAACTATATGAGGAGTTCTACATGAGTGCATTAGTTACATTGCTAGCTAATATTGTTGCGCCATTGCAACGTCAATTTATTAACTTTATCCGCATTGCGATTTGTGTTGTGATGGTTTGGATTGGTGGCTTAAAAGTTTGTCAATATGAGGCAGATGGTATTGCACATTTTGTGTCAAATAGTCCTTTCTTAAGCTTCCTTTACAAAAACGGTGCAAATGAAGTGACAAATGATAAGGGTGTTTTAGTGAAAGAATATACCTTATATAAAAACCCTGAAGGCAAAATGGTCGCAAAAAATATCGAATGGCATAAAGCCAATGGCACTTATACTGCTTCTTATATTATTGGCGCAATCATTGTAACAATTGGTATTTTAGTATTAGCAGGCATTTGGTCTCCAACATTAGGTTTATTTGGTGGTTTACTCACCTTTGGTATGTCGATAGTCACGCTGTCGTTCCTGATATTTACGCCAGAAACCTGGGTGCCGAATTTAGGTGGGGACTTCCCAACACCTAATTATGGCTTCCCATATCTCTCAGGTGCTGGCCGACTCGTGATTAAAGATATTATTATGATGGCAGGCGGCTTAGTTGCAGCAGCAGAATGTGCGAAACGCTATTTAGAGAATAAAAAGCAGTTTGCTTAATTGCGTTATTTTAGAAGGCTTGCTGGGAGAAACAGCAAGTCTTTTTGTTAGTAAGATATAAAAACTTAATAACATAGAAGAGATTAATGATATTCAAAAACTAATTATTTCTATGATTCCGCTTTCGAACTTATATTCCATACAGTAAGTGAACTATCACATCCTACAGATAGGTTTGAAGATGTTTCTTGGATGCAGATTTTTTTAGGAATGCTAGGTAGTGTTTTAATAAGCTAACAAAAAAATAGTAGATAATTTATCTATCTGTTATTTTATCTTCAGTGATAACTAATGAATTAATATTATGTCTAATAAATGCACATCTGATTCTAAAGGGAAAGATATTCTTAAATTTATTTTTTTGATAATAAGCCAGCAGTGACTATTTTTTTATCTTTTTTGGGGTTTGTGTTTCTTTTGGGTTTATTTGAAAAAAACATTTATGCGCTAGAAGTTTTTTTATGCAGATCAATCTTTCTGTATATGAGATCCTTGCTATAGTATTCTTTTTTTGTTCTTTTTCTTTATTTACTTGAATATACTATTTTTTTGTTCCTGATGTTTTCTTAAAATTATATACTTCTTTTTCTGGGAATAGGTATTTATGTGCTTTTAAATCAACCGTTAATTATTTTTTTCTGATGTTGGTTTCATTTTTTTCTTTGATGGTTTTTGCAGATATTGATAATTACTATATTAAATTTTTTTATAATTTTATTAGTTTTTAATTGTGGTATTCTTTGTTTTTTTATTGCTTGATATATCTTGCTAGAAAACAATATTTAGGATTTTTTGGAGCTTAATGGTGTATCATTTTTTTATCTGGTTTTTTTCTTTATTATTCCACTAATTTTTCTTCGCTGAAATATCTGCTAGTGATGACATATTGTATATAATGGTAATTATATATATAGTATTTTTTTATTTTTTTCAAATTTAATTTTTCTTTTTATAAGAGTGATGGTGATTTAAAAATCTTATGTATTTATTAAATTTTTTTATTCTAATTTTTGATGCTTGTAATATTGTACCATGTTGGTGATGGGTTTTAAATTACAACGGATGATATTAAGACCTGAAGGAATTGCTCAGAGTCCATCACAAAGTGGATGGTATTTAGTAAAGAATAACGATATTCTAGATTTTTTTACTACAAGAGATTACTTGGTTAAATACAATAAAAAAATATTGATGATAGAAATAATTATTATATTAATGGATATCTTATTTTTTTAATATTGGAAATGTGAGAGTAATATGCCCACATGATTTTTGAAAGCGTATATAGTAAGAAGTTGAATAGTCAAGAATTAGATTTCTCTAGATGTTTAAGTTTAACATCTGAAGATATTAAATTTATGAAAAGAGATTATCCTAATAAAAAAATAGCAAAGATGCTAGTGATGAAAGTACTGCGCTGATGGTAGCAAAAAAACATCGATGACAATAAAAAAATCTGATGACAATAAAAAAATCGTATGACAGTAAAAAAATCGGATGACAATAAAAAGATCTGATGGCTGTAAAAAAATCTGATAACAGTAAAAAAATTAAAGAGAGAAAGCTAATGGCTATAAAAGTTTATAGAATATAGAATAAGCACTTCTATTTTTAGAACATTTATAAATGTTAAGAAAAAAACGGTCAAAAAAATCACAAC
>BNJS01001141.1_pt1 | contig 85312 bp, 73 predicted proteins | sample 8540461 | NCBI WGS metagenome assembly BNJS01 (sample SAMD00202454, study PRJDB9452) | human saliva metagenome | isolation source: human saliva | place: Japan
AATTTTAAGGAACGGCTATTCTGATGATGGCTGATTCGGTAGATGTTTCAGAATTAACTTATCCATTTGATGAGATGCTGATACCCTATGGAGAATATCGTAAAAAGATGATAGAAGAACATCGCTTTCAATGCAGATATTATCAAGGATAGCTGAGAAGATTAAGAAAGTTCTTAAGGAAAACTTTAATATATACCATTTAAGAATAGCTTATCCTAAGTAGTTTTTAGTTTTCTGAAGAAAGTTTAAATAGCTTTTATTATGATAAAAGTAAAAAACAATAGTTTAATTATTATTCTACTGTTTTTCCTGTATATCTGTTTTTCTCAGAAAATACACACAAATCCTTGATTTGACTATAATGATAGTAGATATAGAATTTATTATAAACAGACAGAAAACACAGCTAAAGTATATATACGAATGTTTATGATTGAAATGAAAAAATATTCAGGAGACCATCCTTTAAGATGATATGGTAACACTATTTCTAAAGACAGGATAACCCCGTTATTGAGATTTAATGTGGAAGCACGTATAGGGTAACGATCAAATGAATTAATACATACCACTGATGATACTTATTTGTATGTAGAGGTTTCTTATGACAGTACTAGGATTAATCAGTATGCTGTTCGAAAAAAAGATAAAGAAGTGGGTCTTATCATCTTATAAGATAATGTTATAATGGCGCTTATGAAGAAGATAAAAATAAGATGTGCAAATGAAAATACTTTTAACAAGGTAAAACTTTCGCACTTCAGAGGCTGTCTAGCTTTCAAAGACCCTGCACACAACCTTTATTTTTTAAAGTTTTTCATTATTCAGTAAACAAAGAGGCTGTTTCCAAAAACAGCCTCTGTTTGATTTTCATTTACTAATGAGCAATGACAATATGAACAATATTCATCTCGTCCAAAGTGCCTCTTCTTTATAAAGTCATAGAGGCAGAAGCGACATGAGCTAGAGGGTCTGCAAGTTCTCAATCCGTTAAGTATGAATAAATCTTACTTGGGGGTGTAATTCCCAAGATTTGGCGATCCCCAGGAAGTGACTTCAAAGGCCAACCTGTAGCCGATAGGGGCAGTGAATGAGTTGGTGTAGTTTTCAACGGAGGATTTCACCTGGTAAGTGAGGCCCGGTCAATGTCATAGGTAGTGCCGATGAAGGCCCTATGGGAGCAATAAGTTATCGGATCTCACATTCTCTAATTGTAGCATATCTGTTTAAAGTTTAACACCCCTCTCAAACTGTGTTCTGAAGAAAGGTTCTACTATACCATATCCTGCAGAAGACAATACGCCGGCTGTAAATCTTCATATCAAATTCTTCTTCAAAAGTTCTATATCATAACTCAATTTTTTCAAAGCTTCTTCCCAGGAAGCTCAGTGGCAGGAACTGCATGGACCATGCCTGAAGCACCTCCATGCACCAAAGGGAGCATGGTTAGATGCCTTAAACATCTATATTCTGAGAATACTAATGAGCCAATTTTTTTGAATTTCAACATACCTTATAGAGAAAAGAGTTCCAATTTTTCTATTTCACTTGAAGAAAGGCAGAGTGTCATTCGCCCTGGAAGTTTGTTAAGGAGTGAAGTTGGAGAATTGCGAGATTGAATATAGCCCCGCAACGGTTAGGAGACATCAATGTCACTGCATTTTGCCTCAAGTAGAAATTAAAGATACCAAAACCGAATCCTTGCTATCAATAGAATTTTCTTATTGATTTGAGGTTCACTATTTGATTTTTCTGCAGGACATAATCCGTCTAGGCTGGCGATCTTTACCCATCTTGAGGCTGTTCTGTGACAATACTTTTACAACATCTGCAAAATAGTTTATATCTACAAATGAGCAGGGCACTCACGAGCACACCCAGTGATCACCCATGATGGAGTCCTGATAATTTTCTATACAATTATCATCTTTATTCTACCAAGAAGTGCAAGCAGATTGTACCCAGACAGACACCACAATTTGTTCATGCCTTAACTGTTTATGGCCTGGAACTGTGAAACAGGTCTACAATTAGCCTTTCCAGCAGCTCACACTCACATTCGTCCATAAATAGTTTTAACCACCAAGCTGGTGAGCTTCCCAGTAAGAACAGTTAGCTCCTGTTCAAGATTCCACCACACTCCACTGGGCAGCACTGTGTTATCTCGATGGTGAGAAAACGCCAGATGAGGGTACGCATAATGCTCAGTACCACAACCAGCTCCCAAAAATATACATGGTGGGCACATGGTTACTGATGCTCATTGGTGTGAGCTGCCCGCCAACACCTCTCAAAATTTGTTAACCGGTGAGTCTGTGCCAACTTTTCATTCTTTTTTGTCTGGCATGTCCAACGGTTTTGCAACCACTATTTTAAACTTAAAGTATTAAATAATATAATTATTTTATCAAAAGACGTTTTTTCTTAGTGATGTCTTTTTAGAAATGAGAGAAGGCACATGGAGTTTAAACCACCAATTGTTAGAATAGCTATTATCACCCAAGAAACACTTTGAAGGATCGTTAAGCTCGATAATTAGCTGCAATTATAGATAGAGGTGTTGCGCGCCCACAAAATCCTGAGATGGCCACAAGCCTTCGCATAACCCAGATATTTTTTAGCCCTTCGGAAGCTTTCTTTCATAGCTTCTGTTGATTTCAAGAGAGTTGCTTTTAGTCTTCACTGTCAACCACATTACAGAGACATCGGTAGGCACGGAAGGCCATGCACCTGTGAGCTTTACTATTGAGTTCAGGGATTACTTTACCCACCTGCCACTCCAGAAGAAGGAATATGCTGATACAAGAGCGTCCTCTGCTTTTTTTTAGAAGGCCCACTGCAGTTTGAGTAGAGGTATAACCAGGTCAAGAGCTTCTACACTAAAAACTACTACGATAACTTAACAGGAGCCAAAGAGTTGGTAGCACAAGAAGGCTGGATGATAATGGTAGCTTTTGCGCTCCATACTACTCCTGACACGAAACATAGTGCATCGCAGAAGGGGTGAGATCACACTTCTTGTCTCTGCATTCAGGTGGCAAGCTTGTTTTTCCAAATGTAGTGAAAGTCCTGCACATTCGAGAACCAAAGAAGACCATCTCATCTATCCAGAATGTAATGTTAGATCTTTTCACAGTGATGAAAATGGTTTTTCCATCATCATAAGGTTTCCATTAGTTTACTTCGAAGGGCACAGAACTCAGGTCACAACAAAATACACCTACTTTGTAGGTCATTGATTCATTACCATATTGGCACGTTTTGTGAGTTTTAAAAGCTAAGTACAGTCACGTCCGAATCCGTTGATTCACCTCTTCTAATACTGACATAATGGCTTTTTACCTTATTACAAATTATTTAAACCTGTTTGGTGTCTCTTTGATATTAATTTCGATAACATATAGACACCACCACCACTTATATAAGCCCTGCCAGAGTATATATTGTTCCGGTATTGACGATATTCTTTTCGGACTGTAGGTGCAGGTCACACCAACGCACAGGGCAAGAACGTATTTTGCTTAAAAAGTTTATATTTTCAGCGAGGAACATGCGAACTTAATAATTTTGTATTCAAAATTTCAACAACTTTGATGTTTAACGGTTCAACCCAATCGCGGTCGAGGCGCATTGCCGCCGCATAATATTCATAGGGCGTAGATCCGCATCATTGGTAAACATTAGTACCGCGTCGAAAGAAACTTATTTTTAATAATGCACAGAGTTTAATGGCTTCCACCTTTCAGTTAGCCCTGTCGAGATGATAATAAGAGACGATACTGAACTTATACCTGGTGGTTTTGTTGGCAACTCAGTTAGCCCCGCGCCCGCGCACCCCATCGAAAAGAGTTTACAACTTAGTGTCGAATTGTTTGAAGAAGACGTCCGTAGTGTAAGTATCAGGAGTTACCTGTCTCCCCAGACATCCGCACCAATGCTCTGGGCGATACGGTATTGACATTTGAAGCCATATTCGGCGGCATGGAACATGTCCATTCCCAAAGGGTGGGTGCTGAAGAAGTACTGGTATTTCATAGCAAGTGTACGCGCCTGAAAAGTTGTGTCTGTGATTTGCTAGAGAATATATCACTACATCAAAAAGATAATAAATACTGGTGCCGAACTCAGCAAAACACATCCCAAGGACTGGTTAATCATGCGCCTGCGAGAAGGCAACTTTCATTTTTGGTCATCCCAAAGCCAGAGCGGGTAAGCTATAGTAGAGTTCAGCGATGATAGCAAGTAGAGGAACCTCTCCAGAATAGTCCTATACTGCAATATCCCCTAATTACTTTTAAGCCCAGTTCTTCCTGTGAGATGGGAACTTCTTTTCGGAGAACAAACCACAATTATTAATTCTATGACTTCCCAATTTGTTTGAAGGATATTATTACACCCATTCTACTTCCTTAGGCAACCAAACTGGACACAGGAAATCACTCAAAGATGGAATACGGCAATGCATATGGGAGCTGATGAGTTCTTTTTTAGGCTCGAAACTTAAACCACTGGAACAAGTAGTCCCTATGAACTACACTGCGTAAGAATATGGTAAGGACTCACTGCTACTAATAATTCAGATTGAGTATATAAAGGTTACAGAGAGCCTTGGCAACCAAAAATATCCAAGTGAAATTATCACTGTATCTACTTGTGCAGGGCAATAAGGAGCCTTAGGCAATATTTCGCTTTATGTGGCTAGAAAATAGTTGATGGTAAAAGAATCTAATATCCCATTAGGAACAACTCCATCGTTGCCTTAGGTATGGCCTATACCCTCACCCCTTTATAAGAGTCATAGAAACAGAAATTAGTATAATACACGGTCATGACAAAGAAAATAAGAAACCTCGTTCTTTTTCTATTCCTTTCTAGGACAGGTTTTGTTTGCATTGGGCAGGAGAAAGACAGTCTGAGTCTCTTTTCCAAAAAAATTAACAGAACTTTATTTCGAGAGGGTTTGTTCCCTGATCATCATAGCTGGCAGCCTTCAGGTTTCTACTAAGATAGACAATGGAATAATCTGGCACAAGGACGGGTTGTTTATTCCTCTCCATAGAGTACGCTTTCGCTTGAACAAAGCCTTTCTCGACCCCCTCAGGACAATGTTTACGTATTAGACGCATATAACCTATCGTTTATCATTGTGCGGTCATCGCTGGGAGACGACAATAGGGAAACAACTGTTATGGGTCAGTCTTCGAAACAGGATATCAACTACCATACGAATACATTTTACCGACTACTCAACGGAGCCTATTAATATATTCTTTGGTCACCACAACTTCTTCTTATCAGCTACCCCAGCACAAATTAGGGCCACAACTGCACACTGAATGAGTTACTGGAAACAACCTCTTCATGAAGGGAGTCATCAAGCCCAAAGCACCTAGAGGGCTTGTATTGGAGCAGCCTCATACTGGAAAATTCAATCAAGTATTCCAAGTAACTCATCCTGTTTGCCAAAGGATACTATACCACTTGTTTCCTTAGAATAATAAGCTGGCGAAGAAACATACTGCTTACGATTTCAGATTCAAAATAGTGGGTTTGATTAACCAACCTCGAATAAAATTGTTACATTCACACAGTCCTCTCAAAAGTATACTGCATAACACCTACAAATGTGCTAGCCCCCGCCAGTGACTACCAAATCACTGGCTGGATGTGAGTGCTACCACCTTATAGAATAGAGACTTAGGAAGCCGGTGAATGCTATGAACCTGCGCTGTACCATCCATATATTTATTCTTTGCAGGTCAACATGCCCCTCACTGAGCAAGACCGTTGTTTTATGTGGCCTATGGTAATACCTTCACTATGACCAGTTCTATGAAAAATAATATAGCTACATCGCATAGCTTTTATTGGCGCCTACTATACTCTACCCATATTGTTATAAAAATTGCACCTATATATTGCGGAAATTTAAGGTAGCCAAGACTTCTTTTGGCTTTGAAGAAATTTTGGTGGCAAGAGCCATGATCTAAAAGCACCAGATACAAAAAGTGAGTACGGTGTCTCCTCAGAGATAAAGGCTTGAAGCGTACAGTGCTTAACTTATGCTTACGTATGGCCCTGAAGATACCTGCCCATCCATTCGTTCCGTGTACGTGTAATGAAAGGATTATTTACCAAAAGCTCTATCAGTATGATTGGGAGGCCACTCTCCCCACCCAGACCTGCCTGTAGTCACCAAGCTCACGACCCATCCTGCAACCCTCAAGCCAAAAAGATGCTATAGAGAGCAAGCTAAGAGCCACCACAGGAAACGCCTCAATGTATACACACATCCGATTCAAGTTATTTATATACATACAAAGATAAATCAAGTGATTGTATATCCGACACTGAGCAGCTAATTTCTCACCCACAGAGGGTACTGTACCCAAACCATTGTCACCTATCAATGGAAGTATTGGCTGCTGGCATCTTGGCTGGTTAAGTGCGGTTGAAAGGACAGAGTGATTTAGATCCTATGTGAAGTGGAACCTTCTCATAGGTGCTTTTCAAGAGTAGCTGTAATATACCCGCTTCATCACAGAAAAGAATGCTTAAGTGGGATGACCATGATGTAAGACCTTTTGAAACATTCTTGATGTTCTCTGCTAAGGCCAAAGAGTTTGACTACTATATGGGTACGACAAAGTCTCTTCCGCTGTTGGCTTTCTGCTTTCAAAGAAAATAGGAAAAATACTGATCTCAGGAAATATATAACAGTAGCCAACAGGGATTTTCAAAACAAAGTGAGAAAGAAACTTATTCAAGACTTTTCAACCAAGTTTTATGGAGAAAGCGTCTTGAGATCAACCCTCAACTATTTTTACATAGTCAAACAGGTGACACCTCACAACACTATTATCCAATACAGAAGCTTGGTTTATCACCTCTAATCCAGAGGTTTGCTGTAATAAGTCTTCGCACAAGATAAACTATTCAACGGAAAGTTAGAGAGTCGTTTGCAATTATTCTGACCATATGAAGCAAGGCGAAGCATGTCCAACCAATAAGGTTATGCCTGCCTAAGGCGCTTGAGAAATATAGGCCCCTTCACATGAGTTCAGCAGAAGTCTGTGGATGAGTGACGGTAAGGTATTAATCTATAAAAGCCAAGGAAAGGACCTCTTTCCCTAGCAAGGCATAGGTAAGCCCCATAGTAATCTGTATCTCAAAGATAGGTACCAAGTAGCGCTCATCCTCGTTCAGTCGAACATATAGATAATACTGGCAGAGGTCATAATACGCTTCATGAGGAAAGTTATAGTGTCTTTAACTTTTGCAATGGTGTATCCAAAAAGAGAAAGCTTGACATAATCCAATGCTATCTATTAGTAACATTAGATAGTATCAGCTTGACCCTCATACTGCAATATATCACAGCAGATAGCCACCCTCACCCTCTTTGCTACATAGAATCAATGGTCAGCGCTGAGTATACCAGTTATTGCTTATTCCTCTGTGGCATAGCACATGGCCTGCACTCACCCCACATCCAAAGTAATACCTGAGAAAGGTGCGTTGCTCTATAGAATCACCAGAAGAACGAAAAAATGAGCCTGAGAGATACTCTATGGGAAATATTTATTAGTACATATACATCCGAAGATCGGATCCTGCTTTGATACAATCTAATAAGGTCACAATGTCACATGGTGAGTAATGTGATTAGTTACAACAATAGCTAACTTTTTTTCTCTGAAAACCTTTCATAACCAATGTGGAATAATCCAGTTACCTATAGGCTTGTCCTCATTGACAAGAATAGTATATAAATTTTATAAAATAGGAAGAAAGTAGGCACCCAAGGGCTATAAGGCTTATATTCATTAGTTATATTTTTAGTCGTCAACTTGAAAATAGTAAGATAAAATGCTTCATGGCCACTACCACATACCTATCCCTCCTTTCATGATAGCTCCCCAGAGGAGCTGCTGCCAAAGAAAGTACAAGTGATTGCCGTTACCTTATCACTCATATAGAGTAAGACGACATACATTGATGAGCTTTTTGCTGATATTCTACATTATCCTTTACAGCGGCTATCCAAAAGTTATTGACTGAAGTGAAGTAATATTATCTTAGCCAACCATATAGCTGAGGTAGACTTCCTTTAGTTTTTCATAAGCCTCATAAGGTATATCCGTGATAGAGCTGGGAGAATGACTTTTTCTGGTTTTTCAGCTTATATAAGCAATTCTGCTGGCGATAGAAGCTTCTCAAAATCCTTGGTTTCTTGCTGGTAGTTCTGTACAATAGAATCCAGAGCATGGTGAGAGTTGGCTTGATATTCATTGCCCTATAATAATCCCTCTGCATTCTCATCATATAATATCAGCATTGAGAGCACTAATATTCATATTGAGAACATGAGTTCAAACTTGGGTTTAACAAAGGAAAAGTGATATCACCTTTATCATTATATACATCTTCATGAAATCCCATCTTTGAGAATCAGCCAGCACATCCGAACCTTATGCCCTGAGAGTTCTCCATTTTTAGCTTTATAACTGCACGAGTATTCCATTTATCCCTTACTTTATGAATAACAACATCGTAAAATATTCATTCTCCCCTGTTTCTTTAGCTACTTTGATAGAAAATCCACACGCTGTTGAAGATTCCCTGACCACGGCCAGCGAATAGTTTGTCTTTGATGCTATCCCTAAGGCAAGCAAACTTCCTCCACACTGCTGTAGATTGTTGAGCAAAAGAAACCCTCATACTGAGTAGCACCATGAAAAGAATCAGCATGGGTAGCCTTGAGCAAGATACCCGATATCTTCATAGCGGCCAACCCATAACTCTCCCCAAAGGCACCTAAGGTCATGATAGAAGTACCACCGTAAGAGGTACTAGCGAATGAGGTTATAACAAGGCGATAAATTTATCACCACAAACCAGCCTCGCCCACCAAAGTTCATCCATGAGCCATATCGTCTGGAAGATGAAAACCACCATGATGATACAAGGAACGAAGGAAGCAAATAAAACGATACGTGGAAGGGTTGGTCATTCTACAAGAATTCCTTCTAATAGGACTATTGCTATATAGTAACCACTTTTTGTATTTAGTCATTGAAAACAAAACCACAACAATTGGGAGGCTGATTGTTTTGAACTCGGCTGATGGTAATAGTCGTTTTTGCTTCATTTTTTCCTATTTGGCAAGGTTTATAAATGCTTAGAACAATCCCCAAAAGAATAAGTTTATATCGAGGCCTCAGTTTTGCAGGCTTAAGCTCCATATACTGTGGGATCTTACGTCCTTGACCCATGTACTATATCCCACTTATAGAAAAACCCTTTAAGAAAGTCAGCATCTGAGGAAGCATGATCATTTGCTCCTCCCTGGCTCCTCAGCCCTCTGCGGTAACCTCTTCATTTTCAGGAATGATAGTATATTTTTTCCATCAAAGACGGTCACTCTACATAGTTGAGCACATTCTTCCCACTGAGGGTTTACCGGGCATCCTGTCGACACGTTCAGAGTTCTTTAGAACTAACATGAAATCTATAGATATTCTTATGGTCACTTTTAAGCACCTCATCTAAGTAAGCTTTTTGCCTTATCAGCATTCTGCGCTATAAAAGATATTGTAAAAGCAAAAATAAATAAAAGATTTTTTTCTATTTCCATTGTATATTTAATTATATTTTGATTTACAAGTGCTCTGGTATGCAATACTGTGCCACCACTTTATCACCACCAAATATATACCAAAATTTTTGTAAGACCATTTTTGGGTATTTTTCCTATAAAAAAGTCATCAAAGAACAAAAATAGAAAATTCAACAGAAAAATATTGTACTTTTGGACCCAAATTGTTAACTCATTTTCAAGAATGGAAATAAAAAGAAATTCGATATTTTTTTCACCCTTCCATAGGCTATGATAGCTGCCTGTTAAACAATCTATTTCATGGATTCTCTCAGGACATACCAGAGTGGACGGTTTCCCTGCAACCCTTCTTTTTTTCTGCTCTCAGCATGGATATTTGTTTTTCTTACCTCAGCGCTAACCATGCAATATCTCCGGAGGAGAAGCGCAGGTGAGCCCTGTTTCACTCTATCCTATTTCCACTTGAAGCATTGTACCACAAATACCTTTTCTGTACTTTTTTTCATCTTCGTCCTGTTACTTTTTTCAGGCATCTGGCACATGGTATGGCAATTAGCATGCCCAAAGCAACAGGATATGCTGGCACCATAGGGCCCCATATAAGTTCTTTCTTGCCAGGGAGCTACTTTGTACGGGATGCTATCCTCTCGCCCTAAGTCAAAGCCAGATTACGCTTTTTGCAATGCTATTTTTCTTAATTTTTCCTCTTTTTTGATTGGACGTATCGCAACCCTCTTCAAGACAACTTACTTTTCTGTAGTTTCAAGGCACATTTTGAAGATATCAGTCGAGGAGCATTACGAGAAATATTCTTATATTTTCAAATCTTTGGTTTTTCTTATATGTAACCCAACCCTTTACAAGCTGAAAAAATGAAACTCAAAAAAATGGAGCACTTTTCTTTCTTTTAGTGGTGGTTGTTCAGTGGCAGTGTTTTTTGTCAAATTCTAAGTAAGAGATTTGACCTCACCGTGACGTCGCTATACCCTCCCTACTACTCCTACAAGTACTTTCGCAAGTGGAACCCCAGTGAATATAGCAGACATCAAAGGAAGATTCTACGAATACAAGCGCTTGCAGAAACTCAGCTAATAGAGGAATACAACAAGAATAAGAATATCCACGGAATTTTCAACCTTTGGAAGAAAAATCCGATGAGCATATAAAGCTGCTATGGAAGCTTTACCTCTGCAGATCAGTTTCACAAGGAAACTGAGAATATATCCTACCATGGGGCAATTATCACACAAGGAGACAAGCAAGAACGAGCTTCCTACTGCGCGTAGCAGAAATTAAAGACTTTCTCTCAAGAGAAAGTACAATTTCCACAAAATTTGGAATATGCCTCCGGATGCTCAGTAAAGATACTTTTAGAGAAAGCAGGAAAAAATAGCGATAACATCCAAGTAATGGTACCCTGCCAGATAGAAGTTAAATTGCTGACTTTCTTCGTTTTGGCAAGACTACTACCACATAGCCTTTTGTCTTAGACTCTGTATACCGCCGAGAAGAATTGCCAAATTATCTGACTGACCTATGTACACGCAAACCAGAGAGATTTTGACAAAAAAAGTCTGAATTAATATATTTGAATGGCGGCTGCATTTTATTATTGGATCCAGACGTTTCCATGGAAGATATCTTTATCAAGGAGTTATCATGGCCATGCCACAAGACCCAAACCCAACAGAGTGTCTTTCAAGTATGGAGTACGCTTGACCATGTAATTCGATCAATGATTACCTCTTAATTCAAATCAGCGGTTATCAAGGTGGAAGTTAACCATACCCTATTCCTTGGGTATATTCTCCCATGATACTATCAAGCAATAATCACTTGATCAACAAAACTGATGGTATCATGTAATTTGTCATAGATACCCCAAGCATCAAAAACAGGTAATTTTGAGTTCCTCTCCCCTATCCAAACAAGAAGGAACCCTAAAGAATTGTCTTGGACTTTCCCGGAGAAAACCACCCAAGGAGGCGGACAAAGCAAATTTCAGTGGTACTCTTGAAGGAGTTTCACTTCTGTCTGCTGTGAAGAAAACCATTCCACAGCTCACATTGATGAGAGAGTGCTCATTAAATGATTGTGGTCTCCGATGGCGATATCCGATGATGTCCAACAGGAGAACCTAAGGACTGGATATGACAGTGACAACCAGTTTCTGTCACTAAGGCTTTCTGCAGAATTGTGTCATCACCTCGGACGATACTCAAGCAGCTTCTGCAACTTGAGAAATAAGAAAGTAACCCTCTCCTTTTCGGAACACGTTAGAAAAGGAAACTAAACTTATTGGAAACCTAATAGCTGGCTCCACCTGTGCTGCTCAGTGTTATAGGAATGATAGATTAATTTCGTATAAAAGCATTTTTCTTAATATTTCGTGAAAATTTTCAGAAGCTCTGCTTTTGAAATACCTCGCACACATTTTTACTAACGCAAACAACCATCATGAGATTTATAGTATCGAGTCTCGCATTTGCTGAAAAAGCTCCAAATCATAGGGTTATTAATAGTAACAGCACGTCTATTTTGGAAAAATTCTTCTCTGACTATCCGAGAACAAATTAGTTGTATCAGCCTCTGACTCTAGAGACAACAATCAAGGAGTGATAGAGGTAGAAAGTACCGACAGTATCAGTATTGCTGTTCCTTTATAGTAAATCTTGATTGATACTCTTAAGATCTCTTTTCTCGAACAAGTCACCCTACTTTTATTATCGATGATAACTATACCATTGATATAGTTTCTAACAATGGTAAGTACATTTCTGCCTCATCTGTACAGCAGCTGGAATCCCTGGTCAGTGAGAGAGAAACGCCCACAGGTGACTCTTTATGGGGGATATCTCCTGGCCACCGCTATACAAAGCACCTCTCTCATGCATAGCAGGAAACGACGATTCTCGCCCCACTAGTGAATGGGGTATTCTTCAATTCCACAGAGGAAGGACCTATTTTGCCGCTGATGCAGCATGATACACTGGGTAAAATATGAGCGTCAGGATATCAAATCAGAGCAGCTGGCCGCTTTCGTAACTCCTAAAACCATTGAAACCCGCTGAGCGAACTGCGGTGCTGTGGAACACAAGCACTATCGAATACAACGAAAGCAAAGTGCGAAGTTCTTCCTCCTTGGATCTCAGTTGCTATGTATGGCCGGCCTGACTGACGGTACTTACCCTAACCATGGAAGCAGTAATCCTAAAGAAAATCCTTAATAAACTGATTGTCAATAGAAACCTAATTCTAAACTCTACCAAACGTATTTAACTTTGCACAGCAAGGCAACATATCAGATGCGTATCAAAACTGTTGGGAACTCTCTACAAATCTTTGCTGAAGATATAGAATACACAATAGAGCTAATGAGACAATTTTTGTAATTATGAAGGAGATGATATGGAAATAGGATCTCAATTTCCTGTTTATAGAAATGCTACAATCTTCTTCCGATGAAATTTTTAGAAATGTCCTACTCAACCGGACCTGAATCTAAACCTGCCGACGGATCGATGAAGGTGAAAAATATACATGCTCGTGATGCCTACTATGCTTTCCAAATGTATAATGAGCACACTCTTATCAAAGTCAGCCCTTTGTAAAGATAGCTTTTTGTCCTTATTCCTAATTATCATAATTCTACGCAGATATACAAATTTGGAGTAGGCGCTTCTCAAAAGATAGCCGATAGTATCCGCATGTAAGTAATCCATTCTGAAAAAAGAACTCAAGAAAAAGATATACTATTGTCATCTCCGCCATGGGAAAGACTACTAATGCTTTTAGAGGAAGTTAGAAAATATTTCCACAGAATCAGGAAGGTCTTGCTCAAAGTATTGACACAGGATTTCTCACGAAAATCATCAATACACTTTTGAAAACAAAATCACCCCTATTTACTGAAAAATAGACGGGCTTTTTGAGATTTTCTTTTGTAGGAAAACAAATCTCCCAAAATATAGCTTTGTATATGACCAAATTAGTGCTTCCGGAGAGCTAATCCTCCACCAGATCATCACTATTACCTCAATGACAGGGTATACGTAACACTTGGCTTGATGCGCGTAACCTAGTAAAACGAATAGTACTACAAAGAAGGAGAAGTGAATTGGCAAGAGACAGCACGCATTCTGAGGAGCATTAACCTTCACTGATGTATGTCACCCACGATTCATAGGCAGTGACCCCAACTACTTCACCCACGACCTTAGGAAGAGAAGGATTCGATTATTCTGCGCTATCTTTGCCGATTGCCCTCATGGGAGAAATGTCACTATCCGGAAGGATGTGCAGGAGTGCTCAATGCCGATCCGAGATACTTTCACAGACCCAGCTGTTGGAGAAAATTCTCTATCAGGAAGCTATAGAACTGGCCTTCTATGGGGCATCTGTAATCCATCCTAAAACCCCACAACCTCCAAAGGTTGGATATTCCGCTGAATGTATCGTTCGTTCCTACACTCTGATCAGACAGGAAGTCTGCAGCAATGTCAAGGAGCTATCTCCTAAGATTCCCTTGCCACATCTGGCAAGCAGCACTCAGCACCCTACCATCGCTTCTCCTCGTTAGATTTTTCTTTCATCGCAGAAGAGAATATCGTTTTACTTTTCAAATCTTTTAGCTACTTATCAGATTGAAAAGTAAGTCTGTTACAAACTCAGCTATTAGTTTCAACCTGTGTATAGAAGACAAGTATAAAAATCTTTCTTTTCTATTGGAAGATCTAGCATAGGCTATGTCAGTTGTACTGAGAATGTTGTCCCATACACCGTACGCCATGCCCAGGAAGATAGTTTTTGACTTAGGTAGTGACAAAGAAATACTCTTTAGAACAGCTTTGCCCAAAACACCCAACAGAAGATCGTTCCGGATGAAAACCCACATCCTATAGGGGCAAAGTCCGCATCAGGAAAGCAGATTAGATAATTCGTTTTTACAATTGTAAACAATGTTAAAAATTTATTTTGGTATTATTTTTGTTTTTATCCACATCAAAAAGGTCAAATTAGCACCTTGAAATAGAAATCCTACAATGGCTGAAGGAGAAAACTCATTCCTATTAACATAGAAGACCAGATGAAGACAGCCTACATCGACTATTCAATGTCAGTGATTGTCTCAAGAGCTTTGCTGATGTACGCGATGGGCTGAAGCCTGCACATCGTCGTACTCTTCGGAATGCACGAGCTGGCGTACGTAGCAACACTGCTCATAAGAAAATCAGCCTGTATCGTAGGGGAAGTACTCGGTAAGCGCCATCCACACGGCGATTTTTCCGTATATGCCACAATGGTACGTATAGACAAACAGGGTGGAACATGCGCCATGCGCTTGTAGATGGGCAAGGTAACTTTGGGTTCTATCGATGGAGACTCCGCAGCTATGCGTTATACCGAGGCAAGAATGCGAAAATGGCCGAGGATATGCTAACAGATATCGACAAAGAAACAGATCGCAGTCTGAATCTCTTGACGATACCTCTACTCGAACTCATCAGCCGTTTCACCCGTATCCCCTAACCTACTGGTGAATGGGTCTTCGGGTATTGCTGTAGGTATGGCTACTAATATGCCACCTCACAATCTTGCTGAAGTAGTTGATGGTATAATTGCTTATCTTGAAAATCAAGATATTACCATCGATGAACTTATGGAATATATCAAGGCTCCTGGACTTCCCTACAGGTGAATCATCTATGGCTATGATGGAGTAAGAGAAGCCTTCAAGACCGGACGTGGACGTGTAGTAATCCGCGCCAAGGTCATTTTTGAAGAAGTAGGCCGTGACTGTATTGTCGTAACTGAAGTTCCCCATCATGAACCCAGAGACGATGCGAACAGACTTTCAAAACTCTGTCAAACGAAGGCAAACTCGAAGGTCTAGCTGACATCGTAGATCAAACAGGTAAAGGAGGAATGCATCGTATATGAACTCAAAAAGATGCTATTCCCAATGTAGTTGACAACCTCAAACACACAGCATTACAATCTCTCCTTCAGTGTCAATAATATCGCCTTTTGGTCAACGCCCTCTGCAGCTGAACCTCAAGGACCCAATATATCACTTTGCAGAACATCGCCACGATGTAGCATATGACGTACTCGAATATGAGCTCAAAAAGCCAAAGAACGTATCCATATCTTGTGTGGTTCAGAAGGTGATGGGACTACAGAAGACAATGTGGGAAAGCTATTGAAATCATCTGTTTATGATAAGCCCAAAGAGGATTTGATGACCGAGTTCGAGTTACTGAAATACAAGCTGAAGCTATCTAGCCCCACAGCTACGCCGTATCAATAAGCTATTAATCCTTCAAACCAAAGAAGAATATGAGCAAATTATTAGCACAAATTATCGATTTGGAAGATATCCTTGATCGCAGAACGCCGTACATGAGATTATCAAAGAAGAACTCTTGGAAATAAAAAGCTAAATATGGACGAAACGTCGTTCTGCTCTAGAATACGCAGGGGGTGATATCTATTGAGGATATTATCCCCGATGAGCAAGTGGTTACCATTTCCAATGCAGGCTACATAAAGCGTACTTCGTCAACAGAATACAAAACCCAAGCACGTGGTGGTGTAGGACAAAAAGCCTCTGCTACTCGTGATAAGGACTTCATAGAGCATCTGTTCATAGGTACCAACCACTCAGTATATGCTGTCTTCAGAGGAAAGGTAAGTGTTTGGCCCCAGCATATGAGATTCCAGAAGGAGGTAAAACACCAGGACGCGCCCATACAGAACCTTATCAATATCGAACCCGATGACCTTGTTGTTGTTGTCATCAGAGCTATGACTCATGGAAAAGACTATACCACAGTCATACGTCATCATGGCTACTAAGAAAGGAGTATTAAGAAAACCAGCTTTTAGAAACAAATATTCACGTCCACGCCAGAATGGTATCGTTGCCATCACTATCAAAGAAGATGATGAGCCATTAGAAGCATCGTCTTACCTCAGGCAACAGCCAAATCACGCTATTGTCAAGTCTGGAAAGGCTATTCGCTTCCCAGAGGACAAGGTGAGAGCTAGTGGCGTAGGCTCTGGGAGCACGAGGCATCTCCTTGATAGTGACAAAGATGAGGTAATCGGAATGATTGCCATAGAAAATCCTCTGAAGAAACCGTACTGGTAGTTTCCGAGAATGGTTATGGTAAGCGTACCTTTATCGATGAACCAGAGACAGGAGAAGCAGTATATCGTATTACCAATCGTGGAGGAAAAAGGAGTCAAGACTATTTCTATCACAGAGAAAACAGGTAATCTGGTTGCGATCAAGTCAGTTTTGGAAGAAGACGATCTGATGATTATCACTAAGTCGGCATGGTTATTCGTCTCCTGTAAGTGGACTCCGTGTGATGGGACGTGCTACCCAGGAGTACGCCTTATCAATATCAAAGGAAATGACCTCATTGCGGCAGTAGCTAAAGGTTATGAAAGAAGATGAAGACGAAAAATGCTACCGAAGAGGTAGAAAACCCAACAGAAGAATCAAATAATTATAAGTTAGATATAAAAATTGTTACAATGAAAAAGTTTTTATTGATAGCATCGTCACTTTGTGGTGGCTACTTTTTGCTCAGAAGAAAGAACTTAAAGAGATAAAGAAAGCTCATTGAAAAGGATAATTTCTCAGAAGCAGAACGCCTCATTAGAAAGCAACAAAAGAGCTGCTCTCTCACCAAAAAGCACTGCAGAGTACTATTACTAAAGGGAGAATTAGGAATCAAAAAGCGCTTGCAGGAAAGATGTAACTACTTCTCTCAAAGAGGCATCCGAGGCTTTTCATGGAAGCAAGAAAGATAGAGAAAAAGACCCTGCTGAATTAGAAAGCTCAACAGCTAATGTAGCTCTGTTTTGGCTGCAGATAAAGGGCAAGAATATCTACCAAAAGAACGACTTCAAGAATGCAGTTATTGCCTTCGAACAAGTATATCGTTTTAGCCCCTAAGGATACCCTATCTCTATACAACGCAGAATATGCTACTCAGCAAAAAGAAAAGCGAGATGGCTCTGCTGTTTTTCTAGAGCTAAAAGACCTTAAATATGATGGTGCTGAAACACTCTATACAGTTAAAAACAAAGAGACAGGATTGTAGAAAATCGGTAGATAAGAACACCCGTGATATGAAGATGAAGACAGGGAACTACACCAATCCATCTCAAGAGTAGCACCTTCTAAAAAGGAGAAATTATCCGTAAGATTGCTTACCTATATGTAGAATAAGGCAACAAAGAAGAAGCGCTCAAGGCTTTTGCTTTTGCTCGTAAGAACCACCCGCAGGATCCTGAACCAATCATACAGGAGGCCAATGCACACTACCAATTAGGGAGATCATGTAAGTTGAACTCTTTATGAGAGAAGCAGCTGAACTTCAGCCTGAGAACTTATGTACAATATAATATCGGGGTGATGAGCTCACAACAAGGAAAAACCTGTGAGGTAAGAAAATTTTTCCAAAAACACTAAATTGGCTCTGATAATGCTGATGTTGCGCTGAACCACGCCACTTTATACCGAAGAAGCTAATGGCTTAGTAGAGCAAAATGAATGCTCTTGGAAATACAGAAGACATCAAGCGATACAATGAACCAGAGATAACAGACAATCTATTCAGATTAGCAGCTGAACCTCAATGAGTATGTCACAACAAATGCTTAAAATCCTAACAAGGAAGTTTTAGAAAAATCTCAAAAATATACTTAGCTATCAACGATATAGAAAAACTATAAGAGAATTAAAAATATCCTGATAAAAGTAAATAAGCTTCACTAAACTATACAGCCTGAGAAGTAGAACTCCTCAGGCTGTTTTTATTTTAGGAGTACTAAGCAGCTTTAGCCTATCCATAGCAACAGAGATTGCTTTTTGACAACCTCTTTGTTACTAAACATTACGCACTATGGAGAAAGAGGGATCGAACCCCCGAGGAGCTACTCAACGGTTTTTCAAGACCGCCGCATTCGACCGTCCCGCATTTTCCAAATAAAACAACCTATTGTTGAATTCGGTGCAAAGATACAACATTTTCCCATACACTACAAAAGAAAAATCCTACTTTTTGCATGATTTTTACTATTCTATTTATTAAATTGATTTTTCAATATATTACAAATGGATAGAAAAATATTTTAGGAAAATGTTTTTATTCAAAAATAAATGCTTAACTTTAGTGTTTTTAAAAGCAAAAATAATTGACAATTATGGAGTAATAGATCTTTCACATTCCAGATTTTAGATACGATTTCTACAAGTTCACCATGCAGTGTGCAGTAGTAAAACTTTTCCTGCAGTAAAGATGGACGGCAGGAGCTTATCAATCGGGAAAGGAGTTTCTGGATGTTTTGCCGAAGCCATGCAGGAAGCGGTCAATCATATGAGCCAACTAAAACTTTCTAAGGAAGATCTTAAAAGCTTTCTTGTCCTTACCCTGAATCCTGCTCTATATTGACTTTTTAGAAGGATATAGGTATGACCCTTCTGAAGCACACACTCTCAGGAAGGAACTGAGCTAGCGTAAGTGTAGAGGGATATTGGATAGGACTATTCTCTGGAAGTTCCTCTACTTTGCTATCATCAGCGAATCCTACTATAAGCTTACCTCTGTTTGGCTTGGGATGACCAAAAATAGAAGAAGTTATCAAAAGTACATGATTATGAATCCTTGGATGTTATTTTGTTGAGTTCGGCACCGAAGAAGGTATTCGCATCATGCACACGATGTAGTGATGCGTACCCAACCAAAATCAACAGACACAAACTTTTCGAAGCAGCAATGTACACTTTGCATATGAAATACCGGGCTAAAACCTATTGGCACCCACGCCCACGAATGGTGCACGTCCCATGCCGCCGAATATGGCTTCAAATGTCCAATGCAATGTCCTAGAGCAGGGTGATGTCTGACATGAGGAGACTTAGGAGTAGTTCATCTGGATACTTACACTACGGACGTCTTCAAACACCTGACACTAAGTTCGCCAAGCCTTCGATGGGGTGCGCCATGATAGCGGAGACCCTATTGAGTTTCACAACAAAAACCATAGAACATTATAAGAAATTCGTATCAATCTCTTCCAAATATATCATCTTTCTCCGACGGCTAAACTCCCCGAAAAGGTGGAAGTCATATACCAAATACTGCTGGTAAAATAGGCCTTTCTTGGCACAGGTACTAATCTTTACCAATGATGTAGGTCTACGCCCTATGAATATTGTCATGAAGCTGACCGAAGTACTTTCACCTGACCACGAGGGTCAAGACCGTTAGCTTATCGGACGAACCCAAGAAACATACAGGAGACCCACGAATGATAGAATTGGCTAAGGAGTTATTACGCATTCACTCATAAGAGAAAAATATGAGCTTTTTGAGAGAAAACAGACTCGTTGCTTTATACTTGATGATTATAGGTGTACACTGTTTACCCACAGTCCAAAAAGGAATATCGATATTTTCAAGAACAATATATACTCATGGCAGGCTTATCCGTGGTGATAGGCATCTATATGTTGTCCAAGAAATTATCCTCAAGAGAACACAAATAAGTTAATCGTTTATAATAATTAAAAACCAAAATTTATGTCAGTATTAAAAATTGGAATCAACGGATTCGGACGTATTGGCCGCTTAGCTTAGAGCTATTTCAAACGTGCCAATGTAGAAGTAGTAGGAATCAATGACCCACAAGAAGTAGATTATATTGCCTATTTGCTTAAGTATGATTCTGTTCATGGTACCTTTCCTTCAGAAGTAAAAACAGAAAAATGGAAACCTTGTAGTAGATGGAAAAACCATTCGTATCACTGCCGAAAAAGATCCTAACAACCTAAAATGGAATGAATTAGAGTAGATGTAGTTCTGGAATGTACAGGACCTTTCACCACATTGGAAAAGCGCAAGCACACCTGAATGCAGTGAGCTAAGAAAGTGGTAATCTCTGCCCCTTCTGCTGATGCACCCATGTTCGTAATGGGAGTAAAACCATAAGAGCGCAAAAGCTACCGATACTATCGTATCCAACGCTTCTTGTACTACCAACTGTTTGGCTCCCTATTCACAAAGTTATCAATGATAGTTTTGCATAGAAGAAGCTCTATGACTACTCGTTCATGCTACTACTGCTACTCAGCTTACTGTAGATGGACCTTCTAAAAAGACTGGAGAGGAGGACGCTCTGCCCTATCAACATTATTCCTTCTTCTATAGGTGCAGCCAAAGCAGGGTAAAGTAATCCCTGAACTCAATGGGTAAGCTCACGGTATGGCCTTCCGTGTACCTACTGCTCGATGTCTCTGTAGTGGATTTGACAGTGAAGACTAAAGCAAACTTCTCTGTAAAGAAATCAACGAAGTTATGAAGAAAGCTTCCGAAGGAGAACTTAAAAATATCTTAGGTTATACTGAAGAGCTTCAGTATCTCAGGATTTTGTAGGCTGTACCAACACCTCATCTATGATGCAAAAAGCTGTATCGAGCTTAACGATCACTTCTTCATGGTAGTTTCTGGTATGATAACGAAGCTGGCTATTCTAACAAATTGGTGGATTTAGCTCAACATGTAGCTTTCCTATAATTTATTAAAAAGACGTATAGCTTTCAAGACATGCGTCTAATCAAATAAGATATAATTAACTCAAATACTTTTAAAATGATTTTATAGTAGATAGTGGTGCCACCAAAGCCGATTGGACAGCACTGAACGAAAAAGGAATGAAAGAGTTTGGCACCCAGACTCTTGGTCTTAACCCAGAGGTACTTACCGAGGAAATTGTTATGGAGCGACTCATCACCAATAGAGCAACTCAATGATAACCGTAAGCGTGCCCGCCATGTATATATAGCTGGTTGTGGTACTGAGCGTATGCGTACCTTCCTCCATGCTATTTTACAGCGTTTTTTCTCTAACGCTACTATAGTTATCAAAGAAGATACTTAGCAGCGGTACATGCTACAACTGCTGATGGAGAACGTGCTATTGTTGGAATCTTAGGAACAGGAGCCAACTGTTCTTACTGGATGGGAAAAACTCCACCAAGCAGGATCTTTGGGCTATTCCTTATGGACGAATGTAGTGGAAACTTTGGGAAAAGGCTAATTGTAGACTATTATTTCAAGATTATGCCAGAGCTCCTCAGAAACAAGTTCGAACATGAATATGAGCTCAACTCCGATATTATCAAGTCTCATCTATACAAATTACCTAATCCTAATAGCCATTCAGCTACTTTTTGCACGCTTCTTAGTAGAGAACAAGAACGATAATTATTGTCAGAAAATTATCCGCGAAGGACTCAACTCTTCATCGATCACTGGTGGTACAATATGACGCCTCGTAAGGAAGTACTATCAATTTTGTAGGAAGTATCGCTTTCTATTTACAAAGATATTGTAAAAAGAAGTATTTGCTCAGAACAACCTCAAGATAGGTAAAATCCTCGTCTGTCAAAGTAGACGGATTGGCGGAATATCATCTACTTCACAGAAAAATCAAAATAAATACGAACCTCAAAAATCAACAATGAAAGATTATATTATTGTAGGATTCGGTTTTTGCAGGTAGCTCTTGGTACACCCACTTGAGAAAAACTCAGAAATCTTTGTTGTATTCAGTGATAATCCTGCTCCTGTAACCACCGTTGCAGGAGCTATGTTCAATCCTATAATTTTCAAGCGCTTCACTCCTGTATGGAAAGCACAGGAGCAGATGACCTTACTCTTACCTTTTCTTCCGTGAAATAGAAAAATTACAGACCCTCTTTTCTCTATAAGGTAGATACGTGTTGAGGAAATTCACCTCTGTAGAAGATAATTGGTTTGTAGCTCTGATAAGTTTATTCTCTCAGAATACCTTCCACAGATGTTTTACAGAAGCATCCTCTTACATAAAAACTCCTTTTGGTGTGGAGAAGTGCTACATACAGGCATGGTCAATACCCGAATCTTTGATTCCCTGTTTATAGGAAAAAGCTACTCAAGGAAGAGAAGCTTTTTAGAAGAAAAATTTGATTATGATGCCTAGAACTTTTAGAAGAAGGAAAATGATATAGAGGAATTACAGCTAAGCGTATTGTCTTCTGTGAAGGATATGGTATGGTAGACAACCCTTTCTTTAGGGCCTTACCTATGGTTGGTAGAAAGGAGAATTAGTTAAACTTTGAAGCAGATATGCTACAATTAGAGGGAGTAGTGAAGTCCGATGGTTTTATTGTTCTTTAGGAGGAATGCCTTCAAAATAGGCACCACCTATGACAATGATGACAAAGACCCTCCCCCTACTTCTGGAGGTAGAGAAATCCTGAACAGAAGCTACACCAGCTCATTTCCCGCCCCTACTCGTATTACAGGACAAGTAGCAGGAATCCGCCCTACTGTGGGGATCGCCGTCCTTAGTAGGAGTACACCCCAAGTATAAAGATTTATCTCATACTTAACGGATTGGGGAAACTACATGGAGCCCTCTTAGCTCCTTATACAGCTTCTGCACTCTATGACTTTATAGGAAGGAAAGCCTTTGGACAAAGAGATGAATATTGTTCAATATCATTACTCGAATGAGCAAATAGGAGTTATAAACAAGAGGCTGTTTTTTGAAACAGCCTCTTGTTTTTGGAAAAAGAATGAAAAATGAAAAACTTTATAAAGGTTAGTACGAAAGTCTTTGAAGTTAAGGAAAAAGCCTCCGTAAGAGGTGAAAGTTTTATATTGAAAGTATTTTCCTTGTACCATCTTATTTTTCTCTCATCAAGCGCCAGAGCCATATTCTTGTTGTCTTATAAGATGATAAAGACCTTCTTTATCTTTTTCAAAAGATAAAACATACTGATTAATCCTAGTACTGTCATAAGAAACCCTACATACAAAATAAGTATCATCGGAGGTAGTATGTATTAATTCTATTTGGATGATCTCGATTACCTATACACGTGCTACTACATTAAAAATCCTCAGCTAACCAGGGTTATCTTTCTTTAGAAATAGTAGTTATTATATCACATCTTAAAGCGATGGTCTCCCTGAATATTTTTCTCATTTTCAATCATAAACATTCGTATATATACTTTAAGCTGTGTTTTTCTATCTGTTTTATAATAAATTCTATATCTACTATCATTATAGTCAAATCAAGGATTTGTGTATATTTTCTGAGAAAAACAGATATACTAAGGAAAAACAGTAGAATAATTAAACTATTATTTTTACTTTTTATCATAATAAAAGCTATTTAAACTTTCTTCAGAAAACTAAAACTACTTAGGATAAGCTATTCTTAAATGGTATATATTAAAGAGTTTTTCCTTAAGAACTTTTCTTAATCTTCTCAATATCCTTGAAAGTAATATCTGCATTGAGAAAACTGATGTTCTTCTATCTGTCTTTTTACGATATTCTCCACTAGGGCATCAATGGCATCAGTGGTAGGATTGACTAAACTCTTAGAGGCGGCCTCCCACCGAATCAGCCATCATCAGAATAGCCGTTTCCTTAGAGAAAGGAATAGGTCCTGAATAGCGAAAATCTTCCTCAGCAAAAGATTCTCCAGAGTCTATTTGCTTTTGTAGAAATAATAAATCAAGCTATTGCCATGATGAGTACGGATAAAATCAATGATACGATCAGGGATATTATTCGCCCGAGCCATTTCTATCCCATCTATGACATGGTTTTTGATGATCTTAGCACTCTCTATAGGTGTGAGTTCATCATGTGGATTGACAGATGTTTTCTGATTTTCAGTAAAATAGAGAGGATTTTTCATCTTTCCTATATCGTGATAGAGAGCCCCTACCCTCACCAGCATCGCATTAGCTCCTATAGCCAATGCACTAGCCTCGGCTAAGTTGGACACCCTGCAAAAGAATGTTGGAAAGAGCCAGGTGCCTTTTCCGAAAGCTCCCTCAATAACTTATTATGAGTATCGGAAAGCTCCAGCAGAGAGACATTGGATACCAAACCAAATATTTTTTCATACAGATATGTGAGAGGCTGTACGAAGAGCGTCAAGAAACCATTAAGAATAAAAAGCCCCAAGGTAGGGTAATGAATATCCTGTAAGCTGCCGGTAGAGATCATCAGTTGGCATAGATATGTCACTATATAAGCTACCACTATATAGGTAATCATCATAAAAAGATTGATTCTATAATGCATCCCCTTAGTATCAAGCAGAAGTACGCCTGCTACAATCGCATTGGTATAGATAAATTGGAAGCTATTAGGCACAATAAAGCCAATAAGAATCAACGTGATTATGTATAGGAACATTCCTACACGCTGGTCAAAAAAGGCTTTCATCACTATAGGAAAAATACATATAGGCAGTGCATTGATATAATCTGCATTGATCCTCGCTGTCCACGAAAACACCTGCTACAAAAGCAATACAGTGGTGAATATAAGTGTCACTATATTATTGTTGGTGAACATTTCCTCTTTGAAGTGATACAAATAAAGCAAGATCATACTCACCAACATAGCTACAATAAGGACATACCCCATAAGGGAGAATATTGTAAGATTCTCCGAACTATTTAGTGCATATTCCTTCTGTAAAGAGATAAGCATCGTGAGCCTCATCTCCCTGTGACGAGCTGTCCCTTTTCTATAATCAGCTGTCCTTGCTTTATCACCCCACGTGAATGGACAATCCTCTTGAGGTTCTCCTCCAGTGCTCGCTGCGTAAAATGCTCATCTACGAATATATTTGGCAGGATCACTTCTGAGAAGATAGCATAATAAGTATCCAAATGCTCTTGATAAAATGCCCCTTGAAATAGTTATGAATTTCCTCCTTGGTCTGATTGAGAAAGAAGAAATCATGTATACTAAAAGTAAACACCTCATTTCCCTCTACCAAGAATATCTTCATCAGTAACCTCCTGAGAGGAGTAGAAAACCCCATGATGATAGGCCTTTTTAAGAAATCTTCCCCTTTTGTAAGAGTTTTTTCTCGCTGAGAAGCCTCCACTGTAGCGAAAATAAGCAAGTGCTTTCTGGTAGTAATTCTTCCGAGCAGCCCCCAGAAGGGTAGTATCCTTAAAGAAATAAAGTAGGCGATTGCTCCTTAATTAGTTCTTTTTCCCGAGCCAATTCCTCATTGGTCTTCTTCAGGGTAAAGTCGAAGGAGCATATAAGGAAGGGTGTAGCCATGGTTTACCCGCTTGGAACTCATAAGAGAACTTGCTCCTTTGGGCAGCAGAAGGACAATCACAGCCACTACAACTATTGCCAAAAAGCTTATATAGTAGCCCTTGTTTAGCATAGAGTTTGTACCAAAAATGCTTTATTTCCATAAATATATAAGTGAGATTAGAATGTATGGATTAATCTCTTAATAGTGGCAGAGTGGAACAACGTAGAAGTCCCTCCTGCTTAGAGATTTCTGCATATGGAATCCGCTCTACAGTGAACCCATTGTCCTGAAGCCACTCATTCAAGCGAGTAAAGTTTCGTTCTGTCACCACTACATCTGGTGCTATGGAGAAGACATTGCTGAACATCTGATACATTTCTTCTCGTTCTATATGAAAGAGATTTTTCACGCCCAAAAAGTTCTACCAGATACTCATAGTCCGCCTCCTGACGGAAACCACCCTTGTAAATAATCCCTCATGGTGAGTACCTACTGGTTGGAAACAACAATCCAAGTGAAGAGCATTGTCTCGAGGATCTTTGGACTTGACTAAGTCAAACTCTTTCACTATCTTGTTGGGGAACAACTCTTTGAGAAATTCTACCCCAGCCATATTGGTACGAGCGGTTTTTATATTTCTTTGATAATCAGCTCCTTTGTAAGTTCCCACTAAAATATGGTCATTCCAAGGCATCACATCTCCTCCTTCAATATGTACCTGTGTAGGAGGTACTACATAGGAAGCTGCTGGGATTTGCTTTTACGATGTACTCAATAGCTTGGAACTCATTTTTCACGCTCTGGAAGGATATTAGCCTTGATGAATTTGTCTTCTATGACAAAGCCAATATCACGGGTAAAAATCTGGTTACAGTCCTCTATAAGTTCAGGGCGATATACCTCTACCCCATACTTTGTGAGTACCTGAGCAAAAAGCCTCCATTTCAGTAACCATATCAGCCTCCACCGGATAAGTACCTGCAAGTATGTGTTCTAAGGATTTAGGGGTCATATGCCTCCTGGGCAGTAGGGGTAGGGCCATTGCTCTGAGCGGTACCAAGACAACCGCTCGCAAGCGATTTCGTCTCGTTCTTTACTTGTATTTTCATTATGGTTAATTTTTGGTGCAAATATACGGAAAATATATGAGAATATTTATTTGGTAAAAAGAAAAAAATTATATCTTTGCCTGCCTAAACAATAATTTTTCAATACCGTGAAAAATATATTACTTTACTATTGCTATTGCTCTCTTGCACTGTGAGTATGGCACAAATTACTGTTGGGATAAGGCTCAATAATCCATTAGTCTATGGTTCTTCTATTTCTCCTTATATAATGAAGATGGGAAAAATTCAGCACCTATGGGAATTGGGGCGTTTTCAATTCAGGCGTCTTTGCTCGGATTCCTCTCAAAGAAAAAGCATTGGGTATTACATACTGAACTTCTATATAAGAATGAGGGAACTCATCTCAGTGGCTTCGATGTTCCCGATAAGGATAGGGGGCCTTATTATAGAGAAAGCCTCTATGAAGAAAAAAGACATTTTTCCCTCCAATATATAGATGCTCCTTGTCTGCTACAATGGGAAGGCAAGCGTATGTTTAGAGGATACCTACAAGCAGGTTTTTCTCTCAAATTCTTAACCCATGCCTCCTATACTAATGGTTGGTTTAATGCCCCTGATGAGAATGTAACCCCTCATTTTAACCGACTTGTTCTTACAGGGCAAGTAGGGGGCAGTGTGCTCTGGGACATCAAGCGAGTAATGATCACCGCCGATATGCGTATGTCCTGGAATCTTACTCCTATCACAGGCCATCTAGTTCGTGGGGTTGATTTTAGTGAAAGTACGGGCTATTCTCTCTCGCTGATCTCCATTGGTGTAGGGTACAAGCTGGGATATAAGAAGAAATAACACCAAACGATGAAACAACACGAAAAAAAGTCATCAAGGTTTTGGAAGAAAATGGAGGGTGGGCAACCCTTGGTTTTTCTATCATAAGGTAGATACCTCTGGGTGGAAAACTAAAACACCCTTTGCCACCATAAGGCGAATTGTTCAGGACGAACGCTTCTTTTTTTCAAAATAAAAGCAGGACTATGGGCACTGAAAAGTCATAAAGAGCAGCTTTTGAGAAATTTGAATTAGAAGTATCCACTAAGAAAGAACAGGATTTTTTTCTCATTCTTACTTTCAAGGATTGTTGATTGAAATCGGAAACCTCAAGGGATATCATACTTATATTCCTCCTCAGGATAAGAACAAATTATTCCTTGATAGAAAAATTAGGTAATGTCTCTTCCTTAGATCAGATATTAGATTTCACCTATCCCTGAAGTGATCAAAAGAGCCAAAACGATTGATGTTATATGGTTCAATGAGCGGAATTTCCCTCATGCTTTTCTTTTGAAGTAGAACATACCACTGATATACAAAATTCATTACTCAAATTCAATGATTTACAAGATTTTCTATACTAAGTTCTATATTCTTAGTGCAGTAGAGAAAACGAGAATTTGAACAGAAAATAGCCTATACTTCCTTCAAAGATATAAGAAATAGGGTCTCTTTTATTGATTATGATTTTGTAGCAAACTTACATACTAAGAGTTTTTGAATTAGCTAAAATAGGACAATTATAAAAACCATAGAAAACACACATGGAACCCATAGATTTTTTAACAAACCCATTACTGAATACGGAGACGATAATATACAAACCCTCGAGTGGCAGGAGCATGTACGTATGCGCCCTGGTATGTATATAGGGAAGCTTCGGCGATGGTTCCTCTGCCGATGACGGGATCTATATTCTACTGAAAGAGGTCATTGACAACTCCATCGACGAATTTGTTATGGGGGCAGGCAAGCAGATAGAGGTACGTATAGAGGACAACAAGGTTTCTGTACGTGACTTTGGGCGAGGTATTCCCTTAGGAAAGGTGGTAGATGTAGTCTCAAAAATGAATACAGGAGGAAAATATGACTCTGCGCTTTCAAAAAGTCGGTCGGGCTCAATGGGGTAGGTACCAAAGCTGTCAATGCGCTTTCGTCCTACTTCTATGTGGCTTCTGTGCGCGATGGACAGAAGAAAAGTGCATCCTTCTCCTTAGGAGTCCCACAGGAAGAATCTCCCTTGGAAGCCTCCAATGAAAGACGAGGTACCTTGGTGGAGTTTGTCCCTGATGGCACCATCTTCAAGAACTACAAATTCCGCTCCAGAGTATGTAGTGAGAATGCTCAAAAACTACACCTACCTCAACCCTGGACTGGTGATCGTATACAATGGAGAAAAATTCTTCTGAGAATGGACTAAAAGACCTGCTTTTGGAGGATAACAATGAGGAAGACTTTGCTTACCCTATTATCTACCTTAGAGGGAAGATATTGAAATTGCTCACCCATAGTCAAAAGCCAATACAGTGAACAATATTACTCATTTGTCAACGGACAGAATACTACTCAAGGAGGTACTCACTAGCTGCCTCACCGTGAAGCTATTGTAGCCACCTTTGCGCAACTATTACAACAAACCGTATGATGCCTCGGATATTCGTAAGTCTATCATTGGGGCTATCTCTATCAAGGTAATGGAACCTGTTTTTTGAGAGTCAAAACCAAGACAAAACTCGGTTCCACTGAAATGGGAGATGGCTTGCCTACAGTGCGTACCTATATCACCAATTTCGTACAAAAGCACTTGGACGACTACCTACACAAGCAGCCAGAGATTGCTGAAGAGATCCAAAAGAAAATCCTTCAAGCAGAGCGAGAGCGTAAGGAGCTTTCGGTATTCGCAAACTTGCTCGCGATCGAGCTAAAAAAAGTAAGCCTGCATAACAAAAAGTTACGTGACTGTCGTATTCATCTCACTGATAGCAAGCATGAAAAGCCCCTTGAGAGTACCCTCTTTATTACTGAGGGAAACTCTGCATCGGGATCTATCACCACCTCGCGCGATGCTAATACCCAAGCAGTATTCTCCCTACGTGGAAAGCCGCTAAACTCTTTTGGAAAAACCAAAAATTGTCTATGAGAATGAGGAGTTCAACCTCCCTACAAGCGGCTTTTGGATATAGAAGATTCCATAGAAAACCTGCGGTACAACAATATCGTCCTTGCCACCGATGCCGATGTAGATGGCATGCACATTCGCCTGCTGCTCATCACCTTTTTCCTTCAGTTCTTTCCCCGAACTGATCAAGGACGGACATGTATATATCCTACAAACACCTCTATTCCGTGTACGCAATAGCAAAGAAACTATCTACTGTTATTCAGAGGAAGAACGTATTGCTGCATAGAAAAGCTCAAAAACCCAGAGATCACCTCGATTCAAAGGACTTGGAGAGATTTCTCCTGATGAGTTCAAACACTTTATTGGTCAGGATATGCGCCTTGACCCTGTGATGATGGATAAGGCCATGAATATAGAGAAATTATTAGATTTCTATATGGGGAACAACACTCCCGAACGTCAAGATTTTATCATCAATAACCTCAAATACGAGGTATAACTAGCAAATCCCCTCACAAGCAACTCATATATACTTGTAGGGGATCTTCTTTGTAATCTTTATTCTACTTATCAATATCAATACTATCTCTAATAGGAATAAATATTCTTTCCTTTGAAAATTCAGTCAAAGTCCAGAACCCTAATGAAAAGCAAAAAAAGATAGAAAAAAATATACCTAACTCTCAATCCTTCCAATTACCCTAAAGTTACCGTCCCTCGTGTAATCCAAATCACCTATCGCAATGCTAATGCCATTCTTAAAGCTGTAGGATTATCCTATTGATTTCTAAAAGTATCTCCCAAAATATTATCTTCTATGCTTTTTGAAAGAAATTGAACTTTACTATAAAGTTCATTTTCTTTTCTATATTGGTATATTCTTACCCCTAAAACAAATAAAAATAAGGGAATGATATTGAATAAAGAGAAAAACATCATACACCCTATAAGTAACAAAGGAGCATATAAAAGAAGCATTATTACATCTATTAATATAAAATAGGTTTTTATCTTCTATATCATAATGATAAAAATAGGGTTTCCTTTCTTTTCCTTATACAAAAATAAGGAATAAGGATATATAACAATATAGAAATATAAAAATAGGTCTTGAATAGAAAAGGAATATCTATTCTGTCTTCAAAAACAGAGATTGCGCTAATGAATATGGAATTGTTCTAAAAAGCAATTATATAATGCGGGGTAGAAATACTAAAACCCTCCTGTACCAGGCATCGCAACAAAAGCTGTTGTAGCCAATACACTATTATAACATAAAAAAATAGTAGGAGAACTATATAAATATTACATCTTATATTTATATTGAGATTTTTCATATTTTTAATTTTTCAATTATGCAAAAATCATTTTTGAAGGATTTAAAACAATGATATCCAGCAGGATAACATCTTTAACATTGATACAATACATCAATAAGTTTATATTATATAAAGAAACTCTCAATCTAAAAGCCTCTATTATTTAAAAATTCACAACGGGTAAGTACTAATTATTTTTTCCATTACATTGATTGATAAAGAGTTGAAACTTTAGTAACCCATTCAACATATCTCCCCTATTTAACTAACTTACTGGCGAAAAAGTAAGACAATTCAAATTCATTTTTCTGCCATTCCTTTTTCATTTCTTCAGAAACAAAAATACTCTTTTCACTATCCACACAGAGTAAATCTTTGGTAAGTGTAGCTATTTTCAAAGGATCAAAAACAGTATCAAGAAAAAAATATAACTCTTCTTCGCTTCATCTCTTATCTTAAAGTATGATTTCTCCCAATCAATACATTCTTCTGCTTGTAGGAAGTTGATAATCTTATAATTGTGTTTTTATCTCTTTGTCATTAGTATTAAAGAGCTTAAAGGACAATAATTGTATTCCCTCACTTATCTTAGAATTTTGCAAAATAACTTTCTGGAATCTTTTCACTCAACAAGTAAATCCCAAAAATAAGGAATCATAATATCTTGATCAAAGAATAATTTTCTTCTCCATACATCTTAAAATTAATGTAATCAAAGGATTCATCTAATTGCATTCCATAATTGATTAACCAACGATTATCCTTAAGATCCATCATTTCCAACATAAAATTTTCTTCTGTAATATCTTTACTGTAACTTTTTATTATATAATAACTCATAAGACTAATTTTTAATATTTCATTTTACCACTCATACTACCCTCTAATCACGTTTTCTTGTAACTTGCCAACAAGTGGCAAATATACAATAAATTATACCAATATAATAAAAAAATCCCTAACCATAAGGTTAGAGATTTGTTTTATAGATATTTATTACAAACACATCTATCACATTGGAGAGGCGCTGGGTGATTTCTTCAATAGAGCCAATACCATTGATAGGATGGTATTTGCCTTGTTTTGTAGAAATCAATAAGTGGAGCAGTTTTTGGTTGTATTCGACAAAACGGTTGCGGATTTTACCTTCGTCTTGGTCATCGGAGCGACCACTTACTTTTACCGCGCTCTACTAATCTTTTTGATAAGCTCCTCATCGTCCGCATCGAGGGCAAGGGTAGCACTGATGGACATTTGTTTGGAGGCCAAGAAAGTATCCAAGGCTTCAGCTTGGGCAATGGTACGAGGGAAACCATCGAAAATAAAGCCTCCTGCATTAGGATTCTTTTCTATTTCTTCTTGAAGTATTTTTGATAGTTACCTCATCAGGAACAAGTTGTCCTTTGTCCATATAGGATTGAGCTAATACCCCCAGCTCTGTACCATTCTTTAAGTGGTGACGGAACAGATCCCTGTGGAGATGTGTACCAATCCGTATTTTTTTCTTTTTAGGAAAGCGGCTTGTGTCCCTTTTCCAGCTCCTGGTTTGCCAAACAAAACCAAATTCTTCATGTTTTCTATATTTAATTGATATATTTCAGGAGATTTCGTCCCAGTTCGTCATAATCTAATCCATATCCTACGATAAATCGGTTTGGGATAGAGAATCCTATATGGTGTACTGCCAAATCCTTCTTATAAGCCTCAGGCTTGAAGAAAAGAGTTACTATCCGTAAGGATGCTACCTTCTTGTCCGCAAAGAAGTTATATATTTCCTCCAAGGTATTTCCGGTATCTACAATATCTTCTATGACCACTACATCACGCCCTTCTATGTCAAAAAGGAAGCCCAAAGAGTTGCTTTTACTTTGTGGGTGCTTTGTAGTCCCTCATAGGAGGAAAAACGTACAAAAGACACCTGGCAATCCCCTTGGTAAGCGCGAATAAAAATCCGAAGCAAACATAAATGATCCATTGAGGATAGAGATGAAAAGGGTGTTTTTCCCTTGCATTTGTTCCTCTACCTCCTTGGCAAGCCTTTTCTACCTCTGTAGCTATTCTCTGAGCTGAGAGATAGGGACGGAACTCCTTATCAAGTATCTTAATTAGCATAAATATTTTTTTAAAGCTACAAAGGTATGATTTTTGTCATATAATAATACTTTTTATATTTTTTTATTTCTGAGGAATAATTTGTTTTTACGATAGGGATTTACTAACTTTGCCCTCGCTAAAAACAGCTTTGTACGCAATTATAGATATAGAGACCACTGGAGGAAAGATGGGAGAAGAGGCTATTACGGAGATTGCTATCTATCGTTTTGATGGACAAAAGGTGACCGACCGCTTCATCTCGCTGATCAATCCAGAGAAAAAAATAGACGATTTTGTGGTACGACTCACAGGGATTTCTAACAAAACAGTGCGTCAGGCACCCTAAGTTTTATGAGGTAGCCAAGCGTATTGTGGAGATTACTGAAGATTGCATTTTGCTGCCCACAATGCCTCTTTTGATTATCGAGTACTGTGTTTAGAGTTTCGCAGGTTAGGTTTTGATTATCAGCGTAGTACTTCTGTACTGTGGAGATGTCCCAGCGACTACTGCCCGATGAACCTTCTTACAGCCTGGGAAAGCTCACCCGATCCTTAGGGATTCCTTTGCTCAATAGGCATCGTGCCAATGGAGATGCTATGGCTACAGTACACCTTTTCAAGCTTCTTTTGGATAGGGATACACAAAAGATAGCCCTCAGTGAGTTTGTCAAACAAGACCTCTCTCCCTACCCATGCATCTGCTTTCCATGCTCGATGGACTGCCCAACCAATTGGGAATCTATTACCTATATGATAAGAAGGGAAAGCTCTTGTATATGTCCAAAAGTAAGAATATCCGCAAGCGTGTCAATGAACACTTTTACAGGTGAGGGAAAGAGAGATATTTTTCTACAACAGCAAGTAGGAAAGGTCATGTATGAACTTACAGGGACAGATCTAATAGCAACCCTCAAGCAGGAGGAAGAACACAAACACATAGCCGTTCATTTCAAAACAAAGAAGAAGAAAAAAACCTTTCCCTTTGCATTGGTCTCTTATAAGGATAAGCGAGGTTACTTATGCTTTTTCAGTGGAATTAAGAACTCCTAAACAAGAGGCTTTGGCTATCTTTTGAAAAGCCAGGAAGAGGGGCTCAACTTACTCTTTGAGATGACCGAACGCTATGAGCTCTGCACCAAGCTTAATGGCTTTTCTCAGGCACGTACCTATTGTTACAACCACTCTATAGGTAAGTGTGCAGGAGCTTGTATGGGCGACGAAGCTGTAGAGGATTACAACCAAAGAGTACACCAAGCCCTTGAGCACTACATACTTACAGGAAGAACTTTTGTCATCATGGATAAAAGGGCGCAGTGTTCAGGAGCGCAGTGTCATCTACATAGAAGAAGGGCGCTTGAGAGGGTATGGATTCATAGAGTTGAACTATCAACTCTCAAAAAAATCCTCCAAAAACTCATTCTCCCTATCGAGCACACGCCTGAGAAAGCACATCTTTTGGAATATTACCTGAGAAAGCACCCCTTTGCAAAACAAATTTCTATAAAAGATTAACATCTTTTGTCTCTGTACCATTTTTTTATGTACCTTTTGCCCCTAAAAACAACGATAACTGATGAAGAAACGTACTGTTCTGAATTTATTGCTTTTTGCTTTTATTGCCTCCTTCTTCGTAACCAACTTAGGTTATGAATCCAAGATCCTCTTACAGAGATTGTTTGCATCCTCTGTGGAGATTTTTGCCCAAGGACAAACAATATAGTATAGACCCTGATTGGACTCTCAAGGATAGGGATAACAAGCAGTTTTTCCTTCACTCTCTCAAATGGTAAGGTGAAGTTTGTTTATTTCTTTTCCTCATGGCGTGCTATGAGTATAGCTGACCTTATTGGGGTGCAAAAACTCTATAATAAATATCACCAAAAGGTTGATTTCTATATCATTACTAACGAGCTTCCCTGAGCCTGTAGAGCAGAAACAACAGGATCGAAAGTTCACTTTCAAGGTCACTTACCTTATTCAAGAGGTAAAAATGCCTTTTGACCCAGAAAAAAATTCCTTCGGGGTATATTATAGATCAAAAATAATAAAGTTGTCGCTCAGGGATTTGGCAACACCCGCTGGAATAGTGACAAGGTACATGAGTGCATTGACCATTTGCTTAACTAAAGAATTTATCAAAAATGTAAAAATACCTATTATGGAAAAAAATAAAAGCCTATCTCTCCTCTTTGATGCAGAACAAGAATGTTCGCTTCTGGGGATTTCAACTTTTTAGCTTTCTTGCTGATCTTTGGGCTTATATATTGCCCTTCTCTCGCTTGATAGCTGGACAAGGCATGGCGAGTTTGTCGTAGTGCCTGACCTAACACCCAAGATGAGTGAAAAAGGAGGGAAAAGTAGAGAAAGTCCTTACCCTAAGCGAAGCACAGGAACTGTTAGAAAAATCACTTACGCTATGAAGTGATTGATTCAGCGGCTTATGACCCAAATCTTCCCAAATATGCTGTGGTAAGCCAAACTCCTGAACCCAATGAAAAAGGTAAAAAAAGATAGAAAAATATACCTAACACTCAATCCTGCCAATTATCGCAAGATCACCGTGCCCAATGTGATACAAATGCCACTCTCTACCGCTGAGGATAACCTAAAAATCTGCTAAGTTCCAAGTGGGAAAGATTACCTACGTCAATAATATAGGTAAAGATATGGTGCTCCAGATGTTCTACAAGGAAAAGAAGTAAAACCCAGAACCCTTGACAAGGATGGAAAAAGTACTCTATGCAGGAGATAAGCTCTTGAAAACTCAAAAATAGATATAGTCTGTAGTAATGGCTTTGATGCCTCCAATCCCGACGCGACCCTCCCCAATGGTGATACTTCCAATACAGGAGATGGAAAAAGACAACGGAGGCATTGATTTTTAATCAGTTAGAAAATAGTATAGGTTACAGATAAACCTTTTTTTCAACATACAAAATATATAAAGAAAAAAATTGTATTTTTACCCCCTAAAAAGATAGCTTTATGAAAAAAATATTATTATCCATACTCTGCGTAAGTCTCTATGCTTGCCAAGAGAGTAAACCTGCAGAACCCGAAGTGACTCAGGAAGAGCAAGAACAAAAAAATGGCGGCAGAGCGTTTTTGAGGCCTTAGGAAAGGAATTGGACGAAAATCCTTCCTTCAAAGAGTGTGAGGACATTGCCACTAAGGACGAAAAAAACTCAAGTGCTTCACTGGAAACCTCTCCAAGCTTTACCAAGAAATGCTCAACAGCCAAAAATTGGCCATCGGTGATGCACTTTCTGATACGGTTAAAGTAACCCTACTGATCAACAACGAAGGTATGATTAGTGTAAAAGAAGTCGAAATGTCCGAGAAAAACGAAAGAACTTCTTCCTTCCTTAGAAGACTTGTTAAGGAGCGAAACAGAAAAGTTCCCTCCTATTATTCCAGCTAAGAAGAATCAAGTAAATGTATCCTCTGAGTTTGTACTTCCCCTGGTGATTGATGTAAAATAAAAAAACCTATGCCTAAAAATACTATTAGTAGAAGATGAGGCTTCTATCCGACGGGTATTGGGCAGTATCCTGAGTGAGGAGGACAAGAGTTATGAGGTAACAGAGGCTAGCAATGGTCAGGAAGCCATGGAGAAAAATCCATGAAACAGCCTATGACTTGGTGCTCTGTGATATCAAAATGCCCTAAGAAAGATGGCTTAGAAGTACTATTGGAAGCTAAAGCGCTCTACCCCTACCCTTAGAGTAGTGATGATCTCTGGACATGGCGACTTGGAAACAGCTGTACAAGCGATGAAAAATGGGAGCTTTTGACTATATAGCCAAGCCACCTGACCTGAATCGCTTACTCACTACTGTACGTAATGCTCTTATGACACCCCAGCCCCAAGAGGAAGAAAAAGCCCAAAAGCTACAGGAAGACAAACCAAGAAGACCACTCACTACAGATATAATGATAGGAGAAAGTGCTCCTATCCAAAAAGATCAAAGCAATGATCGAAAAGGTAGCTCCTACCGATGTAAGAGTACTCATCACAGGTCCTAATGGTTCTGGTAAAGAGCTCGTTGCCCGTGCCCCTGCACCAAGGTAGTGAGCGTGCCTCACAGCCTATGGTAGAGGTCAATTGTGCCGCCATCCCTTCTGAACTGATAGAAAGTGAACTCTTTGGACATATCAAAGGCTCTTTTCACTTCGGCTGTAAAAGACCGAGTAGGTAAGTTCGAAGCAGCAGACAAAGGTACCATCTTCTTGGACGAGATTGGTGATATGAGCCTCTCGGCACAAGCCAAGGTGCTACGTGCCCTACAGGAGAAGAAAAATCACCAAAGTAGGAAGTGAAAAGGATATTTCAGTAGATGTACGAGTAATTGCTGCTACCAACAAAGACCTCAAACAGGAAATTGCTCAAGGACGCTTCCGAGAGGACTTGTACCACCGCTTAGTTGTTATTCTTTTGGAAGTACCTTCACTGAACCAGCGGCGAGATGATATTCCGTTGTTAGTTAGCTATTTCACAGATAAAAATCAATGAGGAACAAGCCACCAGTAAAAAAATTCCAACCCAAGGCTATAGAACAGCTCCAGCAATATGATTGGACAGGGAACATTCGAGAGTTGAGAAATGTAGTGGAACGCCTGCTAATCCTCTCCGAAGGAGATGTCACTATAAAAGATGTAAAAGCTTTTGGAGGCAAAGAATAATAAATAAAAGCATAAAAGAGGCTACCCTAAAAAGGGTAGCCTCTTTTTCATCTATTACATCAACAAATTAAAAAGCTTAAAAAGAAACGGTGAGTAAAAGGTTATCCAAAGTATTGTCTACCTCACCCTATCACTATTGGTCGCATAGTAAAGTCCTTGTTGGTGGGTTCGTGTAGCACGGTCATAGGAGAGGTCAAAGCGCAATCCAGAGAACGATAAGCCAAGTCCCCCAGAGAATCCATAGAGGTCGTCCATAGGACGATCCTGACCGAGATTTTTGAAATAACTTCTTTTATAAGGACTTTGTTCATAGCGTGTTCCTGCTCTGAAGAACAAATGAGTTGTTTTACCTACTGGTAAGCGGTATTCTGCTCCAAAACGCAAGGAAGAAGTATCGCCCAATAGATCTTGGATCACAGTGTTTTCTGACCTGAGATTATCGGTGGTAAAGCGCATATTTCCATACCCCTTATAGGTATAATCCCCACTTACGATCAGCTGCTTGTTCCAAACCCAGCTAAGCCCCACTGTCCAAGCCCCTGGGGTACGGAATTGGTATTTTTCGTAAATATTAGTTACATTTGGTGTAGCGGGATAGGTTCTATTGTCAGAGGTATTTGTCCACAGAGCCTGTGAGGTCTCATCTTGTAGCGTATACCAAGTAGGAGAAGTATAGCTAAGCCCTATACGCACTCCCTCATACACCTCAGCGATAGCTCCCAACTGCATAGAGAATCCACTCCCTGTGGTTTTAAGGTCATTTTGGAAAACAGCCGAGCGTATATTAGCAGTATTGTTAAGATATTCTTCTCTTTGCTCAGAAACTACCCTATAGTCTACCCTATGAGAGTTAAGATTGATCCCAAAGGAAAAGAAATCATAGCGTGCCCCAAAGTTAAAATTGTATTTGTTTACCCTCCTTCGCTATATTGATTGATAGTTCGCATTGTAGTAGCCCCATCGGAGATATTTTTCTTATATTCTCTTTCGTTCAAAGCTGCATTAGCCTCTGAATCCGTTGCTGTTGGAGGGATTCCATCTGGAGCTGTCTTAGGACCAATCAAGCCGGCAGTATATCCAAGCAAGGCATCACGATATTTTTCAGGCTGAGGAGCTCTCCCCATGCGACTATAGATATTGTTCAATCCCTGAAACTCTCTTTCCCATTGACCTCCTGACTTATAGTAGTTATTCAGGAAAAGATTCTGCTGGGTGATACCATTGGCTCTATTTACAAAATAATCCCCCATGTTTTTATCAGGAGTATGGTATATCCCCAATCATTAGGGTTGAAATTATTCGTTTGTTGATAGTTAAAAGCAAAAGTCATATTTCGCCATCCTTCATCACCCTAAAGGAATAGGAAATACAATCCCGAACTGGCCGAGATACACATCATTGGAAGAAATACTATTTTTTCCATTCGCTGTTCCTCTTAAGAGGGTGGACTTATTATTCGCAAAAAGGCTGTCCCAGCAGAAAAAGACAACTCCGTTCTGGTAAAAATAGAACTCCCTGCAGGATTCTGTGAGATAGAGGAAAAATCACCCCCAAGGAGGAAAAAGCCCCACTCATCCCCTTAAAACGTGCCGTTCCAGAGAGTTCCTCCATAGAATAACGCAATCCATCGGTATGGTTTTTGTGCAAAGATATAGGCACTTGCCAAAGCAAAAACCTATTGTTAGAATATTTTTCATTTTCTATTTATTTTTACTTATAATTGATTAATAATCTCTTCTTGTACCTTGGTAGCCACTATTTCCACTATTCCCGCTGTTTCCACTATTTCCTCCTCCATAGCTACTGCTTTCATGATAAGAGCGGGAAGAATTATCATAGGAATTGTTATAACTATTATTGTTATAGTTGCCATAGTTATACCCTCTTGAGGAATTGTTATAATTCTCATGATAAGATCGGGAAGAGTTGTCATAAGAACGGGTAGTACCTCGATCGTAGTTATAGTTGTCATAACGATTATTATCTCCTCGACGTCCATTAGTAGGTGAGTACCTACGAGAAGTATTTCCATAAGGGTCTTGGTAATAGTAATTATTATTTTTCCCTATCATAGCGATAAGAAGGATAATAATAGCCATATCCATAATAAGGGTAATAGTAGTTATACCCATAGTAAGGATAGTAATAATTATATCCATAATAGTAAGGGTAATAGTAGTTATACCCGTAATAATAAGGATAGTAATAACTGTCATAGTAGCGCCAGCTCCAATAAGGATCATAAGAACCTAGAGAGATACCCCAGCTCCAGCCACTACGAGGGTAGTAGTAGGAGGAAGAATAATAACCTCCCCAAGCGCCAGAGCCCCAATAGTAAGGAGAGCCCCAACCGCTGTAGTTATAGACATTCACCTGAGAGGGGCGTGCATTCTCTCCCCAGCTGCCATAGGAATTGTAAGTAGGGGCCTGAGAGGAACTGTCTGTGCGATAACCATCTACATTTGTCAAAGGGTGTAGGAAGGAGATGGACGCTGTGCCTGATGCTCAAAGTCCTTATACTCAGCTATCTTCTGGTTTAGTTGTTCACGATAAGTACGTGGAGCACGCTCGTAATCGTCCCTTTCATAGGAAGGGCGAGGTGCTTTATCCCCATAAATACCATCGTCATATCCCATACCGGTATATACCCCTCCACAAGAGGTAAAGCCTGTAAGAGCTATCAAAGCTCCTACACCATAATTAATAATTGTCGTCTTTTTCATAGCGATTAATTTAAAAACATTTGTTTTCAATAACTTGTGTTATTTCTAAAAATATCATTTCCAAAGAGAACACAGTATCAAAATTATTTTTGTACTTTTGCACAAATATACAATTTTTGTGCCAAAACATAGTAGCATGAGTAAAAATTTAACATCAAGAGCAGAAGATTACTCTAAGTGGTATAACGAATTAGTAGTAAAAGCAGGGCTTGCCGAAAATTCAGGCGTGCGTGGTTGCATGGTTATCAAGCCTTACGGATATGCCATTTGGGAGAAAATGAAGGACATTTTAGACAAAATGTTCAAGGATACAGGACACCAAAAACGCTTATTTTTCCTATTTTCGTCCCCAAAAAGTTATTTCGAGGCGGAGGAAAAATGCCGAAGGCTTTGCCAAAGAGTGTGCTGTAGTAACGCACTATCGTCTCAAGACAGACCCTAACCAAAAAGGAAAACTTATGGTAGATCCAGAGGCAAAAACTGGAGGGAAGAGCTTATTGTTCGCCCCACCAGTGAGGCCATTATTTGGAACACCTATAAGAACTGGATACAGTCCTACCGTGACCTCCCCTTGCTCATTAACCAATGGGCAAATGTTGTGCGTTGGGAGATGCGCACTCGCTCTCTTCCTACGTACCGCTGAGTTTCTGGCAAGAAGGACATACCGCCCATGCACACGTGAGGAAGCTGTGGAAGAAGCCCAAAAATGAACGATGTATATGCTACCTTTGTAGAAAAATATATGGGTGTCCCTGTGATTCGTGGACATAAAACTGAGAGTGAACGCTGCTGGGGCTGATGATACTTATTGTATAGAAGCCCTCATGCAGGATGGAAAAGCTTTGCAGGCTGGTACATCTCACTTCTTGGGGCAGAATTTTGCAAGGCCTTCGAAGTAAAGTTTGCCAACAAAGAAGGAGTCTTGGATTACGTATGGGCAAGCTCTTGGGGTGTCTCTACCCGACTTATGGGGGCCTTGATCATGAGTCATAGTGATGACAATGGCTTAGTACTACCTCCACTTTTGGCTCCTATACAGGTGGTCATTGTACCCTATATACAAGGGAGAAGAGCAGTACAAGCCATCCGTGAGCGAATCACCCTCACTAATGAAGGCTCTCAAGGGAACATAATATCAGTAGTAAAATCTGGACGATGATGACACTCAAAAACCAGGATTCAAGTTCCATGAATACGAACTCAAAAGGAGTACCTGTACGTTAGCTATTGGACAACGTGACTTAGAAAACAATACCTACGAGGTTTCCCGTCGTGATACCCTAACTAAAGAGAGTGTATCTGGAGATAACATCATTGCACACATAGAACAACTCCTTAAGGATATACAAGAGAATATCTTCCAAAAAGCCTTAGCTTACCGTGATAGTCATATCACTGAAGTTAATAGCTATGAAGAGTTCAAAGAAATACTTGAGAGCAAAGGAGGTTTTCTTTCTGCCCACTGGGATGGTACCCCTGAGACGGAAGCAAAGATCAAAGAAGAGACACAAGCGACCATTCGCTGTATTCCTTTAGACCAAAAAGAGGAAGCAGGTACTTGTATCTATTCAGGCAAACCTTCCAAAGGACGTGTATTATTCGCAAAAAGCATATTAAATAATGATTAATGTTCAATGATTAATTAACAGATGAGTACATTAATCAAAAATTGGTCTATGAAAATAGAAACACTTTTTGAATTGATAAACATTTAATTGTAAGTTTTTTAATAGATTTAAGGACTATCAATTTTAACGAGAAAATAGTAATCATTGAACATTAATAATTAATCATTAAAAATTGACTACTTCATTAGTAGAAATATTTTCAGACAGCTTTGGTGATTATTCCCACCTACAATGAGATAGAGAATATGAGAGTATTATACGAGTAACGCTCCTACAAGCACCTCATTTCGATATACTTATCGTAGACGATAATTCCCCCGATGGTACCGCTGATAAGGTAAGGGAGCTCCAAAAGGAGTTCCCTGATCCTATTCCTTACAGTAAGGCAAGAAAAATCAGGCTTAGGTACAGCATATATACATGGCTTTCTTTTGGGGACTTCAGAGTGAGAAACGATATGCTTACCTCTTCGAGATGGATGCCGACTTCTCACACAATCCCAGCAGACCTCATCCGCCTCATACAGAGCCTGCAAGGATGAGCATGCCGATATGGCCATAGGCTCTCGGTATATCAAGGAGTGAATGTAGTCAATTGGCCACTAAGGCGCATTCTACTTTCTTATGGGGCTTCTTTCTATGTAAAGCTTATTACAGGAATGAAAATACAAGACCCCACAGCAGGCTTTATCTGCTATCGAAGAGAAGTATTGGAACATATCGACTTTGACAAAATCAAGTTTGTAGGCTATGCTTTCCAAATAGAAATGAAGTACAAAGCCTATGTAAAAGAAATTCTGCCTTCGAGAAATATCCATCGTCTTTACCGATCGCTCTACGCGGAAAGTCAAAGATGAACCTCTCGATCATTAGAGAAGCCATCTTTGGAGTTATTAGTATGAAAAATCAGACATCTGTTAGGAAGGTAAATAAAATGTTAAATTCTTTTTGTGTGTATATTTGTAAAATTATACATTTGCAACGAATTTCTAAAGAAAATTAAACATGAAATTAAGAAACATTGCTATTGCCTTTTTAGGTAGTATTCTTTTCGCCACTTGTGGAAAAAGACGATGAGGGAGATAAAGTATATACTCTGAAGAATCCAAAGCCATAGTAAAAAGTACTATGGACAACTTCTACAACTGCCTTAAAAAAGCCAATGATGGAGGCTTTGCTAACTTCTTCTATGATGGCCTTTTCAAAGGATTTGACAGAAATAATCCCTGATGGAGAGGAGACATGGTTCAATATCTTAGGAGAAAAATTTGACAACCAACACTATGCAGATGCCCTACGAGATGGAACTAACAAATTCAAGTTTGAAGCACTCAAAGGTACTTATGTATGGAGTAAAAACAAGGAACTATGGGAAAAGACAGCCAATAGTGCTAATATTACTCTAAAATTCCCTGCTACCAAAGAAGCTACTACCAATAATGGACTACTTATCATAGACCAATATGAAGATACTTCTGTATCTTATGAAGGAGAAGAATCTTTTCTTCCTACCAAGGCACATGGGGTTATTACTGTAGATGGTACCAAAGTATTCGAAGTAACCCTCAACAAGGCTTCTTATAAGAAGGGTACTAACTTCACCATGCCTACAGAAGTAAGCCTTTCTATCTTTACCAATCCTTTCACTACCACAATTAAGTTCAGAGAACAAGGAGCTGGTAATTTTGCTTTTGACTTTGCTTTCGCTTCTGCAGAGGGTTGTACTACTGCTTTGCATGCTGATGTGAAACTCAATACAGCTGATTATGAAAATCTTACTGGTATGGGAAGTTGTTGACCATATTTCTTTTGTAGCTACTCAGGGCGAATTACAGATTAAAAGGAGTGGTAGATGCAAAAAGTATCAATAAGATAACAAAAGATCAAAATCACAAACTTACTCCTGATGAAATCAATACTTTTGTAAAAGCCAATCTATACAGAGGTAATAGTAAAATTGCTGATGTAAAATATGAAAAAGAAAATGGTAAAGGAGTAATCTCACTTTTATATACTCTGATGGAAGTCGAGAAAAAGCTGAACAATATGTCTCTGATTTTTGGAAAAAGAGTAACTGAGATTTTCAAACGATTTGACAAATAATTACATGCAAAAATATTTTTAATCGTATTATTTATGAACATTGCTCTCGCTCAAAGAGAGCAATGTTGTTTTTAGTAGAGACTCCCTCAAGATAGACTCCCTAAAAACGAAGACTTTCTACCCTCATCAGATAGGAATAGGAATTTCTCGGTTCGTTAACTCTGCTTTTTCCTACTGATAGCAATAGCTTTCCTATTGGAATATCGCTATCTGAAATGTCCCTACCATAGCATATCGTATAGCTGGAGATTACCGAGCAGAATCCAACAAAGATAGTACCTATGAGATAGCTCTAAAGGTAGGAATGGATAAGCTCTTTAAGGATTATAAGAGTTGGAAATTCTACTATGGAATAGACCTATGGGGGCGATATCTATATTATAAGGATAGAAAACAACACTTCACCAGTATCGCTGTAAATCCATTCTTCGGTATACAATATCAGCTAAATAAGAATTTTTCTATCTCCACAGAACCTGGATTTTTCATCAAGTATAACCTTCGCAAAGACAACAACAGTTTTGACCCCAATGCAAAAGGAGCAGTGGTGGGAGAGTCGGTTGGCGAAGATAGGAAATATTCAGCTAAACTTTCATTTCTAAAAAAGCCAGAGGCCTATGATCATTATATGATCAAATAGGCCTCTCCTTTTTTTATCTTATCAGCAAAATATTCTATATTATGTCGTTCTAATTCTTGTAGGAACTCATCTCTGAAGGGTTTTTACTGCATAGTGCATAGGACAAGGTGTTTCCTCCGAGCAGGATCTAATCCCAAGTAGGCAGATAGAGAACTTGTCTCCGCCATCTATATAGCGGACTATATCAGCCAAAGGAGCTTTGAGGTTTTCTGGAGTGATATAAAAGCCTCCCCCAGGGCCTTTCTAGCTGAACATATGGCTTTCTTTTAGCCAATATCTGTAATAGTTTGGCCAAAAAGCAGTGGGAATATGCAGCACTTCGGATATTTCCTTGACACCTTTTTTGCGATCTATAGAGGAATTTATGGCTAAATAAAGCACCGCATTGATAGCATATTTGCTAGAATTTGATAACATTTTTAACTATTTTACTTTACTACTATTCTATATTATGGGTCTCCTATTGAGAGATTACTTTATAAGCCTCTCCTCCATTGCTCTCTTCTATAACAGAGATAATGGATGCTTTGGAAAGTTTGGCTTTATCGAAAGAAACTACAGCTGTCTGGCTATCGAAATCAACGGTTGCCTTTTGTACTCCGTCGGTATTATTGAGATTTTTCTCAATGGTAGCCGCACAACCATGTGCACAGGTCATTCCTTCTATTCTGAGGGTTACCTCTTCCAAGTTTTCCTTGGCTACTGTCTCTTTTTGGGGAGCTGGAGAAGGGGTATTGGTCGCTTTAGGATTCGAATTTCCACAACTTACAAGTCCCCACAGCATTGCTGATAATACAAAAATACTTCATGGTGTAATGTTTTTTTTAGAGTAACAACACAAAAAGCCCTTCACTTAGAAGAGCAATTTGTTATTGGGGTAATACATTGATTAGAAGAACAATCTTCTTCTCACTGTTTGTTGTTCTTCTGCAGATGGTACATAACTTTCTTCTACACTTCTGAAGAATTTCTCATGTAACATTTTTAGTAATAGCAATATTATACTTAGTAGCATCAAGGATTAGGTGAACTAAGAACTGGCGATTGCTTGAAGAGAACAATACATGTAGCTGTTCCTTAAGGGCGATTTCAATACGATCTATATTTTTATCATTAAGCCCTTCCACATATCCTAATGCTTTAGTAGCTTGTCTCAAGATTTCTACTTGAAAAAGCACTTGATAAGCGGTTATCTACATTAGAGCCTGCTTCATAAGCAATGGTGTTACCATCATTTGTACTTACTACAGTGATAGAAATAAAAACCTGGCACCTCTTGATGCATAGCTTTTACATACGTTTCGAATAAATTTGTATCCATAAAAATTACTATTTACTTTTAATTTATTTGCTTAATTTTCGCGCAAAGGTATAAACTTTTTCTTATTTAAAAAATTTTTACTACTCTTATTTTTCGCTTTTTCGCTTTTTTTCTTCTTTTTAAACATTAAATCAAAAAGTCAAAAACATATATTTATTAATAATAATTCACAACAATAATAGTATTTTCATTATAAAAATAAGACATTCTTTATTTTATTATTAATTTACTTTTTGAATGCTTGCTTATTAAAAATTATCAACAATCCAACAGCTACACTGATAGAAGTATCAGCAATATTGAAAATAGGATCAAAAGTAAATCTATGTCCACCATAAAAAGGGTATCCACACAGGAAGTGTAGTATCTATAAGTGGGAAATAGAGCATATCCACTACCTTTCCATGGAAAAAGGGAGCCATAAGGATGGTCACTTAGAAAGGTAGCCACATTATTCATACTGTGGTCAAAAAGCACTCCATAGAATACCGAGTCAATGATATTCCCCAAAGCACCAGCAAAAATCAGCGCTATCGAGATGATAAGTATCTTTTGAACCTCTTATAGTATTCCATAACCAATACCCTATTCCCACAATGGCTACCATTCTAAATAAGGTTAAGATCAGTTTTCCGTACTTCCCTGGGATACCTATTCCCCATGCCGCCCCAGGGGTTTTCGACAAAGCGGATATGAAACCAATCAAATACATTTATAGATTGGTCAAGCATAAAAATGAGTTTTTATATATATCTTACTTGCCTGATCGGCAATTAGTATCAATAGAATGATAAGGCTGGCATGTGATAACTTCATAGGTATAACTTGTCTTTTGGGCGGTCAAAAGATACGAAAAATTAATGATTATTTTTCTAATGATAATGATTAATTTTTTATTTATTAATTAAAAATTCTGGCAGTTCCTGAGGAAGACATAGGCTTGCTTTGAGGAGATCTACTTGGTAGAAAATATGTTGCATGCCATTAGTAATCATTAAGTTTTCTGCCTGAAGTTGCATATTATATCTTGCTATTTGGTCAAACACCTCTTGGGTGATAGCCACCTGTAGCGCCTTACACTCTACTACAAGAAAAAAATACTCCCATCGGAGCGGTAGATAACTATATCATACCGCTTGGTTAAGTGATTGATATAGATACGCTTCTCTACGCTCATAAGGGGACTGAGGATAGTGCTTCTCCTTGAGTAGAAAGTGTATAGTATGCTGCCTAACCCATTCCTCAGGTGTGAGTACCACAAATCGAATAATATCGAAAATATATCGTTTATTTTCACTACTTTTTGAACCGAAATTCGCATAGCGGGAAATTCAATGTTTGCATAGGGCAAATATACAAAAATAGTACAAACTCATATGAACGAAGCAGAAAAAATTTTTAGCTGATCTTCAGGCTCAAAAATATAGCCCCATCTATTACTTGGCAGGAGAAGAACCTTTTTATTGACCTAATCAGCAACTATATAGAACAAGAGGTGCTACGAGAGGATGAAAAAGCTTTCAACCAACAGATTGTCTATGGAAAAAGATATTTCTGTAGATACCATTATCCACTATGCTCGTGAGTACCCTATGATGGCTGCGTAGGGTGATCATCGTCAAGGAAGCTCAGGATCTGAGTCGCACCATCTCCCAGCTACTCCCTTTATGTAGAAAACCCTTCACAGACAACTATTCTTGTCCTCTGCTACAAATATGGGAAGATAGATGGCAAGACCAAGCTGGCTAAGGAACTGAAAAATATGTATGCCTTTGAGAGCAAAAACTCTATGAGAGTGAGACCTCAAGTGGGTAGATAGCTATCTCAAAGGCTTTGGCTATTCCATAGAGCCAGTAGCCGCTCAGCTATTAATCAATTTCTTAGGAGACTGACCTTAGTCGTATCTGCTAATGAACTGAACAACTCAAAAATAATCCTACCTAAAGGAACAAAAATCACCCTCATATATAGAACAAAATATAGGTATCAGCAAAGATTTCAATGTATTTGAACTACAGAATGCCTTAGGTAAAAAGATTTTTGCCAAGGCTATGCAGATTATCAAGTACTTCAATGAGAGTCAAAAAGATAATCCCTATTGCTATGATCACGGAAAACTTATATAGTATTTCAAGAATCTATTTATTTTTGCCACTAATACCAGTAAGGGAGAGAACGAACTTGCCTGAATGATGGGAGTCAATCCTTATTTTTCTCAAAGATTATCGCCATGCGTGCCAATTATCCCCTAAAGAAAAAGTTAGCTTCTGTATGGAGACTGTCAAGAATGCTGATCTCAAAAAGCAAGGGGGTAGAAAGTGGCTCTATCTCCTAGTATGATATACTCAAAGGAAATGATCATAATGACAATTAGTTAGGCAAGAATGCAAATAAAGAGTTGAAACACCAATGAGTATTCACTGAGTTCTCATCCATGAGGCACTACTCCTGCTACCTTAGTGTAGGCATTGTACTACCTCACTATGGGAGACTGTTTTTGTCCTTGAAGTAAGCGATGATCTCCTGTTTTCTGTGCTGGGGTAGCCCCCTAATTGGTTCAGGATATTGGCCAGTGCATCTTCATATGCCCTTTCTGGATGCCAGGTTACCAAGGAACTCACTGCAGCAAAGTTCTGAGCCAAACCTACACAGCGATCACCTTCATTAGGGGTTTCTGCAGAAGGATTTTTCCAGAATCTGTAGGGCTGTTTTCACCATAGGATGAAGCTTGTTAGCCCTCCTACTGTTCCTATAGCCAAAGCGAACTCTGTGCTAAAATGGAAGATATCTTCTTTTATATAGGCTTGTGTCAGGCTCTTTATAGCGCTCCTTCCTTAGCTGCATAGGCATGTACAGCTGCCTCTACAGCACGAAAGTCATTCCCTGTGGCAATCACCACCGCATCGATTCCCTGCTCCATCACCCCTTTGTTATGCGTCACCGCTCTGTATACATCCGCATTGGCCACCGCTATTGCACGAGTGAAATCGGTAGCAAAGACCTTGCGCTTCTATATCATTGAAGGACATCCTACTCACTGGAGCTGAGACCTCTGCCCTGACTAAGCACTGGGGGTATAGTTCGAGAGAATGCTCATGAGCACCTCCAAAGCCCCGTGAGAAAGATGAGTAATAGCCTCTTGCTCAATAGTCTGAGACATTTTCTCCAAGCAGGAATTGATAAAGTTAGCTCCCCATCGCATCGCCTGTGAGGAAGGTGACAAAGACTTGATAATAATGCTCCAAAGAATCTGTCATATCCTTGAGGATAATAGAAGATATTCCCCTCCCCTCTTACGCATATTCTCAGTAATTCCTTGTGTTTGTTCATACAACAAAGGCTCTATAGTACTAAAGAACTGGAATAGCTCCTGCTTGTCCCCTTCGAAGAACAAATGGATATGCCCTACCTTCTCCATACTTCGTACCTGACAGAGGAATCCTCCCTGTTCTGACCAGAATTTGGCAGCTTTGCTCACAGCTGCCACTACAGAACTCTCCTCCAGTACCATAGGTACTGTATAGTAATGTCCATCAATGAGAAAAATTAGGGGCTACTGCAAAAGGCAACATATAATTCCCTATTGTATTCTCTATGAAGTCATCATGTAGCTTCTGTAGATTCTCGTCTCTAAGGTCATAGGAAGTAAAGACCTCTGCCTGGGACGGATCGCTAAGATATTGTTGGCATATCCATTGGCGTTTTTCTTCTTTAGTGAGTTTAGAAAAACCTTTTAATCATACTTTCTTTTCCTGCGTGTTTTCTTAATTATTCTGATAGAACTGTATCATTCTCTCTATAGCACGGCTACATACAGGGCAAAAACTCATTGCTTTGTATGGACTTCATTCTACAATCCTCCATAGGGCTGTACATTCCCTTGAATAGATATCCCCCTCCCTCGAAAGCACCTACCTTATTCTTGTATTGCTCGGTACGTGGTGTAGGAATAGGTGTTTGTTTTTCAACCAAATCCTTCCATTTGCTTTGGAAATTAACCAAAGTAGTGATATTCGCTTCCCAAGGTTCTACCTTGAGGTTGTAGCGGTCGGCCATACCTTCTTCACCTTCAGAATAATACTCATCGGCCAAGCCCACAAAGCCATGTCCAAACTCATGTACAAAGGTCTTTTCTGCGTATTTGTTGTCTGATACATTCAGATTGATTACATTATAGAAAGCTCCTCCTCCATATTCTTTGGTATTAACCACTACAAAGAGTTGGTCATAAGGCACCGCAGCGGCTAGCATCAGCAGCCTTGAACAAGGATGGGACAAGTGAGGTATCTGTCCATGCCGAACGAATAGAAATGAGAATCAAGTAACGTATTCTTATAAGTAGTAGGACTCCTCCATATCTGTTCCGCTCTCCTGAGAAGGTGCTAAGAGTAGCTTTGAATATTGAAGTCCTTTTGTGTTTGTTATAAGGAGGAGTTGCAAAGGTAGTCAAAGAGCCTCTTGACATCGGCGACAAACTTGTCCATTTGCTCTTGGAGTATACCCTTCAGGGATCACAGCTATATCCACCTTCTTCTGTGGGGAACCATTCTGCAAAAATAGGTTTGATAGGATATTTCACTGGAGCTTCCTTGACTATTCTATAGTCTGTGGGATCAACCTTAGTGGTAAAAATCTTTTGGAAATTTCCTTCCTTAGTCCTTCTCTCAAAGGTTACCTCTACTGGTCCCTTAGGAAAAGGTGTTTGGCAAGGTATTTCAAAAAACTCAGTCTTAGTAGCATCGGTCTCCATGCCCCTGCCACTCTTCCATAGAGGGTAACCATTCCCTGGAGAAGAGCACTTTTCCAGAGCCTATTTCCAATACTTGTACTCTGTACTCTCCCTTGGTTGGGATGTATCAGGTGGGTATGAGAACCACCAAAAAGGGGTTCTTTCTTCATTCCTTTAAGAGAAGCATAGGTTGTACTCTTGGTACCATAGAGGTAAAAGTCCAATCGCAATGCCTCCTTAGTGAAGTAAGCATCATAGCTTTGAGCCTGCACCAACACTGTCAGTAGTAAGGCTACAAGGATTATCATTTTCTATTTTGTAATAGAATTAATTGTTTAGCAAAAATACCCTGAAATAAACAAATATTTCTACCTAATATTACATCCGATAATCCTTTTATTATTTTTATATTAGTCCTCTATTTTTATAGAATAAAATGTGATATTTTTCTCATAATGAAGTAAAAATCACTCCAAATCATACTGTTTTTATTTTGCGATAAAGTGTTCTTTCAGAAAATTCCAAGCTCTCTGGCAGCCTCTCGGCGCTTACCTTTATGTCTCTCTCAAAGATTTTTGGATAAGCTCTCAATTCCTTATCTTGCAATGAGATAGGTTCTTCTTCTTGAATTTCTTCAGCAAAATCATAGGTATTGTGCCCACGAGCAAACAGTCGTTTTCTCGAGAGAGGAGCATCATAGCAGGTTCTATTCTCCTCCGAAGAATAAGTAACTGGCTGAGAACCATATATTTTATGTATTAGATTTTTGATTTTCCTCCTGTACTTTGGGGGTATTTCCTTCTTGAATGAGCTTAAAGTCAACTGTTTGAGATCATTCAAGTCATTGCAGCATATCGAAAAGAGAACCTTGTAGAGAATTTCCTCTCAGAGGTAAAGTCGGTTTCTCCCTTAGTTTGTACTACAGTAGCTGGCAGGTGGTTTCCTCTTGAGGTAAATATGAAAAAGCAAGGTCTCGGCTGAAATATCTCTTTTAGGTTCTACCACGGAGATTTGCTCCGCTATATTCTTTAGCTGGCGAATATTCCCCAGCCAACGATAACGCAAAAGCTCCCCTTACAGCTCGTCGGAGAGTTGTAGGGTAGGCATGCGGTATTTCTGAGCAAAATCAGAAGCAAACTCCTGAATAACAGATGAATATCTTCCTTTCTATCCCTCAGTGGCGGCAGGTATATCTCTACCGTATTGAGCCTATAATATAAATCTTCCCTGAAGCGTCCCTTCTTGAGAGCCTCCTGCATTTTTGACATTGGTAGCAGCAACAATACGTACATCGGTCTTAAGCGAGGGGTGGAGTCTCCCACTGAATAAACTCACCATTTTCCAAGACTCTTAAGAGCCTAACCTGAGCTGAAAGAGGAAGTTCGCCTACTTCATCCAGAAAAATAGTTCCTCCATTCGCTTCTTCAAAATACCCCTTTTTATCCTCCTTACCAGCATGGGTAAAGCTTCCCTGCCTTGAATCCAAAGAGCTCAGAATCAATAGTCCCCTCGGGAATAGCTCCACAGTTGATTGCGATATATTTTGCCATGTTTACGGCTCGATAGGGTATGTATGATACGAGCAAAGGCTTCCTTCCCTACCCCACTCTCGCCAGTGATAAGTACCGAAACATCGGTGGGGGCTATACGAATGGCTTTTTCTATCGCCAAGTTCAGCTTAGGGTCATTGCCTATTATGCCAAAACGTTGTTTAACAGATTGAATGTCCATGTGATGGATTTCCTTTAAAATAAAAAACGTTGCAAATGTACAAAAATAAATTTACAATACACAATTTTAAAGGATTTTTACCTGCTTTAAAAAATATATTTACTATCTTTGCCTCTTAGAAAAACACACCAACAATGATACAGTCTATGACCGGCTTTGGGAAGAGTACCCTTCAGCTGGAAAACAAAAATCACTTTGAGATAAAGTCTCTAAATAGTAAGGCTATTGACCTGAATGTCCGTATCCCTCAGGCTTATAGAGAAAAAGGAATTGTTGCTAGGAAAGTGATTTCCGATCGCTTGGAGAGGGGTAAAATTGACTTTTACCCTCACCGTGGAGAATACCTCTCAGTCAAGCGCTACCCTGATCAATACGGCTGTTGTACGAGGATATATGGAGCAGCTGCAGACACAACTCCTGAGGCCCTCTTCTGTAGATCTCTTGGAATAGCCATGCGTCTCCCCGAGGCTATATCAACTCCTCTGGAAGAGGTGAACGAAGAGGAATTTGCTCTGATAGAAAAGCAACTACTTATAGCACTGGAACATTTGCAAGACTTCCGCTCTAAGGAAGGGCTATCCTCAAGAAGGATTTCTCGCTTCGTACCTCCAATATACAAGATCTCTTACAGCAGGTGGAAGTGCTTGATGAAGAACGATTCCAGTCCATACGTAGCCGTACTGGAGCGCGCTATTGACGAAATAAGAGAGCGTGGATGAAAAACCGCTTTGAACAAGAGCTAATTTTCTACCTTGAAAAATTGATATTACTGAGGAAAAGGTACGCTTGGCCAACCATTTGAATTACTTTCTCGCTACCTTGAAGAAACACAGTCCAACGGACGTAAACTTGGATTCATCGCGCAGGAGATGGGAAGCGTGAAATCAACACCTTAGGCTCCAAAGCCAACCATGCCGCGATGCAACAAATCGTCGTACTAATGAAAAATGAATTGGAGAAAATAAAGGAACAAGTGCTCAATATCCTTTGATATTGAATATTTAATAGCTAATATTTAAGCGCTGGTGCGAATCGCACCAGCGCTTGAACGTTATATTGACTAACGGCTAATAACATGACTAACAGAATAGTTATTAGGCATTGATCATTAAAAATGTCTCCTTCTTTTTAGTTTTTCGGTATTTTCAGCCAATTGAAGTTCATCGATAAGGCGCTGAATATCCCCATTCATGATATTACCCAAATCATAGAGAGTCAAGTCAATACGGTGATCTGTTACACGCCCTTGTGGGTAGTTATAGGTACGTATTTTGAAACTTCATCTCCACTGGATACCATGCTCTTACGACGTGCAGAATCTGCTTTCCCATCTTCTTGGCCAGTTCCATCTCATAGAGGCGAGAACGTAGTACCTTCAGTGCCTTGTCTCAGGTTCTTATGTTGGGACTTTCATCCTGACAACGCACTTCTATCCCTGTGGGAATGTGCTGCAAATTGGATAGCAGAATAGGTAGTATTGACAGATTGCCCTCCTGGGCCAGTGGAGGTGGTACGGATAATCTTGACATCCTCCATATTCAACTCTACATCGAACTCTTCAGCTTCGGGAGTACCATGACTGCTGCCGCAGAAGTGTGTACACGCCCTGAGTCTCGGTTTGTGGCACTCGCTGTACTCGATGTACCCCCGCTTCGAACTTGAGCGTACCCATACACATCCTCCCCATTGACTTCTAGAATAATCTCCTTGAACTCCACCAGAGGTACCTCATTCATATCCATTACTGACACACTCCATCCCTTATCCTGACAGTATTTGCTATACATACGATATAGGTCACCAGCAAAGATAGAAGCCTCATCCCCTCCCGTTCCTGCACGAATTTCCATCACCGCATTCTTACTATCTTCAGGGTCTTTTTGGAATAAGTAGGAACTTGATTTCCTCCTCCAGTTGTGGAAGCCTCCTTAGCTTCCTCCAGCTGCAAACGTGCCATTTCGGTCATCTCAGGATCTATATTTTCCTTGATAATCTCCTCTGCTTCGGTGATATTCCCCGTTACAGTGATATACCTGACGCTTGTCCATAAGCTGCTTGAGCTCCTTATATTCTTGGTGAGCTGTACATATCGCTTCTGGTCAGCGATGATATTGGTTGGATAATCAGGTCTGAAACCTCGTCAAATCGTTGCTTTACAATATCTAAGCGTGCTAACATACTTTTCTTATTTACAAAGTGCAAAAATAATACTTTTTGAATTTTTGAGTTTTGAATTTTTGAGTTTTCGGAAGACTAAAACTTAATCTTTAAAAATTCTTATAAAAATTGGAGACCTTTAAAAATAAGGGGACAGAAGATTAATTTGCTTTTAGGCAAGAGTAATGACTATTATAATTTGATTTTTATAGAGTGATTAAACCTAAAAATGATAGGAAAAATGAATATTTTTCTTCCTTTAATTATTAGCAGCTTAAGCTGATAAATGATAACAACACACAAAAAAAGAGACACTTCTAAGTATCTCTTTTTTTCATCTAATCAAATATATCTATTCCCTTTACAGAAGAAATATTTTCTTTTATAATTTTATGATACTATCATTTTCTACTTGAAAAGTTCCATTAGGAAGCCCCAGACCTTTCCTCTTAGAAATCATAGAATAATCTCTACCACCTTCTTCCCTTTAGGAACGAAGAGCCTTATATTCACCCTTTGAAATCGATAAGGTTTTCCTTTTTGCAGAAAATAACCATCAGGAATCCACAATTGGTTGTCCTTAATCTCCAAAGGAAAATCTATATTTTGAGCATGTAGCTGGGCATCATCTGTATTTTTCCTTGGGAAGAAGTGCTTATCAGTAGAAAAGGATGTGCCTCTTGGGTGGGGTATATACCATAAAGTGTACTCTCCCGCTACTCCCATTTCCTGCACCATCTATATTCATAGTGGAGAAGGAAGCTGTCTTTTTCGTTAAGAAAAAGAGTATCTGTATCCGAATCTATCACTATTTTATTTTCTACTAGTATTATTAGAGACAAATTTTCTACCTACACTGGAAGCAAAGGCAACTCCCCTAATAGTGGCAAGACAAATAGTAAGACGTTAGCCAAGAACCAAGCTCTGGTGTGTTGTAATGTCCCTTTAGAAAAATCTTGTAGCAAAAAGTACCAATACAGAAAAGAAAAAGTACAAAGACCATTCCCCAAATCACATAGACTTGCTCTATAGGAGAAAGAACAAATGGAAGATAGTCCAAGAGAAATACTGAGGTAATTCCACCAGCAACTCCTACTCCAAATATACTAAGTAAACCCTGTTACTAATATTAAAAAGAGACAAACAAAGAAAATAGTGGCGATAAAATATCCTATTACTTTTAAATAGTATACCGAAAAGCTCCAAAAGAAGGATTTTTATAGAGGTTTCACCTCTTTTCCTTTTACAAGATCACGTTTTTCTTCTTTTCTCTGTCTCCCTTTTTCTTTCTTAAGCAGATACCATAGGACAAGGTAAAGTAGTATAGGAAAAGCATGCCTACACTTCTGGTAGCCACCAAAGCAAAACAGAAAAGGAGGTATCCTATCCTTAGCGGTGTACTACCTATACCATAATATACAGCCAATCTGCCCAAGACCCCTGCTATCTTCTTATCTGTCTGGCTCCTACACCATTGCTGCTTGAGGGGAGATTGTGTTTTGAAGGAAGAAATTGTATCCAAATTAGCTTCTGACACCTTTCATCTCAAGTTTTCTCCGTAGTAGTATTGGCCTTAGGTACCACTACCCAAAAATGATATAGAGCAACACCCAAAAAGATGCTGAGGGCAAAAAGAGTATACCATTGGCCACTAAGAGCACTAAGTAAATGATTCTCAAGAGAGTCACATCTATTTTGAAAATAATGACTCACCCCAGAGAGCACCCCTGCTATTTTTCCTCATCTTCACCATCTCGATAGAGCCTTCTCCCTGAGAATGAGAATTTAGTCTTTTTGAGGGATATCCTCCTGAGTTCTGTATCTACATACCGTTCAGGTTGTCCCATCACTTGTATGAGATAAGCCACATCGGAGGAAGTCACTACTTCAGTATTTTTGCATACGTACTCTGAGGAGCTCCGCCATTCGTTGTTCTACATCGGTGAGGATCTCGTCCGTATCGGGAGATGCCCCTAAGAATTGGCGTACCTTAGCCAAATAGGAAGAAAGTTCCTTAGCGGCATTGTTCTCTATCACGAAAGAGAAACCGCCTAAACTGATATTATGTGTTTGGTCCATGATCAAATAAGTTTGGTTATCATTGTTTGTAATTCATTCCAAGATGCAAGGGCTTCTCGAAGAAAGTCATTTCCCTTGTCAGTAAGTGTATAATACTTTCTAGGGGGCCTGCGGTGGATTCCCGCCAAGAATAGTTGAGCAAGGCAGCATTCTTAAGTCGTGTCATCAGAGGGTATAGTGTCCCTCTACCACGATCATATCCGCCTCGCTTGAGTGCTTCCATAATGTCTGATGCATAGGCTTCTTCTCTCTTGTGGATAATTGAAAGGATACACATCTCCAAAACACCCTTACGCATTTGGGTTTTGATTTTCTCTAAATTAATCGCTTCCATAAATATTTGTTTTGACGCTGCAAAGTTACAACATTTTTGGTACTATGCAAAAACAAAAGTAGCATAAAGTAATATGTTTCATTAGGTAATAGGTAATAATTCTCCTTAGGAAAGTAGGGATGAATTGCATCACATAAAAGAGTAAATTGCACTCATACCCCTGCTGTACTATCTCGCAAACTTTGCCCCTACACAAGTGACACAACACTCTATTCATTCTTCTCTCTTCACTAAAAACATTCTTGATTTTTTTGCAGGAAAAATTGTATCTTTGCAACGTTTTTCAGTGACCGATGCGCAGTTCCTCCTTCGGGAGTTAGAGGAATAATCATTGATCATTAATCATTAAAAATGTCCAAAATACAAGCCTTCACCGCTTTAGGTGCACGATTGAAAGAATATTTTTCTATAGGAGAAAAAGCTCTAATATACCCTCGCATGGAAGCTGCTCTTGAGAGAGCCTCCCTACACAATGCGTGGTTTGACCGAGATAATTGTCTCTTTGCACTTCAACATTGGGCAGAGTGTCTAACTCAAGAGCAGCTCCAAAGGTGGCTTTCAGCTTATTCCTTTGAAGGAAAACCCCTAAGCGTGTTGCTCTAATCTTGGCTGGAAATATCCCTATGGTAGGCTTTTCACGACCTACTTTTGTGTAATTTTATCTGGCAATAAAGCCGTGGTTAAGCTCTCCTCTCATGATACAGTATTACTGCCCTTTATCGTCCAAGAGCTCACTGAGATAGCCCCCTGAGATAGAGAATTCATCTCCTTTACTCAGGAAAGACTCACCGATTTCGAAGCTGTCATTGCTACAGGAGCAACAATACTGCCCGCTATTTCGAATATTATTTTCGCAGGGAAGCCTCATATCATTCGCAGAAACCGCAATTCGGTAGCTATACTTACCGGCAAAGAGACCCCTAAGGAGCTATATCGCTTAGGGCGAAGACATCTTTAGGTACTTCGGTTTGGGTTGTCGCAGTGTCTCCAAACTTTTTGTCCCAAGGGATTATGATTTTGCCCCTTTCTTTGAGGCTATCTACCCTTATCACACACTCTTAGATCACCAAAAGTATATCAACAACTATGATTATAACAAGGCAGTATATCTCATGAGCTTGTGTCCACTCTTGGAAAAATGGTTTTTCTTGCTCAAAGAAGACGAGAAAATATGCCTCTCCTATCGCTACTCTTTTCTATGAGAGGTATGATGACCTTACTATCCTCAGCCAGCGACTTGAGAAGGAACGTGAACTTCTGCAATGTGTTGTTGGCTCTAAGGAAATTCCCTGAAGCTATTCCTTTTTGGACAAACCCAAGTACCATCGCTCACCGATTATGCCGATGGAGTGGATACCTTAGCTTTCTTAAATAGTATTAATTAATTTGCGCACCTTATTTTTCGTCCTACTTTTTGCAACGCTTTTTTGAAATAATGTATTTATTAGCAGATATATTTGTACTTTTATTTCAATTCAACTGATTATAATTAAGTAAAATGCAACAACTTATGAAAAACATAATTTTTAGTGCAGGACCTTCTATTCTTCCCGCTTCTGTTTTTTGAGAATGCCTCACAGGCTATATTGGAATTGGGTAATACAGGACTCTCAATCTTGGAGATATCCCATCGTAGCAAAGAGTTTATCGCGATCATGGAAGAAGCCAGAGCCTTGGCCTTGGAGCTCGGGTCTTGCCGGTAAAGGATATCAAGCCTTATTTCTCCATGGTGGAGCGAGCCCTACATTTCTATGCTTCAGCGCTGAACCTATTAGAGCGAAAAGGGCATATATCGATACTGGTACTTGGTCGCACAAAGCTCTTACCGAGGCTCAGTTTGTTGGAGCTACTTCAGTGGTAGCTTCTTCTCGTGAGAACGGATACCGAAATATCCCGACCGACTTCGCCCTACCTCAAGATGCTGATTACCTCCACATCACCACCAACAATACTATATAGGTACCGAATACTCCCACTATCCTGAAGTAGAAGTTCCCTTAGTAGCTGATATGAGCTCAGATATTTTCTCGAAGGAAATGCCTATGGACAAGTTTGCCCTAATCTATGCGGGCGCTCAGAAGAATATAGGAGCTGCAGGGGTTACCTTGGTTATCGTACGTGAAGATATTTTAGGAAAAGTAAGTCATAAGATTCCTACTCATCTGAACTATCAAGTACATATCAAAAACGAAAGTATGACCAATACACCTCCTACTTTCGCAGTATATACCTGCTTGCTTACCATGCAGTGGATCAAAGAGCAAGGAGGAATCAAGGTCATTGAGGAGAGAAACAAGGAAAAAGCACGTATCCTTTATGAAGAAGTAGACAGAAACCCTCTTCAAGGGCTATGCTGAGAGTAAAGACCGCTCAAGGATGAATGTAGTTTTCAACCTTGTGGATGAAACACTTACTGACCAATTCAATGCTCTTTGGACAGAAGCTGGCATCAGTGGTATCAAAGGTCATCGAAGTGTAGGAGGCTACCGTGCCTCTATCTACAATGCTATGCCTATAGAAAGCGTACAGCTACTGGTAGAAGTCATGAAACATTTTGAAAAAACTGTATAAATATTGCTTATGAAAATATTAGCTAATGATGGTATTAGCCCTGAGGCTATAAAAAAACCCTAGAAGAAGCTGGTTTTGAAGTAATTACAACAAAAAGTTGCTCAGAATCAGTTAGCTGATTTCATCAACAAAGAAGGGATAGAAATCCTTTTAGTACGCTCAGCTACACAGGCCAAGAAGGATCTTATTGACGCTTGTCCTTCCCTGAAGCTCATCGGACGTGGGGGCGTAGGTATGGACAATATAGAGGTTAAATATGCTCAAGAGAAAGGAATCAAGGTTATCAATACCCCCAATGCTTCCTCGCATTCCGTAGCAGAACTGACTTTTGCTCACCTTTTTCTCTGGCGTTCGTTTTCCTCTATGATGCCAATCGTAACATGCCCTTAGAAGGAGACACTCACTTTGCCCAATTGAAGAAAAAAACTATGCCAAAGGTCAAGAACTCAAGGGAAAGACATTGGGTATCATAGGTTTTAGGACGTATCGGAAAAGCTGTTGCAGCTATAGCTCTTTCCTTAGGAATGAAGGTAATTGCCCATGATCCTCACCACGAGGAGGCGACCATTACCCTCTCTTTCTTTGACGGGCGTACCTTGGATTTTACTCTACAGACTATAGGTAAGGAAGAACTACTCAAACAATCCGATTTTATCACCCTACACCTACCTGCACAACAGGAGGCTGTGATAGGAGAAAAAGAGTTCCAACTGATGAAGGATGGTGTAGGAATCATCAATGTAGCCAGAGGTGGTGTAGTGGACGAGGAAGCGCTCTTACATGCCTTGGAACATGAGAAGGTTGCCTTGCGGGCTTGGATGTCTTCCAAGGTGAACCAATCCTTCCATTCGTATACTGATGCATCCACGCATCTCCCTCACCCCTCATATAGGAGCAGCCACTACCGAGGCACAAGATCGTATAGGGGAATGAGCTGGCACAGCAGATTATTCAGATATTTCGGAAAAATAATCCATATAATCAGGAACTGTCCAAAAAGTCTTCTTTTTTTAGTGGGCAAATAAAAATCTGCCTATTAAAAATAAAAACAACTGATTGTCAAAAGAAGTATTTTAATATTTAACTTAAAGAATTTACACTTTAAAATGCAATGTTTTTTTCGACTTTTTGGACAGTTTCTTTCTTTTTACGGCTTACATCTTTTCTTTTTCCTTCCTATAGGAGTATTGTCTAAAATCTTTTTGTATTTTTCTGCTTGTTGCGCCTTACAGCAAAGCTCCTATTATAGTAAAAAAACAAGTAAGGTAGTTCCTATAACGAAAAGAATCAACAAGACAAACAAAGTAGTGGTGGAAAAAAATATAAATTAGCCACATAGAACAACCCAAAAACAATCAGATTAAAAGAAAGCCAATAATAAACTGGCTTGTATATGACTAAGCTTCATATAGTCAATCATAATATGATGTATATGATTCCTATCGGCAAAAAAGGACTTCTATGCTTTGAGAATACGAATAAGAAAAACACGCATAGTATCCACAAAAAGGAATAAATAGAATAATAAATATGAGGACAAACTTATTATAATACTTTACATTGGCTAAAAGGAGATCCTCTACCGATAAGTTCAAAAAAAGCGCAAAAGTACAGACCCTATAATAAGCCCTATCAGAAGAGAACCTGTATCCCCATGAAGATACCTTTTGCTCTTATTATTAGATATATTGTAACGGAGAAAGCCAACAAACAACCAATACAACTTAGAGAAAGTAATACAAAATAATAATCCTTTGTCTGATAAAAGATAAAGGAAAAAGCTGCAAATATCATGATTCCTAACATGGAAGCAGAACCATTGATCCCATCTATGAGATTGAAAGCATTAACTATGGAGATAATAATAAAAAGCCCCTAAAGCATAGGGAAAACCACAGGGAAGTTCATAGATTCCTAAAAACCATTGAAAGAATTGATAGCCAGCTCACTGCTATCCATCATAAAAATAAAAGCAAGCATCTGCCCTATAATCTTGGTAGAAGGAGCCACCCCACCAAATCATCCTTTACACCTATGTAGAATAATATCAATAGTCCTACTGCCAAAGAAAGTCCTATCTTATACGCATCATGAGCTTGTAGTAAATACAAACTACAGACAATGCTTGCAAAAAGCCACTCCCCCATAGTTGGAGTTCGCTCCTTATGAGAACTCTCTGGTTAGGGATTGTCCATAAGATTCTTAGTCCTGACAATGGAGATAATACGTGGTATAATCAAATAGGAAACTACGAATGATTGCAATACAATCAATAATGATAATAATTCAAACGAAAGATTGCTATACAGATACTGCATAATTGCTTCATTTTTCACCCGCAAAAATAAGATTATTTTTTTGAATTTTGAAAATAGTTTTTACCGAAAAACATTATGTTTTTAACATCTTGATTTTTTAGATACTTATTTTTTTCAACATGTGCAAAAATTTTTTTCTTTATAAAAAAATAAAATTCGTAATTTCGTGCCGTTTTTCAGAACATAAAATATTTTACAATGAATAAGTACGATGTTATAGTATTAGGTAGCGGTCCTGGAGGATATGTTACCGCTATCCGTGCCTCTCAGTTAGGCTTCAAAACAGCGATTATTGAAAAAGAAAATCTCGGTGGAGTGTGCCTCAACTGGGGATGTATCCCAACCAAAGCTCTCTTAAAAATCAGCTCAGGTATTCGAATACCTCAAAGCATGCTGATAGCTATGGTATCAAGGTAAAAGACAAAGGTTTTGATAAGATTTCTCTGCTATTGTAAAGCGTAGCCGCGATGTAGCAGGAACTATGAGCAAAGGGTTCAGTTCCTTATGAAAAAGAATAAAATTGAGGTGATCAATGGCTATGGTACTCTAAAAGCCTGGTAAAAAGTAGAAGTAAAAGCCGCTGATGGCAAGACTACCGAATACAGCGCTGACCATATCATCATCGCCACTGGAGCTCGCTCTCGTGAGTTACCAGCACTTCCTCAAGATGGTAAAAATCATTGGCTACCGCCAAGCGCTCACTCTCCCTGAACAACCTAAAAAGATGATTATTGTAGGTAGTGTTGCCATAGGTATCGAATTTGCTTACTTCTATCACTCTATGGGTACTGAAGTGACTGTGGTTGAGTTCATGCCTAAATATTGTCCCTGTAGAGGATGAAGAAATCTCCAAACAACTTGAAAAAGAGCTTCAAAGAAAATGGGTATCAATGTAATGACTTCTTCTGAAGTAACTAAAGTAGATACCAAAGGAAAAAGGAGTAAAAGCTTATGTAAAAACAGCTAAAGGTGAAGAAATTCTTGAAGCAGACATTCTTCTTTCTGCTAGTAGGTATCAAAACAAATATCGAAAATATTGGTTTGGAAGCAGTAGGTATCAAAACTGATCGAGACAAAATTCAAGTCAATGAGTTCTACCAAACCAATGTACCTGGCTACTATGCTATCGGTGACGTAGTACCTGGACAGGCTTTGGCATGTGGCTTCTGCTGAAGGTATCCTCTGTGTAGAAAAAGATCAAAAGGCTTACATGTAGAGCCTATCAATTATGGCAATATTCCTGGCTGTACTTACTGTACTCCTGAAATCGCCTCTGTAGGGCTTACTGAAAAACAAGCCAAAGAAAAAGGTTATGAAATCAAAGTAGGTAAATTCCCTCACTGCCTCTGGTAAAAGCCAATGCAGCAGGAACTACCGAAGGATTTATCAAAGTAATCTTTGATGCCAAATATGGCGAATGGCTTGGCTGCCACATGATTGGTGCTGGTGTTACCGATATGATTGCCGAAGCTGTAGTGGCTCGCAAGCTCGAAACTACCGCTCACGAAATCCTCAAAGCAGTACACCCTCACCCTCACCATGAGCGAAGGAGTAAAAGAGGTCGTAGCAGCTGCTTATGGAGAAGCTATTGATATTTAATTATTAAAAATAGTTTTTTAATAGAACAATTATTTGATGTAGGGGGCGAATGCCATCTGCTCCTACATTCTTTATAAAATGTCAGTCATCAGTGATTTCTTTTCACTTTTCACCCCCACTATTAACCCTTAAAGAGATGGAATTATTAGACGGAAAAAAAGCAGCAACTAAAGTACAAGAAGACATTGCCAAAGAAGTTGCTTATCTGAAAGAAAAAGGCCACAGAGCTCCTCACTTAGTGGCTATATTAGTCGGCCAAAATGGTGCTAGTATGACCTATGTAAACAACAAAGTCACCGCTTGTGAGCGCGTAGGTTTTGCCTCTTCTGTGGTAAACCTCCTGAAAGTGTAACCCAAGAGGAATTACTTGGAGAAATCCAAAAACTCAACCAAGACACCACCATAGACGGCTTTATCGTACAACTGCCACTACCTAAGCATATCAAGGAACAAGAAGTGCTCTTGGCAATCAACCCCGACAAGGATGCAGATGGTTTTCACCCAACCAACTTTGGACGCATGGCCTTGGGCTTGGAGGCTTTCATCCCTGCCACCCCCTATGGTATCTTGGAGCTTCTCTCCCAGTACCAGATTCCTACGGATGGGAAAAATGTTGTAGTTATCGGTCGCTCAGATATTGTAGGTCGTCCCATCAGTATCCTTCTCCCAAAAACCTTGGAATGCCACCGTTACCCTCACCCATAGCCGCACCCAGAATCTCGCTGCTCTTACTCAGAAAGCGGACATCATAATAGCTGCCTTAGGAAGCCCTAACTTCCTCAAAGCAGAAATGATCAAGGAAGGAGCAGTAATTATCGATGTGGGTATCACTCGAGTGGCAGATCCCTCCACTAAGAAAGGTTTCCGTATTGTAGGAGATGTAGATTTCGAAAATGTAAAAGAGAAAGCCAGCTACATCACCCCTGTGCCTAGAGGTGTAGGCCCTATGACTATCGCTATGCTGATGAAAAATACTCTCAACGCCTATAAAAGAACGCATAAAATACAATAGCTAATGACGAAAAATACGGATTACTAAAAATTTGAATTTGAAGCTGGTCATGCCCTCTATGGCTATGATGGCAAGTGTAAGAATATTCACGGACATAGCTATAAACTCTGGGTAACGGTCATTGGCAGTCCTATAGAGGATAGTTCTCATGTCAAAAATGGAATGGTTATTGACTTCGGTGATATCAAAGAGATTGTCAATGAACATATTATCAAAGAGGCGGATCACACTATCTTCTTCAATGGGAATAGTCCTCACCGCGCCTTGGCCGAAAAACTTCAAGGAGAAGGACACCGCATCGTACTACTTCCCTACCAGCCCACCAGTGAGATGTTGATAGCCGATTTTGCCCAACGCCTACAGCAACATTTGCCTGAGAATATCTCCCTCTACAGCCTCCGCTTACAAGAAACTGAAAGCTCTTTTGCTGAATGGTTTGCTTCTGATAATCAATAATATAATTCATTGTTTACATGTTATTAGCTGTTAATATTGGCAATTCTAACATTCGCTTTGCCGTCGTAGAAGGACAACAAGTGCATCTGTCTTGGACAATTGCTACCAAGCCGTATCGTACGGCTGGAGAGTTCTATATGAGTTTTCAGTCCTATAAGGAACAGTACAAAAATGCTTTTTGGAAAAATTACAAAGATAGTAGTGGGTTCTGTAGTACCTCAGCAAACACAGATTATCGCTAAGATGCTACAAAAGACTTTTTCCATAAAGCCTTTCATTGTAAATCGCGATACACCCAGTGAGGTGACACACCACTCTAACCAAATGGGTACTGACTTATATGCCAATGCTGTAGCCGCACACCATCTCTACCCTGAGCAGAAGAAAATCATCATTGACTTTGGCACAGCACTCACTCTTACGGGAGTTGCTGAAACGGGACAGATGCTGGGGGTAATCATTGCTCCTGGGGTAGTTACTTCCTTACAATCCTTGGTTAACAGCACGGCACAACTCACCTTCTATATAGAGCTGAATGAGACCCAAATCAGTTTTAGGTATGGATACGGAGACTTGTATGCAGAGTGGCATGATCTATGGCTATACAGCTATGGTTGAGGGACTTATCAGAACGTATCAAGCAAACCTACCAAAGTGATTTCTTAGTCATCTCCACCGGTGGCGTAGGGGCATGTATTCAGTAAACTAACAGAAAAATACAAATAGATGATAAATATCATACAATCAAAGGATTAGCCTTATTATATGATTTGCATAGAAATAATTCTTAGCTCTCGCCCCTCCTCCTTTAGAGAGAGTGAATTAAAGAATACAATTCAAGAACATTACAATTTGCCTCTACGGGTGGAAATACTCCCATACTTTCTGGGCTCTGGAGTGTCCTATACAAGTGATAATTTCTTCTTTGAGAGCTTTCTTTGAGGCGCTTTTACAGATTTGAATTGCTTGAGTAGAGCTTCTTGGGTCTGCTTACCTACTCCACTGATTTGCTCTAATTCAGAGTGAATAGCACTGGCACTGCGCTTCTGTCGGTGGAAAGTGATCCCAAAGCGGTGTGCCTCATTGCGCAGGTGCTGAATGACCTTGAGCGTTTCGGATTTCTTATCCAAATATAGGGGGACAGAATCCCCTGGATAGAAAATTTCTTCCAAACGCTTGGCGATTCCTACTATAGCTATTTTTACCTCTCAATCCCAAAAGTTCTAACGATTTTAGAGCTGCTCCTAACTGTCCTTTTCCCTCCATCGATAATAATCAACTGTGGCAGTGGTTCATCCTCATCCAATAGCCTACGGTAACGTGACGATAAACCACCTCCTCCATCGAAGCAAAGTCATTAGGTCCCTCTACTGTTTTGATATTGAAATGGCGATAGTCCTTCTTACTGGGCTTGGCATTCTTGAAGACCACACAAGCAGCTACAGGATTGGTACCCTGTATATTGGAGTTATCAAAACACTCTATATGAGCAGGAGGTTCAGAGAGTCTAAGGTCTCGCTGCATCTGAGTTAGTAGACGATTGGCATGTCGCTCAGGATCGATAATTTTTACTTGTTTGAACTTCTCCTGACGATAGGCTGTGCATTGCGCTCAGAGAGTTGCAAGAGTTGAAACTTCTCCCTGCCTTGGGAATCGTAAGCGTTTCAGCAAACTCCATTGTGAGAGGAAAGGGTACAATCAGTTCCTTAGAAGCCGAATGAAAAACGCTCCCGAAGCTCTACAATCGCCAATTCCAACAATTCTTGCTCTGTTTCCTCTAATTTTTTCTTTTACTTCCAAGGTGTGTCCTCTGGACAATAGCCCCATGTGCTACCTGCAAAGAAGTTGATATAGGCATATTCTCCATCAGAAACGATGAGAACACATCTACATTGTGGATCTTAGTGCTCACTATGGTCGATTTGTGTTGGTAATTCTCCAAACTCTCCAGCTTGAAGCTTAATCTGATGAGCTTCTTCAAAGCGCAGTGCCGCAGCATGTTCCTGCATTTCTTCTTTTAAAATAAGCAATTACTTCCTTGAGATTCCCCTTGAGTATTTCCTTAATTTGCTGATATTGTGATTATACTCCTCTTCACTCTGAAAGCCCTCGCAAGGTCCTTGACAGTTCTTGATATGATACCCAAGCAAACCTTGAATTTGCCCTTATCAATATTCTCCTGTGATAGGTCTAACCTACAATTGCGCAGAGGGTAAGGTCTTTGATAGGGTCTATGAGGGTACGCACCATCTTCAGGTTTGTATAAGGGCCAAAGTAAGTACTGCCATCCTTGAGCATCTTACGAGTAAAGAATACCCGAGGAAAACGTTCATTGGAAATACAAATCCACGGATAGCTCTTCCCATCCTTCAGAAGAATATTATAGCGAGGCTGATACTTCTTAATCAGGTTGTTTTCCAGTAGTGAGCATCATTTTCAGTGGCCACCACTATATGTTCTATACGGACAATTTTACTTACCAATACCCGTGTCTTAGGCGAATCATGTTCTTTGTTGAAATAAGAAGAAACACGTTTTTTAAGATTTTTTGCCTTCCCTACATAGAATATTAGTATCAGCTGCTATCATAGAATTGATAGACACCAGGATTATCGGGAAGTGTTTGTACTTTGAAGAGCTAATTCGGACATCATTTAGGGATTAGGGGGATGGATTAAGAGAAGTTCCGGTATAATAGGCAACCATTACTCCTTCTCTTCTTGGATAGTTGTGGCTTTCCTTGGGTAGTTTTAGAGAGTGTCAATATAGCTGACACAGGTTTCTTTTTGAGTACAAAAGTACAAATTATTTTCTATACTGAAAGCAAAAAACAATACTCTGAATTTTTAATGATATAACCACTATACAACCTTTGAATATTAATATATTAAAAATAAACTCCAATTATCTTAAGAAATAGATTCGCTATGATTTTTCCAACAATTTTGGTAGTTTCGAAAAATGTTTTTGTACCTTTGTGCACTGAAAAAGCTACTTCAAGACTATAATGAATCATACATATTTTTATTACAGGTATTTCTACCGAAGTGAGCAAGACTCTCACTTCTGCCATAGTGGTGAAGCCCTTCAGGCGACCTATTGAAGCCCATACAATCAGGAGACAAACATGCTTTGATACCATGAAGGTAAAAGAAGCTTATTTCCAATTCTAAGACCCACTTCTTCCCCCTCTCCTCTATGAGTTTGAGTACCCTGCCAGTCCTCACCTCTCGCCTCAAATGGAGGGTATTACTTATAGAAAGGAAAGATTGTACGCCCTGTGACCTCTCGCCCTTTTGGTCATAGAAGCTGCTGGAGGACTTCCTGTCACTCCAGCGATCGCTGATATCATGATACTAGACTGTGCCCTTCTGAGTAGTGGTTATCTTGGTCTCTCGCATTACTTAGGCGAGTATCAATCACACACTTCCTCTGCGTAAGCACTCACAGAGAAGAGGTCTCTCTATGGTATCCTTTTTCGAGTGGCGCTGACCAGCTACTGAGTCTTGGATTTCATCCTATACTGCAACTTCCACTATTCTGGGACGTGTTGATGAAGGAACCTCACTTTGACAAACAGACAATGAGGAAGTACGCAACTCTTTTTGCGAGACAAACTATGCATAGAATAAGTTAGTGGAACAACTGATATGTGGATAACTATTTACCAAAAGTATCTACTACCAAAATATCTATATTAATTTACTGATTTTAGTAAGGTTTTAACAAATATATTCACTTAAGGAAATCTCATTTCAAAATCATAAAAACAGAGAGATATAGTTAAACAAAATGCAAAAGTCCTATATTTTGCAACAATTTTTGTGAGTAGATTTGTTTCCTACTCTCAATAAAAGCAACACTAAACAATGAGAAAGAGAACCAAATTATTAAGAGTTTTTGCACTCAGGTGCTATGGTACCACCATGCTATTGTGGTGTGTATTCTAAGATCAATCACTTACGGACCTTAGGAGTACCTCCTGTGTCCTCTAATGAGGCTAAAGCAGAGGAAGCCCGTGAGTGATAGACCATCTACAACCCAAGAGCAGTAGCTAGATCCTTTCTTTGAAAAGCTCCAATACATTGGATCAGCATAAAACAAAAAGCCAAATATTGTTCACATAGGGATTCTCACATACAAGGAGATGCCATGACCAATGAAACACGCCAACAGTTCCAATCTCAGTTCCGGAAATGGAGGCTTAGGATTGTTTTCTCCTGTTCGCTGATTCATTATAATGGCGGCGAACGTTATGTACTGTTTTCGTCTAATATCAGCCTGGGATAGCCAAAAGAATACGAAGCAGAACAGATACGATGCCATTGGTATTGCAGTATTCGTTTTGACCAATAACAAAATTTGTCACCATAGAACCCAATGTAAAAATAAGGGTTATTCTTTCAATTTCCTTTGCGTGTGTGCTCACCCCTCACTAACAAACATCTCTTTGAAGTGGCTGCAACAAAATGGGGTAGCTATCAAAGCCAGCGTGGTGGTATCCTCTCACACTCCTCCCAAAAAGATGATCCTCTTGCTGTTGCACAAAAAGGAGAAACACTCTATGGATTATCCCGAAAAATACAAAACTACTGAAAGAGAAATACAAGAGGCAAAACCAGCATAAAAAGGAAATACTCATCGGAAGGAAAATGCCATCCTTAAGATTCCTTCTCAAGAGTAGAAAATTGTCAGCAATACTTCCACTTGGAGCAATCGGTGAATCTCAACGTGATTTTGAGGCTCTCCACTAGCGAGCAGATACTCCCTTATGGCTCTACTTATAACAACTTAGAAGTGTTTGACAAGATATACCTAACTCAATACAGAAAAGTTCTTACTTTGCACTCAATGCGATTGTATTGGAAAATAGCAAAAATGGAGTTATCTATCATACTAATAACCAATGGTAGAATGTGGGCCTCGCTTCTCTGATTATATTATGTGTAACTTTGTTCTTCGAACAGATTCAAGCGCCACCACAGCCAGACTTGATCATTGTTTCTAGGTACCAATGAGAGACTTTTTCGAGGACTTTCTTGCCGAGATTATGACAAACAAGTAGAAATTTCTCATTCAGCATGGATACAAGTTCTCATTATGGAGATTGCCCTATTCTTTGCTCACTTCCCTCCACCTTCTTTGTTTCAAAAGAGCTTCCTAATCCTTTATTGTGAGCACTATGCTATTATATTGATTGACAACTCTGTGAAAGAATTATGGGGTATCTCGACCTCTACAAAATATTAGGGAGGAGAGTAGAGGCAATGTCCTCCCTTATTGCCTTCAAAAACCTAATCGCCTGCATGACCGTGTGGCACACTACACTTGCAGGCTATGTGGAACAAGGAGGCATGCTCTTTTGGATGCCCCTGATGAGTAACTATCTGAAATATAAAACATCAGCAAAATAATCTATACTTTTGAAAATAACAGACGTGCAACAATGAGTTGTGATCCTCTGCTCTTGGAGCAGCTAAAGAGCTTTGGTTCCTTTGCTGGGTCAAGGAATATCCTACTGCTCTCAATGAGTAGTCTTTTCTTAGGACTGTTCCTTGTTTTCTATTTAATATACATACTCACTAAAAAGCATTACTATTTCCACTTTTACATTATATGTAGTGCTCTTTTCTCTTTTCTTCTATTATAAAGCAGGAGGTGAGTACTTTATTCTATTATTAGCTTCCTCAGCGGTGAATTATATATCGCTCGTTCTTATGCACAGAAATTGGAAAATAAGCATGTCAGTTATTTTTCTTAGTGCTAAGTGTGGTAGCGAATTTGGCTATGTTGGCTACTTCAAGTATACCAATTTCCCCATTGAGAACTTCAACTGAACTCTTTAATGGCAATCTCAAGTTCCAGAATATAGCCTTGCCCATCGGTATTTCTTTCTATACCTTTCAAAACCATGAGCTATACCATAGATGTATACTGAAAGGAAATCGCTCCAGCTAAGAACTTTTTGGATTTCACCTTTTTGTGACTTCTTTCCTCAGTTAGTTGCGGGGCCTATTGCAGTGGCTAAGATTTTATCCCTCAAATATATAAAAAGTAACACTAACCAAGGAGGAAACCTCCTATGCCCCTCTTCCTTATCATAGGAGGGCTCTGAAAAGGCTGTGATTTCGATTATATATCTCATCAATTTTGTAGATCGCATTCGATGCCCCAATAGCTATACTCCCTTTGAAAATCTGATGGCCATCATGGGTATTCACTGCAAATCTATTGTGATTTCTCTGGATACTCGGACATTGCCATAGGCTTAGCACTACTGATGGGCTTCACTCTTCCGATTAACTTCCGAACTCCTTACCAATCGCAAAATACTATCAGAGTTTTGGCATCGCTGGCATATTTCACCTCCACTTGGCTCAGGACTATTTGTACATTTCCTTAGGAGGGAACCGCAAGGGCTCTTTCTTGGTTACCTATTCCTACCCTATCTTTGCAGCTACCATCTGGTAGGCGTATGAGTGAGTAAACAAAGCCTGATTCCTTATTGGCAGTCTTTTGGCGTAATTGTTCTCTTTGAAGTCTCTATTCTACTATCTCCCAACAAGGGAAAAATCTCTTAGAAGTCATTTCAATCAACTAACTACCATGTTATTGGGAGGCCTTTTGGCATGGAGCAAATATACGTTTTATCATCTGGGAGCTCTTCATGGATTGGCTTTTGGCTTTCCATAAGTCCTTCCGTGAGATATTTCCTGAAAATCCAGAAAAAGAAAAACTTTGAAAATGGCTTTTTCGTTACTATCAATAATTATCACTTTCCATTTTGTAGCCTTCTGTTGGATATTCTTCCGAGCTAAAGACTTATCCTCAGCTATGGAGGTCATCACCAATATCCTAAGATCACTATGATCCACACCAATGGTGTCATCATTGAGGATATAGAAATATCTGTTTGCTCACTTGTCATAGGTTTCCTCTGGCATTTCTCCTCAGAAGTGGAGCAATGATCTCTGTAACCTGTTTCAAAAGAATGCCTCTATTGTTCAAATCTGTAGTAATAACTTTTTGTATTTTTGGCTTATCTATGACCCGTGCTTCTGCAGGCCTACAACCTTTTATCTATTTTCAATTCTAACTCAATATCATCAATGGTTAATGATCTCGTGCGCTGTCAGCCGCACTTGCTGTTCGTCCTACCATGGCTATTAGTCCAAGAAATTCTTTTTATGGGGAGGCAAAGTCGCACCTCTCTGCAGCACCATGCTGGCACATGCAGTATGACTAACAACTGATTAGTCTGACTCCTTTCCAAAAGCAAAGAGCTTCGACTATGGTTATATTTTTCTTATTACTTAGTTGCAAAAGACAATAAAAGAAGAAAATACTGAAAGTGTTTCAAAGATCTCCGACAAGAGAAAATCTACTATAAAGAATATCAATATATTCTTTCTTATTACTAAGGATTTTTCTGTAAAATAGGCAATAAAACCCATTATAAAGATTCTACTTCTTTACAAAATATAATAGCATCAGGCATACAAGAGAACCATATCCCATAGCACTGACGTATGTTTTCATCCTTCAGGAAGAGGTCTTTCGTTCTTATATGAGAGCTTGGACAACGAAAACCATCTAAACCTATGACGAAGGAATTTGTTATGCAAAACAGCAATATACACTTTAGAAGGTGGAGGTTTTTCCTCTTAGAGAGGATAATAAGCTCATTTTTCAAAGATCATTTCTTTAACTTGGGAGGTAATTTGCCTGAGAATACATAATGCAGGTATTTACACAGATGTTATTTTTGGAATATAGAAAGGACACTATTATCTCTTACAAAATGTATAGAGCTAAAAATTATCCTTTAGTATCTTCTGAGCCTGCTGTAAAAAGAGTACGGAAAATATACTTAGAAAAAGATTTACATCCAGCACTAAAAGAGGACTGTACTAACAAGGAAGTATTACCTTATTCCTGAAGGCACACAAAAATAGAACTATTCGGATATACGATAATGGATGATTGTCTTTCCTACTATTAGAAACTAAATCTAACCTTTACCTTTTATTTTTGAACAATACAAAATACTGATAATCAACAGAAATGATGATTTATGTTGAAAACCTTGCAGATTAGTTGTACCTTTTGCACTCGCAATTGAGAAAACATAATACCACTCGAATGGTCCGTTCGTCTAGGGTTAGGGACGCAAGGTTTTCATCCTTGTAACAGGGTTCGATCTCTACGGACTACTACTTTAAAATTATGTTTTAGAACTGCGCGGTCCGTTCGTCTAGGGTTAGGACGCAAGGTTTTCATCCTCAGTAACAGGGGTCTCGATTCCTCATGGACTACATATATTTTAGTAATTTTAGTAAGTACCACTTTAATTGAGATAAGAAAATGGCAAACCATAAGTCAGCAATCAAAAGAATTAGAAGAAACGAGGCAGCTCGCCTTAGAAATCGTTACCAACATAAAAACTACTCGTAATGCTATCAAGCGTCTATGCACTACTACTGATGCTTCTGTAGCTAAAGAACTTTTACCTAATGTAGTTTCTATGATTGATAAGTTAGCAAAAGAAACATTATCCATAAAAATAAAGCGGGTAATCTAAAAGCAACCTAATGAAACATGTTAATTCATTAGTAGCTTAAAAATCATTTGACTCATAGTGAAATATTTAAAATTATTATTAATAAAGACTATTTTGATAACAAAATAGTCTTTATTTTTATCTACTACTTTCATCTATAGAAAATAGCATCACATATTACAGGATATATTATACAAGGAGGACAAATCATTATATGCAAAAAGGCGAATTACAATCGCCCCTGCTCATACCTTTTCTTTGAGATATTATTTATTAATATGATATTCTAAGACAATATAAATTGCGTCTCTCACTGAGTAACTTATGCTAATCAGCATAGGACTTGACCAACGACAAGGTAGAAATATGAGTTTATTACATATTAGAAAATTAACGAATAATATTTTAACTATTGATTCATATTATTACTCACATACCCCTAATAGAGCACCTGCAAATAACTTTATCTGTTACCTATATAATATTGGTTGATAGCCGAGAGGTTTTTCTTCTTTTTAGAGCGATATACATTATCTTGTTTGATTTATACGTGCCATTATCTCCCTGCCAAATGGAGTATCCCATAACTGTATATCCTCCTGATAAATAGGAACTCCATTTTATTGGTGATTTTAGACATTCTATCTGTGAAGAAATATAATAAATAGGGTTCCATTCTAAAGATATGAGAGTTGTTTGAAGATGTTTCTGATAGCTTTATGTTCTCTTATTCCTTAAGACGGTACCAAGGAGCACACCCACTGAAACGATCATCTGCATTTTGACTCCTGCTTGACTGGCCTGATAGAGCTTCTTCTATCATAGTTCTTCACGTAAGACCATTCGGCTTGTAAGTTTTGAAAGCTTTTTCCCTGCTGAGCCAAAGCTATTTCTATCGATAAGGGAAAGAAAAGTATGGTATAGTGAGGAGAAACTAATAAATGATTAAATGGAAAATATCTGGAAACGTATCAAAGAAAGCTAAATACCCGATCCACATCTTCCAAATATCTCCTGATGAGCGGTAGAGTAGCAGTCAGCATATATCTTAGCTGAACTTCATTGAAATCACATTCTGTACTAATAAAGCCATAACGGCGTATGTCCTTTCTGCTTCGCTCTGCCTCTATCACCCTATTTTGCTATGTACCTAAGCCCTCGTATTCCAAAGATAATTCTACTCCTTCGCTGTAAAAAGTTCTGTATAGTGAATATTGTTGTCTCATCAAAACTGAGCTTGAGCCTCCCAGTCTGTAATTAAGTTACTTTTCTTACTCATTCTAACAGCATTGGACTCGTGAGTTAATCACTTTGAGACTGTTTCTTGGCCAAGCGATAAATAGTAATTTTGATTGTTCTTACCTCCAGATTCAAAGCAGCCTCTCTTAAGAAGCGAATCATAATGAAAAACTATGATAGAGATATTGGCAGATAACTTTGGAGCTGATTTTAGTAAAGAGACTTCTCCCCACCCCTAAGTTTCCTAATGGGTGAGGATAGACAGGAGGATAGAGTACTTTGGATTATCACAAGCGGGACCTTTATATAATCACGCCGGTTGTGATAACGCCCCTCCCGCAATGATACTATCATGCAGCTTTGTATACCCATTTTCTGTGGAAAATGAAGCATCTGCTCGTCTCATGAGTTTGCTCATAGATAAAAGCGCACAGGCCTTCAGCCTGCGCAGCCTCTTCTACACTGTCAGGGAAATCTTCTATAAAGCCTTTATTCAGGTCTGTATCCAAGTCCAGTTCAGCATTACGAGTGATCTTGATCATATAGGCATGAAATCTCCTCGCACAAGGGAAGACAGAAATGTGTAGTCAAGCAAAAGGATAGCTATCATCCAAGAGAATAATATATAAAGGCTATCTCACCTTAGGCAATACTTGCACAAAGTTCCAGGTCTTAGGCAGTCTCTACTGGTTATTGGCTGTATCTTGTTTCGTTTTTCCTCTGTTTTGAGCAGCATCCTTACAGCCAAGTAAGCCACATCGTCCTTAAGAGTAGGCAAAAGCCAAGCTACTTCATCTAAGATAATGGTAAAAAGAGCAGGACTTTATAGTATGGATAAAATATTCTCTCACATACTCCACATGCTGCGTAAGAGTTCTTTTTCACTGATACTATAAATCTTTTTCCTTCTTTCTGGCTCTTCCTTTATACATCTCGAGTATAGCGAGGCTCTTTTTGCCGTAGTAGTACTGCTCATTGATCTGTTCTAAGAGAACAATTGTGCCTTACATTGGCGGCTTCCTCTATCTTTGATCAACTTAAAATCTCGCTTGACTATAGCATAGCGTATACGAAAAACCTATCCAAGTTGTTGGAGAAAAATCATTGTGCGTAAGGCCCTTTCTACCAGTGGATTTCTGGCATCGGCTTCTTGTGAATAATATCGTCTGTTGAAGGAGAGCCAGTTGCTTCCTCTGCTTAAGGAATTTCTGTGGTTGAGTTCATGGTTACATTCCTTTATAATTGTCGTCAAGTAAGAAGTGATGGAGGCCGCTTGCTCGTAATCATTATCTATATCAGCTCGTATAAGAGCATAACGAGCCATTTCATGCTGGAAAGTAGCTGCAAAAATCTGGCTATTGCACTGCTCTCTCACTTGTTTTCCTCATAACTCCTGCACCTTATCTTGGACAATTCACTGCCTTCATAGCGAAGTTTTGCCTTGAGATAGGTGTGTAATCCTCTTCCATGATTCATAGAAAAGCTCCTTATTATGGATATTTTCTTAGCTGCTGATAAGCATTTTTGAAATAATCGGTTTGCAGAGTTCTGACAATTTATTCTCAGCAGCATTATCATTTCTTTTCTGATAGAAGTACCTCTAAGAAGAAGTACTATATAGGAATCAGAACTATCGGTAAAAGCCATAGTAGGTAGAATAAGCCTGACCCAAAGAATACTGCTCGATTGATCGAGCAAGTTTTGTTTCCTGTTTTAAGAGGGCGAATTGGCCTTTCTGTGCAACCTCAGAGGTGTTTTCTGGTGAAGTGGCATATTCTTCCATTGGGTGTTTCATGGTGAAAGGATCTATAAGAGTCTCATACTTCTGTGTTCTGGATCAAAAGGTAAAACCTAAATGGAGCTATAGGGAATTCTCTTTGTATTGGGGTACTATCGTATAGGTAAGGGTGATAATCTCCACTGACTCCCTGTAGCACTGTACGATGCTCTTTCCTTAGAGTATACTTAAGTTGGTAGAAAGCCGCGTTTAGGCATATCAAAGAGGTTTGAAGTTCCTTCCTGAGATAATCACCTCTCCTTGAGTAGTTTCTCCGGCATTGACTGTACGGGGTAGAAAATTCACCGGATAGGGAGAACTTACCCACAGCTCCAGTGTTGGCTGGCTTATCTTCCTCTGGCAAAGGGATACTTTTATCTTCAGTGCATTGATCAGTAGCCTTCTGCTACGAGTTACATAAGCGGTTTCCAAAGAAATCTACCTGATTGGAGGCAATTGTAATACGAAAGAGGTAGAAAGAGGGGAAATCTCCTGTTTCTCCTGACTGTTGAGGGTATAATAATACTTGCTTGATATAAATGCTAAACGGAAGGCTTTCCATTGTGCATTACTCAGTCACTTGTAGTTTGTCCAATAGCTGTTGGTTTTAGTTGGCATAGCGTGATCTTTCATACTTTCAAACCCTGCGTAATACAAACGAGCTGATAAGTACATCTTTTATAGGTATACAACAGGCTGATTGACAAACATGATTACTTGATACTTCTGCTGGTGATAAAGAGATCTTCCTGGTAGGTTTCTATAATTTCCATAGGTTGCACTCTTCTGTTCCAAGTAAAAAGGATCAAAGCCAAGGAAGTTGCCAAAAGGCTATTATTAACAAAGGGACTGTTGGAGGAGTCGTTTCAGTACTGGGGATTAACAGGATTTGCTACCTCATAGTGAGGGTCGTAGTCTTTACAATTTTACCTCTATAATGACCGGATGCTGTCTCTATGTAGAGTTTTCCTTTCTTCTGGTTGTAGCATGGGGCATAGGTCTTGGAAAAACTGCGTACACCATTGATCCAAGAATTAGAAACAGATTGGGCAGGGTCCCCTGAATATCCAAAATTTCAAACGAAGGTGGGTGAAATTATCTCCTTCTTCATTCATGATAAATCGACCCTCAAGCGCTCATTTTCCTTAAAGACTTACGTGAGGAGTCTTGGCCTCATGATACTTCTGTGTAGAAATAGGTAAGAAGAATGAAAATAATATTTGAAATAAAAATTATGCACATAAACTATTTTTGTAGGAACCAATATAAGATTTACCAATCTTTCTGTATTTTGATTTTAATCTTCACTTCTCTTCTCTTTATCTTCGCATTGAGCTCTTCGAGTTTTTTCTCTCATTATTGATGGCATTGAGAATGATGATTCATCTGTTCGGCAGAAAGCTCTTTCTCTCCTCTGGGGTATTGTTTTCTCTGTTATCTTGTTAATATTCTTTGTTTATCCCTTTCAGGGACTTCCTGATTTTTGTTATTCTATTGTCCTGTTATCTTTTGTTTTGATTATCTTTATTATCTTTTATTGTCTTTGTTATCCTTATTTTGATTGTCTTATTATCCTTATTGTCTTTATTTTACTATCTTTATTATCTTTGTTATCTTATTTTGTTGGATTGTTTTGATTATTCTGATTGCTTTTGTTCTCTTGTTGTTGTTTTTGAGTTTTCATTACAGCCATATAGCGTCTGTTCATCGGTAGGATTGTTTCTCAAGTATTTTAACCAATGGCCTCTTCATTTTTGTTTTGCATGAGCCAAATCTGCCGGTTAAGAAATGCCTTATGCTTGTCCTCCTGACGCTTCTTTATTGACTGATGCTTTCTTGATAATACGAGTAGCCTCATTATGTTCTGAGAGTAGAGTACATCACCCATATTGTATTGAGCTACTGCATTTTCTTTAGTTTTTGGATATAGCTTTTCATAATCCATTTTCTGGAATCCAAGGCTTATGTGTGCTTTTTCCGCTCATTTTGCAGGCAAAGGCTTTGACCCAAGTTGCCAGCTCTTCTCCCTCTTGGCTAGTTCTGCTTTAGAGAACTCTTTTTCAGCCTTTTATGGAAAGCTATTATAGGGAAAAGTATCATTATAGTTGTATTTTTTTCTATAGAAATAAGTACTTACTTTCTGACCACAAATTACAACAACATTAATTTCAAAAATCTTTTTTTTGTCTTTATTTTAAGAGTCTCTATAACATCTACTAAGAGTATTACTGGGGTAAAATGCTCTTCCTTTTCACCAAAAGTTCTTCCTCTACTGACACATTTCTTGGCAGTTCTTTGAAAGAAATGAGAAAAGTTCTCTTATCATGCAAATTAAGAAGAAAAAGAATAATATTTGTAGTCAGGAAATGATTTACTAAAAGTTTCAGTATGAATCAGTGTGAAGAAAAGTCCACACAGCTGGTAGGGGAGAGTGGAGCAATTCTGCCCTACACTTTTCACTATGATGAATTCCTTCCAAATCCAAGAGAAAAGTATACCTCTTGTTATTTCGAAGTGTCTATAAAATTCTGAAGCACCACTATGTCCTGAACTCATATCGGTATAAAAAGAGTAGGATATGGTCATCTGTCTTGAGTTTCTGAAGCTTGGCAACCCACTTGGCAGCAGGCGGTTCCCAATATTGTACTTTGAGAATCGTGATAGCCTGTGAGCATTTGAGCAGATGTGGATAGGTTGCGCTGTACATTATCATAGGGAGAATAGGCCTCATGATAATCAATACTTTTGTCATTAGGGTTGCCCCACATCATATTCGCCTGTGGTAAGGGGAAGGAATCGTCCAACATGGTAGTGAGTACATCTGTTGCCGGGAACATTGGCAACCACTCCATGAAAAAGCTCCTGGAGCTTGGTTTGATTAATGCTCCCATAAGCAATCCCCTCCTGCTGGATCCTCCCATAAATGTATAGGATGCTGAGCACTGGCATATTTCTCCTCTATCAGGTGTCGAGCGCAGGCGATAAAGTCTGTAAAGGTATTTGTTTCTGCATTGTTTCCTGCCTACAATTAGGGACGACCATACTCCGCCTCATATGCGCACAGTAAACACAACCCTATCAAGCAAGTTTCAAGCGTGTAGTCGAAAGTAGGACCTATAGTGATGCCATAAGAACCCATAGCCATGGAAGCAATAGTGGGTGACTGCCATCAGTTAGCCCTACGATAGACCAATGAAATAGGAACTTTAACCCATCAGGAGCTGTTGCCCGTGATACGTTCCGAGTGATAATTCTCTTGAAACTTCCCAGTACCTGCTGCTCCTTTCGACCTGTTGCTCTGCAGCAAGAAAAGAATTTATTATGGAAAAGTGAGTCGTCAGCGGAATTATAGATATAGCGCAAACTAATGGTATCAAAATCCAAATGGAGCCCTGTAGAAGCCGTAGGTCCTGTTGTCAAAAGCAGCAAATACATATCCTTGGTGTCATCCCAGCGGATGATTCTAATTGAGAAAGCCCTTGAGAACGCTCGGTAACTACTAAATATTCTTTAAAAGATATCCATTTCCCTCCAAGTGAGTATCCTCTATGGGGGGTACTCTGCCCAGTGGGTGTCTAAGCTCGGTATGAGTGATAGGGAGTCTTGTCCCAACTTAAATTAGTCGCTCCATCACATTGTTCAGCACATAGAAATATTTTATAATGGGCAATATCATACCCAATCCCTTTAAGGAGGTTGAAATATCTTAGTTGCACCTTCAGGTGTGGAGGCATCAAGAAGCGGCTTTCGGTAGAAAGTGAGTGCTATCAGACCCAATGACAAGGTATTGCTCTGATTTTGGACTCCTAAAGATGCCAGTGTGCCAGTTGTTCCATCTTTTCATGCACCACATCCTAGGGAAGCTCCGCCCTACCTGATGACGATATACCTATGCGAACGCAGAGTCTGAGGATCTATTTTGGCATAGAAAAGGGTCTCGCTATCATTGGCTCTGCCCAGCAGCTCCCTCCATCAGTGTATCTCGGAAGGAAGGATCACTGTTTTCAAGTTCTTGATAATAGGGAATACATTCGTCTGCCACGGGGTATCCACGAGAAAAAGATGCCCACTGGTTATCAGGACCCCAGCGAATATTCGGCAAACCGATAAAACTTGTTCTTCCGCCATCTGATTGACACTGCGCACTTCTTCTTCTGCTCCTTCTTCGTCCTTTTATAGGTAATAGGGTATTCTTCCCTTGTTCAAATGAGAGGCGTCACAACCATTGTAATTTAGGGTACCGATTGGTCATCTTCTTTGATATCCTTCATCTCCTAAAAAGAGTCTCTTCTAAAGCTTGAGATGCTGAGTCTGCTGTTTAAAATAGGCATTTTCTGCCTCAAGAGCTACCTCAGGGCTATCTCGCTCATTGAGCCAAAATAGTTATCTACATGTTTGTCGGAGTGTGCTCAATATCGTCTGTCGCTTAGAGCCTTTTGGGGTGTTAGTATTCATCGTTTTCTAACTTGTTTTGTTTTTTTGTTATATATCATACCAAGGAAATACGCCTTGCGGGCAGTATCCACTTCAGTGACTTTTTACTTGCATTCTGCTCATGGAGTTTTGACCACCACTACCTCTGACACATAGCTATTTTGGCTGAGAGATGTGTACCAAACCACTTTCCTTGATAATTATATCCACAAACAGCCAAAGGCAGTGATATTATTAACAATTCCTGGTAGCATTGCCACCCACTTCCTCACATCATCAAAGTCTTACATTGGGGTCAAATTGAATTTAGCGGTTTTTCTCGGATCAAGACCTGGTTTTCCACCTGAGCACATCCTCGAGATAAAGTTCTGACTTCTTCATTTTTACTTTTTTATATCAAGGTTGAGACAGCTTGCTATTTCCTATGAGCTTTTCACTGAGATTCAATCTTAGCCATATTTGCTTGATGATAGGATAGGCTTCTGGGGTGTACTCGCCGAGTTGTCCAACGATTTTCTTTCACTATTGTGTACCCTTAGAAAGGCTAAGAGCCTGTTGGTAGACCTTATCGCCTAAGCGAGGTACCCTTCTGAGGTCTTCTCTCAGGGCGGAAAGTCTACTGGTCGAACGGGATAGGCAATGAATATTCTGCCATTTTCTCCCCGGTGCCCGATACGTAACCATATGGTCACCGCAGTGTTGAGGTTTACCTCACTCCTTATTCACACAGCGAATCACCGGCATCGAGTTTCTGCTGAGCAGGGTCGGGTTTTACATCATGCTGGTACCGGCCCACCCTATACTCCCAGTCCTATTTGAACCAGGCCTGCCAAGGGCTCGGCCAATCCACGACCAATAGAGACAGCGCCACGTAACCGTTTCGTCGTATGTAGGAATTCTTCTCGAGCTATCTTTGGAGGCTGAGTACACCGATGCCCCAGCTTCGCTGACTACAAAGACCTGTGTAGAGGATGAGGAAAAGAAATCTCGCTGATGAAGCCGATTCTGTCTCTCTCTCGAAGCGGTACCATTACCTGTACTAATAGCCCTCTATGCGATGCGCTCGACCGTTGTGCGAATTTTTCTCTCCATTGCCGCATAGCGGTCTCGTGCTGAGGGAGCGTGTGGAAAATGGCTCATTGTGCTAAAATAAATCTCCTTTTCATCCAAAACAAACCACCCTTGCATCGGCGGCACGAAATCCGCGGATCTATCGCCAACTACGCTTTTCTCCTGAGGAGAAGAGAGCAATAGCTGGAGAAAGATTATCTGAAAAGACTTCCATGGCGCTTGGCATCTCGCCTTGTCCTGACTTCTGGAGAGTTTCCATTGGAGATAGAGGGCTCAAAAGACGCTTATAGCTATCCTTGATGGTCTTTTGTAGAAAGTCAAGCGGTCTGACCGTTGCAGCTTTTGATGATAGTTTCTTCTATGTGCTGAAGGGTGTCCTCTGTTTTCTACTTGTACTTTAAGGCGAACAGATCCTTCTTTTCAGCACGTAATGCTATTGTAGCTACTACACGATAGAAGGCAGCTGTGGATCGCTCACCCAATCAAAAGTGCGAGCATATTTTTGAGCTTCTTCGTCATTTCTTTACTACCTTTGGCTACTTGTGTGCAGAGCTGGAGCTTTTCGCTAGGCTCCTTCTGAGTAGCGTTGCGCACACGCATATTTTCATTGATCCACTCCGGCTATGATATCCGATGCTCGCTTATGAGCATCCTCGACTGTAGCAGCGACCTTTGGTCACGGAAAGATAACGCGCAAGGCAAGTTGTTCCAGCGTCCAGTCACTCTCCTGACTCATGAGCTCGTTTAGCTAAGGGTTTCTAAACCATTTTCCTTGGCTGGCATCGCCTCTAGTTTTGCGCTTTTCTCATGGGCAGGTATGAAATCCTCCAATTCTGTCAGCTCACCATGAGGCTTCTATACGCTTGGTGGAGTTCCTCGGTAAGCTTTCCTTGTTCCTCTACTCTGGAAAGGATGGTTTCCTTACGCTTGCAGATATTTTCGTATGTCTTTGTGTTTGCTATTTTCAATGGCAACTCATCAGATTGCCTGTTCTATCCTTTGCGATAGCGTGTTATAAGGATCGTGCTTCCGAAAGCAAGTCAGTGTATTCAATCAGCTCAGTGGTGGACACTTTGAGCCTTTGAATGAATTGGATATTTGTCATAAATAAAGAATAAGCATGCAGGTATTAGAAAAGAGGAGCAAACAAATACTCCTTTTCTCTTTGATGGTTATCATTATCTCGAATCGGGTCACCCGATATTTCTTAGCTTCTGCTTTCACCTGGGAGCCAACCTTTAAGGTGAGCAATACGCGACTGGATTGAAGCGGTGAGTACTTTCTAGTGAGCTAGTGCCTCTCCTCCTGAGGTGCACTCATGTGTTCCCATAGTTTATACCCTTCATCTGGATCATAGCCTCGCCAGTGCCATAATCTGAAGACCTCTAGCATCGGCCTTTCCACTCATCGCGACTCCTGCTCAAAGGAGCACCACTCCTACTTGAGTACCCATGCCATGTGGCGGTATGAAACCTATTGGGTACATTTTGCTATTGCTTAGTAGTACATTTCCGCCAATGCCTCGTATCTGTTGAAGTGAAGCGCTCATACGCTGTGCTCCATGATCAGCCAAAGCATGGGCCACCATGCCCCATAATCACAGCAATACTCACGCCTATTCTTAGCTATAGGAAGTATCAGTATAGAATGGTCCTCCTGGCACACCACCATGCATTGTGTCTGTTCTCTACTGCTAGTTGTCTCCAGCGGTAGTCCTTCAGATAGTTCTTATACCCACTTTCTATCCAACCATAGTTGTGATGCTTCCAGCACGCTGCCTCCCACACGCTTGATCATCTCGGCCTCGGGAGTGCCCTTTGATGACCTTACTGGTAGAGAGAAACTCATTATATTGAGAAAATGAGGTTGTGGTAGTGGAACTATTCGACATGAAGTTCAGGTGTTTGTTTCTCCTGGGTAAAAGGATTGGTTTTGCTAGGAAAGAAACGACTAATAAAATTCTATGTATTAAAAGTATCATTTTCTATTATTTAACAACAAGTGCAAATGTACATCTGAATTACAGAAGTATTCCATAGATTAAGCAGGGTCACAGAAAATGACCTACTTAACCTAAAAATAAAAATCAATTGTACGCTACATTTACCTATTTGATATTTTTCAAGAGTTTCCACCTAGTGCTTTGGATAGACTGAGAATTAGGATCTCTTAGGAGATCTCTCCTATTTTGAGTCCTCTTCAGCTACCGCTGTAAGTGTTTTTCTGTTCTTCTTCATTCAACCAGCCAAATACATTGCTTTAGTGATTTGGTTACTTTCTTTGGTATATTCTGGTATTGGTCTCACACTCACCAGCCAGGCAACTCCTTCTTTGATAGGAGCTTGATATTGTTCTGGTACAATGGGTCATAGATAACCCTGTCCAATAATATACAGGCAAACATTTTCATTGCAGGCTCTTAAGCATATAGGTAGAAAGGCATAAATTGTTCAAAGCTGTAGTGTCCTTTAAGTCGATCATATCAATATACTGAGCTGCTAGGAGAAGGGTCTAAAGTTACTTAAGTGCAGAAGGTGCAGCTATTTTAACAGCACGTGAAGGGAGTTTCACCGATCTACAAGGATTTGTATTTAGCATCTCTTAGGGCGAGAGAGTTGTGCAACAGCAGCCGCCTCGCTGAAGTTCTTTTCTGGATCATTCTTGTGCCAAATTTCCTGCACTTCACAGGTGCCCATTGTGCTACATTGTCTGGTCTGAGTCCTTTGGATAGCTTTGATACGCAAGCGGGTAAAGAAAGGATCCTTTTAGAGCTATAGAGAAGACTATCTGAATTTCCTGTAGTACAGCATACTCAATGGCTTGGTGCGGCTCTTATAGTCTTTAGCATTTTGGCACTGGAAGAGACATGGCTCCGGGTGTTTTGTAAGCAGCCTATCTCTCTCATGAGATCAGTCCACGAGGGTCAATGTTGATTAGGCTAT
>BNJS01003068.1_pt1 | contig 85133 bp, 99 predicted proteins | sample 8540461 | NCBI WGS metagenome assembly BNJS01 (sample SAMD00202454, study PRJDB9452) | human saliva metagenome | isolation source: human saliva | place: Japan
GAGAGTAGGTCGCCGCTATTTTACGAAAGCCCTGAGTTCACAATGAACTCGGGGCTTTTTTTATGTTTGTATGGTGCAAGTATCGAGTGTTTATTGTACTTGTATTGTTCTAGTATCGTTCTAGTATCATGTTATATAGTACTTGTATATTGTTTGTATTGCACTAGTGTCATGTTTTGTAGTACTTGTATATTGTTTGTATTGTACTAGAAACGTGTTAGTATGGTGCTTGAATCGAGTTCGTATTGTATTGGTAACGAACTCTCATAGTCGCATTTAGTTTGGCAATGCACAGAGCTTTATTCGGTAGTATTGCTGTCTGCTAAAAACGGAGTGTAGCGTTCCAATAGTGAGGCATAAACCTTGACAAAGAACTCTTGTGGTCGCCGTTGGTTGGCTTTTGTAAGTGTGTTGTTGCGGACAACGTAGTCAAGTCTCAAGTGAAAGAGTTCCATGCTCTCGGCTTTCATGCAAATCTCCAATTCACATAGAGAATCAAAGTGTTTGTGAGCACCAAAGAGCATAATCATAAGGTGTTTCGAACCTATCAAACGCTTACATAACGCTTGCCCCCTAGTGTTTCGAGACTAATTTGTTGAATTTGGGCTTTATCCAGCAATATAAAGACCTGACTATAGACCGGCTGTCTGGTATAAGATGTACTTTTGCTCATGTTTCTAGCGTTGTTTGCAATAAGCAAAGTAACAAAAGAGCCTGAATAAGCAAAGTGACAAAATTGGCTGAAATCTTGTAAGAGGTTTCAGCCTTATTTTTATCATCAGAAGAACTTTTACCAGTCAGCAACATTATTGAAGTAGGAATTCTCAATCTATTCCCTACAATCAGAGTACTATATAAGGAACGTCACGGCAATGTTGGCGAGCATATCTGTTGAATCGTTCAATCTATTGTGAGACTTCCTCTTTTTTATTTAAGAATCAGTCTATTTTTAGAGGTCTATGGCTATTAGGATTTGTTTGCACCCACCAGATAGCATCAACAAGAATCTCCTGTAATTGTTTGGTCTATAGCGTGCATTTTCGTAATTTTGTAGCCAGTATGGCGTAAAAGGTCAAAGCGTTATGAGAAAACGTAAGAAGCTACTTCTTTTGATACCGAATGCCATATATCAACACAACAAACACACTACTGACACAACACCAAAATGGCTAACGAATACCTCAAAGAATTCACTCAACAGAAGTACGAAGCAGGCTTCGTGACTGATGTGGAGACTGAAATCATCGAAGCAGGTCTCAATGAAGACATCATTCGCCAGATTAGCGCAAAGAAAGAAGAGCCCGAGTGGCTATTAGAGTTTCGTCTAACCGCATTCCGCTATTGGCAAACCCTTAAAACTCCCGAGTGGTCACACGTTAATCTTCCTGAGATTGACTACCAAGCCATCTCCTACTATGCCGACCCCACCAAGAAGAAGGATGGCCCGAAGGAAATCGACCCAGAGTTGATGAAAACCTTCGACAAACTCGGCATACCTCTCGAAGAGCGCATGGCACTCGCTGGGGTCGCTGTAGATGCTGTCATGGACTCCGTGTCCGTTAAAACTACATTCAAGGAGCGACTTCAGGAGAAAGGCATCATCTTCAGTTCCTTCTCAGAGGCAGTAAAGGAGAATCCAGAACTCGTGCGCAAGTATATGGGCACGGTAGTAAGCTATCGCGATAACTATTTTGCAGCACTCAACAGCGCAGTATTTTCTGACGGTTCCTTCGTTTATATCCCAAAAGGCGTGCGTTGCCCCATGGAGCTCTCCACCTACTTCCGCATCAATGCGCGTAATACTGGCCAGTTCGAGCGCACCCTCATCGTTTGCGACGATGCAGGCTACGTGTCCTATCTCGAAGGATGTACAGCCCCATGCGCGATGAAAACCAACTACACGCTGCGATTGTCGAAATCATTGTCGGTGAAGATGCCGAAGTCAAATACTCCACCGTGCAAAACTGGTATCCTGGCGATGCAGAAGGCAAGGGCGGTGTGCTCAATCTCGTCACCAAACGAGGCCACCTTCGCGGTAAGAATGCCCGTCTATCTTGGACGCAAGTTGAGACAGGTTCGGCCATCACTTGGAAGTATCCCTCCTGCATTCTCGCAGGTGAAGGTTCGCAAGCTGAGTTCTATTCGGTGGCAGTGACCAACAATTTCCAAGAGGCAGACACAGGTACCAAGATGGTTCACCTCGCACCCAACACCCGTTCTACGATCATTTCCAAGGGTATCTCCGCAGGAAAGAGCCAAAACTCCTATCGTGGATTGGTGCGTATGGCCAAAAAAGCCCACGGAGCGCGCAACTATTCCTCTTGCGACTCCCTCCTCCTCAGCTCCACCTGTGGAGCACACACCTTCCCCTACATCGATGTAGACAATGACGACTCCATCGTAGAGCACGAAGCCACCACATCTAAAATTTCGGAAGACCAACTTCTCTACTGCCAACAGCGTGGTATTCCCATGGAAGATGCCGTCAACCTCATTGTAGGTGGTTATGCCAAGGAAGTCATCAACAAGCTCCCTATGGAATTTGCTGTTGAAGCCCAAAAACTTCTTGCCGTTTCTCTCGAAGGCAGCGTAGGATAGTTCCGTATCCCCAACCAACACAGAACTGATAGTTCGCCCCTTCTCTCAGCAAAAGGTGCGGCTATCAGTTTCTTCTTTTTGAGCTCAATGTTGCAGTGCTGCATCACTTTTAGCCACATCATGTAGAGTTCAGCCTAAAATCTCCGAGAGTCGTGACCAAAATCTCCGACTTTTTTTCCTGAAATCTCCGACATTTTGCAGAAAAAAACTCCGAGATAATTTTTGAAAAGTCCGAGATATTCCTACGTGCTCTCCCATATCCCCTATCTCTCTTCAATTGATATGAAAAAGTCCTATTCACCCCTCCTTTTCCTTCTTGCTAGTATCGCCACCTTTGCCCAGCAGTTACCTGCAAAATCCCAACTCCCTGCCGTGATGCTGCGCAACCTCGAAGGAAAATCTGTCAAAACCGACACCCTCTCCAATGCAGGGAGACCTCTCATCATCAGTTTTTTCGCCACTTGGTGCAAGCCTTGCAATCGCGAACTCTCAGCCATCTCAGAAGTTTACGAAGATTGGCAGCGCGAGACCGGTGTGCGTGTCATCGCTGTCAGCATTGACGAAGGACAAAATACCGAAAAAGTGCGACCCTTTGTCGCTAGCAAAGGTTGGGACTTCGACATTTTGCTCGATCCTAACAGTAGTTTCCGCCGCGCCATGGGCGTCAATCTCATTCCCCACGTCCTCGTTCTCGACGGACAAGGCAAAGTCGTACTCTCGCGTTCCGGTTATACCGAAGGAGGAGAAGAACACCTCATCGAGAAGGTGAGAGAACTCGTGAAGCAATAGACACCATCGAAGCATGAAGAAGCCTCTTTTTTTTTCCTTCTGTGTAGTTGTGCCTTTCCTTTTTGGGCAAAGGGTAATGTCGTTACGCCAATTTTTCAGACCCTATTGAAGGCCGATTCCACATTCACCCCTTCACAGCCAGTAGAGAAGAAGCCTATCATCTTTCATGGTAGTGTGCGTTCCGACCTACTCCTACCGCAAACAGATGCTGTGATAGGGACAGAAGACACCCGTCATGGCCTACAGTCCAATTCTGCTGCTCAGTTCTCCCTCGCCTACGATCGTTGGGAAGCAGGTTTACGCTACGAGTATCAGCAACAGCCCCTCCCAGGATTTGAGAAAGATTTTGCAGGACATGGCCTGCCCTATGCTTATCTTCGCAGTTGTTTAGGACGATTCGACGTGACTCTCGGTAGTTATTATGAACAGTTCGGATCAGGGCTCATCCTGCGCACCTACGAGGCTCCCACTCTTGGCATAGACAGCCATCTTCGTGGTTTGCGTGTGGGAGTAGATGCAGGAGCAGGAGTGCAAATTAAGGCCATAGCAGGCCGCCAACGACACTATTGGAGCACCAATCCAACCAATATCTTCGGCTTGGACGGCGAGTGGAGCCTCCCCCACCTGTCCTTCTCCCCAGCTTCTCGCCTCATGCTTGGCGCATCTTGGGTGGCCAAACACGAAGAACAAGACAATGTGAGCCGGATCATCAGTCAGAAAGGGCAGGCTGTCCCCATGCGCCAACAACTGATTCAGCCCACCTGGGTACATGCCTTCGATGTGCGTTTGGCATGGAACGAGCGACACTTCAATGCCCTCGTAGAGTATGCTCACAAAGGCCAAGACCCCTCTTTCGACAATGGCTACACCTATGGGTTGGGTAGCACATTGCTAGTCAGCACCAGCTATTCACGTCGAGGACTCAGCGCATTGCTTCAGGCCAAAAGAGCCGAAAACATGAGTTTCCGCTCACAGCGCAGTGGTAGTCTTTCGCCCTCCATGCTCAATCATCTTCCACCTTTCACCCCCCAACCCACCTATGCCCTCACCACCCTCTATCCCTATGCCACACAGAGTGTGCCTGGCGAATGGGCATTTCAAGGAGAGGTTTCCTACACCATTCCCAAACGTAGCACTTTAGGGGGAAGATATGGCACAGCACTCAAGGGACATGTTTCGCAAATCTTCGCCCTCGGGCTCAATCCCGTCGCAGCAGCTCAGCCCCTTTCTGGCACAGCTCCTTCGGCTTCCTCCGCTTTGATGGGCACCGATGGGGTGCAAAGTCGTGGCTTCTTTGCCATGGGCAGCACCTCTATCGCGAAATCGGAGTAGACATCGACCGCCGTCTTTCCCGTCCGCTCCACTTACATCTCGCTTATCTCCATCAGCGTTACGACAAAACAGCGATAGAAGGCAAAGGAGGTATCATCACCACCCACATTGGCATCGGAGAATTGCGGTGGAAAGCGTCACGCAATTTGGGCATTCGCACCGAGCTTCATATCTCCACACGCAGCAAGATCAGGGCGATTGGGCAGAGTGTGCTTGTGAAGTCTCAGCTTTCCCCAAATGGATGCTCACCCTCGCCGATCAATATAACGGGCACGTCTATTCAACCTCCCTCAATCGTGAGTCGGCAGTCCACTATCTCCAAGGTTTTCTCACCTACACCGAGGGATTGCACCGCTTGCAACTGGGCTATGGTCGCACGCGTGCAGGCTACAACTGCGCTGGCGGTGTGTGTCGCTACATTCCTGCTCAACGCGGCTGGACCCTTTCCTACTATCTCACCTTTTAGTCCTCTCGCTCATGCGCCATATCCTCCTCCTTTGTTCCCTCTTCTTCACGCTGGTGGGCTGTAATAGCCTGGCTCCTGAAGAACGCTGGTCGCAGCCCACTCCGATAGTGCCCAAAAAGCACGTGTTGCTGCTCGAATATACGGGCCAACGCTGTGTCAATTGTCCTGCTGCGGCACAACTAATAGCCGATTTGCAGTCTCGGCCTTCGGGCGATCACATCATCTCTGTGGCCATTCATGGCGGCCAACTTGCTGAAAATAGCGAGCGCAATGGATTGGGATTGGCCAACGCTGATAGCGAATGGCTTACCCAACAGGCCACTGTGCAAGGATGGCCAAGTGCCAGCATTGATGGAGCTAGTTTGTCTTTGCCCACCTCGTGGAGCGGAAGTATAGCACAACAGTTGACGCAATCTTCCGAGGCTAAAATTAGCCTCGTTCCCCTCTATGATGCCCCATCTCGCCAACTCACCACCAAGGTAGCTGCGAGTGCCACCCCCTCAGATTGCTATTTGTCGGTTTTCCTTGTGGAAGATCAGATACCCTCCTTGCAATATCTTTCCAATGGTCGTCGCACGCTCGACTATGTGCATCGCCATGTGTTGCGCCAAATCCTCACACCGCGGCAAGGGGTAGCAGTGGCACATCAGGCAACTTCCCAGACTTCGTGGCAACACACTCTGACTTTGCCCACCGCCTATGGACTTTTGGCAACTTCCCCCAGTTTGCAAGCCAAATATCCCCAACTTTTGGTGCAGCCCGAGCGACTCCATCTCGTAGGCTTCGTGGTGCATCGTCCCACAGGTCGGGTGTTGGAAGTGCAAACCGTCAAGGTGCTGTCCAACCCCTCCCTATAGTCTAACTACACTCGAAGATATTTTATGTTTCACTCCGTAGTTCCGTGAACCAACGTCCGAAACTACTCAATAAGGGCCGTGCCCTCTCTCATCTAATGAACAGAATCCTTATTGCTCTTTTGAGCCTTTTTGCTTTCGTTTCTTGTAATGACAATGAAGAAAAGCCTGTTCCTCAGCCTGAACAACCCAAATCCCAACTAGCCCTTTCCTATCAAGGCAAGGTTTACCCCAGCGGAAGCACCATCGATATCGCAGCTAGCGAGCGTGTCTATGACTATGCGCCTAGCGAAGTAGAAGTGAAAGCTGGTGACGATCATCCAGAATTTGCCTCTCCTTCTCCTGTCATTGTGCTCAATGCAGCAGGAGATAAGAAAGCCGAAGCCACGAAACTTCCGCTGAACTACACAGCTACGGTGACTACCACCGATTTCGCACGTTTCACTTGGTGTGGAGTGGCCACCGAATGTGCGCCAATGGCCAAGGCTACTGAGACTCGCCAAGGCACACTCACGGAGGCTCGTCCTAAAACTTCACTTTTGCTTGAGTGTAGCTTTGCTCCAAAGCAATACACTACGGTGACTGCTACTTTGCAACTCCAAGCAGCGGGCGAAAAAGTCCCTGCCACCTACACCCTTTCGCTATGTTACGCAAAAGAAATAAGGAGGTCTCGTCCTGTTTTTATCTAAATGTAATGCATGCTTGTCTTACTCCCATAGGGTAGTAAGGCAAGTTTTTGTTAGTCTTTTTCAATGGTAGATAAATCGTGAGATTTAGTGCCTATTACTATTTTAGCATTCGTAGAAAATAGAATTTCTTTTCTAATGTTATTCACTGTTTCTTTGTATTCTACTCTAGGTGATTGTGATATTTCATCTTAAGTTATCAGAGCGTATTTATGACATTGTCTTGCCTTGAAAATGGTAGATATGTTGTTTTTAATAAATCAGGCAGGAAAGGGTGAAAAAGTTTTTATCATTGTTTTTTATATCCTGAACTTTGCTTGTTGATAGAAAAAGTAAATGGTATTCCAAGTATATCGGATATTTTTTTGGGAGAATCGGAAGTTTTTAATTATATTCGCAGCAAGCTATCACGATATATGTAATAAAGAGAATCCCAAAAGAGATTTATGTAATTGCATATAATTGTATAAATACAAAAAGGATAAAACGATCGATTAAACAAGGGCACATGGTGTTTGATCTTTCTCAAATGTGCTCTATAGGTAACATCAGCTTTGATCATGATGGTCGAAAGCAGTGTTGTAAGCTAGAAATGAATGTTTTTGTGGAGTGTTTAGTACTATAATAACTTCACTGGATTATTAGAAAAAAACAAAATTCGCATCTCATGTTTTTCCAGGTAGATTTGGACGGAGTTTTCTGTTTCCATTTCATAGCTTGTCTATAAAAACTATCGTAAGAAGGATATTTTTTTAGCTTGTGTTAAGCACTATCGTATTCAAAGTGTGACCAATTGTTGGGTCGCGCGATTTGAGATAAAGTGTTGGTTGTAAGAGTACTTGGTGGTTACCATGACAAGTAATCTTAAGGTATTGGCACAAACTGATGACTATGTTTAAATATTTGCTGTAACAGGCAATTTAACGACGAAAAAACTACTTAGTAATAAAGAGTAATAAACTTTATTTAGACATCCCATTTTTTGGTGTATCCTAGCATGTACCTTGCAAATTGATGGGCTGCATAAACGATAATTGTGCAGTTCCCTCGAGAGAATACCCAATAATGTGATCATATTTATCGAAATAGAGATGTATAATCTTTGTTTATAAGTAATACAATTCGCAAATAGAAAAGCTGGTGAAGATAGGCTCTATGATACTCCGTCAGTTGTTGAGTGGGTGGTAGAGGCGTGTGTCTTCCTGTATGAAATTAAGGATTAATGGCTAGACCTACCTGCTAATCAGTGGTGGTAGGTTCTAATAGCGTAGACTTAAGGAGTCCTTGTGTTTTCCTGTTACTATCATTGTTATGTAGAGACCCCCAAATTGCTATATGAAAAGATTCCTACTACAATTATTCTTGTTTGCCTATGCATTATGGGCAGGAGCATCGCTGTCTACCACTACGAGAGTGTCTCTTCTTCGAGGTGACACTATTGTAGCTCAGGCTTATAAATGGTATCCTAAGTACATCACTTTTCTCCCAGCAGATAAGTTAGACTCTGTGTTAGCCTATTCCTACACGGACATCGTTCCTGTGATATATGAGGTGAATAAAACAGTGCTAAAAGAGAATGACCAACTCATCGAAATAGTTAATCTCATCAATAAAATCAAGGATGATAGACGAGTAAAGGTGTCATATATCTGGATCGGTGGTAGTGCCTCACCAGAAGGGCCTATTAGTGGTAATGAGCACTTAGGGCAATTACGCACCCAAGTTTTTGCCGATTATATAAAAGCAAAAACGGGTCTAACAGATGCAGACATTCGCACAGAGAATCTATGGGAGGACTGGGTGATGCTCTCTCGTGTTTTGGAGGAGCAGGAATTTCCTAATAAAGAAAAGGTTTTGACTATTATCTCCAACGAACCTGATTGGACTGAACGAAAGAATAAGATAAAAGCGATAGATGGAGGTAGAACATGGCAACTCTTATTACGCCGGGTCTTCCCAATGTTGCGCAACTCTCGCATGGTGATAGTCTGTTCTGCCGAGGATATAAAGGTGTCTCCGCCACTTCCTCCTCTTCCTGCCCCACCTATAGAAGAAGAGCCTAAGGACACAGTACCTGTGGCTCGCATTCCTGAGGCACCCATTGAGCAACCGGTAGAAAATCGTTTTTACTCTATCAAGACTAATGGGTTGTTTTTAGGTGCCCTAATAGCCAATGCCGGATTTGAGGTAGAGCTTTGGCGACGTTGGAGTTTAGATGTTCCATTTTGGTATTCTCCCTACAACTATACTCCTACTCGCAAATTACGTCTTTTGGCTACGCAGCCCGAATTACGTCACTGGTTGAGGAAGGCTGGACAGGGGCATTTCTTTGGACTTCATACGCATATCGTAGGGTTTAATGTAGCTATTAATGACCACGGGCGTTATCAAGATCCTAATCATGCTTTATGGGGCATGGGACTTAGCTATGGCTATGCTACACATCTAGATAAGGCGAAACGCTGGAGCTTGGAATTTAACATAGGTGCAGGTTTTGCGGAGTATGACTACGATGTATATCGTAATTGGCATAATGGCCCTAAATTTCGTTCTGGCAATGATTTTTATTGGGGAATTACTAGAGCAGGTGTCTCTATAGCCTATAAATTCTATAAGCCTCGCAAAAAGTAAGAAAGAGCGTTATGTACAAAAAGCTATATAATATAATCCCTGTATTGGGACTGCTAGTGGGCTTGCTAAGCTCTTGCGATAGAACCATCCATGAGTATCCTGAGCCTATGGATGCTGAGGTTGTTATTGAGACAAGTGTGGACCGCAGTCCTCCTCTCTATTATAAGGAGGTTGTTTATGATCAAAAGTGGGAACGGACAGTGCATGACCTGGAAAGAGTGGCTACTCCTGCCTATCGTCCCGCTGAAGGCTATGCCATGCGCCTAATCCTCGATATCTATCGTTGCAAGCAGATAGGAGATACTCGTTCTATGCGTCAAGACGAAAGAGTGTCCCGACATGTTATGGAACTCGACAAAGATGCACTCCCGCCACAGCATCGACTGCATACTCGTCTTCCCGATGGTAATTATTGTGTGTTAGGATGGGCTGATTATGTTCATAAGGGAGAAACGAAGGATGTTTTCTATGCAACTCCTTCTCTTCTTAATACCTTGTTTAACTTCCAAAATTATCCAGCTGATACGCATCTAAAGAATTGTGCTGCTGGCAAACAAGGGTTCTCGCTAGACCATAATCTTGGCCCTGAGGGTTATCCCATACTTCCAGGAATTGGGATGCAGCATTCTCGTATTATTCCGCTGATGCTCAAGCGACCAGTGGCTAGATACACATTAGTAGCGTCCGACTATAGTAATTTTTTAAAAGAAGGAGGAAGGCTAAGAGGTGGCAAGATTAAAGTAACATATAGGCAATATGTAAGCATAGGTTATGATGTTTCTCAACAGGAACCGAATGAGTTTATCAGTGGGTATACTTTTGAAACGTCACTTCCTGATGATTTGCCACAAGATACCAAAGAGATTATCTTGATGAAAGACTACGTGTTTACGAGCTTAAATAAGGAAGATAACATTATAGTCGATCTCTGCTTCTATGATGCTAATGGAGTTGAAATTAGTCGTTGTTCGAATGTCGAGATTCCATTGCTACGTAACCATGAGACGGTGGTCAAAGCTCCTTTCCTATCTAAGAAGGTAGATAATGGGGGCAAGGTGACTATTGATGAAAAATTTGATGGCGAACATATCGTAAAAATATAATTCTCTCCCTCAAAATGAAAAGAATTGCAACCCTATTTCTCACGCTTTTGAGCTTTGTTATGTTTCCCTCTTGTCAATCTAAGTCAGGAGTGGAGGAGGATTTGGAAAATCTAACCTCGTTGGTGGATGTGACTTTCTCTGCATCTATGCCTAAAGGGGAGTTTCTAACCCGAGGAGCTCTACTTGGAGAAGAGAGTAATAGTGCTTTGGGAGGTTTATACAACCTTGATTTGGTTCATCAGTATGATCTTCGTTATCAGATAGCAATCTATAAGCTAGAAGATAATGGCACGTATCGAAGAGTCGTTTCTCCCACTCAAAAGATAGAAGATCTTAATAAACCAGTAGTGTTCTCTCTACGTCTTAACCCTAATCGTACCTATAAAGCGGTATTGTGGGCGGATTTTATTCCTCAAGGTACTCGTGAAGATTATCATTATAATACACAAGACTTTACTAATATCACTCTTTTGCCTGCTGATGCGACTGCAACCTTGAATGATGAGAGCCGTGATGCTTTTTGTGCAGTGCAGGAGTTTTCGGTGACAACGAATCAGGTGGCTCAAGCACTGGTGCTGAAACGTCCCTTTGCCAAACTCCGTCTTGTAGCAACAGATTGGGACCCTACGGCACCAAAGGTTGATCAACTGAGAGTGACCTACTACGGCTGTAAGCGATTCACAGGTATTAATCTGTTGACCAACGAGGTGAAAAGTGTGGAAATTCCAAAGGAAGAAAATGTTACTGTGTATAAAGGTGTAGTTCATAAAACACAAAAAGAATATGCTTTGGGCTATGATTTGAGTCCAAGCAACCGCACTTTGGTGGTGGATTATTTGATGGCTCCCTCGGAAGGGCAGACACCTATAAATATCATATTTGAAGCTTTAGAGGGTAATACCTCTCTGGTGCGCTATAATCTTAAAAGCAATATCCCAATTCAGCGTAACTGGCTTAGTACTATTACGGGTAATCTCCTGACTAATACAGGAGGGGCAGTAGTTCTTTCCCGTAAACTCTCTCCTCAGCTTTCATTTAGCCCCATCCATTAAGGCTATGTGGAGGTCTATACGAAACACATTCTTGAATACATTAATCAAACTTTATTGAAATGAAAATTAGAAGTTTATATTTCCTTTTTTCTCTTTTCTTCCTCGCTGGTTGTCAGTTGAGTGATGCGCTTGTTGAGGATCAGCAAGTGCCTGATGGTAGTGCTGAGGCTAATGTAACCTTCAGCCTAACTATTCCCGAAGAGAATATGTTGCAAGCTACGCGATCTGCACTTTACGGTGCCCAAAGCAGTAGCGCGGCTGGTGGTCTTACGAACGTAAACCTTGCTGCTACTCACGACCTACGTTATCAATTGGCCATCTATCGAGTGGAGGGTGCTAGCACCACAATTGAAGCCGTTGCTCCTATCAAAAAGGTGGTAGATACCTACCAGCCTGTGTCCTTCTCTCTCCGACTTACTCCTAATCGTACTTACAAAGCTGTAGTGTGGGCGGACTTTGTACCGCAAGGCACCGAGGCGGATTGGCATTACAATACTACCAACTTTACAAACATCGTCTACAAGGATGCTCATAAAACAGACATCTTAAATGATGAGAGCCGCGATGCTTATTTTATAACTAAGGAGTTTCGTCTAGACAATGCTGATATAAACGAGGATTTGGTATTGAAGCGCCCCTTTGCTAAAGTGCGAGTTGTTGCGACTGACTGGGGATTGTATGACCTCGAAAAGGCAGACAACTTCAAAGTGACCTATTATGGTTGCAAGCGTTTTACCGCAATGAACGCCGTCACAGGGGTAGCATCTAGTGAGGATCTTCCTTCTCCTGGTACAGTTTCATACACTGGTACTATCAATAAGACTCAGAAGGAATATGCTCTTAACTATGATTTGAGTGCTAATAATAGAACCCTAACAGTGGATTATCTTATGACCGATCTTACCGAACAGACACCTATCCACATGGTTCTTGAAGCTTTGGATGGAACCACTTCTATAGCGAAGCATGATTTAAAGACTAGCATACCTATCCAACGCAACTGGCTTACTACAATTACTGGTAATGTGCTCACGACAGGAGCCACTTTCTCTGTGTCTATCGATGAAAACTTTGTCAATAATTGGAATGTAGCAGAAAGATGGTGGAATCCTGCTGTATTGACTCCAACTGCTCCTCCTTATGATGCAGCAACTGAAACCTATACTATTAGAAATCGTAACGAGTTTGCTTGGTTGCCTGATAACGTACCAGCCATCAATGGTAAGAAGGTTGTTCTTGCTAATGATATTGACATGAGTGGAGTGGAATGGAAGCCCATTCACGATGCAAACTTTGATTTTGATGGTCAGAACCATAAGCTTAGAAACTTCTCACTTAATGGTGAGCACAGTACTCTCTATGAGTATTCAGCTTTGGGAGGCTTTATTAAATTTAAAATCAAGGCATATACTGGGGTCTTCGGTATCTATAATGGTGATATGAAGAATGTCACCTTTGAGAATATTACCATCAATGGCCGTGCTGATGATAAAGTCCATACAGACCAGCATGGAAATGCTATTAAACACGATAATGAATCTGCTTACTTTGCAGGATGTGTTGCTTATGCTGGAAGAAATTGGAGTACCAAACTAAATTTCCACAATGTGCATGCTAAGCATGTAGACATTAAAGCTTCTTCTAATAGTAGTGCTTACACTCAAAACATTGGCGGACTTTTAGGCTGGATGGGCACAGGAGGCTCCACAGTCTTCGAGAATTGTTCTGTTGAGGACATTTACTTGATCTGCAAAAGCGGTCTCTTTAATGGAGAAGTTGGAGGTTTCATAGGACAGGTTCTTGGTGGTCGCAGCATCGTCATCCGCAACTGTAGTTCTGATAAGGTGACTATCAGATCTCCAAGAGCTGGATTGGCAATGAGCGGATTTATTGGTAATGTGAAAGATGGTTCAAATCTTGTACTTGATAAGAATCCTATTCCCACAAATCTAGTGTACGTGAATCACAATACTGGTGCACCATTGGAGCATAAGCCACAGAGTGATTATTATGGTACTGTATCTAGAAATGGTGCAAGTATCAGTATTACTAATCCATAGTTTGTGATTAGCAGTAAGTGATATCATATCTAACATTTCGCATTATGAAAAAGATAGCAATGTGCCTGAGTAGTCTTTTACTGCTCTTTACGGCATGTCAAACCAATGATATTGAAGTAAGCAACCCAGCAGCGACTAGTTCGCAAGAAGGTAACGTTACTTTTACCTTATCTCTTCCTGCTGAAGGAGAGCTAAGTAGCACCCGGTCTGCTCTATATGGAGATAAAAGTAATAGTGCAGCTGGTGGCATCACCAATGTTGATATGACCAAGTACGATCTTCGTTATCAATTGGCCATTTATCGTGTAGATGGATCTCAGACTCTTGTAGCTGTAGCTCCGATTAAAAAGATTGTGGATAGTTATGAACCTGTAACCTATTCACTTCGCCTCACCCCGAATCGTACCTATAAAGCGGTGGTTTGGGCCGACTTCGTGCCTCAAGGCACAGAAGCTGATTTACACTACAACACGTCTGACTTAAGCAACATTGTCTATAAAGATGTTAGCAAGATCAACATCCTTAATGATGAAAGTCGTGATGCTTACTTTGTTTCTAAAGATCTCAATGTAGGAAGTCAGAGCATTCAGGAGTCGCTTGTACTAAAGCGTCCGTTTGCAAAGTTGCGTGCTGTAACCACTGACTGGGGCTTGTATAGTCTAGAGAAAGGTGACAATTTTAAGGTTACTTACTATGGATGTAAGCGTTTCAAGAGCCTCAATGCGCTAACAGGTGAAAGCCTGAGTGATGATCTTCCAGTAGGAGAAACTCATTTCTATACTGGCACCATCAATAAGGCGCAGAAGGAATATGCTTTAAACTACGATTTGAGTGCAAACAATCGTACTCTTTTTCGTCGATTATCTAATGACGGATAAGAGCAGTCAGACTCCTATTCATCTCAAGATTGAAGCATTGGATGGAGCTACAAGCATAGCCAGTCATGATCTCAAAACTAATGTGCCCATTCAGCGCAACTGGCTTACTACTATTACAGGCAATATGTTGACTCATAATGCTAAATTCAATGTTTCTATTGAAGAAAGCTTTGCCAATGAATGGAATGTAGCAGGTGAATGGTGGCAGAAGTCAGGTGTCACTCCTATTAAGCCTTCTTATGATGCAGCTACTAATACTTTCACTGTTTCTAATCCAGCCGAGTTTGCCTGGCTTCCTGGTCATGAGGCTGAACTTACTGGAAGCACTATAGTCCTCAGTCAAGATATAGATATGAGTGGCATAGACTGGATGCCTATAGTCAATCAAGGTGCTTATACTTTTGATGGAAACGGACATACCATTAAGAATGTCTCTATCAATGGTAAATATGTTGATGGTAGCTACAAGCCTAATGCTAAGATCTACACTGGTATTTGGGCGAAGTTTGCCGGGACAATGAAGAATGTGACCTTCGAGAATGTAACAATCAATGGCCGAGCCAATGATGCTGTGCATACTGAGAACAATGTTGCTGTTGACCATAGCGATGAGCATGCTTACTTCGCTGGTTGCATTGGTTATGCAGGAGCTAACTATAGTCTTCCTGCCAACTTCAATAATGTTCATGTAAAGCATATTGCAGTAAGAGTCTCTAAAGGTAAATTGGTACAAAACATTGGTGGTCTCATCGGCTGGTTAGGTGTTGGAACTTATACAATAGAAGGATGTTCTGTCACAGATGCCTATCTTGTTAGTGGTGACATCAAAGGTGATGTCGGTGGCCTGGTTGGTGAAGTCCTAGGTGGTCGTGGTATAACCATCAAGAATTGCAAGACTGACCACATCACTATTCGCATGGGCTCTACTAACTTCAAAGACCGCTCAGGTTTTATAGGCCGTATTACCAATGGAATTAACACCAAGCTCGAAGGATGTACAGCTCCTAAGATGATGAAATATATCAATGAAGCTGGAGAGCCTATTACGAACTATCAGCCTACCCACATACTTTATGGAGTCTGTCAGAACGGAGCTGACCAGCTTATTGTAACCCCATAAGAAGAATGCTTGGTTAATGTAGATACCAGCTGTTATCTTGATGAATACATCTAATAGTCTAAGCTCTCATAGAGTTGAGTTTTACCCCAAGAAGACTACTAAAACAAGATGATTAGCCAGAGTGTCTATGGTAAAAGGAAAAGAGGAGTAGCTTTATGCTGCTCCTCTTTTATTGGTGTTATAGTGAACTCACAAAGTATCGTTAGCTTCTATTCCTCTTCTTCTAATCAAGAGAGAGAGGTAGATGCTTACTGTTTGAGCTTTTCTATGATTAGAGATCTTATGATAGGATAATCCTCACGAGGTCACCAACTCCTGAATCCACGACATGGTCATCAATTGTAATGACTCTATGTCTTTAATATCATGGAGCTTGTACTGTTGCTTCCTCCAAAATACCTAGATATAGTGATTGTGGAAAACTGTAAGATGTCGTAATTTTGCACCACATAATGATGATGTTCTTTTGCGATGATATGAAATCGCGAATGAATCACCCGCATTTTTCGGTAAAAAATCGCAATAACGGTCTATACGCATTGACTGCGGATGAACCGCCACGAACGTATGACACTTTTTCCTCATAAGTTTTCCATTTGGCTATGGATGGGCAGTGCACTACCTTTGGCGAGTGCTGCCCACGCTACGCTTGTACCCACACAAAAACAGGTCAACGACACCACGCGCACCGCAACAACTGCTGCGCCAGATTCGACACTCACCAGTGAGCGAGAGCAGCAAGTGTCGGAAGTTGTGGTGAGTGCTGGTCAGATGCTCGGAAGTAAGTTTGAAGCTCGTAACCGTACTGGCTCGGCCTACTATATTTCTCCCCAAGAAATCCAGCGTATGGGCTACACCGACATCAACCGCTTGCTCAAAAGTGCGTGCCAGGTGTCAACATCTATGAGGAAGACGGTTGACGGATTGCGCCCAAACATCAGTTTGCGCGGTACGAAAGCAGAGCGTAGTGAGCGTATTTCTCTCATGGAAGACGGCATCCCCATTGCACCCGCTCCCTATGCTTCGCCCGCGGCTTACTATTTCCCCAACGTGGCGCGCATGTATGCCATCGAAGTCTTGAAGGAAGTAGCCGTGCAGTATGGCCCATTCACCACAGGTGGTGCCATCAACCTCGTTTCTACGCCCATCCCCAAGCGATTCACGGCACGCCCTCAATGCCTCTTTCGGTAGTTATGCCACCGGCAAGGCGTATGCCCTCGTGGGCAACGGAGGAAAATATGGCGGTTGGTTAGTAGAATATCTCCACTATCGCAGCAATGGTTTTCGTCACGCACAAGGCCACGAAGAAATGGGCTTCCGTCGTCACGACCTTAATGCGAAATTCTCTTGCAAACGGCAAACGAAGAGGGGTGAACCACAGATTGACCCTCAAATTTGGCTATGCACAGGAGCATTCCGATGAAAACCTATCTCGACTCACCGAAGCCGACTTTGCGCGCACGCCCCTATCTACGCTATCCTGCGGCACAGCGTGACGATCTCACCACCCGACATCAGCAGTGGGCAGCCACTTATGTGCTCGATGGAGGCTATCGTTGAAGTGACGACCCAACTTATTACAATCGCTTCTTCAGAAATTGGTACAAACTCAATGACGTCCGCACGGGAGTGTGGTCAGGGCAGAAGCACAGCATCGGAGATGTTCTAGCCGATCCCGATCTTTTGAGTGAAGCCTTTTGACTTGGTGCGAGGCGCAAAGTCCCTACGATGGTGAGGCCATGATGATGCGCGCCAACCATCGCTTGTATCATTCGCGTGGTGTTCAAGCCAAGGGCGAATGGAAAATGCCCTTGTGGGATGGCATCCTCTCGGGAGAAGTCGGCATCCGCTACCATGAAGATGACGAAGACCGCTTCCAGCAAGATGACGGCTATCGCATGGTCAATCAGCGCATGTCGCTCTTTTTGCCTGGACTTCCTGGCAGTCAAGCCAATGCCATCACCTCTGCCCACGCTTGGTCGGGCTATTCCCTCTTGAAAATGGGTGAAGGGCGTGCTCACTCACGGCAGGTGCGCGCTACGAAGCCGTTTCTTTGTTGAAGAAAAATTATACCAAGGTCGATCCTCGCCGTAGTGGCAAGGTACGCCAAGAGACACCCAACAGCGCACATGCGTGGTTGCCAGGCGTTGGTCTTAATATCAAGCTCCTTCCCACGCTTTCGCTCATCGGAGGTGCGCACAGAGGGTTTGCTCCTCCAGGAGCCGTGTGGCAACAAGATGCCGAGCACAGCACCAACCTCGAGAGCGGTCTGCGCTGGACCACGCAGCAATGCAAGGTAGAAGCCATCGGATTCTACAACCGCTACGACCACATGCTCGGTAGCGACCTTTTAGCAGGCGGTGGACAGGGCACATTGGAGCAGTTCAATGTGGAAAAGCCACCGTAGGTGGTTTTGAATTTATGGCGCAAGCCCAACCTCGATGGGGAAAAAGCACAATTCCCTGCTCCAACTCTCCTACACCTTCACCCACACTCGCATGGATAATGAGTTTTCCAGCGGAGCTTGGGGCTTTGTTCACGCAGGCGATGAGATTCCTTACATCTTCCGCCACGCTGCTAACGCTAATTTCGGCATCCAGCTCCCACGTTGGGAACTCAACTTCGGCATTCGCTACAACGGAGATATGCGCACTACGCCTGGACAAGGCAAAATCGCCCAGCGCGAACGCATCCCTGCCCACTACATCGTAGATGCTTCTGCGAAATATCGCGTGAATCGCCATGTCATGCTCAGTCTCAATGGCATCAACCTCCTCAATGAGCACTATCTCGCTTCGCGCCATCCGTCAGGACTCCGAGCTGGACACCCCTTAGGCGTATATTTTGGAGTAGATGTTAGGCTCTAACCCTCAGTGGGTCTTCGAGCAAACATCTTGTGAGACTTTGAGGTTGCCCGCCACAAATGGTAGTTGTCAAATCTCAGTTCCTCTCTTCTCTCCACTTCTCACTTCCATTTTCTCTCACACTTCCTAACGACTAATGTCAAACGTTTTTTCTTCTCGTTTACTTTTTCAGTGCCGTAGTGGCTGCCACCGCCTTGTCCGCACAAGCTCAAGCGGACAATACCCTCTCGGGAGTGGTGTGCGATGCCGACGGAGTGGCGTTGCAAGGCGCACACGTCCAAGTGGTGGGCACAAAGTTGCGTACCCTCACCAATGCAGAAGGCCGTTATCATCTTCGCTTAGGTAAAGCAGGTGGGAAAATCACGCTCCTCGTGTCGCATCTGGGCATGCTCTCACAGCGCATCACGCTCAATGGCGAACCAACACGCGACATTGTCCTCAAAGCCGATAATAGAAGTTTGGACGAAGTCGTAGTGACGGGCTATCAGAAAGTGCGCAATCGCATCTACACTGGCGCAGCTTCTGCCGTGAAGATGCAAGACATTCGTCTAGAAGGCGTGGCCGATGTGAGCAAAATGCTCGAAGGTCGCGTGGCAGGTCTGAATCTTCAGACCATCAGCGGCACTTTTGGCGCAGCCCCTCGCATCAACATTCGCGGCGGTGCGTCCATCTTGGGCAATGTTCAGCCCTTGTGGGTCATCGATGGCGCAGTCTGTGAAGATTTAGTGCATCTCTCACTCGACCAGTTGGCTTTCGGGTGATGCCGTCACCCTTATCGGTTCGGCAATAGCCGGACTTAATCCTGCCGACATCCAAGATATTCAGGTGCTCAAGGATGCTTCTGCCACCTCTGTCTATGGAGCGCGCGCTTTGAATGGCGTAATCGTCGTGACCACTAAGCATGGACAGCGCGAAACCCCACTTAAAGTGAATTATAGCACGGAGAATAGTGTGCGCTTGCGCCCGAACTACGGACAATACGACCTGCTCAATTCGCAAGAGACCATGGCGCTCTATCAAGAGATGGAAGAAAAAGGCTATTTCGACGTCAATTCCTCTCGCTATGGTCGCAGAAGTGGCATCTTTGGTCAGTGGTATCAGGCTGCAAGCACCTACGATATTGCCAAAGGTGGCTTCTTGCAACCCAACACTCCCGAAGCCCGTGCTGCTTTTCTCCAACGTGGCGAAATGGCGAATACCGATTGGTTCCGCCAACTCTTTACTTTATCGCCCACCACGCAGCACAGCATCTCGCTTTCTGGTGGCGGCAAGAACACAGCTACTTATGTTTCTGTGGATTCTACCACGATGGTGGATGGACACTCCCAGAAAATGTGAATCGCCTCACAGCGCATCTCAAAAACACCTTCTACATTTCACCCAAACTCACCGCAACACTCACCGCACAAGGCAGTTTGCGTGGACAGTCTGCGCCCGGCACTTTGCCCCAGCGCAAGAACCATGCACAAGGTGTGTTTGAACGTGATTTTGACATCAATCCTTTCTCTTACGCCCTCGGCACGAGCCGCACCCTTTCGCCCTACAATCCCGATGGAACGCTGTCGTTCTATCGCAACAACTGGGCACCCTTCAACATCCTCCACGAGTATGCCCACAATAAGATGGAAATAGACGTGGTGGACTTCAAGTTGCAGGCCGAAGCCGACTACAAGTTGCGCGAAGACTTGGCAGTGAAAGCCCTCGTCTCTGCGCGACAAGCCCACACTTCCACCTCCCATCGCGTGGCATCTCAAAGCAATCTCTTGGCAGCGATGCGCGCCAACGAAACGCCTGAGGTGGCGCGTGAGAACATCTATTTGGTGCGCGACAAAGATCGTCCCAATCAGCTGCCACAAGTAGGCGTGCCCCAAGGTGGATTGCTCAATCAAAATGAAGCCGCCCTCCACAGTTGGTTGGCGCGCATCGCCGTGGACTACGACAAATCCTTTGGTCAGCACGATGTGAAAGGCTTTTGCCTTTGCCGAAGCTCGCCATGCGCTGCGCACATCCACGCCTTTCAGTGGCTACGGCATCCAGTATGATCGCGGCAATCAAGGGTATCACACCCCTTGATGTTCCAGAAACTGGCAGACGAAGGCGAGAGTTATTTTAGTCTTCGCGAACAAATCGACCGCGGAGTCACCTTCTCCTCAACGGAACGTATGGTTTTGCCGGAAAATATGTGGTGAATGGGGTGCTCAACTATGAGAGTGCCAACACTTCTGGACAGCGCAACGGCACCCTCTGGCTACCTACGTGGAACATTGGTGCGAAGTGGAACGTGGATCGTGAAGAATTTCTCCGCGCCTATCCCACCATCTCCAAACTCGCCTTACGCTTGAGCTACGGACTCACCGCAAAGATGAACGAAGCAGCAGTCAATGCTTCGGCAGTCTATCGCAATGCCCTCACCCCACGTCATCGTTTGGCTGACAGAGAAAACCAACTCGACATCCAGCATTTGGAGAATCGTGATCTCACTTGGGAAAAGATGGTGGAGTGGAACGCAGGTCTTGAGCTTGGTCTTTGGGACAACCGCATCAGTGCCACGCTTGATTTCTATGCGCGCAATAGTTATGATCTCATCGACCTCGTAGCTACGTCGGGCGTAGGCGGACAATACTACAAGTATGCCAACTTTGGCGACATGCGCACCCAAGGTGTTGAACTAGGCTTACACACCATCAATGTGAAGACCTCCGATTTCAAGTGGAGCACCAGTCTCACTTTTAGTGCCATGCATCAAGAAGTCACTCGTCTGCTCAATGCACCCACCGCTTTCGACATGGTGGCAGGACGCGGACGTGGCAACATCGTGGGCTTCCCTCGCGGTTCGCTCTTCTCCTTCAACTATGATGGACTAGACATCAACGGGTTGCTACGTTCAACTTCGGACGCTATCCCACCAACTCGGGCGAGTATTCCCACATTGCAGGAGCAGATTTCTCCGACACACAATATAATAAGACCTATCTGCGCTATCATGGTCCTATTGAACCACAAATCACAGGAGGACTCTCCAATACGTTCTCGTGGAAGCAGTGGGAACTCTCCGTGTTCTTCACGATGCAAGCTGGCAACAAGATTCGTTTGAATCCCACCTTCGACCCTTCGTTTGCCGATCTCAATGTTTTCTCCACGCGCTATCGTGATCGTTGGCTGAATCCAGGGGATGAGCGTCGCACCAATGTGCCTGTTTTGCCCTCACAAGGCTTAATCGAGAAGGTGGGTCGCGAGAACATCGAGCGCGCTTACAACACTTACAACTATTCGCAGGAGATGGTGGCCGATGGTTCCTTCGTTCGTCTGAAAAACGTGGCTTTGGCCTATCGTCTTTCAGAAAGCGTAGCCAAGAAGTTTAGATTTACTTCGGCTACCATGCGCTTGAATGTCACTAATCCTTTGTTGATTTATGCCGACCCTCGTCTGCATGGTCAAGACCCTGAGTATTATCGCTCTGGTGGTGTGGCTTTGCCCACGCCGCGCCAAGTGACCCTCTCGCTCTCTCTAGGTTTCTAAAGCCAGATTATTGCGTGAGAAGCTAGTCCCCCTAGGCTCGATTTTCAGGGTTTTCCTACGGTTCTGCGTAAAAATCTCCGAGAGTCGCATAAGAATTCTCCGAGATTTCTCAGAAAAATCTCCTCACATTTCTTCAAAAACTCCCACATTTTTCTCAAAAATGTCCGACATTTTTCCAAACTCTCCCACGTTTTTCCGACGAAGTCTCTTCTGCTCAGTGTCCTGTGGCTCATCGCAGGGGTGAGTTGTGGAGACTTTTTGAGCGAACAGCCCGATAGCGACCTCAATGTGCGCATCGACAATGAAGAAAAAATCGCCGAGTTGCTTACTGCTGCCTATCCTCAGGCAAGTTATTTTGCTTTTCTCGAAGCCCGTACGGATAATGTGGGGCTGCGCACCAGTGGTGTGCACACGCGCCTCAATGAAGCCATGTATTTCTGGGAAGATGATCAGCAAGACGACCTGGACACACCGCTCAACTACTGGAAATCGTGCTATAAAGGTATTGCGCAGGCGAATAAAGCCCTGGAGTTGCTGGCAAACTATCCCAAGACTTCTCGTGTAAAAGCCTTGTATGGCGAAGCCTTCTTGTTGCGCGCCTATCTCCACTTCATGTTGGTCAACATTTGGGCTGAACCCTACCGCAAAAACTCCGATGCGCCCGGCATTCCCTTATGTGGAGCGTCCCGAGAAGCACGCCATTGTGGACTATCAACGCGGTACAGTGGAGGAGGTCTACCAAAAGATTGAGAAGGATCTCCAACGCGGCATCACACTGGTCGATGATCATTACTACAAGCATCCAAGGTTTCACTTCACCAAGCGCGCTGCCTACGCTTTTGCTTCGCGATTCTATCTCCACAAAGGCGACTGGGCACAAGTCATCGCCTATGCTGACTATGTCTTAGGCGGAGATGCCAAGAGCAATCTTCGCAGTTGGCAACGCTATGCAGAGACGTTGGAGTTCAATCATCCTCGACTTTATCGCCACTATGCGGCTACCGACGAGCCTGCTAACCTCTTGCTCACCACCACTGAATCGAGATATGCGCGTCAACAACCCACTGACCGCTACGGAGCCACCTACACCACGATGAACGAAGTCTTTGCGCGTGCCGGCATCGAAGGAGGGGGCGACTATGAACGCATGAACATGGTGAGCACTTATCTCTTTTCTTCTTCACCCTCTCCTGTGAAAGATGGCGTGTATCAAGCCAAATTCGACGAACTCTCCAGCGTAGAGAGCACGGGCAGCAAACCGCGCGGACTGTATGTCACCAATGTGTTGCTCACCACTGACGAGGTGTTGCTCAATCGCATGGAAGCCTTGGCGATGATGCAGCGTTATTCAGCTGCGATAGATGATATGATGGACTATTGGCAAGGAAAGTTTGGTTTCATGCCCTCGGTAGAGCGCGCAGTGTTCACCAACACAAGCCGAAAACACTACAACGAGATTCGTCCTAGCTATGGACTCACCCTCAAACAACTTGCCATGGTGCGCACCATTCTCGGACTGCGTCGCCAAGAGTTCTTCCAAGAAGGTCTGCGATGGTTAGACATTCGTCGCTTCCATCTCTCCCTCAAGCGCAGCGACAAGAGCAGTTATTATCATCCTCTTGAGCAGGAAGACCCCCGCAAGATGCTGCAAATCCCTATTCAAGCGCAAGAGCGCGGACTCGCTCCCAATCCTCGCGAGCGCAATGAAGTATTCCAATGATGTCGAAGTCTATGTTTTTCTCCAATATCTCAGCCCTGCGCCACAAGTTCTGCACTTTAGCTCTCCTCGTGTTGGTCATTTCCGCCTTCAGCAGTTGTGGGGAAGATGCCCTTTCTTCCACGAGTGTCATAGCGCAACGCCAGTCCTCTGTGCAAGAAACGGAACTCGATCGCTGGATTCGCGACAGCATCACCTTGCCCTACGGCATAGAAGTGGTGTATCGCCAAGAAAATCATGGCGGTGCAGCAACCGACTATCTTTATCCTCCACGAGCTGAGCAGGTGAAACCCGTGTTGCGCGCCTTCCGCACCTTGTGTTTGGAGAGTTTCGCTTTTGCCGATCAAGATCGCTCCAATTTTTCTTCTCGGTCGTGCGCCACTGCGCTTGGTGCTCTATGGAGGAGCCTATGCCGATGCGCACGGAATGGTGCGATTGTCTTTGCCCCAAGCTCCCACAACGATGATGCTCACGCATTGCAATGCCTTTTCACCAGACGACCCCAACAAGGTTTATTTGTTGGCACGCATGGGGTTTCACCAACTCACTCGCCGTCTGTTGGCGCAATTGCCTTATGACCGCGTGGCCTTCTCCGCCATTTCTGGTGATCGCTACACGGGAAGCACGGCTTCGCTGGTGGCTCCTTGGCAAGCTGGTCGTACGATTGACCAACAGTTTGGCATCGACAGTTGGGCTAACAAGCGTGGTTTTCTCACCATTCATGGCATGGTCTCTTCTGAAGAAGACATGGCAGAGATGATTAGTGCCACGATTTGTGCCACCCCCTTGCAGGTGCAACAGGCATTGACCGAAGCAGCCACGCCCGACACAGATGCCGATCCTGAAGTTCAGGCACGTTACACGGAAGAAGCCAAAGTGGCAGCTCAGCAATTGCGCCGCAAACAAGAGTTTGTGACAGACTATTTGCAGAAAGTGTGGCACGTAGATTTCCGTCGTTGGCAAATCACCACCGCACGCAAGCTCCGCAGCTATCGTGGATAGTGGATTTTTTCTCAGCAACTCCTATATTATATAATGCGTAAGTATCTCTTTCTACTATTGCTTTGCCTCGGCACACTTGCCGCTTGCAATAGTGATGATTCTGTTTTTAAGACCTCTCCCACAGCGCGTGCGCAAGAAGCGGTGGATGTGCTGAAACAACGGCTCGTAAGTGCGCCTTATGGGTGGAGAGTCCTCTATTTCTCACGCACCGACTCTTTTGCTCTACACTCAGCCCGACCAAGATATTCCGCAGTCGCTCCTACGCGGTAGCTACGGATATGGCGGACACTGTTTCACCATGCGCTTTACGGCAGACAATAAGGTCGAGATGCGTGCAGACTACTCCGACAACACCGCCAAAACTCCCGAGGTGAGTGAATTTTCTATCAACAGAAATAGCTTTACCCAGTTAAGTTTTGTGACTTATTCCTATTTGCACCGACTGGTCAATGAGCGTTTTGAAGGAAGTTCCGACTGGCTCTTCATGGGCACCGACCCTGATGGTGCCTTGATGTTTTCGCACAGCACAGCATTTGCGCCCAGCGCGCGAATACATTCGCATGGTTCCCTCCAATCTCCTGAGGGAATGGCAGCGGTTATCCAAAAAGTCGGTGGAGAATCGTCAGTGGTTTGAAGGGATGCTCAACCCTCAGCTTCGCATTCATCGCGGAGGGCGCACCTACTTCCAGAGTGATTATTTCGTGAAACGTCCAGTGGAGACCAATGCACCTCTGTTGAAGGAAATCAAAGATAAGCGATATTATCTCTTTGTCTTTGTCAAACAGCGCAACCCCATTCCTGACTATCCACCTAAATCCATCACAGGTTTGGGCTCAGGCTACGTAGGTACGGAGCAAGGATTGACTTTCCGTGCTGGTTTGCGCTATGACAACAAAATACAGTTCTATGATTTTGTGCGCAATGGCAACAAGTTTGAAGCAGAACTCGTGGAAGTCTATGACACTTTGCTGCGCAGCACGCGCTATGTGAGCCGACATTTGCACCCAGAAGGCAGAATCACCGGACTGAAAGCCGAGATTTGGGATGCGAAATAACGCGAGGTTACGTTGCATATCCCCCGTCTTACCTCTAAAAATGAGGAGTTCTCCTTCTCTAAATTCTATAAATCGAGCCACGCTTGTCGTGGCGAGCAAAAAAGGGTCTGCGACCCTCTAACGTCTAATGTCTAACATCCTATACCCATTGCTACTCCTCGGAGTGCTCAGTTTCGGCAGTTGTCAGAAAGCAGAACTTGATGCACCTTTGGAAGACTACGACAAACTCTTTCCTTTCAAGGGAGCTGAGCGACCACGGATTTCTTATGAAGACCAAAATCTTCGTTTGGGAGATCCCGATGCGCCCATCAGTGCTTTTGTCTATCCTGGAGCAAAGATCGCGGAAGATGTGCGTACTTATCGTGTCACCTTGACTTGTAGCTACAAAGAAATCACTTTCGGTGGTACGCTAGTGGGCAAAGATGAGGTGAACAGCCGCTATGTGGTGCGCTATGTAGGGGCAGACCAGCAGTTGCATACGATAGCTACCTCAGTACGTGACACTACGGCTGAGACACATCTGAGCAATGGTCGTGAACACCGTGTGACTTTCTTGGCAAAGTCGGGCCATCCAATGTATTTGTTGGTCAATGGTGTCGGTCCTTTCGGATCTTCCATCAAAGCCACCATATCGGCTCGTTTCTGAAGATGGCTTCACCATCGTGCGTCCTTTGGAGGTACAGGAACACCAAAACGAGGAAGGTATCGGTAAAAATCAAGCATCCTTTCTGTGGCTACATCATTTTGCCTTGAGTAGTCGCAGATGTTCGCTGCGCTTCTGGGCACTGATGGACACTTTCTCCAATCGAAGGTGAGATTTCTCAAGCCTAATGTGTGACTGTTCAGACCTAGTTTCTAGCGTCTAATCTCTAACGTCTAAAATGCCCGAGCCACTCTGTGGCGAGCAAAAACGGGTCCGCGACCCTCTAACGTCTAATCTCTAATGTCTAACGTCTATTCTCTTCTCCCCCTCCTATTGCTTGGCCTCTTTTCGCTGCAAAGTTGTGATACGACTTCCGATGAAGTGGTGGAGACGTCCTATATCTATCCCCCCGTGCCCGATCCTACTTACAGTTTCAAGCGCAACGAGGCGAGCAGTGTGGATATCCTCGAATGCCAGTTGGTCAAACAGCCTTTGGACTACGTTTATTCGAGTTTTTTTAGTGGAGGCCAATCTCATGTATCCTGCCAACATGGCGCGCATGAAGGGCTATTTTAACGAAGGAGAATTTGGCTGGTCGCCCTAGAAACATCCTTTGTCGTTCGGCACTTCACGCAGCAGACAGCTCGAAAGTCTTGAGCGATGTGGAGCAAATCTTCACTACAACTGGAAAACTCAGTGGACTCGGTACGAAGAGCCCAAGCACCACGCGCAATCAACGTGCAGAGAAGGGCAAAGGTGGCTTTGTCGGTTATAGTATTGGTGATGTCAATCTGTGCTTTGCCGATGATCGTGGTGTGGTAGTGGCTGAGATGTTTCAAGAACTCGTGCGCGGCGCGGCCTTTCTCGACCAAATCCTCAATGTGCACCTTGATGAGGCGGTGTTGCTCAACGAACAGCTGCGCAATGACCACGAAAATGGTAAACTCCTCCCAGGGCGCAACTACACTGCGCTCGAACACCATTGGGACTTAGCTTGGGGTTACTATCAGTTTTGGTTGCCTTTGGTGGAGAACTCCGAGATTTCAGCCCTAAAGAAGAGTCGCATCACTCTGTATCGTGCCTTTGCGCTTGGTCGTCAAGCCTTGACCGAATACCGATATACCGATGCACTGGAGCAAATGCGCATCGTACGTGCTGAACTTTCCAAGGTGGCTGCTGCCAATGCCCTACATTTGCTCACGGGCACGCGCACTTTGAGCAATCTGCAAGAAGAACCTGCCCACGCTCTGCCATTCTTAGGACAAGCACTTGGCGCAATCTATGCCTTGCAGTTCACACGCAATGCCGAGAGAAAACCGTATTTCACCTATGATGAGGTGAAGGCACTCATTGCCGCTCTTACTGCCGAGGGAGGAATGTGGGAGCGCGAGCGACTACTGGGCACCGATGCACAAGAAGGTGTGCTTTTTCAGGTGGCAAAACAGATTAAGGCGCGATACGACTTGAAGTAAGTGCCTGTCCACTCTCCGTCAATCCGGCTAGGAGCAGGCTAGTTACTTTTGCTTTCGCCCACATATACATTTAAAATCTCATGTCTTGACGATATGACGCAACGATTATACTCACTTTTAGTACTGATTCTGTGTGGATTTTCCCTACAAACCTTTGCTCAGTTGGGACAAAACATTCTGCCCAATGGCGGTTTTGAATCCTACAGAACAGCCCCTATCGATGTTTCTTCCACACGTGCTGCGACGACTGCGGAAGTATCTGAAAATGATAATGAAAATCCCGATGATGGTTCGGAAGAGGAAAATCCTCCCGCGGACTTTGACCCTTATCTCAAGCCACAGTTCTGGTACATTAACGCTTCGCTCTTTCCCCAACGTACGAAAGATGCGCATGGCGGTGAGTATGCCATGAAGTTTTATCCGAATGGTGGGTCTTTCTTCTCGCGTGATGCGGAGTTCAATCCCTATCACCTGCGCGTGAAAGGTGGAGCTACCTATCGCCTCACATACTGGTATAAAGGTCAGCATGCGAAAAATAATGTCATAGCCACCATCGACTGGTTGCAAGGGAGCAGACAATTAAAGAAAGATGAGCGCAAAGGAGCTGCCGACCTCGCTACGAACATCTCTGAAACTTGGCAAAAGAGAGAACTTGTGTTTGAGGCTCCTCGCCAAGCAGACCATGCAGGGGTGGGATTTTACCTAGAGTATGACGGTGAAGCCCAAGCTAACGGCGGATTTATCCAAATGGACGACATCAGTCTTGTGATGATTGCTGAACCCTCATCGAGCAATACACTACAACCTCCCACTGATCTCAAAAGCAAAAGCCCAACAGCGAGAAATTGCCTTGTCGTGGTTGCCTGTGGCTCAAGCTGGGGCACAATATGAAGTGCGCGTGAATGGTGAGCTAAAAAGCCACTACCAGCGAAACGCAGTGCTTTCTGTCTCGCTTGAACTACAACACGAGCTATGAGATTACAGTGAATACGCGTGTGGGAATCGAAACATCTGAGAAAGCAGCGCGAATCGCAGTGAGAACTCAGCCCCTAGATCGAGGAGTCAACGATCAAACTCGAATCCCTCAGCTTTATAGCATTCGCGAAAATGGCACTTGCCCTCGTCGTCTGCCACTCTATTGGCGTGATTTGGCTGAGGTCTCTGCCCAAATCACTTACGAAATTGATGATCAGATCGTGCAACCCGATGGAGATTTCCTTGTTTTCCCCTCAGCAGGCGAACATGTGCTGCGTGTTGTGGTGGTAGAATCACCCGAACGTGAGTGGACACTGGAATATGTGGTGCAAGTGGACTAAATGTCCTCGATTTATTCTTACATCCAATCAGAATTCTCTTTTAGAAAATGCGATATTTTTCTCTTCCCTCTCAGCACTTGCTGTCGAAACTTTCCCTCTTGTGGGGAGTAATGCTCTGTTGCTTCCTAGTCTTTGTGGCTTGCGATGACACGAGCGTGCCTTCTTCTCCTATTCGAGTGGGAGCCACTGATGCCGACTCTTTGAGCATTTCGCCTCAAGCCACAAGAATCGTCTTGCTCAGTGGTGGAACTGGCAAATATGCTGCCTATGTGGCGGATGGCACTTTGGCTAAAGTAGCCATCAATGAGGACACACTCCGCATCACAGGTCAACTCACGGGTAAGACGTTCGCAACCATCCATTCGGGTGATGAGATACGTCGCATCGCGCTCCATGTGGAGGATCGCGAAGTGAGCGTGAGCCATCAAGAAGTAAGGCTGTTTCCACGTGATGAAAGTCGCTTTATCAGCGTAAATGGAGGTGGTAAGTTTGCAGACCTCGAAGTATTAGATCCTGAAGGTGCGATTTCAACCAAGTGGAATGCAAAGACGAACATCTTGGAGATTGATGCTCGCTACGAAGGGGAGGCACAAGTGAAAATAGTTCCTCCAGTGGGCAAACCCACTTTGCTGAAAGTGGTGGTGCGCTGTGAGGGAGAGGTGAATCGACCTGGCATTTACGGCACGACTTCTCGCAGTATTTTCCGCCAAATGAACACCCTCTCTGTGGTGCATCGCAAAGGTGTGGGCGTGTGGCTCAACAATAATGCGCAACCTTATGGAGCTTTGTGCTCGCTTCAGGTGACCCCTGCCATTGTTAATCCCAAAGTGGGAGAGCATCTCATACTCAATTATACCATGCGCTATCCCGATGAGTTTCGCAATAGCGGACTCACCGAAGGACAGCACACGCTCATCGTGGAAGAAGTGCGCCAACGATATGTGGTACTTCGCGGACAAGGCCACAAGCTCGTCCTGCCTTTTGAAGTGCGCTAACGTGGCTTCATTGTGAATCCTATATAGAAGCTCTCCATCACAGGAGAGCCTTGTGGAAAACTTTCAACACATCAATATCAATTCAATAAATAAACTATCAACTACATGCAAATTTCTACGCTTTTCCGTGGCTGTGCTTTGGCAGCCGTTGCTTTGGTATCTGCTGCCACTTGCACAGAAGTCGGTAACTACCACCAAGACTGGCGAACTCTCTTCACTGATTCCTGGTGCAGATCGCTATAAGACTAAGAACCTCACCGTGGCAGGTCCTCTCAATGGCGAAGACCTCAAGCTCGTGCGTGAGATGTGTGGCCGCGACTACGAGGGCTATGAATCAGAAGGCGTGACTTCTACCCTCGACCTCTCAAAGGCACTCATCAAACAAGAAGCAGGTAAGAACTATTTCAATGAAAAAGTTGGTTTCTACTCACGTTACTATGCTCCCAGTGCGGACAACGAAATCGGTGTGAAGCTCTTCTATCGCTGCGAGTCCCTCAAGAAAGTGATTCTTCCTGAGAATACCACTGTTATTTCTGGTAATGCTTTCCAAAGTTCTGGTCTTACAGAAGTGGTGATTCCCAACACGGTGAAGATCATCCGCCAATATGCGTTTGCAAGTACAAACCTTAAAGAGGTGACTCTCCCTGCATCTTTGTCCGATCTCGAGAATAAGGTGTTTGACAACTGCGCAAATCTCACCACAGTGGTCTTCACAGGAACAACTCCTCCTAACAATGTCCCTGCTGAGTTGTTTAATAAGTGTCCCAAGCTCTCCAAGATTATCGTCCCTGCTGAGGCTTTAGAGGCTTATAAAGCTGCCTTTGAAGGTAAAATTAAGCCTGAAACAGCCATCGTAACTGGTGTGAAAACTGTAACGCTCTCTAACGGTGTGAAGGAAGTGGCACGCTTTGACCTCCAAGGTCGCCGTTTGTCTGCTCCTGTGCAAGGTGTGAATGTGGTGCGCTACTCCAACGGTACTACCGTGAAAGTACTCGTTCCCTAAGCATTTCTCTGCTGTTCGCTTATAGCGAGTGGCAGTAAACAAACAAAAAAACGCCATCTGGACTCTTCTGAGTCCAGATGGCGTTTTCTTTTATTGGGAGGAATGTGACATAATGCTTGTCACCTCTTGGAAGTTTGTGGGAATGGGCTTAGCCAATCACGCCACGCACGCGGTCGTCAAAGGCAGAGGGCTGCCTTAGCACCTTCGCCGATGGCAACAACAATCTGCTTGTAAGGCACGTCTGTGCAGTCACCAGCACCATAAACGCCAGGCACTGAAGTGCGGCAGGTGCGATCGACTTGGATTTCACGACGAGGAGAGAGCTCCAGTTCTTCAGCAAAGGCTTGCGTGTTGGGAGCAAAGACCGATTTGTACGAAGATACCATCGAGTTCGATCTCACGTTCTTCTTCTGTAGTGCGATTTTTTTACACGGATGCCTGTTACTTTCTGACTGTCGCCGAGCACAGCTGTGGTTTGTGCCATCGTGAAAAATCTCAATGTTCTCTGTGGCGCGTGCCTTATCTTGGAGCACATTGTCAGCAAGGAGCTTATCGGCAAATTCCAAAACCGTGACGTGGCTGCAGATACCTGCCAAATCGAGGGCAGCTTCGATGCCTGAGTTACCACCACCAATCACAGCTACGCGCTTGCCCTTGTAGAAAGGTCCATCGCAGTGAGGGCGAAGTGTACACCGCGACCGAGATAGTCGGCTTCGCCTTCCACACCTAGTTTGCGCCAACCCGCACCAGTGGCAATGATGACAGCTGGAGCAATAAAGACTTCTCCACCCTTTACACTGATTTCTTTGGTGCATCTGTGGAGGTCTGCACTTTCGATTTTACGATTCTCAAAGACATCAATGGGGTATGCACCAATGTGCTTACCGAGGTTGGCTGCAAGTTCAGCACCCGTGGTCTGAGGCACAGAAATCAAGTTCTCGATGCCTACAGTGTCTTTGACTTGTCCACCAATGCGTTCGGCAACGATGGCAACATTCAAACCTTTACGTGCAGAATAGATAGCTGCTGCACTACCGGCAGGGCCACCACCGACTACGAGCACGTCGTAGTTGCGACGGATAGCTTCAAGATTTGCTGTTTCAGTGCCAAATTTTTCTTCGAGTTCGTCCAAGAGACCCGCCATTTCGCCACGACCACCATGCACCAGTTTGCCTTCGTGCATCACTGCAGGTACGCCTTGCAAGTGGAGGGCGTCAGCTTCAGCTTGGAAGAGTGCGCCATCGACAATCTCGTGTGTGAAGTTGTCGTGGAGCAAAGCCATGACATTGAGGGCTTGCACTACGTCTGGACAGTTGGTGCAAGAGAGTGATACGTAGGTGGTGAGGTGAATAGGTCCTTTGAGGGCTTTGATGCGACGGGCAATGGCTTCGTCGGGGAGTGTCTTTCCTTTACCATCTGCGTTGTAAACTGCGAGGAGGAGAGAGTAAACTCGTGTCCTCCAGGGATGCAGCGGAAAAACGATACCAGTGTCCTTACCATCTTTGGCAAGCACCATGCGAAGAGTGCCAGGTGTTTCTACTACTTCTAGGGTGAGATGATCAGAAGTAGAAGCAAATTCGGTGAGAAATTGCTTAAACTCCTCATAGCTCTCATGAGTAAAATCAGCTTCGAGGCGAAGGGTATATTGGGATTCCAATGCAGCAAACACTTGTTTGACCTGTTGGAGAAGGCTTTGTTCAATCATAATATCTGGTAGTGTAAGGTAATAATATAGGTGAAAATAGAAAAAGGGTGCGGCATCCAAAAAGTTCAAGCCCTGAACAATGCCGCACCCATCAATGAAAACCTATTAACGTATGGATCTCTATATTAGATTTTGCCTACAAGGTCGATGCTGGGTTTAAGAGTTTCAGCATCTTTCTTCCACTTCGCAGGGCAAACTTCTCCATCGTGGCTAGCCACATAGAGAGCTGCTTCAACCTTGCGAACGAGTTCTTCAGCGTTACGGCCGATGCTGTTGTCTTGGATTTCGGCAACCTTGATCAAACCTTCGGGGTTTACCAAGAAAGTGCCGCGATATGCCAAACCATCCTCTTCGTTGAGAACACCGAAACCGCGAGAAATCACGCCAGTGTGGTCAGCGAGCATAGGATACTTGATCTTCTTGATGCTATCAGAAGCGTCGTGCCAAGCCTTGTGGGTGAAGTGAGTGTCAGTGCTTACTGAGTACACTTCTACGCCCATTTCTTGGAGCTTGCTGTATTGTTCAGCGAGGTCAACGAGTTCTGTGGGGCAAACGAAAGTGAAGTCGGCAGGGTAGAAGAAGAAGATGTTCCACTTGCCAGCGAGATCTGCGCTGCTAACGGTCTTGAACTCGCCATTGTGGTAGGCTTCTACCTTAAATTCAGGTGCTTGTGCGTTGATGATGGGTTGCATATTATAGATATTTATGTTCGTTGTTGTTGAGATAATTTCTTGGGCAACCTCTGTGGCCGAGTGTTTATCTCTGACAACTGAGTTTATGCCTCTGAAATAGTTAGTTATGTCTGTGTTGGCTAATGGCCATCGTCGCTAAGTTATTCCCTCCATGAGGTGGAACTCTCTTTTTGACAATGCAAAAGTACGTACTATATTTTAGCCAACAAACAGATGGGATTTATCACAATATAGATGAAAACTATAGATGTGATTTAAGTTGTTGTAAAATAGGAGATTAGTGTGGTTTTATCTTGTGCTAGCCAACTTCGAACCAGGGAGTACATTCTTCTCAGGGCAAATCACAGCGAGTGTGCCATCGGCATTGAGCGCTGAGAGAATCATGCCCTCACTGGTGAGACCATTCTTGAAGGTGCGAGGTGCGAGGTTGGCAATGAAGCAAACTTGTTTACCCACTAATTGTTCTGGTTCGTAGTGTTGAGCGATTCCAGAAACGATGACGCGATTCTCGAGTCCATCTGCGATGTCGAAACGAAGGAGCTTCTTCATCTTGGGCACGCGTTCGCAAGCGGTGACAGTGCCGACACGGATGTCCAACTTCTCAAAGTCTTCAAAAGCAATTGTAGGGTTTGATGTCGTTGGCGCGATGGTTCTCTTGCTCATTCTGCTTTTGATGGCAGCGAGTTTGTCGAGTTGCGCTTGGATAGCCTCGTCTTCGATTTTTTTCAAAAGAGCAATTCAGGCTTGGGAAGGGTGGTTCCTGCTGCGAGAAGGTCAGTCTGTCCAAGTTGGTCCCAAGCGAGTTGAGGATTGGCCAGCAATTCGCGCAATTTCGCAGAACTATTGGGCAAGAAAGGCTCGAAGGCTATGGCAAGGTTGGCCACTAGTTGGAGAGAAACGTAGAGAATCGTTTTCACGCGCTCAGGATCGGTCTTGATAACCTTCCAGGTTCGGCATCAGCGGGTACTTGTTACCGATGCGCGCCAAGTTCATCGCCTCCCTTTTGGGCATCGCGGAAGCGGAATGTATCGAGCAGACGTTCCACTTCAGCTTTCACACCGCGGAACTCTTCGATGGTGGCAAGGTCGCTCTCGTGAGTTCGCCACAGCTAGGCACTTCGCCTTCGTAGTACTTCTGCGTGAGTTGGAGCGCGCGGTTCACGAAGTTACCATAGACCGCCACAAGTTCGTTGTTATTGCGCGCTTGGAAGTCCGCCCAAGTGAAGTTGTTATCCTTGGTTTCAGGAGCATTAGCCGTGAGCACATAGCGCAGCACGTCTTGTTTACCAGGGAAATCTTGGAGATATTCGTGCAACCACACCGCCCAGTTGCGAGAAGTGGAAATCTTGTCGTCTTCCAAATTGAGGAACTCATTAGAAGGCACGTTGTCGGGAAGGATGAATGAGCCTTCAGCCTTGAGCATTGCAGGGAATACGATGCAGTGGAACACGATGTTGTCCTTGCCAATGAAGTGGAGGAGTCGGGTGTCTTCCGATTTCCACCATTTTTCCCAAGAGTCGGGGAGGAGTTCTTTAGTGTTGGAGATGTAGCCGATGGGAGCATCAAACCACACATAGAGCACCTTTCCTTCTGCACCCTCCACAGGAACAGGGATACCCCAATCGAGGTCGCGGCTCACAGCACGAGGTTGCAAGCCCATGTCTAGCCAGCTCTTGCACTGTCCGCTCACGTTGGGACGCCACTCGCTGTGACCACCAATCCAAGGGCCGAGCCACTCTTGGTGTTTGTCGAGGGGGAAGATACCAGTGCTTTGTCTTGCGCAATACGGGTTTAGAACCTGAAACTTTGGATTCGGGATTGATCAACTCTGTGGGAGAAAGGTCTTTACCACACTTTTCGCACTGGTCGCCATAGGCATGCGGATTGTGGCAGTGAGGGCATTCGCCAGTGATGTAGCGGTCTGCGAGGAAGGTTTTCGCTTCTTCGTCGTAGTATTGTTCAGATTCGCGTTCCAAAAACTCACCCTTATCATAGAGCTTTCGGAAGAAATCGGAAGCCACTTTCTTATGGGTGTCGCTGGTGGTGCGAGAATAGACATCGAATGAGATGCCGAAGTCTTCAAAAGACTGCTTGATGAGCTGGTGGTAGCGGTCGACTACCTCCTGAACGGTACAACCTTCTTTGCGGGCACGGATGGTCACGGGCACACCATGCTCATCAGAACCGCAGACAAAGAGGACTTCTTGCTTGCGCAAACGGAGGTAGCGCACATAGATGTCGGAAGGAACGTAAACACCGGCCAAGTGACCGATGTGCACACCGCCGTTTGCATAGGGAAGGGCGGCAGTGACGAGAGTTCTATTGAATGTCTTGTTATTCATTGTCAAGTATATTTGCTACAAAGTTACGCATTTCTCAGGCAATAGGAATAGGATTGTCCCGAGAATTTATGTGGGAACATTTATGGTTCATCAATCCCAATGTCCGATGAACCACATTTATCTCTCAGCAGAGAGGCACGAGGAATGCTGCGCTTTTGCTAATGGCTAAGTCTTGCTTTTGCAAATAGCTGTGTGAGTCGTGGCCTAGCGGCCGTAGGAGAACTCATAGAAAAGGGATTCTCCAACTTGCATGTTGAAGAATCCCTAGTGAGAAATTTCGCAGTGAGCTTACTTGCGCACCAAACGGGGCTGGATGAACTCGGTGACGATACCGCTAAACGAACCGCGGTCGGGAGTCTTTGTGTTGAAGCGTGCGAAAAGATAAGAGCCCCAGTTGCGGGTGTCATCTAGTTTTTCGTGTTGCTTGAACTCCAATTGTCCATCTGCACCTACACGCAGGTCGAGCAAATCTCGAGTACCCATGATGTAGGTTTGAGATTTCTTGTTGTAGCTGTCCACAGCAAGTGCACTTTGGATGTATAGCGTAGCTCCAGTTTTGGGATCTTTTTCTTCGCGGAGTATCTTACCATTGGATAGGGTGAAGCCCTTTCCTGGAGCAAATTCAACCTCCCATTTGTAGACATTGTCAACGATGAAATAGGCTCTTGTAGAAGAGATGGGGACAATTTCTACTTGGTTGGTGGTTTCCACCATGTCGTCACCTTTCAGGTGCAACGCATGTTGGGTGTACTTGCCTGCAACGTCAGAGATAGAGGCTTGCACAAACACGATGGAGTCTTTCAGTCCCAGAGCTTCAGCCTTGATGAAGGCAGTGCGAGGGCGAAGCGTCTTGTTGGCCGTCAGTTGCACTTGAAGTTGGTTGCCTTCGTGCACCACCGTGAGCCAGTCTGCAGTGGAGGAATATTTTACATCCACGTTGGAGGTCACGGGAATGCTAGTCTTGTAAGTCTCGTCGCCACCATAATAGGCTGATTCTTGCGGAAGACCAAAATTGACTCCTTCCTGCATGATGTTGATGTTGGTGGAGTCGCCACGCTCATTTTTAAGCACCAAGAGCGTGTTGCGAGACTGAGGCGTGTTGTTGAAAGAGGTGCTGAGCTTTATCGTTTTATCTACCGTAGTGACCCTTGAGCCAGTCGTTAAGTGCATAGGCCTTTGCAGGCGATTTGGCCACAACGACTTGTTTTTCTCCTCCAAGCACAGAGAAGAAGGTCTCGGCTTTGAGCACCTCAACAGCTGGAGCTGGGATGTCCAAATTCTCGTCAGATGAGCACCCTACTGAGAAACCCAGCAGTGCAACGAATGAGAGAAAGAGCATTATATGTTTCATATCGAAGTAGAATGATGTGAAGAGTAGTAGCGACTACTCAGATGGATGATGTCAGTGTGTTACACTGAGCAAGTAGCTTTACTGCTTGACTGGAGAAACATCGCGGATGTTGGCAATGAGGATAGGCACCACAGGGTTACCCTTCTCGTCCAGCATGGGTTGTTGTTGATAGTTGATACCAATACCCATGAAGGCATCTATCTTACCTTGTGTGGTTTCGTCATATTCCACATCGGCTTTGTTCTGATCGGGGTTCCATTTGAAGGTTACTCCAATCTCAGGCTCTTGCACCAAAGTTCCTGTTTTAATAATACCAGGAGTGAGGAGAATTCCTCCAGGGTATTTACCAGACTTGTCCGCAAGAATCTGTCCACCGGGCAATTTTATGGTACCGACTGCAGGATCATAGACCATGTTAAGAGGGCCATAAGTCTGACCATTGAAGGTGAGGTTGGCTTCAAACAAATCGGGTTGTCGTTCGCTATATTTGAGGATGTGGAGCACGACAGGGAAGCGACGCGTATTAACGGCTTTGCTCAGGCTGAAGGCATTACAGTTGAGTCGCCAGTCACCGATCCATTCATCGCGCTTGCGATAGCTCTTTGGAATGATAAGACCGAGGCTAAGTTCGTCGTTGACGAAAGACTTGCTCTCCTTTTGCCAGGTGAAAGACGTATATTTCTTACCTTTCAGCGTAACGGGACGAAGTAGTTCTATGCCGTTAGGAGCGAAAGTGAACGGAGCATCGTAGCTGTAGTTGTCGATCGTGAACGAAAGGCGACGGAGCTGCGGATTGAGTGTAGCCTGTGTCAAAGTGTCTTTGCCCAATTGTAGAGCGAAGAACTGAGTGGTGAGCTGCTCTTGGAGATTGTAGATATTGGTGATATAGCTTTTCCAGTCAGTGGTCTCAGGCAAGCGAATAAGCTCCATATCATTTTTCCACTTCTTGCCACGCAAACGGATGGTGTCGTTGGAGGTGGAAAGTACCATGAACTCATAGTCACCTTCGATGCCACGCGCGCCACTACCTTCCCACACGCGAGAGAATTGGTGAAGCGCTTCGTTGTAGCTATCGAAAGAAAGGACAACGCCTTGGTCTTTGGCGATAGAGTAGGCCGCAGTGGTGGTTTTATCAGGATCATAATCGCTGAGAACCGTGGCATGACCTTTGGTAAACTTCATGAGGATGCTATAGGCAGGGCCAGAGTAGCCTTGACCTGCGTAGTAGCGAAGCAACCAACCATTGGGGGAGGATTCAAGAACTTGCTGAGTTTGCTGAGCTGCAGTTTCTATGCGCTCGATAGCAGACTGTTCGAAAAACGGTGGTGTTCTCGTGCAAGCACGATTGCCACGTGAGTGTAGCACAAAGCAAAAGCAGAGAGGATAGATATTTTCGCATGTGGCAATTAGTTGAGTTGGTTTAAGTCGAGAGAGGACACTTGGTGTGTGCGACGGAGCACAGCATCACGGAGTTGGTCAATGTCAATGTTCCACGAGTTTTTGAGATAACCGCGGAGAATATCGAGTTTTTGCTCAATGATGGCACGTCCTGAGTTGCCTGCCTTGTTGAGCTTCTCTTCCCACTTTTGAGGAGTCGTAGTGATGTAGTAAGACTGCAACTCGGCAATGTCTTCACCAGGATTCTCCATGGAGTAGGGGCTGATGAAACCTGCGCGCAAGGCTTCTGGATCTTTCTTACGAATCCACTCTGATCCCAAATAATCGGCCTTGCTGATTTGGTCGTAAGCCACGGGGTAAGGCTTCTTCTGATTGAGAATGTGGGTAAATTCGTGGTGAATGGTGTGGAAGTAGTATTCCGTGAGTTGGTCTTGATTTTCCAAGATGGTCTGATCCAAATCATTCACGCGATAGACGCGCACGGTGTATCCACCTTCTGCACTAGCTGCAGTCTGAAGACCTTGTGCGTTGATACCAGGTGAACCGATGGCGATGATGGTGCGAGGAGCATTGGCTTTGACGAAGTCAGCTCCAGCCACCTCTGCATAGGCATCGAGCCAAAGATATTTGAATATGATGGCGAGCTTCGTTGCTTTTGCGCTGTCAGCAGGGCTCACGTTGTAGTTCGTCTCTGTGTCGATGTCGCGCAAGCGATAGGCAAAACGAATGTTGTAAGGGTTGGCATAGTTCTGCACCAACCACTTGTCGAAAGCATTGCGCTCTACTTGGGTGTTAGGAAATATGGATGGCCCTTTGGGAGCATCATCGGAACAAGCTGCCACGGTGCAACCACCACCAATGAGTACGGCCAGCAAAAGACTACTGTAAATATAGGAGAGTTTCATGTGGATGTGTCGTTGAAGTATGAAATATATCAGCGTGGATTAGCTTGCAAACCGGCTGTGATAACATCTTGAGGCAACTGTATGGCCTGGCGTGGGTCGTCGGTCTTCATGCTGTCGGTGACTTCGATGATGCGATTCTCGACACTCACACGGCGACGATAGATGGTCATGCCATAGCGTTTCACATCTTGCATGCGGAGGCCTTCGTGGATGGTGACCAAACGGCGAAGGTGAAGGATGCACTGCAAGAGGGGTTCTTGCGTGGTGGCTTCGATGGTGAAGTCCGTGTGCAACTGCTTCTTCACTGTGGGTTGAGAGGGAGTGTAGTAGCGCAGAGCATTGTAGAAGGACTGGATGTCTTTGAGGGTGAGAGTGCGAGTGGTTTCTGTAGATTTTGCTTCGCTGCGGATGAACACCTTGAGCAAGGTGTTGATGTCAGCCACAGCTTCTTCATAACGTCCCAAAAGGGCTTTTGCTTCAGCACGAACAAGGAGTGTCTCATCTGCATTGAACACAGAGAACTGCGCATAGGGTACGCCAGTCTTAGCTTGTGGGTCGTATTGGTCGAGCTTCAAAGGAATTTTGCCTAAAGCTACTTTAGACACATTGCTTCCACTGGTCACCATATAGTTCAAGACTGTGCCACCTTCTCCCCAAGGGCCTTTAGACTCTAAGGTCTCGGAAGAAGAGAGGAGCTTGCCATGAGCATATTTGCTACCAATGCCTACAGGACGAGACACATACCCCCACATGCTCATACCTGTGAAGAGGAGCAAGTTGGTGTTTTTAGAACTCTTAATGTAGTCGTTGGGTTGTACCTGATCGTTGGCACCTAGTTTGCGCCATTGTTCCCAGTCGCGAAGCATAGGAGTAGCATCCGTGCCAAGCACAGCATCAGCGTGGGCAATCGCTTTCTCGTATTGACGAGCATAGAGATAGAAACGTGCTGCAAAAGCGTGTGCTGCTGCAGGTGTGAAGTGATACTTAGGTTGAGCGTAATTGTTGTTACTGATCAACTCCATGCCTTCGGTCAAATCCTTCTCGATGTTGCTGTAGAGTTGTGCCAAGGTGCCACGTTGGTAGGTGGCGCGTGGGTCATTTTCTACGGCATAAGGATAGGGAAGTCCCAGCTCCTTCTCTGCAGTATTGGGGTTGTAGGCACGGCAGAATACATTGGCAAGTTGGAACATGGCATAAGCGCGACAAATCTTTGCTTCGCTCAACTGACCTTGGTAGGCATCTTGATTGGATTGTTTCTCGATGAACTCTATAGCTGCGTTGGCTGTAGAGATAGCAGAATAGCTGGCATTCCAGAGTTTTTGGGGCACATCGGGCACACCCGTTTCGGTGATATCAGCCCAACCATAGGCTTGTTCTTGGAAGCGATCGAGCGACGACCATGTTTCATTGACTTGCTCATCGGTGTTGTCCGAATACATCTCGAGCAGGTAAGCAGGATAAGCATCAGGATAGGCAGAGGCCACGAGCTTACTCACATCTGATGGAGTGCGCAACTCCATGCGATTGTCGGGATATTTGTTGAGGGAAGTCGTTGCAGGAAGTCATGAGGCCGACTGCTGCAAGGAGGAATATGCTGAGTTTAATCTTCTTCATTGGAAGTAGCGATTATAGATCTACTAAGTAGAAATTAGAGACCAACTTTGAGAGTGAGAGTGAACTGCTTGGGGAGCGGTGAAGACACACCACCAGCATTGAAGAATTCAGGGTCTTGTCCGTTGAGCTTCTTGTCGGCATAGAGCAAGAAGAGGTTGGTGGCCTGAAGTTTCACAGAGATGGTGCGCACGGCCTTGCCCTTGAGCAGTTGTGCAGGGAAATCGTAGGTGAGTGACACCTCTTTCAATCGAACGAAATCACCCTTAGCTATGCGCGCCGAACTGTAGTTGTAGGCGTTATAAGCATAGCGCAAGTTGGTGTGTGTGGCATATTGGCGGTAGCTCAAGAAGCCAGGCACATTGGTTTTCTTCTCATCTCCAGCTTTTACCCAACGATTGAGGAAGGTGTGAGTCATAGAGGCGAGGTCGTTGTATCGAGCGCGGAACTTAGGATCGAGGCGCACGACATTGCCGAAAGAATAGGTGAGGAATACGTTGAGATGGAAATTCTTGTAAGAGAATACGTTGCCCAACGAGCCCGTGTATTTAGGATCGGTAGGGACCTTCATACTCAAAGTAGTCCGTGTTGGTACGTTCCTGGAAGTTGATGTCGTCTGTGGTCACTTGTCCCTTTTCGTTCATCACCATGGGCACACCTTCGTCGTTGATGCCCACGAAGGGGATGCTGAAGAGTGCACGAGCGGGATAGCCACGCTTGGGGAAACCAGTACCGCTCACAAGGGAAATCACATTACCACTGTTGAAGAGTTTCGTGATTTCAGTGTTGGTGTAGGAGTAAACAAAGCTAGTGCTCCAAGAGAAATCCTTCTTTTTGATGTTGGTGGAAGAGATGCTAAGCTCCATACCATTAGAGCGCATCTCAGCCACGTTAGCAGCACGTTCCACTTCTCCGCCGAGACCTTGGGTAACCATGATACCCATTTCGTCGAAGTTGTTACGGCTATAAACGTCGAAAGTCACACCAATGCGGTTTTGCCACAAACCAGCATCGAAACCGAGGTTAAACTCGTTTTTCTTTTCGTAGGTCAAGGTGTGGTTACCCACTTGTGAAATACCGATGACGGGTTCTCTGTCCTCACCATAGATGCGGAAGGGGTTGCCTGCACGGAATACCGTGGTTGAGCTGCTGTAAGAAGGATCGGGGGGAGTACCGGTCAAACTATAAGAAGCACGAAGGGTGAAACGAGAGAGTGGACGGAGGCGATAGAAGAAACCTTCTTCGTGGAGGTTCCAAGCACCAGAAAGGTTCCAGGTAGACATCCAACGAGCATTGCTGTTGCGTCCCATTTGGTTAGAACCTTCATAGCGATACGTACCGTTGAAGACATAGCGACCACGATAAGAGTAGCTCATGTTGGTGTAGAAAAGCCACCGAACGCCAGTTGGTATTGGTGAGAGAGTAGTAGTTCTTGCTGTCTTCGATGCCCTTCTTCAGATATTGGTAGATATAGAAAGGCACTTCGCCAGAGTTGTATTGCATACCCCATCCTTCAAAGCCAGTGCGTGTGCGTTGGAGGTCAGTTGCTTCAGCACCACCAAAGAGGTTGATGGTGTGTTTCTGGTCAAAGGTGTGGGTGTAGGTCGCAGTGGTGCGGAAGTCGTAGTTGCTCATGCGGTTTTCGTTCTTGTGATAAATACCACCGATGGGCAAAACGGTCATAGGGAGATCATAGGGATGATCAGGATCGCGATAGAGATAGCGGTTGCTATTGCGGATGATGGAGTTAGGCATCGCACGATAGGTCAATGCCTGGTTGGAGTTCTCCATAATTTTGTGCTCTTGTGAGGTGGCAGCATATTTGAATGCACCGAGAGCCGCAAGTTCTAAGCCCTTGATAGGCTTGTATTTCAACTCAAATTGGAATTTCGCATCGAGCACATTAAGGTCGATGTAGTTGTTGTCCAGTTCGTTGAAAATATTGAAAGGCGCATAGTTCGCCACATAGTATGTGTGGGGATCAAGCACACGAGAAGTGTTGAGCGCGTAAGAGTAAGGATTGATGTCAAAGTCACGTTTCACTTCACCATCCACCACGTCTACATCCTGTCCAAGCGTACCGGGAGCGCGTTGTTTGCGGTAAGAAGCACCACCAATCACATTGAACGAAAGGTTTTCAAGGAGTTGCTGTGTGACGTTGAAGTTGGCAGTGTAACGATTCACATCGCTCTGCTTGTACCAACCTGGATCGAGCATAGCACTCATTGAGGCGTAGTAATTAGACTTCTCCGTACCACCGCTCAAGCTCACAGAGTGGTTTTGCATGATGGCGTTAGAGAAGAGATGCTTGAACCAGTTGGTATTGCGAAATTCAGCCTGACGCAAGTAAGCATTGCGGGCCTCTTCCGTGTTGGCAAGAGCAAACTGGCCAGTCTTCGGATTGAAAGTGTTGATCAATTCATACATGTGACCATAAACTCCGTAGTCACTACCATTGAGGACTTCGGAGAAATTGAGCCAACCGCGATCGTGAAGTTCGCGATAGATGCTCATTTGGTCTTGTGAATTGAGAATATCGAAGTTGCTGTAAGAAGGGATGAGGCGTGTGGTAAATTCGCCCGTGTAGTTCACATGCGATTGTCCTTGCTTACCTTTCTTAGTGGTCACTACGATGACACCCGACATGGCGCGTGCACCATAGATAGAGGTGGCACTACCGTCTTTCAAGATTTGGAAACTCTCGATGTCATCAGCGTTGAGGCCAGCGATAGCAGAGCTGATCAAGGTCTCGGCGTTACCCGAAGCCAGGTTGTCGGCATCTACATTGGCCACATCTTCCATGATGACACCATCGACCACCCAGAGGGGTTTAGAAGCACCAAAGATGGAGGTGGCACCACGCACACGGATTTTAGGAGCCGCACCAAAGGTGCCACTCACGTTTTGTACGGAGACACCAGCAGCGCGTCCTTCGAGCGAACGACTCACATCGGCTACACCGCTCAAACGAGCCGTAGCAGCGTCTACTTTATCAGCCGCACCTGTAAACATACGGCGGTCGGTCTTGGTGAGACCTGTAACGACGACCTCACCCAATGATTGCGCATCTTTGAGGATATCTTTCATGTCGGTCGCACCTTTGAGGGTTTGCGACTGCATGCCAAGGTAGCTAACCGTGACATTGAGATTTTTTCCCTTGATGGTCAGAGAGAATTTACCGTCTTCGTCAGTGGCGGTGAAGCTTCGTCCGCCATCGGCTGAGACACGTGCACCAAAGAGAGGTTGATTGTCTGAAGCAGCGATTACAACGCCCGAAACGCGTGTCTGTGCAAGTACGGCGCCAATGCACAGAAACAGGCCGAAGAGCATCAATGTGAGCCTTTCTTCATAGAAAATTTGGGTAAATAACGAAATAGGGCGCGGTGGGTTTTTCTCTTTGAGGTGATGGTAACATAAAGAAAAATGATAACTCCCAACGTGCCGATTGAATAAATATGAAATGATTGCGGTGCCAAAGATACCAATTTGTTTTGACTTTTTGCCGATTGCTTTACTAAAAGATAAAGTATCAGGCAGTTGAACTTCTATTTTATGATTTAGCTAGTTGGAATGCTTTTTTTGCTTTGCAATATCGTGGTTGAGTTATTGCTGCTTTTTTGGTTTCATAGGGATGTTTTTTTTTTTGCGCGGTAATATGTATTTATGCATTGATACTTGGATGGTATTCTTGATTTTTCTTCTCGAGATGAAGGAGACATTAGCGTTTTGAGCGGTATGGGTAGGTATGCAATTACTTTAATTCGTAGGTTGGTCTGTAATTTGCATATATTTGTTTTATGAAACTCGAATGTGCTCTGCTAGAATTGAGATGCTACCCGTTATGTTAAGAAGTCTATTCTTGCCTCCCTCGCGCGTGCGTACGTGCGCGCACCCTGCAGTTTTGCACTTTTTGCTTTCACAACCTTCACCGTTTTCCATGTAATCTATTTGTAATGAGTGGGTTATGATGATGTGTTTTAATATCCTTTAGGAATTCTGTAAGAAACTCCCCGAAATTGGTGGATAATGGTAGATTGTGAATGTCGAAAAATAGGTGTGATTTAGAAGAAATCTCGGTGCTTTTTTCTCCTCTCTTGGAGCAGTTTGCAAAAATGTCGGAGATATTCCGAGAATTCTCCGACATTTTACAGAATATCTCCTTGATTTTAAGCGAGAAAATGGAGACGTTTTACTGGTGAGTGTGAAGGTTGTGAAAGCAAAAAGTGCAAAATCGCTGTAATGCGTATACGCGCCTGCGCGTGAACAACGCATGGATGCTTGGTAAAATCTAAAAGCTGGAGTAAGGGGCGTGGCTTGTTTCCCTTGCCAAAAGAATCGAATGAAAGTTAATGCCTTCCCTGTTTCGTCCGATTAGTGTAGGAATGACTAGGTTTTGCAATGTGTAACTTGCAAAATGTGTGGGTGGAAAAGAAAATCTTTCTCTTTTTGCCTGTTTTTTCACTCTTTGCCCTGATATCGTCCCATATACTTATAGGGGGGATGATATACTTTTAAAATTTACATATATGGCGAAAAGTGAAAAATCTAATTTAAGAAGACTGGTGACTCTATTGTGTGCTATCTTCAGTGCTATGGAGTGGCAAGTCAGCAGGTGGAGGCTGAGGATACGGAGTGTGCTCCATGCAAACAGCCCTGCACTTACGGCACACCTGCTTAGTGAGAAGACGAGTGTGGTAAGTGTAGGGCTGTTTGTTAGCGTGAGTAGCGCTGGAAACTGCGACTCTAAGAAGGTCGACTCTGTTAGTAAAGGAAACCGAAGAGCCAGAGTGGAATTTCGTTGTCTCCGCGACCCACCTCGGTGTTGTAGCGTGCCAAAACGATGTTGGGATCGCTTTTTACGCGCTTACTGCGATCGCACACTTGAATGTCGGTGTTGTGATTGATGCGGTAGATGCTGTCGCGCTTTCCTTTGTTGACCGTGTGGTGTCGCCACAAGGAGTTGACAAAGAAAGTCTCCATGATGGTTTGCTCAGAAATCTGTGGAGAATAGATGGAATAGAGCAAATTAGGATTGTGGAGGAGCACGGAGGCAGGCTTTTTGGGGAAGCACTCATCTTCTTTGTAGATGAGGTTCACCAAGCGGGCTTCTTCGAGATACTTCAAGTAGTTCATCACTGTGGCGCGTGAGGTGCCGATTTCTTCGGCAAGACGGCTCACATTGGGAGCGGTGGTGTCGCTCACAGCGAGGAGATAGAGCAATTTCTTGATGCGCTCGAGATATTTGAGTTCGATTTGCTTGATGAAGAGGATGTCGATTTCGATCATCGTATTCATCGCACGGAGGAGTTGCTCTGTGAAGTTGCTGCTTTCGAGGAAGAAAGGATAGTAGCCGTGGTGGAGATATTGTTGGAAATACTCCCAAGGACGTACTTTGGGCAAGATGCTCTTGAGGATAGACTTGTGGTCTTCGAGCAGTTCTTTGAGCGTATAGGCGCGGAAGTTTTTCACCTGTGCGCAAGTTGATAAACTCACGGAAGGAGAAACCATGCAACCAATACTGCTGTGCTAAGGTGTTTAGCTCAGTGTGGTCGTTGTCGCCACCGCGCACGGAGGTGGTGGAGTAGACAATGCGCAGATAAGGGAATCGGTTGTAGCATTCGATAATCTGCTCACGCCAGTTGGGCAATTTGAAGGCTTGGTCAATCAATAGCACCTGACCGCCGAGTTTGATGAACTCTGCAGCAAAATCTACCAACTTTCGTCCTGGAAATAGAAAGAGTTCATGTTGGCGTAGAGGCATTGGCGCAACCGTGGGTCAAAGTTTTCCTTGGCATGGGTGAGCAAGAATTGCGTGCGACCCTACGCCACGGGGACCACGAATGCCGATGAGTCGATAGCTCCAGTCAATGGTGTCCATCAGACCTCGCCGTATGGGCGAATTAGTATGCTCTACAAGGAAAGCGTGTGATTGAAAAAAAGTCTCCATAGTTCTCGGGCTGTGAATTGTGTATCGAGAAATAATGATGATGATTTAAGCGCAAAATCTCGCTACCTATTTATCATCTTACATGCAAAGTTAATATATTTCCTCGAAACTGCAAAACTGTATATATCAAAAATGAGATTATCTGCTATTTTTCTTGCGTTTGTGGGGGTGTTTGGTGGTGCTTAGTGACACAATCTCCTTAAAATCGTGAACAGGTTTTTCTTTAAGAGTTCTTTTCACACCCAAGGCTGAATTCAGCTTTTACTTCATTTATTGACGAGGATTGGATGTTTTTAGATTAAGCTCTGTTTATAAAAGTTTACGGGAGGAGGGCTTGAGTGACGGGATAACTATTCTCTCTACGCGAGTTACTGTGTTTTTGCACAGCAAAGCGACACCAGCGCATGAAACGCGGTGTCGCCAAGATAAGTGTGTCTTGCGCAGTGTAGTGACTTAGTTGAGATAGGGTGCAATGAATGAAAGGTAAATCACTGCTGCTGGGATAGCCAAAAGGGCGGAGTCGAAGCGATCGAGAATGCCTCCATGACCAGGAAGGAGTTGTCCGCTATCTTTGATGCCAAGCTGACGTTTGAAGAGGCTTTCCACCAAATCTCCCCATGTGCCGAACACGCATACCACTAGACCAAGGCCTAGCCATTGGGGAAGATTGAGCAACTCAGGGCGGAAGTGCCATAACACTGCTGCAACTACAAGGGTGAGCACCCCACCACCAATGCTGCCTACCCATGATTTCCCTGGAGAAATGCGGGGGAAGAGTTTGGCCGGAAAGTATCGACTCAAAGCTGAACCAACGAGATAGGCTCCACTGTCACTGCTCCATAGGAAGAAGAAAATGGAGAGTGGGAGAAACCAATCATAGCGTACGTCTTGCATCTTCACATCATAGCGATAGGCTAGGAAGGAAAGCATGGCCAAGGGTAGGGCTATGTAGAGCTGAGCTGCAAAGGAGTAGGCCCAGTTTTTCAACGGATTGCTCTCACGTCGATAGAGTTCGCTGATGAGGAGATAGAGCAGTGTGCCAACAAAAGGAAGGAAAGAAGCATAGTTGGGCGTGCGTGAACTGCATTGGCTCACGGCAAACACCAAAGCCACGGCTGCTGCTGTGGTGATGAAGGCATTGACAGAGGCTCCAGCATGGCGATTGACATTGGCCGAGAACTCCCAAACTCCCATGCCTGCAACGAGGGCAAAGAAGAGCGTGAAGGAAAGTTCGCTCCAAATCATGCAGCCTACCAAGGCCGCTACAAAAAAGATGCCTGTGATGGTGCGAGTGACTAAACTTTTCATTGTTGTTCTTGGGGAGTGGGAGCTTGGTAGGACAATGATTCAGAAGTGTCTTCTGTATCTCCTGAAGGAGTGTTAGGCTCATTCAGGGAAGGTGCTGAGTTGGTGGAGTGAGTGTGGTCCGATGGTTCCTCAGTAGTTAGCACCACTAGCTTTGCGGCTTCTTCGGGACTCTCTTCGAGAATTACATCGGCACGACTCTTCCATGGGCGTGGCCCAAAGATATTTTCAACATCGGCTGCGAAAATCACTTCGTGCTCGCAGAGTAAATCGGCAAGTTCGTTATGCTTAGCTGCATTGTCGCGGAGGAGTTGTTTGGCTCGTTCGTATTGTGCGTTGATGAGCTGTTGCACTTCGTGGTCAATGCGGCGTGCGGTTTCTTCAGAATAGGGCTTCGTGAACTGCTCTTGATTGGAATAGTAAGAGAGATTGGGGAGGCCTTCTCCCATTCCTAAGTAGGCAATCATGCCATAGGCACGCTGAGTGACACGTTCGAGGTCGTTGAGTGCACCGCTAGAGATGCGACCGAGGAATACTTCTTCTGCTGCGCGACCTGCAAGGGTGGCGCAAATCTCGTCGAGCATTTGTTCTTTGGTGGTGATGCTGCGCTCTTCGGGGAGGTACCATGCAGCACCCAAAGATTGACCGCGAGGCACGATGGTGACCTTGATGAGGGGATTGGCATGCTCGATGAGCCATGACACGGAAGCGTGACCAGCTTCGTGAATGGCGATGGCGCGCTTTTCTTCTTGAGTCATCACCTTAGTGCGCTTCTCCAATCCTCCGATGATGCGGTCTACTGCATCAAGGAAGTCTTGTTTGGTGACAGACTCGCGGTCGTGGCGCGCTGCAATAAGGGCAGCTTCGTTGCACACATTGGCAATGTCTGCACCTGAGAATCCTGGAGTTTGGCGTGCCAACAATTCGATGTCAAGACCTGGTTGCAATTTGAGAGGGGCAAGATGCACTTGGAAAATGGCTACGCGCTCGGTCAAGTCGGGGAGGTCGACATGGATTTGACGGTCGAAACGGCCTGCACGCAGAAGTGCCTTGTCCAGCACATCAACACGGTTGGTAGCTGCGAGGATGATGACGCCTGAGTTGGTGCCAAAACCATCCATCTCAGTGAGGAGTTGGTTGAGCGTGTTTTTCGCGTTCGTCGTTGCCACCAAAGCTCGCACCTTTAGAACGGGCACGGCCTACAGCATCAATTTCATCGATAAACACGATAGAAGGTGCTTTCTCTTTGGCTTTCTTGAAAAGGTCGCGCACACGGCTAGCACCTACACCTACAAACATTTCCACGAAGTCAGAACCACTCATGGAGAAGAATGGTACAGCAGCTTCTCCTGCTACGGCTTTAGCTAAGAGAGTTTTACCTGTTCCAGGAGGGCCTACGAGGAGAGCACCTTTGGGAATTTTTACCTCCGAGTTCGGTGTATTTGGTTGGGTTTTTCAAGAAGTCCACGATTTCCTGTACTTCTTGTTTGGCACCTTCTTGGCCAGCTACATCTTTGAAGCGCACTTGTACCGCGTTGTCCTTGTCGTATTCTTTAGCCTTGCTTTTTGCCTACAGAGAAGATGCCACCTCCAGCACCACCTCCAGCACCGCGGAGCATGAACCACCAAAAACCCAATAAGGAGTATGATGGGGAAGAGGCCAGAGAGAATGTTGAAGAAGATGGAGTTATTTTCTTCATAAGTAATCTTTTCCCTTGTAGTTGAGAGAGTTGAGGTAGTCTTCTACCTTGTCTGTGGAAGGATAGCGTGAACTAACAGTGGGAGCCTTCCCGAGCTGCTGCACACCTTGTCCAAAAACTTCGCGTGCCTTTTCGGGAAGGATGGTGATTTCCACCTCTCCATCGGTTTTTGTTGACTACGACATTTTTGGTGTAGCCTTTTCGCTATATAGGTTTTGATTTCAGAATAGCTTACCTCTTTGGTGGCACTTCCTGGGTGCATGTTACCTTGCCAGAGGATGACACCTAGAGTGGCAATGATGATGAGGTAGAGCCAATTGAGATTGAACCGCGGCATTTTTAGGCTTCTGCGGTCGTTGTGAGGGGTGTTGTGGCATAAGTTGAGTGGGGTTAGCTGAAGATGCTAAATAGTTTTTTTGTGCGAGTGAGACTCTCCGTTTGATTTCTGTATATGCCTTTCTTTTTATATGACTAATATATTCTGGCAAAGAAACCTATTGAGGTCATCTGTCATGAAGCCCAGCAGGCTAGGCAGTCTTAGTCAAGATCTGCGATTTCGGTGAGAGCTGCATCGCTCCAAAGGTGTTCGAGGTCGTAGAACTCACGAACTTCGGGGAGGAATACGTGTACCATCACGTTGCCGAAGTCTATGGCCACCCATTGTGCACCAGCACGGCCAGCTACGCCACCAGGACGTTCGCCAAGTTTTGTGCGTGCCAAGTTTTCGATGTTGTCCACGATACTCTCCATTTGTGCTGGTGAATTGGCAGTGCAAATCACGAAGGCATCGGTGGATGCGGTGAGGATGGGCGTGAGATCAGCAACAACGATGTTGCGGCCTTTTTTATCTTGGATAGCTTCGATGATAATGTCGATGAGATCTTTAGTCATATTCTGAAGTTTGAGATAGAGTGACAAATTGATGGAGTAGCTGTAAGTGCTGCTTGCTGGAAAATAACGGAGCAAAAAGCGTGCTAATATCTAATTATCTGCCACAGAGAGTTTGTTTTTTTAGAGAATGTTGAGGTTTGGAGTGCGTGAAGTGCACAAAAATCTCTCTTACCATGCTGGATGAAAGAAAAAGATGGGCAGGGTGTCAAGCTAGAGTGGTGTCGCGAATCGCGAGAGCAGTGACTAGCGATTAGCTTCTGCTGATCTGTAAACCTTGGGTAGAGAGGGACATATCCACAAAGCGTGCTGAACGCGCTGAGGGATATTCCGTAAGCAATTGCTTAATACGGATGGCGGCATCGGGATCTTTGGCTACCATATATAGATAGCCTCCACCGCCTGCTCCTGGTAGTTTGTAGCCACTGCAAAGGTCGGCTACTCGCTGGCAGAGAGCTGCCACTGCAGGCGGTTCGGTGCCAGCATCGAGGCGTTTGTTTTGATTCCAAGTCTTTGCAACAAGCGCACCATAGGCTGCGAGGTTGCCCTGCTGGATTACATCGAACATGTCGAGAGCATGCTGTTTCATCTCGTTGAGCAAAAGGAGATGCTCTGCACTGTTCAAAAACATGCCGCGCACTATTTCAGAGAGGATGTGCTTGGCTGTGCGTGTGAGTCCGGTGTAGTAGAGCAAATGACAGGCACGCTGTTCTGGGGCAGTGAAGAGCGTGTCGGGCAGCCAGCGAGCAATGGGTGTTTGATCAAAACCAGATTGAGTTTGCAAGAGCTTTACGCCATGCAAGATGCCGCCAAACTGGTCTTGCCATCCGCCACCAGTGGTGAGGAGCTGCTCGAGGATGAGAGTGCGATTGCCTACTGTGGTCTTGTCCCATCCGAGATGGCAGAAATCGCTGAGCGCACCCAAGACGGTGGCTGCAAGAATGCTACTTGTGCCAAGGCCTGAGCCAGCTGGGATAGCAGCTAGGAGGGTGATTTCGATGCCACAACCGAAAGCAGAGAGGGCATCTTGTAGCGTGGCGTGACGTTCTTTGGCAAATTGAGGAAGAAATCCGCACAAAGCTAATGCTGCTTTCGGAATAGAGAAGGGAGAGCCTACCTTGTTGAAAGCTGCGAGTTCTTCGTAGGTGCTGATCTCTTCCATAGCACCGAGATCTATGCTGCGGCACACAATTTTAAGAGAGGAGCAGGGTTTTACATATACCTGCAAAGGGGCTGTCCATTGAGCTCTATGGCAAGATTCACCACGTTGCCTCCTGAATTGAGACAGAAGGGGGGAGTGTCTGTCCAACCGCCGGCTACGTCGATGCGTACGGCACTGCGCGCCCATACGATTTGGTCGTGATGCACGGCCAATTGGGGTGACTGGCGATGTTGAAGTGCTTCTGCTGTCAAACCTTCGCTGAGGAGCTGGAAGGCTCGATGTTCCTGCACACTGCCATCTTCTCCACGCAAGTCGAGGTAGCGAGAACGAAACATCGCATCACGAATCTGAGGCATCAGAGGAGTATCTTCGGGGAGTGCTGGCGGAAGAACTAAGTCGTTTGTTACGAATTTGTTGGCTGCATCACCGAGGTCTATTTGATAGAACACACTATGGTCGTGGTGTTCGGCAAGGAGGGCTAGATTTTCCTTGCGAAACGCGCAGCGTTGGGTTTCTTGTCGAGACAAATCAGCACGAGCTGCAATGTCGTCGGCAGAGAGACGGGGAAGTGCGCAGAAGATTGCTGAGTAGTCTTCTGTGGGCTGTTCGGACAACATCCAGGTTAGGAGTGACTCTATTTGAGAGACATCTTTGCAGATGGGGAAAAGCTTGGCAGCTTGAAGGTCGGTTTCGTCTCCTCCTAGGTCTTTTTGCTGTGATGTTGTGTGCTGCTATCCAATCGGTCATGGGAAGACCGAGATACTTTGTTGCGGAATTTGCAATCGCACCACGGAAGGCATCGTCAAAACCATAGGGGCGAATGGCCCATCCATCTTCGTCCATTGCAACGATGTCTATGCATTGTCCTGCTTCTAGGTGAATTGACCAATTGTTTTCTGGCACTCCGGTGATGACGTGGTTGCGTTGTAGTTGCCAAGAAGTGGGGAGGTGCGAATTTTCAACCCAAATGTTTTCTTGCGATTTGTCAAAGTGATATTCCACTCTGGCATTTTGGGTGAAGATTGAAGGATGGCGTTTGATTTCGCGTTGTAGGATGAGGCGTTGGTCTTTCACCACATTCTGCAGAGCTGTCGTTGAAGCGATGAGCTCAGGGGTGGTGCCAAAGTGGTAGAATTCCCCACCAGGGAGGGGGAGAATGGCCACAGATAGTTGGGCCAGTTCTGCATCTTCTTGAGAAGGATGCAGTCCGAGAGCGCAACCCATTTGACCATACAAGTCGTAGTTGATACGTTGTCCTTGTGCATCTACAGAACGCTTACGCAAGAGTTCCACTGCCCGATCTGACAACAGCCAAATGCCGATGTCCATCAAGGCAAAGTGGGTGGAAGATAGCGCATTGAGTTGCTCTAAACTAGGCTTTTGGAGCATGAAGTCCAAGCGTGTGGGGGCGGTTTGGGGCATCATGAAGACACCATGATGCGTGACTTGTGTGGGTTCTACCCATAATCCATAGCACACTACGTCTGCTTCTGGGATAGTTTGCAGAGGTTGTGTGGTGCGTGTGTAGACATCTCCACTGGCTATGAGGGTGTGGAGGGAGTCAGGAGCTGCTACCATGATGCGCTCATAGAGTGGCAGCTGGAGATCGAGCAGTGTTTGATCAATGCGTTGTCCTCGAGCCCAGCGAAACACAGGGATAGGGAGCATAACTTTACCGCACGAAGCATACGCGGGTAGGCGACGACTTTGGCCGCCAGCATGGAGGAGGAGGCGTTTCTCGCGAGCAATCCATGTGGAGAAATCCTCTTTCCCCTGCGTATCCTCTTGATAGGCCGCTTCGAGTAACCAAGTAGTGCCTCCGCCACTGCCGAGTTTTTGTTCGACAGGGTCGGAGGTACAAAAGTATTCTTCGGCGGAACGTCCGCTCACATTGTGGAATTGTGCCACCACATTGGGAGGCAATGATAGGAGCTTCTTCAATGTCTTTGTTGATTTGCCACAAAGATACATCTTTCTCTGCGGTGGGACAAACATTCTAACGGAAAATACAGGAACCTTCGTGTAGATGTGAGGTAGTTGATTTCCTCACATAATCTTTTGAAACAGGGATGTTCCAAATCATTTTCGAGATTTCCTCAGCTTCATTTGGCCAGCTAAATTGTTTCTTTTAAGTTTGCAGTGTAGCAGATGAAACCTTTGAGGTAAGATGCTTCATGAAAAAGATTCTCCTCTGGGTTGTGTTGTCTTTCGTTTTACCCTGTTTTTCGTGAGGAGAAACAGTTTGGGTTTTTCTCTTTTCTATACTTGGGGTAATCATGGACTCGTCATTTCTATCGTCAGTCCATCATGGGTATATAGAGTAATGATCTAAATGTATAATAATAAAGCATCGTATGAAACAGTTGTTGACTTTCGCTGTCCTATTCTGTATTGCCATTGCTGAAGGGTTTGGGCAGAAGGTTTGGTATAATCCTATTTCTTCCAGTCAGTTGACCTATATTCAAAACCAAGGATGGAATGAAGATGGTGGGAATTATCATAGACTCCCCAATAGAGCCAAAGGTAAGGTGAGAGATAAAGTTTGGCAGTTGTCTTGCCAATCTGCGGGTCTATCTATTCGCTTCAAAACAGATGCTCATGACATTAGCATTAAATATAAGGTGACACAACCTCTGAATATGCCGCACATGCCTTCTACTGGGGTGTCGGGTGTGGATTTATATCGATGTGACGACCAAGCGTTTTGCTTTGGAAATTATAAATTTGGTGATACCATCCATTATAACTACAAAGTAGATAAGGATTTTAAGGGGAAGAAGGAGGTGGAGTATGTGCTTTATTTACCTCTCTACAACGAGGTGACACATTTAGAAATCGGTGTACCTGCAAAGTCTCGTTTTGCGTTTGTCCCTGCTGTCAAAGAGAATCCTATCGTCTTATATGGCACTTCTATAGCCCAAGGGGCTTGTGCTTCTCGTCCAGGTATGGCGTGGGCGAATATCGTGAGTCGAACGCTGAATCGTCCTTTGATTAACTTAGGTTTTTCTGGGAACGGAAAACTGGAGTCTGAAGTCATTTCGCTGATTTGCGAGCAGCGGCCTTCGCTAGTGATATTGGATTGTATGCCTAATATGGGGGCTATCGATAGTGCTGAGATTATTAAGCGACTGAAAGAAGCGGTTCGTCGCATTAGTCAATTGCCTAATGTTTCCATTTTGGTCGTAGAGCATGCTGGTAATAGTAACGTCTTGACATATCGAGCAGAAGGTGAGAAGAGCGCGCGCTGCAATCAAGCTCAGCAGCAGGCTTATGCACAACTCCAGAAAGAAGGAATCAAAGATTTGTTTTATCTCTCTCAGGCAGAACTCAATATGCATCCAGACTCTTGGGTGGATTATGTACATCCCTCCGATTTTGGAATGATGCAATATGCCACTGTCATGAGCAGAAAAATCAAGGATATTATGGAGAGAAAGAATAAATGACTGAAATTAAGGTGCGAAACTTAGGGATGTAGGAGTCCTTTGCTGGCCAAACTTCCATTGTCAGGGACTGTGAAATAGAATTCTATAATCTTGTAGGCAAGGATAAACGACCTTTTATTAGATACTCTAGAACTTTGAATCAATGGCAACCGTTATCATAGAGTCTGACTCTGTGGTAGCGGTTGTTTTTTTAGATTATGAGGAGAAGTTTATCAAAGTGTTTGGATGGTTTGATTGATGATAAAGCAGAATTGCCTCCTTAATGCTACCCTATAGTTTGGAGGGCAAGGTATCGAAATAGGAAGCAGTTTATGGGGGAGTGCCTTTTTGTACAACAAAAATAGGGTGTAGTATGATGGAATTTTCAGCTTCTTCGGTTAATTCCTCGTTGTAAAACAGAAAAATAGTAAAAGATAGACGCCGAATCGTTGAATTCTTTTTATAGAGATGTTGTTTTGTAAATGCCTGAAATATAATATTTTCTCTGTTTTTAGATATGTCTGATGCGATAAATAAATGTTTTTTATGCAGGTTATCCTCAAAAATGAGGAGAAAAACTTGCGGGATTAGAGAAAAGTTGATTATATTTGCAGCAGATTCAATAACCATAGACATCATGATAACGAACAGATTCCCCACAACGACTACCGCGTTTAAGCTATCGGCTAAAGATAGCTTTTGCTAATCGTTAGTGGGGTTGTGGTGGGTTTAGGTGGACTCTTCCTCTATCTGCTCAGGTTTCACACCTATTTAGGAGATGATCCATCGGCTTGTGTCAACTGCCACATCATGACCCCCTACTATGCTACGTGGATGCACGGTGCACATGCTCGCAACACCACCTGCAACGATTGCCACGTGCCGCACGACAATGTCTTTCGGAAGTATTTCTTTAAAGGTAAAGACGGCATGAATCATGTTTACAAGTTTGTGACACGCCAAGAACGTCAGGCTATTCGTGCCATCGACGAGAGTGCGGAAGTGATCATGGAAAACTGCGTGCGGTGCCACGCCACCCTTAACACAGAACTCGTTAATACGGGGCGGATTACTTATATGGACGTCAAGTGTGACGCTGGTAAGGCTTGCTGGGATTGCCACAGAGACGTGGCGCACGGCAAAATGAACTCTCTCTCATCTACTCCTGCAGCTGAAGTTCCACTTCCTGATACACCGGTGCCAGACTGGCTCCAAAAAAATGATGGAATGAACTTCTTTATTGAAAAAGCATTATTAGGATAACAACATTTCAAAGACATACAATATCATGGCACAACAATTGAAACGCTGGCAAGGATGGCTCTTATTCGGAGGCTCATTAGTCGCAGTCTTCGTTCTCGGGCTCATCGTTTCTTCCCTCCTCGAGCGTCGCGCCGAGGTGGTGAGCATTTATAACAACCGCAAACACATGTTCAAAGACTCTATCGTGTCACAGAATGAAATGTTTGCAGAAGATTTTCAACGCGAATACCAAACGTGGGCTAAGACCATAGATACCACTTATCAAGGTGAATTCAACAGTTCACAACGTGTCGATGTACTTGCGCAGCGCCCAGAAATGGTGGTGCTGTGGGCAGGATATGCCTTCTCTATGGAGTATAACACTCCACGTGGTCATAAACATGCCATCGACGATATGAATGAGATCCTTCGTACGGGTTCACCTGGTGTAGATGGTAAAAAGGACATACAGCCTGGTACTTGCTGGACTTGTAAGAGTCCTGACGTGCCTCGCATCATGCGCGAAAAGGGTATTGCAGAATTCTACAAAGCTCCTTGGAGCAAATGGGGTGACGAAATTGTGAACACTATCGGTTGCTCCGATTGTCACGATGCACGTACGATGAACTTGAAGCCTGCACGTCCTGCACTCTACGAAGCGTGGGCTCGTCGCGGTCAGAACGTGAGCGAACAGTCGCATCAACACATGCGTTCTCTCGTTTGCGCACAGTGTCACACTGAATACTATTTCAAGGGTGAAGGCAAATATCTCACTTTCCCACACGATAAGGGTTGGACAGTAGAAGACATGGAGAAGTATTATGACGAAATGAACTATTCCGACTACACCCACAAACTCTCTCGTGCTCCTATCCTCAAAGCGCAACACCCTGACTATGAACTTTGGCGCATGGGCATTCACGGACAACGCGGTGTGTCGTGTGCTGACTGCCATATGCCTTATGTGAGCGAAGGTGGTGTGAAATATACCGATCACCAAATCGTTAGTCCTTTGGCAAAAATCGACAAGACTTGCCAAACTTGTCACCGCGAAGATGCTGAAACATTGCGTCAGAACGTCTATGACCGTCAACGTATGGTGAACGATGTGCGCAACCGTGTGGAAAAGGAATTGGCGAAGGCACATATCGAAGCAAAATATGCTTGGGACAAGGGGGCTACCGATGCTGAAATGAAAGCGGCTCTCCAATCTATCCGTAAGAGTCAGTGGCGTTGGGACTTTGCTGTGGCTAGTCACGGTGCTTCTTTCCACGCTCCACAAGAAGTGACTCGAATTTTGGCGCAAAGTCTTGGTTATGCACAAGAAGCTCGTCTTGCTGTGGCTAAGGTGTTGGCGAAGCATGGATTTACGGGCGATGTGCCTATGCCCGACATCTCAAGCAAGGAAAAGGCGTGGGCTTATATCGGACTGGACGGCAAAAAACTCCAAGCAGACAAAGCCAAATTCCTCAACACTGTTGTGCCTAAATGGGTGCAATCAGCAAAACAAAAAGGCAAACTCATTGAACTCTAATTCCGTGCTATCGGTTTGAGTCGATTATACCTCTCTTTATGTCGCGGCGACAGACCTCTCCGTCTGCCGCCGCGCTTACTCTCAACGCTTCTCCGCTTTGCTGTGCCACCGTGGCTGTGTCCGAGGTGAATGGAGAGGTTGGTTTTGTACACAGAGATGATTTACTACAACTATTTTCTACGATTATTTTCTCTTTCTCCTTATGTTCAATAAATTCTGGAAAATGAAAGAAGGTTTCGCCTTCGGTGCAGGACTAATCCTTGTCGGACTAGCCCTGCAATTCAGCGTTGGCCCAATCCATTGGTCAGATTTTGCCTTCCCTCTCAATGCCATCTTCTTGGTAATTTTCCTCCTCGCACTCGCTCTAGTTTACGTGTTGCGTCGTCGCGTTCGTCTGTTTGTCTTTCTCCTAACTATCCAAGCCGCAGTGCCGACCCTTCTCTATGCCGCAGTACTCACTGTGGTGATGGGAGTCACTCGCCAAGTGCCAGCCCATGAGCGTGCCATAGATCCAGTAGGACTTACACAAATGCTTTCTTTTTGGCCATTTGTGCTCATCTATTTCTTGCTCGCCACCATTGTCGGATTGATAGCCTTGCGACAAATCTTCCACTTCCGTTTGCGCGAAGTGCCCTCTCTGCTTTGTCATATTGGTTTGTTTATAGCGATTGTCGCTGCCACGCTTGGGAGTGCCGACATGGAGCGCGTGAAACTCAAGGCTACGACTGATATGCCCGAGTGGCGCGCCACGCACGAACAAGGTTTTACAGAATTGCCTTTTGGCTATTCAACTAGAAAAATTTTACCATTGATGAATATCCCCCAAGTTGCTATTGGTGAATAGTAAGACAGGACAGACCATTCCTGCCAAGAATCCAGAGATTGTACTCATAGACAAGCATTTCGAAGAAGGGATGCTGTCACAGTGGAGAATTCGCGTGCGCCAGAATCTTTCCCTTGCAGCTCCAGTGGTGACCACAGATACCACAAGATATGTGAGCTGGGGTTCTTCGGGTGCTGTGACGGCACTCCTGGTGGAAGCACAACGTATGGATGGCGATCGCCCCGTCGGTAAACCTAATGTGGGGTGGGTCACTTGTGGTAGCTACCTCTTTCCCTTCCAGGAGCTCAAACTCACTAAGGACTTGAGCTTAGTGATGGCCCGAAGAGAACCCGAACGCTATGCTTCGCGCATCCATATTTACACACAGACAGAGAAGAATATAGTAGCTACTGTCGAGGTAAATAAACCCGTGTATGTGGATGGTTGGCATATCTATCAGCTCAGTTACGACGAATCTATGGGTAGATGGAGTGAAACAAGCACCTTTGAGCTTGTCAAAGATCCTTGGTTGCCAGTTGTCTATGTCGGTATCTACCTGCTTCTCGTTGGTGCAGTACTCATCTTTATTGTTGCTCAGAAGCGACGTTAGGCAGCTCTTCATGCTAAGAGCAAGCCTTCTGAATGAAAGATTTAGCCCCTATATCAGAATGTCTTCATCTATCTATCTTTTGCTTCTACTTTCCATCTCTTCAATACTCCTTCCATGACTTGGAATTCCTTCATATTCTTCGCCCTTCCTGCCCTAGCATTGTGGGTAGGCGGTGCTTGGACAGCTTGGAAAAAGCGTCCTCTTCCCACTTATCTTTTCACCATAGCCGGACTCTTGGTCTATTTCGCGTTTATCCTCGGTCTGTGGATTTCATTGGAACGCCCCCCCCTTCGCACGATGGGAGAACACGCCTATGGTACGCCTTCTTCCTTCCCACTGCAGGTTTAATCATTTATTCCCGCTGGCGTTATCCTTGGATATTGGCTTTCAGCACTCTTCTAGCTGGGGTGTTTACGACCATCAACTTGGTGAATCCAGAGATTCACAACAAGACCCTCATGCCTGCTCTCCAAAGCCCCTGGTTTGCACCGCACGTTATCGTCTATATGTTTGCCTACGCCATGTTGGGAGCTGCTGCGCTCATGGCAGCTTATCTGTTGTGGTTTAAGAAGTCCGGTATTCACGATCACGAACTCGACATCTGTGACAACCTCGTCCATGTAGGGTTGGGCATTTATGACTATTGGTATTCTCTTTGGAGCCTTATGGGCAAAAAGAAGCCTGGGGGCATTACTGGGCTTGGGATCCCAAGGAAACGTGGGCGGCTGCCACCTGGTTTGCTTATTTAGGTTATATCCATCTGCGTTTGCGCACCGATCGCTATCGTCGTGCTGCACTGTGGGGGCTCATCATCTCCTTCGTTCTCCTACAGATGTGCTGGTGGGGCATTAACTATCTCCCCTCTGCTCAAGGTACAAGTGTCCATACCTACAACATGGGCTAACCTCTACTCCTCTGTTGGTAAGAGGTATCATGAAACATCGCTATAAGTTCATTGAAATCCCCCACCTATATTGTGTTGTAGGTAGGGGATTTTTATGTACGCTTGCTTTGTTTCGTTGTTGCGATGGAAACTTACCATTAGTGTATCCTTATCCGTAGCCTATCTTTACCAGTCTTGGTTATTTACTTCTAGAGTTCTCCTCTCATAGAGCATTATTCCACAAAATAAACCGCCCACGACATCAGCCGTGGGCGGTTTTTCTTTTGCTGTGAGTGATTCACTCAGTTGATTAGTCCTTGAACTTCGCTGCGATAAACTCGCGGTTGAGGCGAGCGATGTTAGCGATGCTTTCGTTCTTGGGGCAAACAGCTTCGCAAGCACGTGTGTTGGTGCAGTTACCGAATCCAAGTTCGTCCATCTTCGCTACCATCATCTTCGCACGCTTAGCACCTTCTACGCGACCTTGGGGAAGGAGAGCGAGTTGAGACACCTTAGAAGCAACGAAGAGCATAGCAGAACCATTCTTGCAGGCTGCTACGCAGGCACCACAACCGATGCAAGAAGCGCAGTCCATAGATTCGTCTGCATCGGGCTTGGGAATGAGGATAGCGTTAGCATCTTGAGCTTGACCAGTGCGGATAGTGGTATAACCACCAGCAGCTTGGATTTGGTCGAAAGCAGTACGGTCTACCATGCAGTCCTTAATCACGGGGAAGGCAGCCGAACGCCAAGGTTCTACGGTAATCACGTCACCATCGTTGAAGCGACGCATGTAGAGTTGGCAGGTAGTAGCACCAGTAGCCGTCTTGCCGTGGGGAGTACCATTGATGTAGAGTGAACACATACCGCAGATACCTTCGCGGCAGTCGTGGTCGAAGACGAAGGGCTCTTGACCATCGTTGATGAGTTCCTCGTTGAGGATATCGAGCATTTCGAGGAAGGAAGTGTCATCGGGGATGTTCTTCATCTCGCGCTGTTCAAAGTGACCAGCGTCCTTCGGACCATTCTGCTTCCAGTATTTTACGGTGAAAGAAATATTCTTAGCCATGACTATGTCTTGTTTGGGGAGTTGGGGAAATCTTAGTGTGCAATCGTCGCATTGTTTTTCGGGCGATGTCTAGGCGAGCTGTTTGCTCATTACCTAGACATGCCGAATATGCGATTGCGTTTCGTTAGATTACGCCTTGTAGTTACGGGTTTGCACCTTGATGATTTCGTATTCGAGAGGCTCTTTAGAGAGCACGGGAGCCACGTCGTCGCTGCCTTGGTATTCCCAGCAGCCCACGTAGAAGAAGTTTTCGTCGTCGCGCTTAGCTTCGCCTTCTTCAGTTTGGTGCTCTTCGCGGAAGTGACCACCGCAAGACTCCTCACGGTGGAGGGCATCGTTGGCCATGAGTTCACCCATGAGGATGAAGTCTTCGAGGCGAAGTGCCTTCTCGAGTTCCACGTTCACGCCTTGCTTCGAGCCAGGGATGCGGAGTTCTTGGTAGAAAGTCTTGCGGAGCTCCTTGAGCAAGCCAAGACCCTTGATGAGACCTTCCTTGGTGCGGCCCATACCCACGTATTCCCACATGATGTGTCCGAGTTCCTTGTGGATACTGTCCACGCTGCGCTTACCGCCGATAGCGAAGAGACGATCGATGCGTTCACGCACGTGCTTTTCTGCAGCCTCAAATTCGGGGAGGTCAGTAGAGAAGCGGGGAACGGTGATTTGGTCAGCGAGGTAGTTCTGAATCGTGTAAGGGAGCACGAAATAACCATCTGCCAAACCTTGCATGAGTGCAGAAGCACCGAGGCGGTTAGCACCGTGGTCAGAGAAGTTACACTCACCGATGGCAAAGAGACCATTGATAGTGGTCATGAGTTCGTAGTCCACCCAGATACCACCCATGGTGTAGTGGATAGCGGGGAAGATTTGCATAGGAGTTTCGTAAGGAGACTCGTCGGTGATTTCTTCGTACATGTCGAAGAGGTTACCATAGCGAGCTTCGATTTCCTTGCGACCGAAGTCCTGATAGCTTGTGAGAGTCGAGATAAACGGCAAGACCCGTATTGTTCACACCGAAGCCCTTGTCGCAACGCTCCTTAGCCGCACGTGAAGCCACGTCACGAGGCACGAGGTTACCGAATGCAGGGTAGCGACGTTCGAGATAGTAGTCGCGATCTTCTTCGGGAATGTCCTTACCTTGGAGGCGACCTTCTTGACAAGCCTTAGCGTCTTCGAGCTTCTTAGGCACCCAGATGCGACCATCGTTACGGAGAGACTCAGACATCAGCGTGAGCTTAGACTGCTTGTCACCGTGTACGGGAATACAAGTGGGGTGAATCTGCACGTAAGCAGGGTTAGCAAAGACAGCACCCTTGCGGTAGCAAGCGATAGCAGCCGATGCGTTACAGCCCATAGCGTTAGTAGAGAGGAAGTAAGTGTTACCATAACCACCCGTACCAATCACCACAGCGTGTGCAGCGTAGCGTTCGATTTCGCCGGTCACGAGATTGCGAGCGATGATACCGCGAGCGCGACCATCGATGATCACGAGGTCGAGCATCTCATAGCGAGTATAGAGTTGCACAGTGCCAGCGTGCACTTGGCACATGAGCGAAGAGTAAGCACCAAGGAGGAGCTGCTGACCAGTTTGACCTTTAGCGTAGAAAGTACGGCTCACCTGAGCACCACCGAAAGAGCGGTTAGCGAGCATACCGCCGTATTCGCGAGCGAAAGGAACACCTTGTGCCACGCATTGGTCGATGATAGCGTTGCTCACTTCAGCCAAACGATACACGTTAGCTTCACGAGCGCGATAGTCACCACCCTTTACGGTATCGTAGAAAAGACGATATACAGAGTCACCGTCGTTTTGGTAGTTCTTTGCAGCGTTGATACCACCTTGTGCAGCGATAGAGTGTGCGCGGCGAGGAGAGTCTTGGATGCAGAAGTTCTTCACTTTGAAGCCCATTTCACCGAGCGAAGCAGCCGCACTTGCACCTGCAAGTCCAGTACCCACGACGATAACATCGAGCTTACGTTTGTTTTTGGGGTTCACCAACTTCTGGTGAGCTTTATAGTTGGTCCACTTCTCGGCCACGGGGCCTTCGGGGATGCGAGAATTCAAAATAGCCATTTGAGAAATGCTTGAATTTTGAGATAAATGGGAGAATGTGCTACGATGCTAATTTAGCAGCCGAAGTGCATAGTGCCATTGAGCATAGCGGCAACGGCAAACTTCACAACGACAGCTGCAAACATGAGCATGATGATGGTGGAGTAAACATAGCTGATGCACTTGATGCGGGGCAACCAAGTTTTGCCGCTAGCACCGAGGGTGTGCATTGCACTCCACATGCCGTGAGTGAGGTGGAACCAGATGGCCAAGAGCCATACAAGATAAAGCACGGAGTAAACAGGATTAGCAAAAGTGTATTGAATCCAATGGTAGCCATCAGCGGCCAACCATTCGTTGCCAACGTGTGCCAATTCCACGAACATCATCTTTGCCCAGAAGTTATAGAGGTGAAGGGCGATGCCGAGGAGAACAACGATACCGATGACAAGCATGTTTTGAGAAGCCCATTCCACCTTTTCAGGACGGTCTACGACTGCATAACGGCTGTTACCGCGAGCATTGCGGTTTTGTGCTGTCAAGATGAAAGCATAGACGAAGTGGATGAGCATCAATACACCCAATCCCGCGGTTGCTGCTACGGCATGACCAGTGGGCGCCGAGCATTTCGCAAATCATGTTGTAGCCCTCAGCGGAGAAGAGTGCTACCACATTCATGCATCCGTGGAAGGTGAGGAAGAGAATCAGGGCGAGTCCAGTGACCGACATGAGCACCTTTCTTCCGATAGATGAAGTAGTTAACCACATAATAGTTTTTGAAGAAATTAAATTGTTGATGAATTGTTATAGTTTCGAGAGAAGGACAGGGATAAACACACCCAAAAACTGCGCCACTTGCTTCTATGAAAAATGGCGTTAGTAGGTGTGCGTTATGCTGTCTATCATTTTGATTATTCGTTTTTTTACGGCAGGTGTTTACTGCCTTAATGTTCTCCTGATAAATGAGGAGACGAAGTATTATCTGCAAAAATAACAGAAATCTAGCAATGCACAAAAGGAAATTTCAAATTAATTAATATATATCGCGCTAGATATAAACGAGATGTGCCATTTTATAATCCTAATTGTGTAAGTAATCGTTCGCCTCGTGCAGATTCAGCTTCGCCCAGATCCATAAATTTATAGAGCATATTTAGGGCAGCGCGTTTCACGCCCACATCTCCCTCGGGCGCAGAGAGTTCTGTTGCCACCTGGTCTAGCAGTTCGTCGGCATCGCGCTGCGTAGGATGCAGACCAGCCATGAAGAGGCGACCCAGTAGCAACCAACCTACTAGTCTTTGTATCAGTACTTCCGAAGAAATGAGTCGGAAAGCCATCGACGAAGCATAAGGACGATGTTGGAGCAGATGCAACACCAGCACCTGTGCTTCCTCAGCATAGCGCAGTTGTTCCATCCAGAGCATCGCTAGTTCTTCGTCAAAATCCGATTGTGGCATCGTCATGATGGCGAGCAGTCGGAGTTCACGGATGTCCTCTTTCCACAGTGCAGCGGCGAGTTCGTAGGTGTGAGGGATTTCAGTGGCAATCTCTGCCAATCGAGGTTGGTCCACGCCAAAGTTCACGCGATAGTCCACTCCATTTTTGCGCATCGTTCCGCTGAGCACACCGTTCATGGCAGCACGAAGGCGGCGTTTGATTTCGCGCAGTTGGTCGTCGAGAGGTTGGTTAAGTTCAGTCATTCGCTTATATATTGTATAGTCGTTGTAGTTGAGTTTGCTGCAAAAATACGAAATCTGCGCCAGCTAGCGCAGATTTCGTTGCATAATAATCATCATTATCGCAGGAGGTTGCCTCTCTTCTTAGTCACTTCAGAAGCGCAGTTCCCAGCGAATGGAAGGAATAATAGAGAGCAGGCTCAATTGTTTCCATCTGTCCTCTTCGTGAAACACCAAATAAGGGTTCTTTCGGTTCAACACATTGTAGAGCGAGAAGGTGAGTTCGTGTTGCCAAGTGCGTCGCTTCCACAATACGGAGTACCCCACATCCAGTCGCAGGTAGTTCGCCATGCGATACTCATTGACCTTACTCATCTGCGTGCGGTAGTTGGCATGGAAGCTATAGAGATGATTGTAATTGGAAGAGGTACCAGTCGTTTCCCAGAAAGGCAAATTTTCAGCGGAGTAGGTAGTCACAGGGATGGTCATGTTGTGCCCCGACGAGAAGTAAAGCCCCGTGTGAAATCGCTGCTCACGTCGTTCACTCGCTTGCAGCAGATATTGCGATTGCACGTTGAGGTTGTGCGTGCGGTCAAACTTGAAGGGGAAGCGCAGTCCGCGATTGATTTCGGCAAACTGCCGTGTGGTGCGTGAGAGGGTGTAAGCCATCGAACCCGTCCAGCGACCTTTGCGCTTTTCCAACCACAGTTCCAAACCATAAAGCTCCTTTTCCAGCAGCCACATCTTCTTCCCACGACACATTGTGCACCGCGAAGAGATTGAGCAAACTCTTATAGGTGGCGATGTGTGAGAGATGGCGGTAATATCCTCCGAGGGTAGCATAGAAAGTGTCGTTGCCCCAGAATCCCCCAGCGTAGTATTGGTGCGACACCTCCGTGGGGAGTTGTTGTGAAGCAGGTACCATCAAGTCGAGTGCCCAGCCCACTGGCAACCCTTCCAGACTATGCTGAAACTGTGAGAGGCGGTCGAACGTCACTTCCACTCCAGCATTGCGCGTGAGGAAGGTAGAGCCTTGCAGTCTCACGTCCAAGTGGTGCGATGGGTGCTTTGCAGCATCTTTATAGAACGTGTAGCGCAGCCCACCTTTGAGCTTGTAGCGATTGTCTTGATATTCCGCTTCGGAGAAGAGCGAAGACTGCGAGGTGCGGTAGTCGCTTTGTCTCACGACAGCATCATATAGGTTCAGATAGGTCTTCTGCATCGCAGGTTTGAAGGAGAGGGCGCGCACATCCACACCTCCGTTTATCGCTATACTTCTCCAACGCGTGAACAACTGGCTGCGAATAGCCCTTTCGTACTTCTCCGATCCTAGTCCCATTCCGCCGCTCAAGCCTCTGATGGTAAACTCTCGCTGCTCTTGTATGGAGGTGAACTTAGAAGAGTAGGCAGTAGTCACTAGTCGCGTCCCAAGGGTGGGTTGGTAGTTCCATTGCAACTTTGCCACACTGTTGTCCCAGCCCAGATGGATGCTGTTGCTCGTCGCGTAGTCTCCAATCTCTGGCTCGTATTTCAGTTGGTCGTGACTCCCATAGAGCATCATTTCAAGCGAGTGCTTAGGGTGAATCGCCCAAAAGAGTTTGGCATAGCCATCTTGCACTTGTGGGTTGAAGTCGCCCGACACGTTTTCCGCACCAGCTATCTTCTTTGCGAGCAGATATTCAGGACGGAGCAGAGCAGATCTTCCCGCCAGTTGGAAGGAGAGTTTGTGCTTCACGAGATAGCCTTGCAGCGAAGCCCCCACCATGAGAGGAGGAGAGGAGGCAGAAAATTGATATCGCTCCAAGTTGGGCTTTGGGGTTTCGATTTTTCAGCAGCGATGAGAGCAAATCTCCGCTAGCTGCCGAGATACCGCCCATCTGAAAAAGTCGATTTGTCCACGATGTCCGCATGGAAAGTGGAGAAAAGTCCAAACAGGTGTGTCGGAGCACTAATTGTCACCCCATCTAGCTCCACGCGGTTGTTGCCGTTGCCCCTCCACGCACGTAAAATCCCATGCCGCCTTCCATGCCTTGTGCCACACCTGGCAGCACTTGCATATAGCGCATCACGTCAGTTTCGCCCGTGAGGGTGGCTATTCCTTTCACCTCATTGGTGCTATAGGTGAAGGCATTGTTGCCGCGTCGTTCGCGCACTGCCGTCACAGTGAGCGTGCTAAGACTCTTGCCCAGCGGAGACAAAGAGATGTCGTGGACACCGCCAGTTTTGATCACCACTTTCTTTTGCGCATATCCTTGCAAGAAGACGATAATCTCCAGTTGCTCCGCTTCTTGTTCTAGCTCAAATCGTCCGATGGAGTCCGTTTGTGTCAGCACCTTCCCTTGATGGCTCAAGATTTCCACTTTGGGCAGAGGCACTCTAGAGTGCGCATCGCGCACCACTCCTTCGAAATGCTCCGCCAGTGCTGTGAGCGGTAGGCAGCACAGCACCGTCAAATAGTAGTATCGCAATCTATTCATCATGGGGCAGTGGGAGTGGAAGGATAAATGTTGTTGTAATAGAAAGACTGTTGCCAGTAAGCGGCAAAAATGCCCAATCCGTTCTCAATGTTGGAGTAAATCACCGTTTCGTCAAACCAGCGTGCAGGGTCGTCAGAACCTTCATAAAACTTCAATTTCTCCAGTATAGATTTCAGGTAACGGTCATATTCTGTAGAGGCTGAGCGCATCACGATAAAGGAAGCCCATGCTTCACCGTATGCTATGGTGAAATGATAGGGATTATCGCGAGTGATTGCCGGGTTGGGTGCCACTCTGATGTAGTTTTCATAAGGAGTCGATCCATCATTAAAGGTGTTGCTCCTATCCACTATTTCATCTTGAGTGAAGCGGTCTGCATCTTTGTGGGTGGTCGCAATAGTGCTGATCAACCTAGCCTGAGCATCGTCTTCCACTTTGGGTTTTTTGAGCACATGTTGAGACTCCTTTAGGCTCGAAGTTAGTGCACAAATCCAAAAAGGAGCTGAATGACTGCTTTGAGTGAAAGGTTTGGTTATATTTTGGTTGTGTGGGTCTCCACGGTAGATGTCCACCGGGGTGGGCATGGTGGTGGTCGCTGTGATGGTGGGATGTCCAGGCACTTCCACAACAAGCCGATAATTCTTTCCGTGGTGAGGGGTGTAGTTCAGTTCCCACTCCCCATATCCTACTCTAGAGAAGGTGCCCACTGCTTTCTCTTCCTCGTAGAGAGTAGGGGTAGCCACTTCCACTTCTTCTGAAAAACTCGGTTCGTTGACAGGGTTGCTGTAAGTGAGCTGTAGTTTCTGCACCTTGGTGTTGTGTAGCACACACGACACCACCACCTTTCGCGAACCTTCCTTGGGGGATATGGATAAATCGTCCACACACGCCGTGAGCATGATGAGTAGGCACCAATTGGCTAAGAGTAGCCGCCAGCCGTTTCTTCTTTTTATGCATGAATTAGGGTTTTAGAAATTAGACGTTAGATTTTAGACGTTAGACGTTAGTGCGATGCGAAAAAGTTGCACTTTAGGATTTAGATAAGACGTTATATTTTAGACGTTAGCACTATGCATCGCAGGGGCAACTTAGAAGTTAAAAACAACAGCAAATAGGGCTGCCCAATTGCGTTAGCCTTCTAACGTCTAATATCTAACGTCTAAATTCTAACGTTTAAGATACATTTCCGTGGTATCTCGCAGCACCTTTCCGTCTGTGGTTTCTAGTATCGACACGAATTTCACGTGTGCTGGCACTTCGGGAGGAGGGCGTTGAGACGAAATACGATGTGGCAGGTGGAGCCATTGGTTTGAGAGCTAGCCATTTCGCAATGGTTTCTACTTTCTTCTTTGAGCGATAGCTCCCATACCCAAGGACTGAGTGCGATAGGAAATAATCTGTTTTGGTAAAAATTCAGAAATGATGAAATGACGATTAAGAGACGTTCCTGCAGCTTGTCCGAAGAGGTGGAGTCGTGGCCACGATGTTGAAATCCTTGACTCCCGTCACACGATATTCCCAAGACGAGAGGGTAGGATGATACCATCATGTCACTGGCTCTTAGTGTGCTGTTGGCTTCTGGTAGAGTGAGCTGGTTTCCGTGCGATAGTCATAATCAAGTTGTTGCTCAAGTTTTTCGATTCCTGTCTGCAAGTGGGTAGGAGTCTGTTTGCATGATATCTAAGTAATAAGCTGGACTATAGCTCATCTTGATTAAGGAGTATTCGTGCTAGAGGTCCGTACCGGTAACGACCCAAAGGTCTGCATCTTGTGCCTGAAGCTCCTGTTGTGGATGATAGATATACCAGTTCTGTGGTCTTTCTTTGTGAGAAAAGAATTTTTGTGGTGATGCACTCACAATGCCTAGGGTAAAAGACCAAGAAGTAATCTTCTTTAATCGGACAAATCCTTCTTGCAAAGAGGAGTGTGGAAAAGAGTGCAAAAGAAGTGAAAGGGAAAATGTTAGATTTCATGATAGGGTTTTTAAGGGTATTTGTGGAGTAGGGGTAGTATGAGTGCAAATTTGAGGATTTGTTTTTGAAATAAACAAGGTTAAGATGTTTTTAACGAGTGGGTATGGGGATATGAGCATCACGTTCTACGATGGTTCAAGAAGATAATGTTTTCGGAATAGAATAGATGTCTATTTATAGTGGGTTGAAATGGGAGGAAAAGAGTAAAAATCGCGCTAAAAATGTTGCCGATAAGAAGATTTAAGTTTTTGCGTGGTAGAGAGGGGCGAAAAGATCCCTCTCGCGCGTGACGCGCGCCTTTCCCTGGAATTTTGATTTTACTTTCACAACCTTCACAAAAAGGAGAAAAAAAGGGTAAAGGAGTGAGAAAAGAAGGCAAACCCACGGTGGCGATGGTGGATAAAAATGGGGTGAAAACCTTGATGATGGCGTGATTGTTAAAAGATGTCCGAAAATCTTGTGCTAATTGCTGATTTATAGTAGGTTATAAGGAGGTCTGTGAAGGTTGTGAAAGAAAATGATGAAATCGCTAGAATAAAATGCGCGCGTACGCGAGAGAGAAACTCCTTGATAAAACGGGCGAATATGTATTTTCGTTAAATAACGATTGGGTAAACCTCGATGAAGACGTCTTTTTGGGGAGAGTCCTGATTGTAAATTTCAAGAGAAAGAGGCGGGTAGAGTATAGAAAGCTAGGAGAGTTACCACTAATAAGTCGGAGATTTTCTTAAAAAGCTAGGAGATAATTGGAGAAATCTCAGATAGTTTTGTAGTTCTTTGGAGCGTTGGGATGAGCGGCTCCGAGGAAACCACAGTGAATGATGCGATAGGGCACTGATACATTATAGTGCAAAAAGGGAGATTGCATCATCGAGAAGAATAGTAATGATTAGTGAATGCAGTTTTTCTCCTTGAAGTAGCGCATCATTGGCATTAGTAACTATTTTGAAAGATTCATGTAGCAAAATACATGTATAAAAAGTTGGTGAACTCAAATGGAAATGCCTATGGGGAAAATATAATTCATTTAAAAACCCCCATGAGACTACTACATCACTTAGCTGCTGCTTGCGTCTTAGCTTTTCCCCACTACGAGTGATGGGACAGACGTTTAAGATCGTGCAGCAGACACTGGACAATCCCTGACAATGAACCAGTGCCTGTGCATCCAGTGCCTCACCCCCGTCAGGTGGCTTGGCAAGAAACTGAATTTTACGCCTTCTTCCACTATGGTGCTGAACACCTACACCGACAAGGGTGGGGTAATGGTGATGAAGATGTGAGAATTTTTCAAGCCTACTGCAAAAGCCTGATCCTCGTCAATGGCTCGAGGCTGTGAAGAAAGCTGGCATGAAGGGTGGTATCGCCGTGGTGAAACACCACGATGGTTTCTGCTTGTGGCTACTCAAACTACGGACCATAATGCTACGAAATCGGGACAATCCTTATACTGCTGATTTGAATATTCCCAAAGACTTCGCAGCTGCGGCTAAAGATTTGGGATTGAAATATGGTTTCATCTCTCCTTGGGACCGCAACTCTGTGCACTACGAGTACCGACCGCTATGTGCCTGAGGTGTTCTTGCGTCAGTGTGCTGAGTTGGCACAATATGGTAACGACCAATTTGAAATGTGGTTTGATGGTGCCAATGGTGGTGATGGCTATTATGGCGGTCGCCGTGGTACAGTGAACGTGGGCGATGCCAGCATCTACTACGACGTGCCTAATCTTCGCGACACCGTGCACAAAGGTGCAACCCAACTGCGTGCTTTGGGGCGTGGGTGGCGAAGCTCGCTGGATCGGTAACGAAGCTGGATGGGCTGGACAAACCAACTGGTGCATGGGTAACGGTACGGATGGTGACATCAACGGCTGGTATTGGCACCCAGGCGAAAGCGATGCGAAGGCTACCAACAAGGGATGGTTCTATCACGACTACAGGTCTCCGCTTCCTGCTGAACGCTTGTTCAAATGTATCTCGAAACCGTGGGTCGCAATGCAACCCTCATTCTCAACGTGCCCCCAACAAAGGCGGGTGTGCTCCTGCTGCCGACGTGAAAGTGCTCGAAGAATTGGGCAAGATGATTGAGAAGCGTTTGGGCACTGACCTTGCGAAGAATGCAAAAATCGAGGCTAGTGAAACTCGCGCTGCTGGTGCGAACCGCACTTATGGGGTGTGAACAACCTCGTAGACGGCAATGCCACTACTTATTGAGCTATCAATGATGGTACGAAGCAAAGCTACCCTCACCTTCACTAGGGACACTCCTCAAGCATTGCGCTATGTGTCGCTCATGGAGCTCGTGGCAAAGGGTCAGCGTGTGAAGAAGTTTTAAGTTGGAAGTCTCACAAGATGGTACCAACTTTTAAGCCCGTGGCTGAAAATGTGGTCCAAACGACCATCGGCTACAAGCGTATCATTCCATTGAGTGGTTCAACTGTTAATAGTTATTCTGCACAAGGCACTCAAGCGAAAGCCTCCGCATCACCATCGAAGATGCTGAAAGCTTGCCCCTTGCTAAAGAGTGTCGCTATTTACTAATCTGCAAAGCCCAACACCCATGACATTGAAATCTATTCTTCCCTTGGCTGCTTTGGCTTTGCCCTTGGCAGTCGCTGCACAAACTACAACAAAAGTTGAAAATGCTGTAAATGTGCAACTTGACTTTGAACCAAATTCTGCAGCTCTTCCCATGTGGACTAACCTCGGGTGTATGACACTTGGGAGGCTTCACCTTTCCGTACTGGGAAAGTTTAGCTGGAAACGTGGCAGTGGTGGATAATCCCACGCTCGCTGAACTTGATCCTCTCACCGGAAAGCCTGTGAATCCCTCTAGCAAGGTGATAGCTCTCCAACGCTCACGCTTTGGTTCCAACACCTTCGGAGCATGGATCACCCTCAGAGAGCCCATCGCATTGAGCCCCAATGGTCAACTCTTCATTCACGCTTGGGTGCGCAGTCCAAAAGGCTGGACGTGTGCTCATCGCTGGATTGGGTGGCGCAAAGAGCGCACGGCGCAAGTGAACGATGTGGTGCAAGTGGCAGCATCACCACTTCAGCCCTCGAGGTGAACCAGTGGAAAGAAATCGTGGTGCCTGCTCAAGCCAACAAGGGTGTGGAGCTGCATAGCCTCCTCATTGTGCCCGACTGCGAGAGCCCACGATTTGACACAAGACTTTGTGGCATACATCGACAATGTCGGTGACCAACAGTGCTAGTCCTTCTCTCATCACGGGATACTATCCCATCAACTCGACAAACAGGCTGCTGCCACCGCAACGATCGCCACATCGACGCAGTAGACTTCACCATTGCGGGCAAGAAGGTGACCTACACTTGCCACAACCTGCAAAGGTGTATCGCGAAGTGGGTCCTTCCTTCCGCTTGTCGGCACAACCTGGACAGCTGATTACTCCCTATTTGCACTACACGGGCAATGCGATGCACTCTTACTTCTATGTGGATTTGAACCAAGATGGTACTTTCACCGAAAATGAGGCTTTGAGCTATTCTTGCTACAACAACAAGAACAGCAAGGGCGTGAGCAAACAACCTGGTAGCGCGTTGCAATCACCCTCGTTTAAGTTGCCTGACACCATGAAACCTGGCGTGTATCGTTTGCGTTTGAAGGTGGACTACAATAGCCTCGATCCTAAGGGTCACCAAACACTGGTGCAAAATGGTGGTGGTTTTGTAGACTTCCTCCTCAATGTGAACGACGGTTCTGCTGTGGTGAACGACCACAACCTCAATGGTGCAGTGAAGACCGTCGACGGCAAGGAGTTGACCAGCCTGAAAGTGCCTTATGGCAAGGACTTCACCATCAAGATGCACCCTGCCGATGGTTTTGAACACAATGGTTTTGTGCTGAAACATGGCATGAACATCGAAGAGGGATTCTTTGGTGAAGGACAATGTGCAGTGGGAAAGCATCACCATTCCTCGCTCTTTGTTCAAAGCTGATGGCACTTTCACCATCCCCGGTAAGTGGATGGACGGCAATGTGCTCATCGAAGGTCGCTTCGTGCAAGAGGGTCGCTATGTGCCCGAACCTGTGCCTGCATGGTATTCACGCTTCAATGTGACGAGCCTCGATGGCAAATGCTTTGCTCCCCTACGCAGTGGTATTCCCTACAACTGGGTGAGCAAGGATATGTGATTGAAGGTACTGAAAATGCGCAAATCCCCTCAGTGCAACTGCAGTAGATGCTCAAAACCAGCAACACTTGTGGTGCTTCGTGGGCAACAACGATGAGGGTTTCAAACTCTACAACCGTCATTTCGGCACAGGATTTGTGTTGGCGGCTCCCACCATGATGAGTGGTAAGCAAGGTGGTTCATCTTTCGTACGCCTCGTGCCTGCCGACAAGGTGCCTAAGAACTACACTGCCGTTTGGCACTTCGTGAACTCTAGCAACCTTAAGGCTCCTGATGCGCAAGTGGTGTATATGTATGAAGATAAACTCCCTGCCAATAAGGTGAACAACCGCGATGGTAAGCTCTCTTTCTGGACCGGTGGTGCAGATGCAGGTTCTACTTTTGTGATTCGCCCTGTGACAGTGACCGACACTGCCGTCACTGCCATTGCACTTCCCTCTACCAACATGGCTCCTGAAGAGGCGTATGACCTCTCTGGTCGCCACGCAGACAAAACTGCACGCGGTGTCTTCGTGATGGCAGGAAAAAAGGTGGTGAGATAAATTCACCGATGGCTAGTGCGCTAGCATAAAGAATAAGGCATAAGCCGTGTCAGAGATTGGCGCGTCTTGTGCCTTGTTATTATTTCTCCCGAACAGTTAGAAATCATTGATATAACCTATTTGAATATGAAAACACTTAAAAGAGTTTTGGGCTGCTGCTTGTTGGGGTGCGCACTGTTTTTCGCGCCTACCTCAATTTGGGCAAGAGTCTATGACATCTATCCCCAACCACAACAAGAACAAAGTGGACAAGGGGTTGTCAGTTTCACACCCTCGGTGACGGTGGTGTGCGATGCCACTGTGGATGCTGCTACACGCGAACGTGCGAAGCAGGTGCTCCAAGAGGCAAAGTTAGAAGTAGTCTTTGCTGATGCTCCTCGCCAAGGACATTCCACTCTCTATTTGGGCGTGGCAGGTAGCAATGGGGTGACCGACCGCTATGCACAATCTTTGCAACTGAAGCGCGATGTGCTGCAACGCAAAGGAAAATACGACCGACATCTTATTTATCTCCACAACCAAGGAGGACAGGCAGAAGTGGTGATTTTGGGCGAACACTCTGATGCTACGTTCTATGGGCTAGCGTCTTTGGAACAAATCCTCGAGCGCGGCACACAACAACTGCCAGCGGTGACGCTCTTCGACTATGCTGACCAACAGAGTCGCGGATTGGTGGAAGGTTATTATGGTTATCCTTACAGTCTGTCGGTGAAAAAGTCGCTAATGCGCTTTATGATGCGCTTGAAGATGAACACCTATATGTATGGGGCGAAGTCGGACTTGTATCACTCTGCAAAGTGGGAAGAACCTTATCCCAAGACTTTGACGAAGACGGACATCGAATATGGCAGAATGTCGCAAGATATGGTGAAAGATTTGTCGAAGACTTCGCAAGCTACCAAGGTGAATTTCATCTGGGCTATCCATCCGGGCAATGATTTTGTGGGACAACCCAATGTGGTGACACGCATCATGAAGAAGTTTTCGAGTATGTATGACTTGGGCGTGCGTCAGTTTGCGATCTTCGTGGACGACGTGGATGTGCCGACTTCGGAAGCGGACTGCAAAACGAATGCAGAGCATCTGACGGCTGTGCAGAAAGCCATCGATGCGAAATGGAATAAGGCAGGCAGTGCACCCGAAGCTCGCGTGCGTCCGCTGCACTTTGTGCCACAAGTTTACACCTTGAGTTGGGTGGGAGAAGCTGACCGTAAACGTTTCTTCAAAGCCTTGTCGGCTGTGCCTTCCGACATCACCATCTACACCACAGGATGGGGCGTGTGGACTGTGCCCAATAGCCGCGATTTGGCAACGATGCACACGGAACTTGGTCGCCCTGTGGCTTGGTGGTGGAACTATCCTTGCAATGACAACGCGGACGAACAGATTTACACCTCCGACATGTACACCAACTTCATGGAGATGCGCGCTGTTGATAATAACGCGCGTTTGCAGAAGGAACTGAAGAATGGTCTTGGGTGGTGTCAATCCCATGCAACAAGGCATGGTGTCGCGCATCGCGCTCTTCTCTGTGGCAGACTATGCGTGGAACAATGCCAAGTTCGACAATATGACGTCGTGGAAAAAGGCATTTAAGTATGCTTTCCCCGAAAACACTGCGCTGCGTGAGGCGTATCAAGCCCTTTCCCCTTACCTCCGTTGGAATGATCATGAGGATATGGCGAAGGCGGTGGAGCAATATAAAAACGGCAACCGCGCTGCTTTTGAGAAGTTGCTCACCCACTTGCAACAAAACATTGAGGTGGTGGCGCAATGCAAGACTTCGGCTAACGAAGACGAGCAGTTGCTCTACAAGGAGATTGAACCGTGGGTGCTGAAGTTGCAAACGATGGTGACTGCCGCGCAGCAGTTTGTGGAAGCGCAAAAGCAATCGTCCGTGAATGATGGTTGGGCGTCTTTTGTGCAAGGCGCGAAAAACTATGCTTCTCTCGAAACGGACAAGCGTTTTGATGCTGCCGCACTGGAAGGACTGGGACATGACGTGAATGTGTCGCACCGACAAGCGAATTGTTCGCACAAATCCTTCTTCCCTTCTTGGGAGTGTTGCAAAATACGGCATTGGGTAATCATCCTTTCGGAGAGAAGTTGCCTTTTGAGGTGAAAACCAGTGCTTCCACTGTGACGGCAAAGGGACATCTCGATGCGCAACACGCTTATCTAGTGGTGAATCAACAGACGCTCCAACCTAAAGGCTATGTAGCGATGAGTTTTGCTACGGCTTTTCGTCCTGCGAAATGCACATTGATGCGAATTTGCTCCAGCAGTGGAGTGTGCAGGTGAGCGAAGATGGGGTGAATTGGACACGTTTGCAATCGGCAATTCTCCCCAAAAGAAATGTTTAGTGAAGCACGTGGCTTTCTACAACAATTCGGAAACTCCTCAAACGCTTCAGCTCGGAGAACAGAATTTCTCGCTGAAACTGCCACAACACACGCTGTTGAAGGACGTCACTGCGCCTACGGAAGTTGTGGGAGATGGTAGTAAAAGGGAAAAAGCTGCACTGATTGACGGCGACATCACACCTTCTTTGCTGGAAAGAAGAACCAAGCCTATGGCGACACCTACATGGTCATGCTCACTAAGGCAGTGGAAGTGCAAGATGTGCGCATTTGCTTCAAAAGCCACCAATGGTGACGAACTCAAAGGTGGTAAAGTAGAAGTGAGTGCCGATGGTAAGAAATGGCAATCCTTGGTGGTGAAAGGCACTTCTAGCACACAAGTAGCCCAGCACGCCGACAGAAGTTGGACGAAGACCTCTATGCGAGTGGACTTTGTGGCTAAAAATCCCATCATCACAAAGTATGTTCGTTTGGTGGTGACGCAACCCATTACCAACAAATGGCTCCGTCTTTCTGAAATCTTAGTGAATACTCAGTACTTTTGCGCAGCAATTCGCCCCTGCTGTAGTGGACAATCAGCAGAATGGTCAGCCTGATTGGTGGATGGACGGGGTCGCACACCTTTGAAAAATGTGAGTGGCAACCAAGTGAACTACAAAATCGACGACTTCTTCCGTCCTAAATCTCTCTCGATCTATTGGGATGCCGCAAGTTGGGAAGGTGCAGCTCCACAACTTTCCATTGTGGAAAAATGGCAACACCATCGCACTAGCTCCCCTCAGCACTGGTGTGACACAAGTAGATTTGGCGAATCATCCCAAGGCTACGCAGTTGATCGTGCAGTGGGAAGGTAAGAACGTTCCACAAATTTACCAAATCCAAGCCGTTGTCGATGACCATGCAACTACAACACTCACTTCCCTCCGTAAGTTGCTGCAGCAATCTCAGCAGCAACAAGGCAAGGTCTACGATTTGCAGGGACGTGTGCGCCGCACCGATGGCAGTACGCTCGGACTTCCTGCTGGAATCTACATTGTCAACGGACAGCGCATCCAAGTGTTGCAGCAACACTAAAGGAGTCGACGGACTGAGTGTGGTTCTCCTTCCGCATCACTGAATGATGCTCGTGAGGTTTTATAGAGCAACTACACTCTGTACATGACAAAAGCTCGTGTCAATCCCTAAAGATTGACACGAGCTTCTTTTGTAACAATACTCAGTTTGAGAGATTGTAGCAATACTCAGTTGATAGTTTGTAGAAATCCTTAGTATGAGAGATTGTAGCAATACTCAGTGTAGAGCTTTTCCTGCGACAAGAGGAGAGCATTATATCCCTCCTACAGCGCGCCATACAGCGGCTGCAAGCACAGTCACCAAAATACCGAGCGCAATGGGGAGCACTACGGAGAGTGCTGTCCAGCGCACGCTGCAGGGTCTCCTTGTAGATGGTGTAAATCGTCGTACTACAAAGGGTGGTGTAGCAAACAGAATAGCATAGAGGTTCACCGCAGTCAGCAGCGTCCATCCGCCAGTGTGGAGAATGCGATAGGTTTCAGTATCTCCGCCTTTCATCAGCACGCCTGCGCTTGCCCCATCTTGTCCGAGCACCAGCACGGTGAGCATCAAGACGGTCGGCATCACAATCTCATTCGCAGGAATGGCGAGAATATATGCCAAGAGGATAATGCCATTGAGTCCCATCAACCAACCCGGCATTTCAAGCCCAGGAAATGAGATGTTGAGCTATACTTTCGCCACCCAATGTGATGTTACAGCACAGCCAAATCACACCGCCAGCCGGAGCTGCAAACACAACGGCGCGCCATAGCACAATGAGCGTGCGATCGATGACCGATGTGTAGAGCGTTTGCCAAAAGTGGGGCGGACGATAAGAGGAGTTCTGGGTGGAAGGTCGAAACCTCACCGCGCAACACGGTGCGCGACAACAACCACGAACTGCCGAACATAAACAGCACACCGAGCAGCACCACAAACATCACGGCTGCAATCGCCACAACGCTGCTATATTCTTTGGGAACGGCTGCGCCCACGAACAACGTCGCCAAAAGTATTTGCGTCGGCCAGCGTCCGTTGCAGAGCGAGAAATTGTTGGTGATAATGGCAATGAGCCGTTCGCGGTTACTGTCGATGATGCGTGTAGACACCACTCCAGCAGCGTTACGCGAAGCCCATGCTCATCGTCAGAGCTTGTTTGCCGTGCGCGCCAGAACGTCTGAAAAGTTCATCGAGATTGAAAGCCACGCGCGGCAGATAACCAAAGTCTTCTAAGAGGGTGAAAAGAGGGAAGAAGATTGCCATCGGCGGCAGCATCACCGACACCACCCAAGCCATGGAAAGGTAGACACCATCCACCACAAAACCTGTGAGCCATTCTGGAGAACCGGCCATTTCAAACAGATGTCGCAAGAAGGGATGCCCCCAGCCCACAAAGAGCGCATCGAGCCATGAAGAAGGGTAGTTTGCTCCCACAATAGTGAGCCAAAACACACCACTCAACAAAGGCTATCATGATGGGGAAACCCCCAAAAAGCGATGGGTGAGAATGCGATCAACTTCACGTCAGTGGCAACTGTCCGCCTTCTCCGGGTTTGAGACACCACCTCCGAACAAATGCGTTCTGCCTGGATGCAAATATCTTTCCATCCACTGGTCGTGGAAGTTGTGACCAATTTGCAGGTGAATCTCTTCGGCAAGCTCAGTCAGTTGTGGGTGGCAAACTGTTCTTGCACACTCGGATCGCGCTCAATGAGTCGAAAACGCAATCCACTCCGCATTGTTCAGATGAGGGATGTTGCGCTTCGATGGCAGTAGTGAGGCGTGCTACCTTCTCTTTCGTGTCTTTAGGGAAGCGAAAAATTGCGATAAGGCTGGCACACAAACTTGCCATCCACCACTTCTTTGATGGCGAAGTAGTTCTGCCAGCCCCTGTCCAGAGCGTGCAGACGCTCCCACCACAGGAATACCCAATCTGCGAAAGAGCTTTGAGATTCAGCTCAATTTTTGTTGCGTCTAGCTTCGTCAATCAGGTTCACGCAGAGCACAGCGCGGTCGGTGATTTGGAGCACTTGGAGAATCATATTCATGTTGCGCTCAGTCGTGTAGCATCTGCCACCATCACCGTCACATCAGGTTGTCCGAAGAGGATGAAATCGCGTGCGATTTCTTCATCTTCAGAGGTGGAGGAGAGAGTACGTACCCGGCAAGTCGACAATGCGAGTGAGTTTCTCCTTCATAGTCGAAGAAAACCTTCTGCCTTGCCCACTGTTTTTCCTGGTAAAGTTGCCCGTGTGTTGCTTCAATCCTGTGAGTGCATTGAACACGGTGCTCTTGCCAGTGTTAGGATTCCAGCGAGGCAATGACGTGTTGTGCTTCACCGTGCTCCGTTTCGCCTTTTTCGCACCAAGGTGTGGAGCGTGGCTTGCGGACAGACAGCACAGTGAGGAGGAAGTTCTTTGTTTTTGCATCAGCGTTCTTGGTAGTTTTTCTAGTCTTTCTAGAGGGTTCTAGATGCCCTAGATGTCCTAGATTTTCTAGTTCTTATAGTATTCCTAGAACTTCTAGTATTTCTAGTTCTTCTATATGTTTAGTTAGGCACCGCCAGAATGCAGCGCGCTTGGTCTTGGCGTAGCGCAATTGTAGTGCCGCGCACCACATAAGCCGTGGGGTTGCCCATCGGACTGTGCGCAGCCACTGCCACTCGACTGCCACGCACAAAGCCCAAATCGAGTGAGACGGCGGCGGGTGCACCACGACAAGCTGGAGAGGTCCGACGATACGGGCTTTCTCGTGAGAGCCAAAGGTGGTGTAGACGAAAGGTGTCACGAGGTGACATTCGGCATGCGCTTCATCAGCTGTGAGGGGAATCAAGTCGAGAGCTCCCAGAGTCTTGGTGGGTAGCTGGAAAGTTTCGCCTTCATAGCGGAAGAGAAACGCTTCCCGTTGATTGAGAGCACATGAATCACCGCATCTTTCGCCAATCCCGTCTGTAGAATGCGTTGGAAGATGTCTGCATCATCATCTTCCACGTGGGCAATGCGCCAATAGGTATTGGGGAGGGGCGACTGCGCTGTATGGCGTGCAGGTGCCATCGCCAATGAGTCCGTGGGGATGGGGTCGCCATGGGGGTCATAGAGTGGGTTGCCCAAGAGCTGAAACATAGCGTTCTTGTTCATCTTTACTGATGTGGTGCTCCATGCGGTGCGCACGTTGGTGCCACTCTGTGGGCGCATATCCCGAGTGTTCCGCAAGATATTGTTCGTAGATGCGGTGAGCGCGAATCAACTTCAGAGCCGCTTCCCGACCTTTTTGCGGTGAGGGTAAACTGTTCACCACGGTGAGCATACCGTCTAAAGGTAGCAAATCGGTATAGCAGCAGCCAGTGTCACTTCGTCGAGGTTGAGGCGGCGCATCACCTTGGACATCTTACCGCGGGGAAGGCTTCCTCCTGCATCGCAGACATATTTCAAGAAGTCTTCTCCTGCTTCGGTGCGGCGATTCTTCTCGCATCTTGGGAGAAGGACGCCCCAGACTGGCGCGCAACGATTGCCAAGCGTGATAGCAGCGTGCCCAAAATTTATGTAGTAGTGTAGCCATAAATATCGAACTTAATTCATTGTCGAGCAAAGATACGATAAAATCTGTAGGTCTATCCATTATTTCAGATAAAAGTTATCTATATCTCGATAGATGATTCTTTGTTTTTACAGCCTTCTCTGCCGAGGTGTTATTTTCTCCTCTCATTTTAGTACTTGGGGTGCTTTTCTCCTTTTGACAGAAACTACGTTTTTGTGTTCAAAATCTTTGGTGGCTTATGGAAAATAGCGTAACTTTACCTCGAATAATCATGGATGGAGAGGCAGCCAAAGTGGCAGTGCATACAGACTATGGTGCGCCGACACTAAAGAAAAGCTCAATAGACTTCATCTTATACATCCACTTACCATCAAAACTCACAGAAGTATGGCACTCGAAAAGACATTAGTTCTCCTCAAACCCTGCACCGTACAGCGTGCACTTATGGGTGAAATCCTCTCTCGTTTTGAGAAAAAAGGCTTGCGCGTGTGTGGTCTCAAAATGATGCAACTCACTGACGAGGTGCTCTCTGAACACTATGCTCATCTCGCTGGCAAAGAATTCTTCCAGCGCGTCAAAGACAACATGATGGTCACCCCCGTTGTGGCTATAGCCCTCGAAGGTGTCGGTGCTGTAGAAGCCGTGCGCACCATCACTGGTCCCACCACGGGTCGCAAAGCTCCTGCCGGCACCATTCGTGGCGATTACAGTATGTCGTTCCAAGAAAATATTGTGCATGCCAGCGACAGTCTCGAAACGGCAGCCATTGAACTCAAACGTTTCTTCCGCGATGAAGAGATTTTTGAATATCGCCCTGCTACCTTCGATTTCCTCTACGCCAACGATGAGTTTTTAGATTTCCATATCTGCTCTATTCTCAAAAACAACGTCCGCATCAGAGCTAACTCTGGTGCGGACGTTTTTGATTTCTGTAGGATTATGCGACCATTATGGGGTGTTTAATAAAGGGATAAAAATGCAAGGCATTGAGATGGAGGCTGAAGGGAGCGAACTTCAAGTACATGACCAAAAGCTGAATATCGAAAATAACGCAGCAGTTTGCCCTTTATTAGACCAGAACCTTGTTATTTCAAATCTTCGGGCATTGGATACCCTGCCAAACGAGCGATGGTCTTAGGAATTTCCGTGTTGTCGATGCGACCATGGAAAGCCTCTGCACCAGCGCCAATGGCAAAGCTACGGGCACATAGCCGTCTGTGTGTCCCAAAGTGGTCCAACCGATGTGGGCATTTTGCTCACAATCTGTTTGGCAACAGAAGAAAGTCCACTCTCCGAAGCATACAAACTTTGGAAACCCTTGTCTTTGCCTGAAATCAGGTTGTCGAAAGCATCGTGCAGCGTCTTTTTCTTCTTCAGCTGTGAGTTTGATGCTTTTGCCAAAACCGAAATACTCTTACAGAGTCGCGGCGCACAAAATCCCACGTAAACTTCTTGCCCATGCGTTTGCTCAGCTCCTTCAAACGAGTGGTGTAGAGGTAACTACTCATCTTCTGACTCGTCAGCGCAGGCAAATTCAAGTTGTAGCCACCATTGCCCAAGGTGATACCGCCCGTTTCGTGGTCAGCCGTGATGAGAATCAGCGTTTCTTCGGGGTGTTGGCGATAAAATTCGTAAGCCACGCGAACAGCTCGTCAGCATCAATCACTTCGCGCACCATAGGCGCAGCGTCGTTGTTGTGACAAGCCCAGTCTATCTTGCCGGCTTCAATCATACAGAAAAACTTCTCAGGATTTTTCTTTTGCAAGAAAGCAATCGTGGCGCGCGTGATGTCTGCCAAAGTCAAATCGCCCTTTTTGCGGTCGAGTGCATAAGGGATAGAGGCGTTGTCGCGCGCATTATTTTCCTTGTTTTGCAAGAGAATCATACGGTCGGCTTTGCGATATTGTTTGGCAAATTCCTTGTATCCATTGGCAATGGTAAATCCCTTAGCGCGTGCTTGATCATACAGATTGGCTTCTCCTTCGTTGGAGCGGAGCAGGTTTCAAGAAATCGCTACCGGCAAAGAAGTCAAAGTTAGATGCCGCAATTCACGCCCAATTTCTGCATACATCTTGCGGTGTTTCGGTGCGCGTAGAAACAAGCTGGAGTGGCGTGATCCACCTCACGCTTGTAGGCGATGCCCGGCAGCTCCTGCTTCTTTTCGCCCACACCGCCACCGAGTTACGGGGGTGATGCTGTCAGTGAGCACCCCAATCGCGTTGTTGTAGGTTTTTGCGTCCTGTGGCAAGTGCCGTTCCGCCAGCTGCGGAGTCCGTGATACCGTGGCTCGCACTTTGCGTGTTCACCAACGCCACGTGAGGGAATGAAGGAAATGTCAGCGGTTTGATGCCAATCGTCCCTTCGATGGCAGCCCCAAACGTTTCAGCAGCATTCACTTGGTTGACGCCCATACCGTCGCCAATGAAGTAAAACACATATTTGGGATGCATTTTGCGCCCAAGCACTCGCGCAAAACACCACGCCAAGTGCTAGGAAAAGGAGGTTCTTTTCATATCAGAATCTATGTTTGTGAAGTCCGTAAGGGCAAAGTTACCATTTTTTAGCCAAATGGACGAAGCAAACAAGCCATTTTTGTGTGTAGGAATTTGGTGAGGGAGTCCTTCAGGCAATATGAAGGTTTATGAAGATAGCTTGCTCAGCGAAACAGGGAGCGGAAATACAATCCGCGCTGAATCGCGAGCAAGCCATCAATGTCGCATAAAGTACGCTTTTCTTATTAAACCCAAATCGGTCATTAGATTCTGAACAGATTTCATTGGATTGTTGAGCAGGTTGTTTTCCGTGAGTTCGAAGGCGTAGCAGGGCTACGGCGAGGAACGAACGAGAAACAAGAAGCCAACAAGAAAATGAAAGATGACGGGAGATTATTTTTCTCACCAACGAACTGCACTATAACGGTCTAATGACCGATTGGGTTAAATACCAAGCAATTAGGCAAGTAACACGTGGAGTCAATTGTTGTAGAGTCAATCAGCAGGTGCAAAACTGCAATACACTTTTATAGAACTCATCTTTTGGTCGGTGTATCGCCCAAAAGCAAAGCTAAACTTCGAATTTATAGGCACAGAAAGATGTGTCACCAAGACCAAGCTCAGATTTGTCAGCATTTTCTCCAGACAATGTTAAGGTTTCTCGTTTAGGATAAACCTTCTTCCATTGACAATGTAGAAACCAGCAGGGAGATGTCTTTGGTTGGCATTCACGCACTTCCCTTTGAAGGTTGTAAATCTGTGTAGCATTGTTAAGTCATCAAAAGACCACTCGCCCTATAGCACTTGGCAACTTCTGAGAGAAATATCCCGTTGTAGGGTTCGCCATCGTTTCGGTCCACCTTACTTTTCGTCATACTTTACTGCACCTTTCAGTTGTGTGCAACCTTAAACATGTTTTTAGACCAATAAGATCGCCATGTACCGGTGCTGAAAATTGTCTTCAAACTAGAGCAACCATAGAACATATAGCTCATATTTATCATCTTAGAGGTACTAGTTGGAAACGTTGAGTTCTCAAACCAGACAACTTTGGAACATCC
>BNJS01001734.1_pt1 | contig 85128 bp, 167 predicted proteins | sample 8540461 | NCBI WGS metagenome assembly BNJS01 (sample SAMD00202454, study PRJDB9452) | human saliva metagenome | isolation source: human saliva | place: Japan
GGTAATCGTCTTCGGCGTTTCGCGCAGATCGCCGCTGTTGATAGATGTCGCAGACGCGAACCGCCTTCTGAATATTGGCCGCAAAATTGTTCCTGAGATGAAGAAGATAATCACCGAGATCACGAGGAGGATGACAACCGTCAGCCCAGCAAGCACCATCAGCAGCGCATGGGCATCCTCAAGAATCCTCGCCGTCGGAGGCCTCCGACACTGACGACCCAGCGGCGTCCCTCCAGGTGGACCGGCACGAGCGTACGCGTCATCTCCTCACCTGATTCGCGCGCATAGTGCGCGAGTGCGGCGCATCCTTGTCGATTACGGACTTTGAACGCATCCACGAGGCTCGTCGAGATCTTGACGCTCGAGACTTCCTGCTGAAATCGAGCTTTCAATCTGCGCCGGCCTCGTTCGGGTGGATGATGACAAGCTCCCGTCTCATCCATGACGACGAGTTGTCCTGTGCGGTACGTCGCCATCTTCGAGAGCGTCTCGTCAAACCGCGAGAGACCAACCGTGCCCGTGACAATCCCCTGAGTGCACCATTCTCTAGGACAGGAACGGCGATAACCGTGACCACCTTCCCGTGATGGCAGAGATAACCGGTTCGGAAACAACGATCTGCTTCTGTCTGAACAGCCTTCTTGAAATAGTCGCGATCGCATGCGGTCCATCTCGTTGCTGCCGTCGAGTCGAAGCCAATGCCGTTCACATCCAGATAGGAGATGTTTCGAGAACACATCCGTATCCTGCTTTGACCTCCCTGCAACTTTGCCAGCCGCGTCGCATCATCGCCGTGCAGGATCGCCGAGCTCCGCGCCAGCGTCTCAAGATGCACCTCGTTCGTCTCAAAAGATGCGCTGCACCTCAAGTGCTGCCTGCTTGCCGACCCCTGGCTCGATTGTATTCGCATTCTCTATCGAGCATATTGCTCGCCATCTTGTAGCTGACGCCAAAGAATACAGAGAAAGCCAATGAGCATGACAGGCAATACAGATACCAAAGAAATTTTTGTTCGAATGGATTTAAACTGCATAATATCCTTCCCCAATACACATAATCTGTCGATCTATGTGCAAGGTCAGTAATATCACAGTTAATCTCATATAAAGCAAGCACTTTCTCTAACGAACCCATATAAAAGCAATTGTAAAATATATCTGTAATAATACAACAATGAGAAAGAGGAACTGCTGCACGAACTAAACATGCAGCAGTTCCTTTTTCAAATATCAATACATCCATTAGAAGCGGAATCGTTTTCGTCCGTCCGCAAGCTCCTGCGCGAGGTTCAAGCAGGCTCTGCGTCTCTGCCGAAATCTCCTCGAGCGATGCAGACTGTTCCTGCGTCGCACCGGAGACGGCCTGACACACTGCTGGCGTTCTCCATGCTGATCTTGTGCACAGACTCAATCTGCGTGCGCACCGTCTGCGCTCCTCGTCCATCTGTCGGATACCGCCCGTAATCCCTTCACACCGCCGCTGAGCTGTTGAATTGCCGCTGCGATGGACTCGGAACACATCGTCCGCCGTACGGACGGAGGTCAGCCCATACCGACATACTCATTGCCGCGCTTGCCGGGCCTCAACGGCCTGCTCCATATCCGTCTGCACGGACTGCATTGTCTCAGAGATCCTCTTCGAGAACTCACCCGACCCTCGGCAGCTTTTCGAACCCTCCTCGGCGACAACGGCAAAGCCAGCGCCCGTGCTCGCCCGCACGCGCTGCCTCGATCGCCGCGCTTTGAGGCGCGAGCAGATTCATCTGGTTCATCGGCAATGCCACGATGACCTCCACGCTGTGGTCGATCTCCTCGGAGCTCTTGCCGAGCGCTGCGATCGCGGCATCCACCGTCTCGGAGCCATTCTTGATCTGCTCCATATAGCTGATCAACCTCGTCGATGGAGTGCCGCCCCTTCCACACGCTGAATGGTGTCGTTTGTGACTGACCACTTCCTCGGCGCGCTCCGCCATCATGGCGCGTATGATCGGAGATCGCCGTCGCTGCATCTGTGACGATGAGTTGCGGCCTGTGACTGCTCCGCAGCCCCTCAGCCACGCCTGTCACCGCAGCAAAGCAATCTGCGTCGATGCCTCAGCCGACTCGCTGCGAGGCCGACGTGACCGCCTCGGGCCGAGTTGGAGCTCTACTGCGTGGGTCTGAATGTTGCGGATAAGATCGTGACAGCGTATGACGCATCTTGATAAAAACCATCTGAGAGCTGTCCCATCTCATCCTGCGAGGTAATCGCTTCGGTGTCCGCGCAGATCGCCCTCGTTGAGGAGCTCACATGCACGCAAGACCTTCTTGATGTCGACGGCAAAACTGTTCGTAATAAAGAAGATGATTGCCGTCACAACGAGGATCATCACAAACGTCAGTCCCGCAAGAACTGCAAAGAGATGATTTGCCTCTTCGAGGATCTCATCCGTCGCCGCCTGTGACAGAACGACCCAGCGCCGTCCGTCAAGCTCCAATCGGAGCAAACAGGCCCTGTTACCTCCTCCCCTGCGGAGGTGACAGCTAGTGCTCTGCGGCTGTCGTATTCTGCTGGAGCACGCGCTGAAACGTTGCCACAACGATGGGAGAAATCTTTACGCTCGACTCCTCCTTGCTGAGATCCAGCTTACCGACCTGATCCGGTGCTTTCGGATCGATACGACAACGCCCGATTCATCCGCAATGAGGACACGCCCCGTCCGGTAGACCGAGATGTTCGAGAGGCTTCATCGAAATTGGAAAGCCCGATCGTTCCGGTCACGACGCCGGTCACCGTACCGTTGTTCAGTACGGGCACTGCAATAATCACAACAACCTTGCCCGTAATGGCTGAGATGACGGGTTCGAAATTACGGTCTTTCCCGTCTGCAGAACCTTTTATAGTAATCTCGATCACTTCGGTCGATCGTGCGGTCATCTGCATCGAAGCCATGCCCATCCTTCTCCAGATAGGCACATTGGAGAAAACCCCGTATGGGTCTTGACTCTCTCATCTTTTGCAAGACGTGCGTCGCGATCACCGCTGCGTATTGAAGTTTCGCGGGAGAGCTCCTCCAAATGTGCCTTGTTCTGTCTCAAAGACACGCCGAACATCGAGTGCGGTCTGCTTTCCAAGCCCCGTCCCAATCGTCTCAGCATTGGCATCCAACATATTGCTTGCCATCTTGTAGCTGATCCCAAAAAGATCAAAAATCCAATCAACACGAGCAGGAAGAATAAATGCAAGGAATTTTTGTCCGAATTGATGTAAACTGCATTATCAGTTCTCCTCCTAGCAACTCTTTATCTCATTAATAATTCTTTTCATGTATATTATCACTGTTTATTCGTGTTTTCAGTCTTTTTGCCCAATAAAAAGTCAATTTATATTAATATTTTTCAATCTATATCTCTATTTTTATGGATATATGCCCATTTTTGATGCATCAGACATGACTTTTTCTTTTTACTTCCTATGACAGAGTGCGCGTCTTGTGCTATAATAAATACCGTGTATACAATATTTTAAGAAGCGATACAACATAACGAAAGGAGCCATTCATCATGGCTGTTCACGTCATCAACGAGGCACACCGCTGTCTGCAGTGCAAGCAGCCTCTCTGCCGCATCAAGGGCTGCCCCGTGCAGACGAATGTCCCCGAGATGGTACGGCTCTTCCCTCGACGGCAAGATCAACGAGGCGGGCGCGATGCTCTACGACAACAATCCGATGAGTGTCTTCTGCTCGCTCGTCTGAGACCACGATGCGCAGTGCGAGGGGCAACTGCGATTCAGGGGCGGCGCGGTGCACCGATCCAGATCTCGAGCATCGAGCACTACATCTCGGACACCTACCTCGACAAGCTCGTCCTCTCGCGCAAGTCCTACAACGGCTCACAACGTCGCCGTCATCGGCGCAGGGGCCTGCAGGCATTGTAGTCGCGGTGAAACTCGCGCAGGAGGGTTACGGCATCACAATCTTCGAGCGCATGCAGAGATCGGCGGGATGCGCGCTACGGCATCCCCGATTTTCGTCTGCCGCCCTCGACAATCGACCGCTACGGCGAGAAACTTCGCACGCTCGGCATCCACATCCGCCCGAACACGACGATCGGCGGCGCCTCAGCGTGGACGACCTCTTCCGCGACGGCTACGAGGCGATCTTCATGGGAACGGGGGCGTGGCAGCAAAGAGCCCTCGGCATTCACGGCGAAACGCTCGGCAACTGCCACTACGCTGTCAACTATCTTCAGAACCCCGACGTCTATCACCTCGGCGACCGCGTCGCCGTCATCGCCTCGGGCAGCTCCGCGATGGATGTGGCACGCGACGGCGATCCGCAAGGGTAGCCGATACGTCACGATCTACGCGCGGCGCAACGGAATCTCTCGCGAGCGAGCGCGAGCTCGAGTACGCACTGATGGACGGTTGCGAGATTCAGTACGCAAAGGGGCATCCACTCCGTCACGCCCGAAGGGCTGATGATGTATGACCGCGTCTGACGAGAGCAGAAGCTCATCAGTGAGGGTGCCCCTACCTCATCCCGCCGACAGCGCGGTCATCGCGGCAAGTCAGGGCGGCAAAGGACAAGATCGTCCGCTCGACGACAGGCATCACGCTCAACGAGAAGGGCCCCGTCAAGGTCGATGAGGACGGCATGACGGAGCGCGACGGCGTATTCTCGGCGGGTGATGTCGTGCTCCGGGCCGTGAATATCGTGCGGTCGTCAAGGATGCAAAGCACGTTGCAGAAGCGATGATTCGCTATTTGGAAGCACGCGGCGCAAAGTCTTAAGGAATCGCTGACAGCTTCCTTAACTGCGCAGGCTCCGTTCGCCGCACAAATGGAAGAGAAGGAGAAAACTATGACCATGAGCGATCACGAGATCACGGATCCGTGCGGCAGATGGCAGCGCCCCCACCCCCACCCACGGTGAGGCAGAGGTGGAGGAACTCGTGCGCATGCACGCGGGCGGACGCCACAGATGCGCAGCGAGGCAGAGATCCTTGCGCGCTACAACCTCGGACGTCAACAGTACAAGCAGCTGAAGTTCAGCTGTGAGAATAACCGCGAGCAGCAACAGATGCTCTATGCTGAGCTGAAAGTCCTCGGCTGGGTGCTCGGCCGCAGGGAGCGGGATGTTGTCATGGAGATCAACGCATGAAGCTGAGCCTGAGCAAAGAGGATTTTATCGCTGCGGCAAAAGCATGCGAACCTCATCACCGTCTCCACCGAGCTGACGATGGATCTCGACACGCCCGTCTCCATCTACTATAAGCTGGTCGGAGACAAAAGGGCTACATCATGAGTCCGTCGATACGACGCAGCAGCAGTTCGGCCGCTACTCCTTCCATCGGCGGTGAGCCATTCGTGCGCGTACAGGTATTCGCAGACAAGCTCCTTTGTGAGCGAGAACGGTCTGATGAAGAGCATCACGGGCGCGCCACGCATGAGACGATGAAGGCGTATGCCGCACGCTTCACACCCGCCCGCACGGACGATGCATCACTTCCCCTCGTCCACGGCGGACTTGCGGGCTATTTCACCTACGAGACGCAGCAGCGACGTTTGACCGCGTACGCGGCGTGCACCCTAGACGGCGAGCAGCTGCTCGGCCAGTTCATGATGTGCCGTTATCTCGTCGTCTACGATGCTCTGAGAAACGCCGCACAGCTGCACTACCTCGCCGATATTCGGAGGGCGATGATGCGGCGGAGCTCTACGACGCGATTGCGGAGCGCCTCGCGGCCATGCGTGCACGCCTTGCCGCACCATTCACGCCGCCCGCTGCGCCGGCCTCGAAGCGCAGCACCCCCGTTGACTTTATGGCACGGTATGGAGAGGCACCGGGGGATTTTCTTGCGACGATCGACACGATCATGAGACACATCTACGCCGGCGACATCTTTCGGGCGGTGCCGTCCTTCCGCTTCCGCGCAAAGATCTCACGTCCCGCCTTCCTCTTCTACCGCGGCTGCGGTAGTCAATCCTCGCCCTATATGTTCTACTACAACTTCGGGTGAGGTAAAAGCTCGTCGGAGCCTCCCCGAGATGCTGATCAAGGTATCGGGCGATACCGTCTCATACCCTATCCCATTGCAGGCGCACGCGAAGGCGCGGCAAAAATGATGAGGAGGACGCGCTGCTTGCCGCCGATCTGCGCTCCGACGAGAAGGAAATGTGCCGAGCACGCAATGCTCGTTGATCTCGCGCGCAACGACCCAGGCGCATCAGCGTCCCCGGCTCGGTGCGCGTGCCGAAGCCTCATGGAGATCGAACGTTTCTCTCACGTCCCGCACATGGTGAGCAGCGTCGTCGGTGAGATTGCACCGCGTATGCACCGATGGATGTCCTGCGCGCAGCCTTCCCGCAGGACTGTCAGTGGTGCGCCGAAACTGCGCGCAATGGAGATCATTCACGAAGAGGAGTCAGGAACCCCGCGGCTTCTACGCGGGTACGGTCGGCTATATGGATTTTCGCGGCAATATGGATATGTGCATCACCCTGCGCACCATGTGCATCGAAACGACGATACGGTCGATCATCCAGTCGGGGGCGGCGCATTGTCAAGGACTCCGTGCCCGAGAAGGAATACCTCGAAATTTTTACAGAAAGCAAAGGCACTCTTCAGGAGGTTGTAGAGGAGGTGGAGAACAATGCTGCTTTTGCTTGACGGCTACGATCCTTCACCTACAACGTCTACCAGTTGCTCATGAACCTCGGCGCAGAGGTCGAGGTCATCCGAGAATCGATGCAATGACGGTCGATGAGATTCTGCGCAAAGAAATACAAGGGCATCGTGATCTCCCCCGGCCCCGGACTGCCCAAAGGATGCGGGCATTACCGAAGAGGCCATTCGCACGCTGGGCACGGACAACCGATTCTCGGCATCTGTCTCGGACATCAGGCGATCGGCGAGGTGTTCGGCGGTCATGTCGTCCGTGCACACGAGGATCGTCCAGGCAAGGCATCTCCCATCCGTCACCACGGCACAGGCCTCTATCGGGGGAATCCATGCGGGCACACAGGTCGCGCGCTACCACTCCCTCATCATCGAGCGTGAGCCTGCCCGACGTGCTCGAGATCACGAGCGACCTCGACGACGGGACGATCATGCGGGCGTCCGGCACAAGACCCTCCCATCGAGGGCATTCAGTTTCATCGAGTCCATCCTGACCCGTGACGGGCGCACCATGATGGAGAACTATCTGACGGATATCGAGGGCATTATGAGCGAAAAACGATACGACGACATCCTCACTGATCAGCGATCTCGACGGGACACTCATCCCACACTATGAGATGATCGCAGAAGAAAATATGTCCGACACTCAACGCATTCACAGCTGCGGGCGGAGCCTTTGCCGCCGCGACGGGGCGTACACCGGATCTGCTCTCCCCATCTCGAAGGAATTACGGTCAACGCGCCGGAGCATCTTTCTAACGGATCCATGCTGAAGGACATCGCGGCGGATCGTGTACTCGAAACACGCGCCCCTCGAGGGCGATCTCTGGCGCACGTTCGCCGCGCGTGTCCTCTACCAGTTCCTGCGTGCCTGCGTTGGGGTCTACACGGAGGAGCACTGCGCATCCTCAGCCCGGAGACAAAGCGACGATCCGCGCCTCACGGGCGAGTTCTCATAATGTCAATCACGACGGAACTGCGTGCCGTTGAAAACGAACGCTGGCTGAAGTTCTTTATCTGCGATTCCCCATCAACCCTGAGCTTTGTGGAGCGATTGGCACAGGAGCTTAGTCGATGACGTGCTCTACCTCGTTTTACTCCGAGGCAAACCACCTCGAATTCGTCCCGCCGCATACGAGCAAAGGTGCGATGGCAAAAGTGCTGGAGAGAAATGCCCGCTCTACGCGGGGCGGCGTCATCGCCTGTGGTGACTACGGCAACGATGCCGAGCTGCTGCGCGTCGCGGACATCGGCATCGCCCCCGAGGATGCCTCCGCCGAGGCAAAGGCGGCTGCCGATCGCATTGCACCGCCATGCAGAGGCCGATTGTACCTTTGGATCCTGCGTGAGATATTATAATCGGACATACAAAAGAGCGCTGCAACTGCAGCGCTCTTTTTGTGCGAATTCCGCCAATCTCAGCGAATCTCAGAAGAAGAAGCTGACACGTCCGTAGAGGGTCTGAATCTTATCGTCCGTAATAAGCTCCTTGCCGTTGAAGTACTGAACCTGCGTCAGAACATCTTGAACGGCACATAGCCGACACCGAGGTCAATGCCCTTAGCGCCGTAACTTGCGAGACCGTTGCCAAGGTGATCCGTCGAGAAGGTCGATGCCAGGCTGACATTGGCAGCTGTGTGACGGTATGCTTTATGTAGGCTCCCCACGACCCCATATCGGATTTATTCGTACCCTTGTAATCGAACCGAACACTGCCGGACTTCTCTGAGGCTCATCTGCCTTCGTGTTCTGCGCATAGGCACCACTCCAGAGCAATATTCTTGTCGAACTTGTACTCTGCCGCCGACCGACCAGATCGTCGCCTTGTCTTCCGATGCTCCGGTTGTGCCATTGTACTTCGTTGCGGTCTTAAATGCATTGCTGGAGAACTGACGATGAGCAACACCAGCATTGAGCTTGCCCTGCCGCGTAGCCCAAGTCAATGCCCTGATGGTTGGCAGCCTTATCCGTCGCTGCACCGATTCCCCTCGTTGGCATTACTAAGATCCCAGCGACCTGCCTCAAGAGTTGCCGAGGCTTGTTGCCGAAGCTGACCTGTGCCCCCTGAAGAAGCTATCGACAACGAGGCCATCGTCCGCAGTCGAGAAGAGTCATCTTACCAAGCTTGACATTGAAGTTGCTAGAATTTGCCCTCTGCATGCGCATGGGTGAGTTTGAACTGATCATCATTTTTACCAGGACGAGATGCATCTTTATCCATATAAGTCGTTGCCGTCAGACGAGCCTTGACCTTCCAGTGGTCGTTGACCTCAGCCTGTCGGGAAGAGGCGGAGCGAAGCTGATCCTATTCTTCTTCGCTTTCATCCTCATGACGGAAGCTCCAGTAACGATAGCGGAGTTCACCCGTCCACTTCACCATGTCGGCATTGTGCCGAGGTTGAACGGCGCATAGAGGGTTTGTTCCAGCTCATCTGCGGCACTCAGCCGCAAGAGCGGTCAACGGAGTGCACGATCCGATGCGGAAAAAGTCGCCCTTTGCCATTGCCTGCCGACCATCGTGCCATCTCGTGGCGTGATGTTGCGGTGGTCACCGCGATACGTGCCGTCGCCGTAGCCCTCGATAACACCGTCTCGCAGCGAGCTGCGTCACAGCATCGTCGCAGTGATCGCGCGGCACGTCCGAGAACGGATCTGCCGCCGCAGGCGTCGTGGACGCAGCGCCGATCGTCGGCTGCCGCTGGCTGCGGGCAGCTTCGTTGTCTTCTTCGCCACGGCTTACCCACTCCTTTGTGGGATCTCCCACAATCAGTGAAATTTTCATCTGCATAGAGGAGGACGGAGTATCCTTGTTTCCTCACGAGACATCCTAGTATACAGATGTGACCGCCGCTTTCAACTATAACGCAATGATACGCTTTGGAAAGCGGTCATACGTCCTATTGTTGTATGCTCCACATATATTTCATAAACAAGAAAGATTCTCGCTCATCCGTCGGTGACTTATGTCGTCCATACCGTGTGATATTCGATGTATATCGCAGACGCCCGAGCTAAAGTCTGCGATACTGTCGCCGCCGTTTCGAAGATCGGCACACGTTCCATCGCGTGTACGGCTACTGCTGTCATGGTCGACATTTCCGTATCTGACCGTAGCCGCCCGCTTTGTACGCTGCATCATCTTTGCAATCCCTGCAATGTGAGATCAGACTGCGTACCGTTGGATAGGCGAGTGAGACTCCAACGGGATGTCTGAGCTCGCCTCCGCCTGCCCGCTTTGATTTCCGCATGTTCTCGCGAATGCGAGTCAGTCCAGGCAGTTCGCAGAGGTGCATGCGTCACGGTATGACCGCGCCATAACGCCGCGTCTTCTCCGTCTCGCGCGGCTGATCCCGCGTCAAACAGGCCTTGCGCTTGCTGACAAAAGCCGGTGACAATAAAAATTGTCGCCTTCGAGTTGCATACGCCTTTCAAAATCAGGTAAGCATTTCGTAGAGCTGTCCACATAGCCGTCGTCAGATACGTACGAGGTACAGGGCGGTCAGGCAGCGTCCTGCCTCCACAGAACGCGCCGGGTTCATCGATGGAGATGCTGTGATAACCGTAGTCGACAAGATGCTTCATCTGCCAGTCGAAAATCCTCCGGCTCAATCGCAGGTGATATGCTGAGCATGGAATTCACCATGTGATAGATAAGCACGAGCACCTTCATATCTCATCCTCGGCGGGCGGGTGCGCGAGGTGCCGCTTCCTCACGCGGATGTCCGACGAGTGAGCATAACGCGCCAGAAGGCGATGGAGCGCAGGACGTGCCATCAGCGACCAGAAACTGCCGCCCGCCAATCAGCTTCTTCCAATTCATGCCATCCCTCCCGTATACTACGATCTTTGCTCGGCGCTTGGCTGTACCTAGATTTGAAAGGAAAATCAAGCGCTGAGTAGGAGTGCCCGGAAGGCAATCTCGTCAGCGGAATCGTCTAGTCCATCGATCAGCCATGACCTCGTAAGCCATGAGATCCTCATAGACGTCCTCAAGCTGCTCACAAGAATCGGCAGGGAGCGTCTGGACGTGCGGACTGTCAGTTAGGTCTCATCCGCGAGACAGGATGCGGATGTCAAGATGGTGCTCCCGTCTTCGCGGAGATAATGCGCCGAAAGAAATCTTATACTCGGTACGAGCGCGATCGATAGCCCTTCGAGTACGCTCAACGTTCTTCGTCTGATGCCCGTCGCAACCTTGCGTCCGGATAATTGTGAGAGAGGCTGTCGTCGGTAGAAAAGTCGCCACCGGCATGATCTGCCCCTTTGCCTCGAGTGCGCGGACGGAAGATCGTCGTGTGGAACTCATCGGCAAGCGTGTCCGAGTCAAAGAAAGTGATATCATTTGCTCCTCGGAGGAACGCCTTGTTCTCTGCCTTCGGTAACGCCCTCGGAGACCTGTAGCCCGCCTTCGCCGCCTTCCTACGCGCCCCCGATCCGCTCTCTCAGAGCATCCTCTTCTGGATACCTTCCCGGCCGCTTTCTTTACATCCTTGCCCTCTGTCTCTTCGGTCTTTGCCATGTATATTTCCTCCTCATTCTATGCAAACGGCTATCATTCCGCTGCCAATATAGTACTATTTTACCATAAAATAGTAAATTTTGTAAGAAAAACCGCCGTCCCCTTGTACGGCGGTCTGTAAACTCTTATCTGTCAGAGCGTTCTCTTGCGCAGGATGAATGCGCGAACAAAAAGCGCGTGAAGAGGACTGCAAAGCCTACCTGCCGGCCGGATAGGTGATGTCGGTCGGAAGCCCAAAGCCCTCGGGAGCCTGCTGATAGGTAGGTCGTTTATGACCGCCGACATGAAGATCGCGGGCAGGAGCGCTGCTAACATAGGCATATGAACCCGGCGTGTGCAGATAGAGATATGCGGTACCCATCCAGAGCGTAATCATCGCAAGGGTCTGGTTCGCCCACGAGAGTAACGCCAGATGATGGAGAAGTCCATCTGCGAGAGAACAAGGCCGATGCCAAGCATTGGGACAGCGATGAGAAGACGCTTCGGCGCTTCCTTCTGCGGGATGTTGAGCCGGTCCGCAAGCGTCAGACGCGCGGAGCGGAACGCCGTATCACCCGAAGTGATCGGACGGGCGATAACGCCGAGCATCGCAAGAATCGCACCGATGCTCACGCCGCCGATGCCGATAACACCCGTGAAGCCGTTGCAGATCTCACGACGGCACCGCGGGACCCTGCCTCCTTGAGCGCCGCGCCGAGCCCCTGCCGTGCCATCGTAGAAGGTCGCGCCGGCGGCTGCTCAGCAGAGGGCGATGATGCCCTCGGCAACCATCGCACCGTAGAACACGGGGCGGCCCATGCGCTCATCGCGAGGCGGCGCGACATGATCGGCGACTGGGTCGCATGGAACCCCGAGACCGCACCGCAGGCGGCCGTAATGAAGGGCAGCCCAGATCGGCAGCTGTTTCGGGATGCAGGTTTTCGAGCGTCATCTCCAGGCACGACGTGACCGCCGACACCGAAGAGCATGCCGCCCATGATGCCGAGCGCCATGACGATCAGGCGGATGCCAAAGACGGATAGAACCGTGCGATGATCTTGTCGATCGGCAGGGGTGTCGCCATCGCAGTAGATGAAGATACGCCGAGCCACGAGAGCACTTCCATGCATGGTTTTGAAAAGCGGCGTGCGGGCCCCGTCATAAAAGACGACGCCGACGAGGAACGAGGACAATCGAGAAGATACGCATGATCTGAAGCATGATATTGCCCAGATTCTTGCCGACAATCTCCGAGAGCTCTTGCCGTCCTCACGGGAACGAGATCATGCCGAGGATAGTCGTGACACCGCCGGCAAAGATCGTACCAAAGACAATCCAGAGGTAGACGCTCCAGCCCAGAGCGCACCCGCAAAGTGCGCCGAAGATCGGGCCAAGACCAGCGATGTTGAACAGCTGGATGAGGAACACCTTCCACGTCGGCAGAGGAATGTGGTCACGCCATCTTCAAGGCGGATTGCGGGTGCAACCTCCCCCATGCGCCCAAACGCTCGATCTACGAGCGCCATACACAATGTAGCCCACGATGAGCCAGTTGCAGCGCACCAAGAAATGTAACCGCCATTGCTGTCACTTCTTTCTCTCCGTATTTTCAAAAGCATGGCGTTCGTCCCGGCCCCCATTCCCCTCGCCCTCCTTCCATCATAAATGTCAAAGAAGCTCTCCTAAAACAAGTCCCTAAAATAGTAATGGGCTTTTGCGCTCATCATATCACAAGTTCTTTTCCCTTGTTCAGTTCCTTTGTGCTATAATGGGCACGTGTTTGAGTAGCCCAATTTGCGGGCTTCCTACATTTTGGAGGTGTTTGTATGGGACTGATATTCTGCTTTTCTCCTGCCGTTTATTCGTCGGCACGTTCGAACGCTCGTCGGCATCGGCGGCGCGGCTTGATCTGCGTGCCGACTTCATCTTCTTCCTGTCGACGGCGGTGCCCATCCGTACTTTCACACGGCAAGCGCAGATCACGGCACATCGCTGTCATTGTGCGTTTGTAAACGCTCGGGGACGCTCGCCTACATCTGCTGTCAGCAGCGCGTCTACTTCGCCGTAGTACCGTTTATGTCATGACGCTGCGTTAAGTATTGGATCGTACATCGTCGACGACTTCCACGGGACCGATGTCACATCTCATATGGTTCATTCCTGCTTGTGATGGCACTGCCCGCGTATTGGAACGCTACGCACAAGAAACATACGGATGTCCACACACGCCTCGCAGGCTTCACATTCAACCGCTCGCTCGGCATCGGCTCGAGCGCAGGCGTCGGTCGGACCCGAGCATCTTCGGCATCGGCGGCGGCAGTGATTCATGCCGCTCATGGTCTACCTGTCGGCTTCCCTGCACACATGGCGACGGCGACCCGCCTTCGTTGTCCCCGCCCGTCGGCGGCGTTCGGTGTCGCTGGTCACTTCCCGTTTTCAATCACATCATCTGGACATCGATCTGCATCTCCATCGCGCTGCGATTGGTGCCCAGATCGGTGCTGCCATCTCGCAGAAGACGAAGTCCAAGGTCATCTCGTCCTCCTCTCGCCATGTTCGCGCTTGCTCGTCTCATCTGGATGAGCGGGATGCTGCTAAACAAACTCGAACGTAAAAGAATCGCCCCAACATGAGGCGAGATTCTTTTTGGTTTCTTTGTGCCCGATCAGAGCGGCTGGAAGCCTGGCGTGCCCCTCGGCGGACCTGATTGCCCTGATGTGCGAGATCAATCGAAAAGCCCAAGGTACGCATGATCTTGTCGGGGTTATGGAAGCCCATGCCGTTCTCGGCGGCAACCCAATCCCAGTACCACTGTGCTTCGCGAATCTTCGCGCGTGCATCTTCTGTGCGCCGTATCGGGCACGCCCGCATCCATCGCAGCCTTGACCGTGCGGTGCGCGTGCAACGGTCCGTCCCGCGATACGCTGGAGTTTGAACGTGTTGTCATGGATGGTCTGACGCGGCAACGAGGTCTCCTCGCTCTCGTCATGACACTTCAGACAAGACTGCTGCGTGGTCTTCGCGGGCTCGTCATCCAGTGCGAGGTGTACTTTGCCGCCGTACGCACTATAGGGTCAGCGTGGCAGTCCACGCAGGTAACACCGGCATCGGCATGGACACTCGTCGCCCACGTCTCGAACTCCGGATGCTGCGCTTGAGCATCATCGTCCTGGAGTCGGGGTGCATCCAGTCGCCCTCGATCCGCCTGCCTGTCCGGACCGTATAGTACTGATACTCGGACTCGGCATCGGACGGATTCGTCGGCGGATGCGCGACATCTGGCCATCCCTCGGCATTGGTGACGTATGTATGGCTCTGTATGACACTGCGAGCACATAGGCGCGCATCTCGTTATGCGTCGCACGTTACGTCACACCGCGCTTTGCCATCGACTCAATGAAGCCCTGCTGATATCGCGCAGCTCCATCGTCTCGGGATCGTGGCAGGTCGAGCAGCAACCACCTGTCCATCGTGATGGGAGCCGCAACTTCATCAAACGGCTTCGATGCATGCGCCCATCCACCTTCTTTGAAGTGCACATCATAAACATGCTGAACCTTGCACGTAGACAACTCCCCTTCTGTCCCGGAAGCCTCCTCGTATACAGGAGATCGTGGCGCATACGTATGCCCAATGATCATCGTCATACTGGATGGCGAACTTGCTATCTCGAAGTTTTCCAGCATCTCGGGCTGGTGCTCCGAATGACTGTTGCCCTCCAGCTGCCGCCGCCGTAGCCCGTGGGCGATGGAGATTCCTCATTATTTTTCATGAACGAGTTGTACTGGGTGGATAGGGCGTCCTTGTACGCCTCTTTTGCCGATCTTGGCGGCAGTGTCGCCCTGGATCTGCACGCGTTTGATGCTGTCATCGTTCGGGTGCGCGCGCCGATGCGAGCGGCGACAAATCAAAGAACAGGGCACAGACGCCAGCAACACCCGCGATGATTTTCTACTGTTACTCAACTCTGTCCCTCTAAAGGTTGGAACCATGCACGGCCCTACCGCTGACACTTCGTACGGTTTGCATTTCCGTCCTTGCCCTGTCCAGACATACCGATCCCATGGTCGATGTGGCGCGCAGACGGTTGGAAACGATTCACGATATCCCGTCCGTGATCGGAGATCTTGATGTGCAGGATAGTCGTTCAGTACCTGATGGAGCGTGTCATGCATGCCTGTCTTGCCCTTTTTCAAAATAGTAAACGGCAATATGTTGTCGTGCGGCAGATGGCACTCACTACAGGCGATATCCGCAGTGTGGACATGGCGTACTGTTTCTCGTCTGCATGGCATGGCACATGCGCAGAACTCGGCGATGCTGATGCTCTTGTCCATGAGCATACCGCCACCGACGGCAAGCAGCCCACGAGAAAACACACCGATGATACAGCGCAGCGTATGCTCCTTGCATACTGCTTTCAAATTCATGTGTCCTTCCTCCTGCTATGATTTCTCACTAGAAATTGGTAATTCCTAAGACCGCTTTTCCGATCCACCTCCTTTGCCCATTTACTGCCTGTAGCTGCCAGGAGATCGCGAGCACACAGGCAAGCTGGAGAATGGAGATACCGGGCTTTGTACTGACCGAGGCAGGAACAGGGGTGCCGCCTCTCTGCCACGGGGCGGGATCTCGATCCGTATGTCGCGTTCATCTGCCGAGACACCAGTGAGACGAATGCGGAACTTGCCGATTCATCACCTCGATCGGCTGGGATGTCCCGCCCGTCTCCGTTACTGCAAGGATCGTAGGGGCGGCATCGTCGACCTCCTCGCCGTCCGTCAGCGCGATCTGTGCCGTGACGAGGGTCTTGCCGCCGCCACTGCGGCTCAAATGCGATGGATTCGTAGCGGTAGGCATAGTCGTTGATCCCCATGACGGTCTTGCCACGATGAAGGATCAGCTCGTCGCTCCGCCGACGTCGGCGACGGTGCGATATAGAGATCGCCTGCAACACTACTTGCAATCGCGGGCTCACGCGCCGCATCCTCACCGTTTGCACGCAGCTTTGTCACCGCCTCGCACAGACTGCCGTCCACCCTCATGGCGGTAGGACTTCTGCTGCCCTACTCGGCAAACGCCTGTCCACGATAGATGATCGTGTCCGTAGACCTCCTGCGGCTCGTCAGGGATGATGTGACCGTCGTTGTCTGACTGCCCGACCCCGAGAGATAAAGGCGAGCAGAGCAAGTCCCGTGCCGATGTGTGCAACCATCCTCGCCCAGCCCGATGCGTTGACGGCGAAATGCCTCAATGGCGCAAGTGCGGCAGGGAGGGCAAAGGTGGAGAGAACCGACGGAATATCCGTTACTCCGACCAATCCAGTCAAGAACGCCGCCGCCCACGGAGATCACGAAGATCCACACAGGCCGTGCACGCGCGTCCACCGCCGTAGGGCCGAAGTACGCCGAGGTGCCAGTGAGGAGCAAGCAGGGAACCGCAATCGGCAGCGAGGTACGCACATAGTAGCTCGTATCGACCGCCGCACTCTCTCCGAGCAGCCCGAGATGAGCGGCATGGACGTTCCGAAAAATACAATAGCGACAATGAATACGATGAGAAGCATCCCAAAGCAGCACGAGGAAGTCTCGGCTGCGGTGTCTCATGACCGCACCCTTCGGCGAGACGCTCAATCCGAACGGTCAGAACGCCAAGCCCAAAAGAGCAGGACAGCCGCATTGGCAAAGGGCGATGTAGAGACCGATGTCCGAGCCCGCAAAGGGAGTGGACGGAGAAATCGCAAGTATGCCGCTGCGCGCGTGAGGAATGTCCGTAAAGGACGAGATGCGTAGGAGAAGGTCGCCGCGAGATGAACGAGGTAGAATGCCCCACGCCGCCCACGCGCGATGGAGATCAGATGGAGCAGGACACAGGCGAGCAGCCACGGGACAAGCGAGAGTTCTCCACGGGATCCAGCCCCAGTAGCCGCCCCACCCGGTACCTTATACGCCCAGTAACCGCCGATGAAGATGCCCGCGCCGAGGAATGCCCACGCGATGAGCGTCCAGCGGCGCATCGGTACGAGAAAAGCCTCCGTCCATCGGTGCCCTTTTATCGTGACTCTCAAGAGAATAGACGAACGGAACTGCAAGCAGTGCGCAGCCTAAGATGATCGGCGGATGCACCGCCATCCACGGATCCTGCAGCAGCGGATTCATTCCGTGCCCGTCCATAGCAACAGTCTCTGCGGGACAAATGGAGTCTTTAAAAGAGGACGGGGAGGGACGAGCATCGCGGTGAGTGCGTAGTGATCGTCGCGCCCCGTCGCTTGTCATCCGTCCCTCACGGGCAATCAGAACACCGACAACGGCGTGAATCACGGCCAGAGGAGAAACGAACCCTGCTGTCCCGCCTGAGAATGCGGAGAGCTTGCAGACGGCGGCAGACTGATGGAAGAGTAACTGATAACATAGGTGTAGCTGAAATCATCGTTCAGGATAATGACGAGAGGAACGCCGCTGCACCGAGCGATGCAAGCCCCGTTAGAGCTGCACAGATCCGTCCTTCGGTTGTTTTCCCCTGCGTCTCACAGAACACAGCGCCGAGGGCAAAGAACAGAACTGCACCCAAGAATAACGTTCCGATCATGCGAACCTGCTTTTTTCGCCTCATATTTCGACGGGCATTTGTTGAGCAGCTTGTCTGCTGTGAACGCATCGCCCGTATATTTCCCAATCGCAACAACGTGATATGCCTCATCGAAGTTATCGGGCTTTATGCCCTTGTGGCGGACGAGCATGGTCTCCCCGTCTCCTCATCGGAGATGAAACACGAACATATTGTTCTCCATGTGCGGCTCGACAGTAATCGTCCGGCAGCCCCCTAGACCTGCACATTTCCGTTCGGAGGCGCGCCTCTGCAACGCTGACATAGGGGTCACAGAGTCCGCAAAGAAATACCCTGCATATCCGATAAATCCAGAATCAGTACAACAAAAGAAGTATTTACGCGTGACGATCCGTTTTCATCAGCCATAGCATACACAAGTGTCACATCGACGGGCGACAGTATGAGCGTTCCAAGCATCACCGCGTCCATATCGAGCCGCCCGGCGCCATTGAGAACGGGCGACGGATGCGGCGAGAAAACATGCGCGGCAGGATAAAGACAGGAACGGAACCGCGATAAAGGAAAAGAGCGCATAGACCGCCGATGATGAGGCGCGTGCACGCTCGTCCGCATCGTCATACGAGTGTGGCGTATGCCCCATAGATGAGGAGCAGAACAAAAATGGTCGTCTGCCGCGGATCCCAGTTCCAGTACGCGCCCCATGTGAGTTTTGAGAAGTGCCCCACTCCCGTCGCGAGGGTGTGACAAAGCAATCCGAGCACAGCGGACCGCGCACTTTTGCATCATCGCGAAGGTTTCGCGTTTTCAGATAACGTGCGCGAAAGCAGCGCAGAAGAATGCGATGACCGAGACCCATGCACACGGGATGTGGAAGAATGCAATGCGTAGCGTAGTTGCCCAGTCCCTCAGCGGGAGGGACGACGAAAAACTGCGGCGTAGAGCACAGCCAATGTCAGGCGGCAATCAGCCCGGCCAGCATGAGGACCCCCATCCTCTAACTCTCAATCCCGAGAGAATCAAACGGCAGTCGATGCGCCCACCGTGAGCGCCATATCATGAGATCAGTATTCCGCCGAGGGTGCGGCTCTCCCCACCCGCCGAGCGAAATCGCGGGCAGGAGAATCGGCAGCATGGACGGAGCAGCAGGACGGAACAAGTCCGCCGCGCATACCGCATTTGCGGCGACTGCCGCAGCAGCGTATCTGCTGCCGCCATGCCCCCAATCCTAACACCAGTGTGGCAAGAAAAGTGAGATTAAGGACAAGCGGCGCATCCATCAAAAATGACAACAAGAGGAAAAACGAGGTGCGGCAAGCACGACAAGCGTAATGAAATGTGCCGCCATCTTGCCGAAAGAGAACCGCCTGTGCCGGAATGTAGATCCACAGAAAGGGCAGCGTCCCCGCCGCAGCCTCCTCCGCAAAGAGCCGCTCGCCCTGCAGTGTTGCGGCGAAGAGATCACGATCCAGAGGGTGCCGATGCGAGCGGACATCCATCGTCCCCCACGCGAGCGACATACTCAGAAGGCGATCACCGTCAGGGCGAACATTCCCATCGTCACATAGCCGGCGCGGAGACGGATGCCGTCGAGGAGTTCTTTACGGGCGACGTTGAGTGCCGCTCGTAAGATCGAAGCACGCATCCGCTGCCTTCCTTTCCTCCGGTTCATTCGTCGCCCACAGGATGAGCCGCCCTCTTCGCCACTGCACGCGTTTCACGGAGAGCAGCGCACGCCCCTGTTCATCGAGGCAAGCCCCGGCTCATCGAGCAGCCACACCTCGGCATCTGTGCCGGGAACGACGCGACCCGCCACGCTGGCGCATCCCGGTCGAGCTGCCTGCCATGCGCGGCAGAACCTCTGCAGGCAGTCCGACACGTGCGAGAAGCTCCTGCAAATCCGCATCCCACGAACCCCCGCGTGCGGAGAGCAGAAAGATGAGATTCTCACGCACCGTCAGACGCGATACAGCTCCATCTCCGGCGTCGCCATCGCGAGCAGTCTGCGGTAGTCCGCGCCCGTGACAGGTGCTCCGTCCAAAAACGTCTCAACCGTCCCGGAACTGGGAGCATGAGCCGTGCCGCGGGCGCAGAAGCGTCGACTTTCCGCTGCCGTTCGCCCCCGCAATGGCGGTCACCCTGCCGCCATGAAAGGAATGCGTCAGTTGATGCGGGACTTCACGCCCTTCAAACCTTTGACTGACATCATTCAAGCGAATTTCAACCATAGCTATTCCTTTCATAACTTTTGTTTATTTTTACCACGGGTATGAAAAAGAAAAATGAAATACATATTTTATATTAACCTTTTTCTATAGATGTAGAGCTATTACAAAGTTGAATATCGTTCATGTCGACTGATAATTAGGCATGTAAGGAAGCGGTCGGAACTTCATCGTGAAATTCCGACCGCTATCGATTATTTTTCAGTATATATAAAATTTATCACTATATAGTGATATTTATTACAGTTACTTTTGTATGATACCAAAAACTGCCGACATCAGAATTGTCTCCAAACGTGCATCAATCGCCGCAGCATCCTCACGCCATAAGTACAATGTTCGCCGCACCTGCATTCTCTGCAAGGCGACCGAATACTTTCGCGTCCCCGGAATCGGCACAATGACGGTTTCTTGCAGAGCATCCATGCGAGCGGATCTGTCCGCAGTCGCGCCCTTCGCCCTCAAGCGAGCCGGAGGAGCGCGAGAGCGTGACCGTTCTCCTCCCATTGCCGCCGCAGTGAACTGCGGCATACGCGCACCATATCCCCCGCCTCGAATATCGAGTTTGTTGTATACGCCCGTAAGCACGCCGTTTGCAAACGGCGAGAACACCAACAAAGCCGATGTTCCGTCCTCAAGCACAGGAAAGAGCGTCTCATACGCACGCGCCATCATCCGAGTAACGGTTCTGCACTGCCGTGAGCGGGCAGATGGTGTGTGCTCGGCGAATGTCCTCCTCCGTCGCCTCGGAGATGCCCCAGTGACGAATCTCTCCTTCCTTTATAAGATCGCCCATTACACCTGCGACCTCCTCGACGGGATCTGCGGGTCAACGCGGTGCTGATAGTAGAGGATCGATATGGTCCGTGCAAGCCTGCTGCGGTGACGCGTCCACAGACGCACGGATCACTTCGGGGCGCGCGTCTGGGACGATGGGGCTTTTGCCCTCTTTTCCAGCAGGCTCATATCGAAATGAATGCCGAACTTTGTCGCAAGAATAATTTTCTCTCGATAGGACGCAAAGCGCCGCTCCGCAAGTTTCTCATTATCATGCGGATCGTCGGGCGTGCCCGTATACCTCCGCCGTGTCAAAGGCGTAATCCCCATATCCACGGCAGCGGCAATCAGCTCGCGCATCTCTTTTTATCGGCGGGTGCGCCATAGCTCGCTCATCCCATCGCAGCCAAGCCCGATCGACGAAACGGTAAGATTTCCAAGTTTGCGGCAGTTCATTTACTTCCCTCCATTGCCATCATCATACGCCATACGCTTCCCTATGGTCAAGCAAAAGAATCGCAGCACAAAGTTGTCCCACGATTCTTTTTGTGTCCTGTCAGTTACTTCTTCACGCTGCATTTCTTCTCAAGAATGAGCTTGAAGAGCTCTGTCCCTGCGGAGATTTCAGTGAGTGCGTAATTGCCTCTCAATGCCGTTCTCCTTGATGTAGTTCTGCACCTCAACCGCCTCCAGGATCATCCGCATAGTCGAAATGGAGGGCGCGGCAGCGATGGTTACCAGAGCTTCGCTTTCTTCCACGCTCCATGAGCCGCGCCGCCGGAGAGACGAGGCGATCCTTTGCGCCGTAAGCTTGCGTTTCTGGCCCGCGTGCGACGCGTGTCACAGCGTCGGAGAGGTGCGGTTCTTGAACCGTTCCTCTGCCGTGCGGATGTATCCCGCGATGCTTCTCACGGTCAAAGCCGTACTTCTCGATGAGCAGTTCGCTCGTCTCCGCCCAGACGCGACGGACGAAGGAACGATCTCTCGTCCTGCATCGCTGACGCGATGTCCTCAATGCCTTTCAGATATGCCATGTAGGCAATCGAGGGCGTGCCCCGTGTTGACAGAGAAGAGCTTGCGCTCGATGCAGGCTTCGAGGTTGTCCACCCACGTCAGCCCCTCAATCTGCGGCTCTGCGCCGACCACGCCCGTGCGGTCAACATCCCATTCGCAGAACGGCTCGACCTTCACGAGCAAGGGATCCTCGTTATGCTGAATCGGCACGATGCGATCGACGGCGCTGTCGGGAAACCGATGCAGTGCGTGACCTTGTCGCCGGCTGTATCATCCAGATGTCTCATAGACGAAGTTCTTGAGGACGGTCGAGCCGCCCATCATGTTCTCGCACGCGATGATGTTGAGCGGTGCCTCATTCTTTCTCGACGCGGCGCGCAAGTCCCTTGCGATGTTCGGCGCAATGAACTTCAGGATGTTCGACCGATGGCGGTGGTCATGATATCCGCCGTGACGAACGCATCCAGCAGTTCCTCGAGGTTCGCATTGCTGTTGATCGCCTTGACGTGATCGACGCATGAATGGTCTTCGAACGCTCCGACCACCTCGATGTCATAGGAGCGGCGTGCGTTGATCTCGTCGACCAGTGCCTCGGCAAGATCGACAAATGTGACCTCGTAGCCAGAGCGCACGAGCAATTCCCCGATAAAGCCGCGGCCGATGTTGCCGCCACCGAAATGGATTGCCTGTTTCATCGAAAAACTCCTTTCAGCTTTCCAGATTTATGATGATGTCACGGGAAAAATGGAGACTGCGATGCTCCAAAGCAAACCCTAGTGGAGTAAGCGGGAAAATACGACCTGTCCAAGAAGCAAGTCCGCAGGACGAAGCTGATTGGGTAACAGGTCGCGTGGAAAACGTCCCAAGAACACGAGCGTTAGCGACGTGTGATTGATGACGTTGACCGCTTGTGCGGTACGCCCCGTCGGATTTCTTTTTCGTTCAAGCGCAGCGCGTTTAAGAAGTCCGACGGTATTTGAGCGTACAAGCGCACGAACGCTTACGCAACTAAGTGTTTGCGTGGAGCATGCACGTCTGTATATTTTCTCAATCTGCCTTTTGTAAAGACTTCGTAAAAGCTCCTCGGCACTCTTAGTTCTTGAAGAGGCTCTGCGAGCTGCTCATCCGTGTAGTCGCCGACCATCGTCGCAATGTTCGCGAGGATGGCAAGGTGGTCGTGCCGACACCCGCGATGCCGATGACGGATGTGCCGTTTCATCGCCGAACTTCACACCCTCGGGATACTGGACAGACGACGATGCCCGTCTTCTTGATCGTGTCCCCGGCCGCATTCTCGCCGTGCGGGATTGCGATGCCCTTACCAATGTAGGTCGAGAGATCTTTTTCACGGTTGAGCATCCCTGCACATAGCCCTCATCGACGTAGCCGCTTGCCACGACATCCTGCCCGCCGCCGTGATTGCGTCCTCGCGGCTGACGGTGGGAAGTCCGACCTTGACGTTTTCTTTTCAGTAGGACACCGCGCTGACCGTATCGGTCGCCTCTGCCTCTGCGTCGGATGCCGGTGTACCTGCCGCAACATGAGCTTCCTTCAAACGCTCGGCGACAATCTCATAGACATTGTTCTGCGTGAAGTCGCGCACCCAGATGTGCTCTGCCTGCGGCGAGTCCAGCAAGCGCACGCTCCGCGAGCTTTTCTATGTGAGATGACAAGCTGCGCCTCGCTCGGGATTGCGCCGATAGCGCAGTTCGTGACGAGATGTCCGTATATCCGTCCTTCTTGAAGCTTGCGGAGTGCCGCCGCGCCGAGCGCCGGACGAGCCCATACCCGCGTCGCAAGCGCGAAGGCGTAGACAATGACCTTCAGATCCTTGCCCCGCAAAGCCGTCTTCTCTGCGGGGAGCTCGCTTGCCGCGATTCTTCATGTCCGCCATGCCTCGCGTGCCGACTCAAGAATCCTCCTCGACATCCTTCGACATCTTGATAAAGACAGAGGCAACCGCGCAGGAAGACCGCCGCTGCAACGGCGAACGCCGGAGAGGTTTGCAGAGGTGCTGAGCCGTTCGGCGTCCCTTGGCGATGATCGCGGAAAGATCGAGGCCCGGGAGGACGGTGCAATCAGATCGTTGCTGAGGAGTCCGAGCGTGAACTTACGCCGGACATGCCGCCCGCAATCGCCGCAACGAGTGAGGATCAGGCTTCATGAGGATGCACGGAGAGTAGATTTCGTGGATACCGCCGAGAACGTGAATGATCATCGCGCCGGGCGAGGGACGACTTTGCCATGCCCTTACCGAGAGCCAGTAGGCAGCGGATGCGCGAAACACTGCGGATTTCGCCTCAGCAGGAAGAACATGGACTCTGCTGCATGCTCCTGCGCCTGCTGAATCGCCGAGCGACTGAGGTACGCCGTGGTTGAGGCGCGTTGTTGAGGAAAAGCACCTTTCGCCGGCTCGATGATGATGGACGCGAGCGGCAGAAGCCCCCATTGCGACGATTCCCTCCACGCCGCCGCGCGGATGTCGTTCGCACCGCTGACCACAGACCGACGACGGCGTAGAGCAAATCATTACGCAGAGGATGCCGCGAGAATGCCGATGCGGAAGTTGATTGACCAGCATCCTCAAAGCCGCCCGGGATGCTGTCGCGGATGGCATCGTCAAATTTCGCGGTGATGCAGCCGCCCGAGAGGTCCCATAATCATCGCGCCGAGGAAACATCGGGATGTCCGAGCCGCGGTGATGCCGGTTTACGTGGCAATCGCCGCCGCTGACACCGCCGCGATGTCGTAGATTGCCGCGCCGCCGCACCAGCAGCCGATGAGCAGAGTGAATCAGCCGCTTGCCCATCGGACCGCCGGACACTGTGCGAGGGTATTCGTTCGGCGCATCCACTGTCGGGATAAAGAGCGCCGTCAGAAAGCCCGTAGTGCGATAAATGCGCCGATGTTCCGGCATCACCATTCCGAGACAGGAAGCGGCAAACTTTCACCGCATGGCCTCCTGTGCACCTCCACCTTGTTTACCCATCATAATCCCCTCTATGAATCGCTGATAAAATGAAGTCCGTCAGATTACGGTAGATTTCTTTTCGTCCGAACAAGGAGGCAACCGGACGCATAGCCAAAGCTATGTGGACGGCTGACGCAGTGCGGCAAAAAGATGCGTCAAGATGGCGTGGCTGAATTTATCAGTGCTTCCTCATAACAGACCCAAAAAATTATCTACAAGAGCTGTCGAGGGGCTTTCGCGGTACTGCTTTCCAAAAACGTATTCCAGTGCGACGGCGTATCTCCTCCCGTCATGCGCGAGGATGTCCATGAACGCTGGACGCTCCCGCGAGTCTGCGCGCAGATCCGTCCGAGGACGCTGCTTTCTGCCGCCGCCTACTTTGTCGCGCAGCACGCATGACGAGTGCCGTGCCGGACTGCGTCTCACTCGCAGGGAAGCGTGGCTGCGCAGAGGCGCAGACGCTTAACCAGGTGCGCGCTCGCAGCCGTGACTCCGCGCATGAAGGAGAAATGATCGTGGCGGTGCGACAGATTGGGCGCAATCTGCTCGCTGAGATGCAGCCGCAGGCTGCCCATCAGCCGCCCTCCAATACGCGAGGAGCTGCGCCGCCGCACTGCCAGCTGCGGCAGTGTATCCGCACCTGCACATCCTCACGCTGTCGAACTCGTGGCAGCCTTACACGCGCTCCCGCAGTGAATTTCTGCCATGCCTCGCTGAACTGCGGCTTTCCTGCGTCTCAGTGGCAGACTGCGGCGCACAGGAAGCAAGTCCAGCGTCGATCCGTGCCCGATCGGATGCGGTCAGAAACGTACCCGCGACGACGACGGGCACGGGAAGGCGGTATGAAACCGGTCGATACCACGAAAAGTCCGCCTGCGGCGGCGTGTGATCTCCGCGCATCGGTGAGCGCGAGGGAGAGCTGCTGACCACGCGGATGGATGCGATCGTAGTGCGAGCGGCGGATGCGGCTCGCGAGCAGACGGCTCGTCCCGAGCCCGTGTCGGCGACGCGACGAGCACGCGCGACCACGGGCGATCGCCCGCCTCCGTCTGCGCTGCGCCGAGATGCATCAGCGATGTAGGCGATCTCGTCGGCGGGGAAGCGTGTCCTACCTCCTCCTCCATCATGCGCGTGCGGCGTCAGCGCGCGAGTTGCATGAGCTCAGATGTTCCTCCTCCATCTGTGCGGAGCAGCGGGTGCGGATGTCCATGTGGGCTTCAGCCGATGCAGTGCCGGGGCGAGGTGCTGCACCAGCCCGTGGGCAGGCTGCGGCTTTCGCAGGAGGGGCGCACCGCTCTTTCTCCGCGCGCACGACGCATGTGATGGACTGCATGCAATCTGTACGAGGCGGAGTTATCCACCCGCCCGCGCCAAGCGCTGCAGCGGAGAGCCAGCCGCAGCGCACCGAGAGAGATGCATCGTGATATAGCCGATCTCTGCCTCAGGTGACGGGAGCGCAAATAGCTTTGCACAACGATCTGCGTCTGCTGCCGCGTGAATTTCCTCCGTGCGGCGCAGCTCTCGAGCGTGCCCCTGCATCCATCACAATCGCATCGTGCTGCTGCATAGCGCCGCACGGCAAGCGCAAGATGGACGACCAGCCCGACACGCGCGGTATCGGGATATCCGCCCCTGCGTCTCCTCGGCAACGATATCATCAATCGTCCGTATCTGCGCCCCGTCGAGCGAGACCGAGCAGAGCCCGGTCCGCTGCTGATGCCGCTCCCTCCGCACCGTCGTCGGCGACGAGCGCGAGCAGCTCCTTTCATCCAGCAGTCGTGGATGATGCGGACGAGGTGCACCGCGGATGTCCCGCTCCGCCCCTCGACGTAAACCCCGAGTCCGGGACGGCGACGAGCGTGGATTCCCTGTCTCCGCCAGAAACGGCTGAAGCCGATCGAGGTCGTGACTGACGTTGCTGTCCGTCACGTCCAGAATGCGTGCACAGAGCGAAAGAGTTTGAGCGGCTCATCCGCCATGAGGAGACGCGTCACAGAATCGAACGCCGCTGATCGTCAGTTCCCTCGTCACATCTGTCTTGGAGAGCTGTGTCTCAGCCGTGTCAGCGCGCCTTTGCCGTCCCCGTCAGCATAAAAAGCCCGCGCCCGTGCGCCTGAGAAGTGTGATGCCGTACGGCATCAGTGCCATCCAAGCCTGCATCTCACGCGTAATGGTGCGTGCGCTGACATCGAGGGCAGAGGCGATGCGCTCGGCGGGTACATAGCCGTCTGCTGGAGAGGAGGCGGACAGAATCGCCCGCATACGTGCCGTCAGCTCCATCTGCCCCGCCTCCTTTCGACCGTTGACATTTTTATTATAACGAACGGGATTCATATATACGGCGAAAAGTACCGCCCTTTGTCGCGAGGACTATGGACAAATAAAAAGAGCCGATGCATCACACATCAGCCCAATATTGTTTTACTGAAAATCCAGTCCCGGCACGGCGTTCAGATAGAGTCGCTGTACTTCCCTGCCGCCGCCCTGATACGCGCCGCGACAGGCAATCATGGCAGCGTTGTCCGTGCAGAGGCGCGGCGGCGGATAAAGATGGCGGATGCCCTCCGCCGCTGTCTCGCACGCGAACGTGTCTCAGGGACTTATTCGATGCAACACCGCCCGCGAGGACAAGGGTATCGCGCCCCGCTTCGTGAATCGCCTCAGAGCGCCTTGTGCACGAGCACCTCGACGACGGCGGACTGGAACGAGGCGGCGATGTCCGCCTTGTTCAGTTCATGCCCCTTCATCTGTCTCGCTGCGTGATGTAGTTCAACACGGCGGTTCAGATCCGCTGGAAGCTAAATTCGTAGTTGCCCTCCTGCGCGAGTGCACGCGGAAAGTCGATCGCGGTGGGATCGCCCTCACGGGCGGCTTGTCGATCTCAGGGGCACGCCCGGATGCGGCAGCCCCATCACACCGCCTACCTGTCGAAACGCCTCGCCCGCCGCATCGTCGCGCGTCCTGCCCCATCTGGCGGAACGTACTCGTAGTCCGCGACATCGACGAGTGCCGTATGGCCCGCCCGAGACGACGAGCGACAGTAAAGGGCGGTCTGATCCTCGGCCGCAAGGAAGTTCGCAAAAATGTGCCCCTCGAGATGATTGACCCCCAATGAGCGGCACAGGGAGAACGCGAGCGATTTCGCCGCCGACGCCGACGAGAGAGCCACCGGCCAGCCCGGTCCGGGTGACGGCGATCTGGTCGATCTCTGCGAGCTCCGTCCCCGCCTCCGTGAAGTGCCTGCTCGACGACGGCGGTATGCTCAAAATGTGGTTGCGTGAGGCGATCTCCGGGCTCGACGCCGCCGTACTTCGATGAATCCGGAATCTGCGTCGCGATCACACACGAGAGGAGTTCGCGTGTCCCGCGCAGCACCGCCGCCGAGGTCTCGTCGCAGCTCGTCTCAATCGAGCGTCAGTTTCTCCTGCACATCTTTCATTTTACAAATTCCTCAATTTCGTGTGCCACATCGGATCGCGTCCTCGTCATTGTCCCTGATAGTATTTCTGCTGCACCGATCGCTGCAAAAGCGAGCCTCATAGGGCGGCACGCGCGTATTCGACGGACGCACCTCGAGTGTCATGCGCTCGCACCGCGCTCTGCAGCTGCGCGCGAGACTGCCTGAGGCTTTGCGCAGTCCCTGCCGCGCTGCGCGGAGGTCAGCGCGAGTATTCGTCACCTGCGCCTCCTCGGGACGAGATCCAGCAGCCGCCAAAGCCGATGATCTCCACATCCTCGAGCGCAACGATATAGCAGAGCAAAAGTCATTCGATGCCTCGCGCCAGAAATCTCACGCGACCACGGTGTCGGGAAGCTCTCCCGCTCGACGGCAGCCCGCCCCTCCGCGTCCTCGGGCAGGAGTGTACGAAAGTGAATCACTGCGCCTCCGTACCGTGCCGCTTCTCCCACAGCACCTCCGCCTCACTGCGGCGCAGATAGAGCGGTGCAGCTGGTCACGGGATCGTCCATCTCCCCGCGTGCGAGCCGCGTGAGTGCCGCAAGCCTACACACGCCGCACGCGGCATCCGCGCATGAATCGAGCAAGGCGCACATTTGCCGGAAGTGCGAGCGTCGTTTTCTTCTGCATGGCATCGCCGAGCAGATGCACAGGCTGCTCCGCATTCTCCAATCCCGCGATGACCTCTGTCAGAGGAAGGATGGAGAGTGCATGTCCCTTAGGTCAATCCATCAGCCCCTCGCCTCCCAGCTACGAATTCCTGCGCATAGACATTTCCTTTTCTGCGCATCCATCGCGGGAACGAGGCGCACACCCTCACAGATATAGTGATGGGCAAGCGCCTCGAGTGTCGGTACTGCGATGGGGGAATGTGCAGGGCGTATGCCATCATCTTTGCCGACGCAAGTCCGATGCGAGCCCGTGAAACGAGCGGGGCCGATGCTGACAACGATTCCCTCGAGTTCAGATTTTTCCACACGCGCCATACGGAGTGCCGTCTCGATGTGCGGCATCAGCGTCTCCGAGTGGGTCAGCGCCCCCTGCATGCTGACCTCCGCCGCAACGCGCTCCGCCGACAGGACAGCGACGCTCGAGACCTGCGAGGAGGTATCAATGCTCCAGGATTGACAATATCGCTCAACTCCTCCAAAGAGAGCCGTGCTCAGCTCCCCTCAGCGGCAAAAGGTGAACTGCCGCTCCTCCCCGTCCAGTGCCGTGATGATTTCACCTGCGCGACGATCCTCGGGCATCGCATCGGGAATTTCTCCGCCCACTCGATCAGCACAATGCCCTCCGTCGCCTCAACGTACTCGTGAGAATCCGATGTCCTCAGTTCCTCCTCCGGATTCGATTCGATAGAGGTCAAAATGCACGATGGGACACGCGGCCTCGTCAGATGTTCTATGAGGTTGAACGTCGGGCTCGTCACGTCGCTCTCCACGCCGAGCGTCCGCGCAAGCGTCACGGACAAAGAGCGTCTTGCCACCCCAAGTTCTCCGTCGAGGCAGATCACGTCCCTCGCGGATAATTTACCGATCGTTCCGCTAAATGCGCAGTCTCCTCGGGAGAATGCGTGATACAGGTGAGCATATTCTGACCCCTTATGAATAAAAGAAATAGAAACTTTTTGATACATTATAACATGAGACGCGATTTTTCCGCAAAAAGAAAAAGCGGAGCGGAGAGATGTCCTCCCGTCCGCTTACTGCGGGAATCGTACGCAGTCATGCGTCCGCCACGGCACATCGATCTCGCGTACAACCGAACGCAGTGCGGGAATGAAATCTCACGCCCATCCTCACTGCGCACGGCATAGACATCGTTGCTGCCCGTACGGAGGGACATTCTCGACCGTCCGAGCTCATTGTCCTCCTCATCGTACACCGTCAGCCCCACGATGTCAAAGACGTAGTACTCGCCCTCATCGAGCGAGTGCCGCCTCTGCGCGTGCGACGGTGAGCATGCCGCGAGTTTCTGTGCGTCCTCGCGGACAGCGCACTCACGGAAACGCATGAGAGTTCTTTCCCTGCGGCTTGATGCTCTCGATGTGCAGCAGCTCATCGCCGACCATAACCTCGCGCAGCTCAGCAAACCGCTCGGGAGAAAAGTCCGTCAGCGGAATGATGCGCAGCTCGCCAGCGAATCCCGTGCGCCGCGCCGACGCGTCCGATGACGATGCGCTCATTGCTCGCATCAGGAACGGATGGCGACAATCTTGTCATCCTCCACCAGAATCTCGACGTTCATGAGTTCGCGCATATCGTCGCCGACCTTCGCCTTGACCAGACGCTCAAGCGTTCCCTGCACGATTTCTGCACCCTCGACGAAACTTTCTGCAGCTCTTCGCGGTGTGCCGTCGTCTCCTCGATGTAGTCGAGACGACGCTGACGCTCCTGACGGATCGCGTTGATGTGCTGAATCGCCTGCGGCGTCAGCTCGCCCTGCTCCGCCTCCCTGCATGACGCGCTTCTCCTGGATGCCGAGCTGCTGCACTCGAGCTCCGCACGGCTGAGACCTTCCTCCATCTCCTTGAGCATCTTTGCGCGCAGCTTCTCCGTCAGCTTTTGCCTTGACGGTGACGAGGCACCTTCATTGTGATTGTATCCACTCTGTATTTCTCCTATTGCAACAAATATGCAAAAACGGCGACCGTCCGAGACGCACGCCGTTTGCACATCAGCCGATCTCGACCGTTGCCCTCATATTCTCCTTCGTCGCGGCAGCCGCGAGCAACACTGCGCAGCGCTTTTGCGATGCGCCCTCGCTTGCCGATGACCTTTACCCATGTCATCCTCTGCCACACGAAGTCTCAATATGATCTCCTGATCATCCTGCGTTTCGTCAACGACGACAGCTTCCGGATGATCGACCAGCGATTTTGCGATAACCTCGACTATCTCTTTTCACGCTGGTCGTCTCTCCTCATCAGCAATACGCACGCCGCGAGCTCACCGAGATGGTGGAGTCCCCGCGCACGTGCTGTATTTGTCAGTCCTTCTGACGCTTTGCCTCGGCGAATTTCGCCATCGTACCGTTCTTGCTCAGGAGGTTCCTGACCGTGTCGGTCGGCTGTGCGCCCTTCTTCATCAGTCGATTGCCTTCTCCTCGTCAATGCTGACGACAGCGGGCCGCTTCGACGGATCAGTAGTTTCCAGGATCTCGATGAATCGACCGTCACGCGGTGACGCGAGTCGGCGACCACAATGCGATAAAAAGGGATTCTTCTTCGCACCCCATGCGGTTCAAACGAATCTTGACTGCCATAATTTCCACCACCTTTCGTTGTGGACTCATTGTGTATTATTTGAAGAATGGCATCTTCGAAGCCCATGCCGCCGAGTGACGGCATGGAGGGCATTCCGCCCTGCCCTCATCTTCTTCATTTTCTTCATCATCTTGCGCATCTCGCCGAACTGCTGAGCAGCTTGTTCACATCCTGCACGCGTGTTCCGCTGCCCGCAGCGATGCGCTTGCGGCGACTGCCGTTGATGATCGTGATGTCCGCACGCTCCTTCAGGTCATCGCACGGATGATTGCCTCAAGCTGACGCATCTCCTTGCCGTCGAGGTCAAACTCCTGATCGCCAAGCTTCTTCTTGAGATTGCCCATCCCCGGAATCATAGCCGAGGATGCTGTTCAGCGATCCGAGCTTCTTCACCTGCTGCAGCTGATCGAGGAAGTCGTCGAGGGTGAAGTCAGTTCTTGCGGAGCTTCGCCTCCATCTTCTTCGCGTTTTCGAGGTCGAAGTTCTCCTGTGCCTTCTCCACGAGGGAGCACATCGCCCATGCCGAGGATGCGCGATGCCATGCGGTCGGGGTGGAACACCTCGAGCGGTTCGAGCTTCTCGCCCATGCCGACGAACTTCACGGGACAGCCCGTGACCGCCTTGATCGAGAGCGCGGCACCGCCGCGTGCGTCGCCGTCGAGCTTCGTCATGATGACGCCGTCCAGCCCGAGCGACTCGTCAGAGGACTGCGCAACGTTGACAGCTTCCTGTCCCGTCATGGCATCGACGACAAGCGGGATCTCGTGCGGCTTTACCGCCGTACCTTGATATCGCGCAGCTCTTGCATCAGCGTTTCGTCGATCTGCAAACGTCCCTGCAGTGTCGATGATGACGACATCGTTCGCGTGCGATGCCGAATGACCGATTGCGGCGCGTGCAATGGCGACGGCATCCTCCTGCCCCTGCGAGAACACGGGCACTTCGACCTTTTCGCCGATCACTTCCGAGCTGCTTGATGCAGCGGGACGATGAGATGTCGTCACGACGAGCAGCGGGCGCTTGCCCTGCTTCTTGAGCATGAGCGCGAGCTTGCCCGCCGAGGTGGTCTTACCCGAGCGCTGGAGGCCGACGAGCATGATGACGGTCGGCGGGTTCGGACTGATGTTGAGACGGCTCTCCGTCCCGCCCATCAGCGCGGTCAGTTCCTCGTCGACGATCTTGATGACCGCCTGCGCCGCCGTGAGTGTGTCGAGCACCTCCTGCCCGACGGCACGCTCCTTGACGCGTTTGACGAAGTCGCCGAGCGACCTTGAGAGTTCACGTCTGCTTCGAGGTGCCATCCGCACCTCGCGCATGGCATCGCTGACATCGTCCTCGGTCAGCTTTCCATGCCCGCGCAGCTCTTGAAGATCCTGCAAACGATCGGACAGATTCTCAAAGATCATTCTCCCACCTCCTTCGTATCATCCTGTGATGTGTGTTGTTCCAGTTCATCCGCGATGCGGCGCTACATCGGTGCGCGCAATCGGTTCTCTGAGTGCACGCAGCTCTGCACAGATCGCAGTAGCCTGCTCCTGTGTCCTGTTGACGCGCGAGAAGACCGAGCGTCTCCTCCATCTCCGTGAGCGCACGCTCTGCGCGGCGAATATTGTCATGCGCCGCCTGCCGCGTGATGCCCAGCTCCTCGCCGATCTCCGCGAGGGAAAAAAGTCCTCCGCAATGTGCAGACGCAGACACTCGCGCTGCTTTCCCGTGAGAAGCCCGCCGTGAGAGGTCATACAGCCGTGCGAGCTCGTAAAGTCGCTCCATGCACATCACCTGTTTCTAAACACTGTTGGAATTATGGCGGCGAAACAAAGAGCCTGTCAAGTATTTTTCTTGACAGGGCTCTTTTCTATCTCTTAACGGCGAAACTTTTTCCAGCGGCTCTGCGTGGTCGGTCTACGAAATTCGACCGTGCCAATGTACTCGCCCGACTTATCATACATCGCCTGATACTGCACGCGGATCGGACGCTCGCGGATGTAGCGATGCACAATCATCTGCGTGCGCTTCTTCGCCTTGAAGTCGGCGATCAGATTCCGCACCACGGGGATGATCTCGGGCGGGTGGCAGTTCATCACGTCGCGCCCGAGTGCGGACAGCGGACGCGTGAAAGACCTGCCCCTCGTTCGTGAAGAAGCGGACGACATCGTCCTTGTCGATGAACGTGATGTCCACGGGCAGGAGCTGGAGGATCGTTGTCAGCTGCTCCATCGACAGCTCGCCCGTCGGGAACTGAGCTTCCCTCACCTGAGACTGTGCGAGACGAGCCGCCTCCTGATCGAGCCACGGCTGCGCCTCTGCCCACGCAGGAATCGGAACGCCGAACGAGATGCCCCTGTCCGGCAGGGTCATGATAGCAGCGATACCATTCCATCTGCGTGAAATAGCGCAGGCTGAGCGGGAAGAGAATCTTCTCCTCCTTGAAGATCATCTCGCGGATGCGCTGCGTGAGTGCACGGATCCGTGCTCTCACATGGGCAGTCGTCTCTTCATCCGCCTTGAGCGCCTTGATAATCATGGCGAGCTCGCGCTTCATCTCATCGTCGATGCCCCACTGACCTGCGAGGGACCCGTGACACCGTAATCGTAGAGAATCGGCATCAGCAGCTCTTCCTTCTTGATGTGGTGGGAGCGCACATCACCGAGTGCGAGAATGTGCTGGAGCATGACATCCGCTACGCTTTGCGCCGTCCAGCTCGCCCTCAATCGTGTCGAGCAGCGCGTCAGAGTGCCGCATTCTCCGCACGCAGGATCGTGAGCGGATGCCCCTCGGGCAGCGCGTCGATGTCGTCGGGATTCACCGATGCCGCCTGTGTCGTGAATCTCGTCATGCGAGAGCGCACCCGCCGGCGGCTCGCTCGCCACGCCGTGAAAGAGTGCCGAATGCACATCGCAGAGACGCTGCACCTCTGACCGGCATGCCCTCCTTGATGAGGGTCTGCTCCGCCGTCATGATCTCCTGTGCGTCGACGTGACTGAACTCCTGCACGAAGTCCTGCACGGACGGGTCGAGATCCTCGCCGCTCGACAGGCGTTCGATGAAAGTTTCGAATGCGTCCCCTGCCGCGACTGCGCTCATCGCTGATGACCTGATCAGCCGCGCTCCTCGAACGCCGCGATGACCTTCGAGGCTCAATTCCCTTCACTGCCGCGCCGCGGAATCGTCATGATGCGCCCCATCACATTCAGTGCGACGGATTTGTAATCTCCTTAAAGCCGATCCCGCCATGATCTCTCACTGACTTCGGATTCTCCTCCACCAGCTCGGCAACCGTCTTTTTCAGATCCAGTATCTTCTCCATCGTCAAAGCTCCTTTATATATCAAATGCTCTTTGTCATCTCTGTGTGACGATGTATAACGCAGGTCGGTGAAGAAAGGCTGTAACCTTTGGTACGAAACAAAGAAAAAGACTGCTCCGAAAAGAGCAGTCCCCATATATTACAGATTTTTGAAGGTAAAGGTCGACCCGTCAAACCCGAGCTCCACGAGTGTCACCACCGCGCACATCACCTCGCAATGATCTTCTTCGAGAGTGCCGTCTCCACGGTATGCGTATGAGGCGACGCAGTGGACGCGCACCGAGTCGGGGTCGAAGCCCCTCGTCCGCAAGTGCCGTAATCGCCGCATCGTCCCACGTCAGCTGAATATCCGCCTGACGCTCGAGCGCGCTTGCTGAGTGCCGCGAGCATGATCGCCGCGATGCGCTTCACATCGTCCTTTGTAAGAGCCTTTAGAACACAATCGTATCGTCCACGCGGTTCAGGGAACTCGGGGCGGAAATACTCATCGAGCAGTGCGCGCACCGCCGTCTCCGCCTCCGCATAGTCCTTGCTCAGGATCTCATGCGAACCGAGATTGCTCGTCATGATGATGACCGTATTCTTGAAGTTACGACGCGCCCTTGCCGTCCGTGAGCCGCCGTCGTCGAGAATCTGCAGCAGCACGTTGAACACGTCGCGGTGCGCCTTCTCAATCTCATCGAGCAGGATCACGCTGTACGGGCGGCGGCGACGCACCGCCTCCGTCAGCTGTCCGCCCTCATCATAGCCGACGTAGCCCGGAGGCGCACCGATGAGACGCGAGACGCTGTGCTTCTCCATATACTCGCTCATGTCGATGCGGATCATGCTCCGCTCATCGTCAAAGAGCGACTCGGCGAGGGTCTTTGCAAAGCTCTGTCTTGCCCACGCCCGTGGGGGCCGAGGAAGATAAACGAGCCGATCGGACGGTTCGGATCCTTGATGCCCGCACGCGCGCGAGGATCGCCTCACTGACGGCGGTCACCGTCTCGTCCTGCCCGACAACGCGCTCTGCAGAACCTCCTCAAGGCGGAGCAGCTTCTCGCGCTCGTCGTCATCATCTTTCGTCACAGGGATGCCCGTCCAACGACCGACGACGCGCGCGATGTCCTCCTCACCGACCTCCTCGCTTGAGCATCCGCTCGCCGTCCGCCTTCGCGCAATCGCCGCCTCCTCTTCCGCGAGCTTTCTTTTCGAGTTCCGGCATCTTGCCGTATTTCAGCTCCGAGGCGCGTGCAAGGTTCTGGGCACGCTCCGCCGCCTCCATCTCACCGCGCAGCTCGTCCATCTCCTTCTTGATGGCACGCACGCGCAGGATCGCCTGCGTCTCACTCTCCCATTTGCTCGGAGTTTCTGCTCCTCATCATGGAGCTGTGCCTTTTTCGGTAGTAAGTGCGGTGAGTTTTTCCTTCGACGCCTCGTCCGTCTCCTTTTTCAATGCCTCCTCCTCAATGTCGAGCTGGAGGATCTTGCGGCGGATCTCGTCAAGCGGCGCGGGCATGGACTCGATCTCCGTGCGCAGCTTTTGCCGCCGCCTCGTCGACGAGGTCGATTGCCTGCTGTCCGGCAGGAAGCGGTCGGAGATATAGCGATCGGGAGAGCGTCGCCGCCGCGACGAGTGCCGCATCGCGGATACGTACGCCGTGATGCACCTCATGCAGCGCTCCTCTCAGCCCACGCAGGATGGAGATCGTATCCCTCCACGCTCGGCTCGCCGACCGCGACGGGCTGGAAGCGGCGCGTTCGAGTGCCGTATCCTTCTCGATGTATTTGCGGTACTCGTTCAGCGTCGTTGCACCGACTGCAGCTCACCGCGCGCAAGGGAGCGGTCTCAGCAGGTTGCCCGCATCCATCGCGCCCTCGGCTGCGCGCCGCACCGACGACCGTATGCACCTCGTCAGATAAAGGCAGAATCTGCGCCCTCGGACTTTGCGATCTCGTTCAGTACGCCCTTCGAGCGTTCCTCGAGACTCGCCGCGGAACTTCGCTCCGCGACAAAGTCGCGCCCATGTCGAGCGAGTAGAGCGTCTTGTTCTTCAGCGACTCGGGCACTCCCCGCCACGATGCGGCGGGCAAGCCCCTCGACAATCGCCGTCTTACCGAGCACCCGGCTCACCGATAAGCACAGGGTTGTTCTTCGTACGGCGCGAGAGAATTTCAATCGAGCGGCGAATCTCCTCGTCGCGCCCGATCACGGGGTCGAGCTTGTTCGCACGCGCCGCCGCCGTCAGATCACGCCCGTATTTCTCGAGCGATTGGTACCCTCCTCGGGTTGTCGCTCGTGACGTTCTGCTTGCGATGTTTCTGGATTGCGTCCTGCACGGCACTCTTCGTCAGCTGGAACTCACGCGCAATCGCTCGCACCTCGTCGCTCCGTCCGTAACGAGCTGCGAGCAGCAAAATGCTCGGTCGAGACGTATTCGTCCTTCATCGACTTCGCCAGTTCCTCGGCACGTCCGGAGCATCGCGCACCATGTCCATCCCATGCCAAGACGATTCGTCCAGCGCACGCTCGGAATGGCGGCAAGCTCCTTTTCGAGCCGTGCCTTGAGCAGCGGCAGATCAACGCCGCAGACATCAAAGATGGTTGCGAGCAGCCCCTCCGCCCTTTGCAAGTGCCGAGCAGCACATGCGTCGATGTAATTTCCTCGATGGTGGCGCATCGCCGCGATCTGCTGTGCCGACTGCAGCGCCGCGAAGCGTGCGCGCTGTGTATTTATCCTGTTCCATAATCTATCCCTCCACAGTTCATTTCATGTTTATGAGTCATTATACCAGATAAAGTCAAATAGTCAAATATAATTTTTGATTTTTGACTTTTATTTTTTAGAAGAGGCTCTGCCTTCGTTGAGCAGAGCCTCATACATTCGAGATCATATGTAGCACTCATAGAGCCCTTTGAGCTCCTCCATCTTCGCGTACATCTCAAGCTGCAGCGCGGATGCGGTTGGATAGTCGCCCTCATTGAGCGCCTTGATGAGCGGCGTAAAGAGAGCCTGTCGTCGATCGTGTCGCTTTGCGAGGTAGATGCGCAGATCGTGGATCTTGTTCCACATATAGGCATCCTGATCCGTCACGAACGTCGCTCTTGATCTCCGTCATGCGGCGGACGATGATGCGGTTCTCCGGAATGATGCGGCTGATGAGCTCGATCTTCCAGCGCGAGGAGTGCTCCCGTGCGGAACGAGGTCGATGATCTGCGGGCGGAGTGTATTCGCCTGTGTGAGCACCGCCACCTCTCGGGAGTAGAGATCAAAGCCGAGCATATTCTCCCCAGACTGCGTCGCGGGGGCCTCCCGAAGCGCACATCGCGCTCATCCGCCGTATAGTGCTCGAATACATCCTCCTCGCTCCGATAGGCACGGTCTGTTTCGAGGTAGAGCCCCTTCTCCCCGGCTGCTTCGACAGCTCCGCGAGCAGTTCCGTCACTGCTGCGTCCCGCCGAATGTTTAATCCCGTCGAGAATCGCGAGGTGGGACGGCAGCAATGACGAGGTAGGTGTTTGAGAGGGATTGGTCGCGCGCAACTCGAAACGCGTCGCGAGCGGATTTTTGAGGTCACGAATGAGGCTCACAAGTACCGTGCGGTTGCGCGACGGTATCGCGGGCGATGCGCCAAACGATGTGACGACGCGACAGGAGCCTCAAAGCCCGGCTTCAGACGGTTGAACGCATCGTTCGTCGCCGAGACGAACGGGTTGATTGCCCTCATAGTTCTTGAGCAGCCCCATCAGCTGCGCCGTAGCCGACGGCATTCACATAGTCCGCATTCGTGATCGGCGGCAAAGAGCTGTGCCGCTTTCCGTCCTTTGTGATCGCCGCGAGGCTAAGATGCGTGTGCTCGCCGTTGCCCGCGAGCCCGATCAGCGGCTTCGCCTTGAGTTGACCTCAAGCCCGTAGAGGCGGAAGATCTCACGGACAAACGTGCGCACGAACAGCTCATTGTCCGCCGCCTGCACGGCACTGTCATACTGCCAGTCAATCTCGATCTGCTCGCAGACGTGCGTCATGCGGCCGCTCTCGTCGATCTGCGCCTTGGGCCCGCCGACCTCCTTGTGCCCCCATCTCCATAGCCGAGGCATATTTATCAAGCTGGATGAGGCAGTCCTCAAGTTGCCGTACGAACGCGCCGTGCGTGCGCTCCCAATACTGCTCGTTCATCACCTGCGAGGCGGACATCTCCTCAATGGATGCGTTGTCGTCGAGCGCGTCTTGACCCAGAACTCGAGCTCCGTCGCCGACGTGAACGCGATGTCACGATGTCCGCACCATTCGAGAGGGCGCACCCGAGATCTTCGGATTGCGCATGAAAAAGTCCAGCAGTTCCTTCTTGACGCAGGGCAAGCGTATCCACAAGTACCGCACGCGAGTCGACGCGCTTCTCCTCGTGAATGATAAAGGACGGAATACGCAGCGTCCCAATCGGCAGCCCCTGTCTCCTCATCCGCGCCCTCGGGATCGTAGTCCACGAACCAGTTGACTGCAGGGATCAATCGGAAGATCCACCCTTCGCGTTGTTGATCGTTGCAATCTTCGGCAGAACCACGGAGGAGCCGTCCGTCTGCACGGCGGTTCCGTTGTAGAATTTCTCAATGTCCTCCATGAAGATCCGTACGGGAATCTTCTCGTCCGTATCGTTGCCCGCCATGTCGATGCCGACAAGCGAGACGAAGCGCACCTCGGATGCGCCTGAAGCTGACGAATGATCTCTTCACGCGGCGTATTGGCGGGAATCTTAGAGAAGTTCATTCATCTTTGCGTACCACCCTTTTTCCAAAAAGAATGCCATGCGGCATAAACTCACGCGCCCATCTTACCATTTTTCGTAGGACATTGGCAAAGATACTGGAAAGAAGTATTCATTTCCCTTAATGTGGTACGCATTGACGATCATTCCCTATACACATAAAATATAAGGAATCACTGATAAAATGAAGTCCGTCAGATTGGCGTAGATTTTTCGTCCGAACAAGAAGGCAAACTGGACGCATAGCCAAAAGCTATGTGGAGGATCGCGGGCACAGTGCGGGCATGCGTCAAGATGACGGTGCTGAATTTATCAGTGCTTCCATAAGCAGTCACGGACAAAGAAAACACAGATAAATTCAGCAATTTCTTAACGAATATCAATGCACAGAGGATGATGGCTATGAATATCACCATACGCATCTTGCAGCTAAAGGGGCGGGCGCATGAACTCATTCGCCGTTTTCCCATCGCCGTCTTTTTGGCAGGCAGTCCTTTTTCCTCGTCGGTGCAGGCATTATCCTGCTGCGCCCCCTGATTTGTATGCGGAGGTTGGCACAGCGACTATTTCGAGCATCTCGTACGCCCTCGCCCCCGCCGTCTTCGGCGCATGGATGACGGCGGTCATGTTCCGCCTCTTCACGGATGTATTTCCGTGAAAATCCTTGATGCTCGCATGCGGCATCGTCTGCCGTCCTGTTCCTCCTCCTTGCCTATGCGTGGTATGGCGTGGAAAATCTGAGCCACCATCTGAGTCATTGGGACGCAAGGCATCTATCTCGCACTCGCCTTCCTTGCGCTCTTTCTCCCTCGAACGAACAAACAAGGCCCCGGGGCTTCCTGCCCTCCTCTTGCTGCCGCCTTTTCCATCGTGACGAGCATCCTGCTCTCTCTCGGGCTCATCCTCTGCTGTCGCCGCATTCTGGGCACTGATCGTCACCGATGCGGACGGATGGCTGCCCGAGACAACCTATCTCTTCTCCGGTCTGATCGCACACGGCGGCTGGGACTTGCCGCATTCCTCGGCGCACTGCCAAAGTACGAATGCACGCCACGAGTTTCCCCGCCGCCACGCAGAAACTGCTCCTCTATCTCTTCTTCCCCGTCTCATCTCCTTCTGCTCATCGTTCTCTACCTCTACGTCGGCAAGATTATCGGCGCGGGCGAGATGCCCGTCGGCATCGATGAATTGGTACGCTTCGTTCGCGCTCCTCGGCTTCGCCTTTTTCTTCGGCACGCTTGCCGTGCAGGAGCGTCTTCCCTCTTTTCTCGCTTTCTGAAATGGGGGCTTCTCCTCTTCCTCCCCATCCTCGCCATCCAGATCTCACGGCGTATGGCTCCGCGTATGAGGCGTACGGGCTGACAACGCTGCGCTACACCTCCATGCAGATCTGGCCGTTCTGCGGAATCTATGCGCTTGCCGTCGCCTTCCTTCGGCGAAAGCCCCAGCAGTATACCTCTGCGCCGCCATCCTCGCGCTCATCTTCTCCCTCACCCCGCTCAACGTCGTCGACGTACCGCTCCGCAGTCAGGAGGCACGGCTCAGTCAACTGCTCACAGAACACAGCCTCATACAGGATGGACGAGATCATAAAGCGTGACGACACGCCGCCCGCGGTTGTAGACGAGATCATCGATATTGCGTTCTACCTCGAACAGGATGCCTCCCCGCTTGCCGCAGCGGTATTCGATGCAAACTTCAGACATATGCGCGAGTCCCTTTTTATTTCGACAGCCCATATGCGTTGGAACCGCCGATCACAGACTACCACACGCTCATCCGCTTCCAACACACAGCACATCACGCGCACGGGCATTCGTTCTCCCGCGCACGGACGGTACAGAGGAACGCATTGACCTGAACTCCTACGCGCGCTATGCTCGTGCGCATGGGGAGCAAGGCAGCAAAGCCACCCTCGATGCAGAAATGCCAAGACTACACGATGGATAACCATCTCATTCACTTCGATCAGATCGCCATCAGCAGGGGCCGAGGACGGCAGTGTGGTCTGGGACAGTGCAAGCGGATTTGTACTCATACGCTAGGGGAACACTGATAAATTCAGGGCGCATCATCCGCATTGATCCCCTTCCATTGATGCACATCCCAAAAACACGGTCATTTTCACAGCGAACAGGCTTGCGGATTACTCTTGCCCATCCAATGTTCACAGGTGACGCAGCATTTACGGGTCAGTAGGGACACTCATGCATATCCTTCAATAAATGGCTCTCATCCGCGGCGAAGGCCGTGTGTTCTTCTAACCACACAGAAAAACCCTCACGGAACAATATATTCTGTGGAGGATTTTTCTGTCGAAATCACTGCTGGTTCCACGCGCACATCCTCCGCTCTGCCCAGTCGAGCAGGATGAAGAGCAGCAGGCCCATCATGCTGAGGACGACGATCCCGGCGTACATATCGAGGTAGTGTTACGCGCAGCCATGCATCCGCGATGTAGTAGCCGATTCCATACTGCGTGCCGAAGGTCTCCGTGAAAGAAGAGAACGGAGATCGCCGTCGCATCGCCACACGCACCGCCGTGATAAACTTCGGCAGCGAGGCGGGCACGATGATGTGACGCGATCTGCGGAATGCGGCACCGAGCATACGCAGCGGCGCGTACGTCTCAGACGGAATCGCCGCCACGGCATCACGCACGGCAACGACAACCTGAAAGACAATGATGAGAAATACGAGAGCAGCTTGCTCGCCTCCCCAACGCCAAAGAGCAGCATGGCAACAGGCAGGAGCGCGATCTTCGGCACGGGATAGGTGATGTAGAGGGTGCAAGCAGACGGTTCACGCGTGGAAATACCCCATCACAATACCGACGGGATAGCCCTACGGCAACGGCAGCAAGCAGCCCGAGCACGATACGCAGAGGCTGTAGCCCGCGTGAACGGCGATCGTATCGGGGAAATTTCTGCACCAGACGCAAGAGCACCAGCTCAGGCGAAGGGATCACTGGCATCTGAAGGAGCTGCGCAACAGCCCACCAGAATGCAAGACACAAGAAAATACCGCATGCAAACATTCGCAGCGAAATCTTTGCCATCACACGCCTCCTCGCGCACTCTTTGCACGCAGCTCCTGTCCCATGGCAAAGAAGTCCTGCGAGGAGCGACGGGTGAGGTCGCCCGCAAAATGGATTATCAACGAGTTCAGTCACATGCCCGGGAGCTCCGCCCATGACAGCAATCCGCCCCGCAAGCGTCAGTGCCTCCTCCATAATGTGTCACAAAGCACGGTCGTGACAGCGTGTCCAGAGCGAGAGAAAGACCTCCTGCATGGATTCACGCGTAATCGCATCGAGCGCGGAGAACGGCTCATCCATCAAGAGGAGATCGGGTGCGAGCAGAAAGACACGCGCAAGCCCCACGCTGCTGCTGTCACGCCCGAGGAGCTCACGCGGATAGCGCGTGAGCAGCTCGGACAGCCCAAGATCCGCAATAAGCGCATCGTATGTTGCCATTCGCTCCGCGTTCCGCCACGCCCTTGATCTCCGCTCCGAGCAGGATATTCTCGCGCACGGTCTTCCACGCGAGCAATCCATAGTTCTGCGGCAGAGGAAACCGATGCACAGACCACGCGGATCGATGGGTGCGCCCTCACTCGTCACCGCGCCCGCCGTCAGGCGGATCAGCCCCGCTGCGACACGCAGCAGCGTCGACGCTGCCGCAGCCGATGTGCCAATGAGAGCGAGCACCGTCCCCGCTCGACGCAGAGCGACGTGTCCGCAACTGCATGCACAGCGTCCGCCCCCTGTTCCATAGTCCACGGACACCCCGAAAAACACAGCACTCCATCACCCCATCACAAAATCTTTTTCTTAGGGATAGTCTAACACAAAAATGTCCATTTTCGACAAAAAGAGCACCATATACACAAAAGCGCGGCGCTTTGAAGTCAATCAACATCATGTCGACAAACAGAAAGACGATTCGCCGAGGGATGCCGAAATCGTCAGCAATCAGAGAAAAGGTTTTAGGCAAAGCCGATCACCGTCACATCACCGCGCAGCGCCCTCCCTCAGCAAACATGCCGCCTTGATCATCCATCTCATGCCAACACCTCACCAGAAAAAGGAAAAACGCGCAAACCACTGCACCACCAAAGATATTCTCATGCAGCTTGTCCAGAAAGAATGCTCTGTTTTATATGTGTACGCACCACAGCTGAGTTTCACTTGCCACAAATCTATGGTATACTTTTTTATATTTTAGTCGGTAAACGCAGGAGGGCTCATTGTGCGTATTGTAATTGCGGGGTGGGCGGCTGGGCTACAGCATTGCGGCGCTGCTCGGAGGAGGGCATGGATGTCGTGGTGGTGGACGGCGAAGAGCCAGCTCGAGGCGGCAAAGACGACGCTCGACGTGCTGACGATCGAGGCGAATATCGCAAGTCCGCTCACGATGAACGATCCCGATATCAAGAGCGCGGATATTCTCATCGCCGTCACAGACAGCGACGAGGTGAATATCGTCGCCTGCGTGCTCGCGAAAAGCACGGCATTGCACGCACAATCGCCCGTATCCGCGACATGAACTTTTCACGGTGGAGGCGGGGACAGCTATCTCAAAGAAAATTTTGATATCGATCTCGTGCTCAACCCCGGAGCTCATCACGGCAAACGAGATCTCTCGCATTCTCATGACCCCGCCGCACTCAGCGTGGAGGACTTCGCAGGGCAAGGTCCGCCTGTTTGAGAGCGCGCATCCGCCGTCGCTCCGCCATTGCACGCAAAACCGCTCAAGGAGCTGACACTGCCGCACGGCGTACTCGCGGGGCTGATCTTCCGCGATCATCGCATGATCATTCCGCACGGCGATGACATGCTCCTCCCGGGGACAATGCCTATTTTATCGGCCTACCCGACCGCATCGAGGAGTTCAGCCAAAGCCTCGTACCGAGCGACACGCACGAGTCGAAACGTGTCGCCATCATCGGCGCAGGACGAACGGGGCGTGGGCCTCGCCTCCTTCTCGAGGGGCAGGGTGTGCAGGTAAAGGTGATCGACCGGAATCGTGAGCGCTGCGAACTGCTTGCGGAAAAAGCTGACGACAGGGCTTGCGATCTGCGGTGACGGCACGGACATCGACCTTCTCACAGAGGAGGGCGTTGCCGAGGCGGATGTCATAGTCTGCCTGACGGAGGACGACAATTGAACCTGATGCTCGCACTCCTCGCACGCCATCTCTCGAACAACAAGATCAAGACGGTCTGCGCGTCGACCGCAACGAATACATCGACCTCGCGGAGAAGGTCGGCGTCAACATTGCACCTCGGCACGTCTGCTCTCAGCAAGTGAGGTGCTCGCCTACAGCGCGGCGGCGATGTAACGCGTGTGACTCTCTTTGGAGGGTGCGCGCGCAGAGGCACTCGAGGTGATTGTCAGTGCCGGTGCTCCCGTTGTCGGCAAGAAGCTGATGAATGCGAATCTCCCACGCGAATGCCTGGTCTGTGCCTCATGTCGCGTGACGAGGAGGCTGCAATCCCGAATGGCATGACGGAGCTCCAGCCGAACGATCGCTGTCATTCTCTTTGTCCTGAAGAGTTTCGCGAAGAAGGCGCTTGCCTATTTTTGGAGACGACTGATGCGTTTTGATTTGTTCTGGGTGCTCATGGGGCGCACAGCACACGTCTTGCACCGCTCTATCTCATCCTGTTCGGCTACGGCTTTGCGTTCGGAGATCCGCTCGCGGGGTCATTTCTCGCGCTCGGCGTGCTGTCGGCAATCCTCGGCATGGTGTTCGGCAATATGGGGCGCAGCCATATGCGCCAACTCTCGGTACAGGAGGGTACGCTCTTCCTTCTTGCCGTCTGGTTCCTGCTCGCCCTGCCTCGTAGTGCTGCCGTTCCATCTGGCAGGTCTGCACCTCCCCCGTGGATACGTTCTTCGAGTGCATCTCCGCACTTACGACGACGGGCATGACGACACTCGGGAATACGCTCACCCTCATCCTCTGGCGGGATCAGCGAGCTGGTTCGGCGGGCTGCTGCATCGTCATTCTCGTGTCAGTGCTTCCTGTGGTCGGCGGCTGTTTTCGGCATGGATTTCAACGCGTCAGAGCGCCTCTTCGGTCCGCTCTGAATCGTATGACGCGACCCATGCGCGAAATGACGATGCTCTACATCGTCATCACAGGCATTCCGTCCTGATTCATCTTGCAGCGGGCGATGAGATCTTCCTGCGCTGGTCCTCGCACCTTTACGATCTCCTCGGGCTGCGGACCGATGACCTGGCGGACTTTCGCCCGCCGCTGCTCATGCTTGGGGCGGGGCTCGTCGCCCCGTTTCTCCGCGCTTCCGCTGCTCACGCTCTGGCAAATGCTGCGCCGGAGGGCGGAACGTCACCACGCGTCGTATGGAGCTGCGCTCTTTCTTTGTACTCTTTCTCGCAGCGGGGGCACTACTCCATTCTCCCATACTGGACGACACGCAGCCGATTACGGGCGCACTCCAGCTACGGATTTTTATGCTGCCTCTTTTCTGTCGACAAACGGCCTGATGCTGCAGGAGGAAGTCCTGCTTCACGGCGGTGGTGCGCTGACTGCTGCTCATCCTGCTTGCCGTCATCGGCGGCCGCATGGGCTCGGCAGCGGAGGCTTTCGCAGTATCGCGCGTACTCGTGCTCTTCTCCCCTGCATGGACGGAGCTCCTGCACCCCTCCACCCGCATGGTGCTTTGCCGTGCGGCAGGGCGGACGGAATCGTGCCCCTGCACTCAGCGGGGCGGATTCTGCGCTCGCATTCATCTCCGCCGCCGTCTTCTCCCTCAGCAGTCTCCTCATCGCCCTCGCAGTGCTCCTGCCCCATCGAGACGATTGCACTGACGGTCTCGTGTCTCACGACGACAGGCGGTGTCGCCTCGCTCACAGATCTTGATACGGCTGCGATGCTCCCCGCTTGACAAAAGTGATATGCAGCCTGCTGATGATCTGGCCGCATCGAAATCTTCGCGTTCTTCCCTCTTCCTCGGCTCGCTCTTCGAGGATACGGTACATACGTGGTGGCAATCTATGAACATCTGCACGGTCAACTACATTCTCGCGTCTCTCGTTCGCGATGGCGGCAGCACTCGTGATTCCGCTTTGTACTCGCGATTGCAGGCAACGAGCCGAGCCGCCAGGCATTCATGTTGTCCGTCCTCGCCGGTGCTTCTCCTCGGTGTCGGCTTCCGCCGCTATGGTACCCCCCGCCGAAGAACTGACGGCACGCGAGGGCATCGCCATCACGGCATCTCGGTTGGTTCACGGGGACATTCCTCGATGCTCCCTCTATCTCCTCGGCAACCACCTCGGTTTTCTCGACGCACCTTTGAAAGCATCTCAGGGTTCACGGAACGGGTGCAACCGTCTTTTCTTCACTCGACATCTCCTCACAGCATCTCTTCTGGCGGATGATGACAGCGGATCGGGGGCTCGGCATCATCGTCATCTTCATCGCGCTCCTGCCGCAGTCCGCGCAGCACGATCTATATGTACAACGCCGAGGGCGCGGGGCCGACGATGGACCGCGTCATGCCGCGTCTGCGCGATATGACCATGGCACCTTTTAAGATTTATCTTGTCTTTACAGCAGTTACAACCATCATCTTCATGCTCTGCGGCGTCGAGTTCAGCATTGCCGTCACGCGCCGCAATGTCGACAATTGGAACGTGCGGCTTTTTCGACCTACGACGACAGTACGATGCACTTTCACAATCTCCCGTCTGAACTGTGGACCGCCCTCTTTTATGTTTCTGCAGGCGGCAGCTCCCTCTACTATCGCGCATGGGTCAGCGTCCGTCCGCCATTCTTCGCAACACGAGTCTGCACCTACCTCGGCATAATCCTAACCGCCGGCGCTGCTCATTGCTCTGAATCTCATCTGCAGAAAGGGATAGATTTCAGTGCAGCCTGCGCCTTCGCCGCTCTTTCAGGCGACATCGTTCTCAACGACAGGCTTCTTCGTCTTCGGCGGACTTTCGAGATGTGGCCGACCTCTCGAAGCTGCCGCCTCCTTCCTCGCGAGCATCGGCGGTCTGCGCAGGTTCCACGGCAAGCGGGATCAAGGTCGCGCGCATCATCCTGCTCGTGCGCAATGCACGCGCTGTGATCCTCCAGAAAACTGAACCCGCACCGTGTCGTCGACATCTCGCTGGGCGGTGCACACGTAGATGGCGCGATGCTGCTGCGCGTGGGGACATTCTTCTTCCTCTACGTTACAATCATCTTCGTGACAGCACTCCTCCTCACGATGGACGGACTGCAGCCGTTCGATGCGATTGCCGTTGCGATCACGACGTCGGCAACATCGGCCCCGCTCTTCGGCATTGTGAGCGCAACCTCTACGTACGCACCGCTCTCGGACTTTGCCAAGGGCATCCTCTGCCTCTCATGCTCCCTCGGACGCCTCGAAATCTTCACCCCTGCTCATCCTGCTGCGCCCTCGTTCTGGCGCAAGACGAAGCGGTAGATGACACATACGAAAACCTCTTTGAACCGTTCTTGGTCTAAAGAGGTTTTTCGTTTCATTTCCTGCGCCGCAGCTCCTCGGGCGCGCAAGCGTGTCGCGGTCGATGCGCTCGTGCAGTTCGCTGCGGGCGAGCGGCTGAATGCGCGGATTCATGTACTCCGCTTTCATCTGCTTCTTCGCCTTCTTCACGGAGCGGCGCAGCTCAGGTGAGGTGATGCGGTACGCACCGGCACCGAGATAACGCTCTGCTCCGCGCCGTCGGAGGTGACAACGTGCACCCTGCGCCCCGCGCGACCGCCGTATACGCAAGCCGTTCGATGCAGCTGTCTGCCGTCTCGCCCGCACCCGTGTAAATCACCCGCATACGGTCGCTGATCTGCAGTTCATGCTCCTCATCCTCGGTAAAGAATGCGTCGAACACGACCGTCATCTCGTAATTCTCAAACGCACCGTACTCCGTGAGGATGTGCACGAGACATCACGCGCCTCGTCGAGATTGCCGCGCAGGCGGATGGAGCTCCGGCCATGCGTTGATGACGTTGTAGCCGTCGAGTGAGATAGTACTCAGGCGTCCCGCTGCCTAGCGCATGACACACCTTTCGCCGTGCGCTGACGCAGCGCCTCATGCATCAGAATCGCACCTGCGGCCGAGGCGTTGAGCGAGTTGATCTTCCCACGCATCGGCAGACGTATCGGGTGAAGTCGCAGAGGTCGCGCGTGAGGTGGCTCATCCCGCGCCCCTCGCTCCCGATGACGAGCACGAGTGCACCTGTGAGGTTCGCGTACTGGTCAGTACATCTCCTCACCCGCCATATCCGCGCCCGCAATCCAGAACCCCTGCTCCTGAGCGCACGCATGGTCTGCGCTGATGCCGCTGATGCGCGACGGGCACGCATTCGAGCGCACCTGCCGAAACGCGTGCGATCGGTCTCCGTCAGAACGCTGTGGCGGCGCGGCAGGAGAATCCCATGCACGCCTGCCGCATCCGCGGTCGCGGAGCGCGCCCCGAGATCCTGCGGATCCTCGATGCCGTCGAGGAGAAAGCAGCAGTGATCCTCGCCGCGCGCCCGCGCCGCCGCAATGATCTCCCTCGACGCGCGACGTAGGCGACGGCGCGACATAGGCGATTGCGCCCTGATGGCGTACCCCGGCACAGCCGCATCGAGCTGCCTGACTGCCGCCATCGCACTGTGACACCGTGCTCACGCGCAGAGATCGCGCAGCTCGTGCACGGAGGGGCCACGCAGCCCGTCCGCGAGCAGAATACGATTGATGCCGCGTCCCGCCTTGATCGCCTCTACAACGGCATGGCGTACCCGCGAGGATATGGGCGGACTGTTCCTCACTGCGCTGCTCTGTGTGTTTCTCCGTGCGTTTGTCGCACGTTTCTCCGCGCGTTGTTCTCTTTCGCTTTCATTGCGCTCCCCCCTGCATCATCCGCGCGGGATAAAAGCGATCCAGCCACGTTCTGCCGCCACAATGAGGTCGCGCATGCTGAGCATCATCTCCTTGATCTCCCACTGCGCACCGGGAGTTCGAACGCGCTTCCGTACACATCCATAAAGGAGCGCAGGTTGAGCGTCGTGACAAAATTCGTACATGCACCGCCCGGCAGGACGATCGTGCATCCTGCTTGGCAGCGCCCATGGCAAGCAGATCGTCGCTACGCCCGTTGAATCTCGCGCATACATGCCATATAGCGTGTCATGCCTCCTCGTCTGTCCGCCACCGTCTGCGGAACGACATGACCAAAGAGCCCATCCGCCTGCTTTGCAGACTGCTCGGAGACGTAGCGCTGGCTCTGTACGCTCGATCGAGACGCCGATGCGGTGGCGGCTGTACTGTGCGAGCAGTGTGCGAGACATCTCGACGGCAAACGTCATGGAACAGTGCTCCACCACGGAGAGATGCTTGCTCGTCATAATGCGCTCTAAGAGACGCAGCATCTCTTCCTCCGGTCTTTTCCTCGGCGAGCAGCTCGATCGGGAATCCGCACTGTAGCACGTCCGCGCAGCCGTCCAGCAGGTCTTCAGATAGTCTCGGTGTCTTCGAAATCAGTTTAATCTCCATGCTTTTTCTCCTGCTGTGTCATCATTTCTTTGCGATAATCTGAAATGCCGCCCGTGATCTCCCTCAAGGCGCTCCATCTCCTCACGGATGGGAGTCCCGAGCAGTGCCTCAAAGCCCGTACTCGCATGATAGTCCGCGACGGACGTGCTGCGCGGTGCGTGGCTCTTCGTATTGCGCGCACGCCGATAGATGGTCTGCTCCTCCTCCGTGAGCATATCCGATATACCGCGGTAGGCACGCGCCTGCCAGAGTGCAGAGACAATCTGTGCGCTGAACGCATGGAGCGCCTGCACCCGTGCTCTGCGCATACGAGAGCAGCACGCATCCGCACGTAGAGGTGAAAGTAGGCATCGCCTATGTATGTGCGAGAACAAGTGGATGATCTCGCTCGCATCCACATGCTCGTAGCGTGTGCGGATATTACCGTCGCCGCATCGGGCAGAAACATCATGCGCACGAGCTGCTGAAACCGTTCAAAACTTCATGCGCGGTCAGGCTCTTTTCCAGCGTACGCCCGTCGGCGTATCCTCGCTACAACGCCCGCTTCCTTGAGCCCGTCGCGAATCTTGTCCGCTACGGCCCAGTCTTTTTGCCGCGCGCGCCTCCTGTCGGATGCCGATGATGAGAGTCCATCAGCGCATCTCAGGAGACCATCGTCGATCGCCGCCTCCTGCTCGCTCAAAGATGCCGATGATCGCGGCCATCGTACGATAGGCTTTCCGCCGCCCGCCCGAAGTTCGCCGCATCAACTGCAGTGCCGCGCCCAGCTCCTGATGATAGCGGTTGATCTCTTCCGAGCCCAAACATCTGACCGATCGCAAGTGCTGTATTGATAGTCGTCGTCCATCGCCGCGTCAAAGTCCCGCAGAAACGTTCCGCCTGTGCCGCCAGCTCTGCGCCCTGTGTCCGCCGTTCCTCGCGCTGCGTGGAGCTCGCAACGACTGCAGTTCTGCATTGCACAGACGCTCGAGCGCCGTCCGTGTCACGCAGGCGCTCATCGCTGAAGTCAAGCGGACTGCGGTAGTGCGTCTGGAGGATGAAGAAGCGGATGACCTCGCCCGGGAACTCCTTTGAGGATATCCTTTACCGTAAAGAAGTTGTTCTTCGACTTCGACATCTTCTCGTTGTCGATCGTAATGAATCCGTTGTGCAGCCAGTAACGCGCAAACTTCTATCGCCGTCGATGCACGGCTCTGCCTGCGCGATCTCGTTCTCGTGATGGGGAAGATGATCGCTGCCGCCGCCGTGGAAGTCGAAGGCATCACCGAGATATTCTTACGGACATTGCCGAGCACTCGATGTGCCAGCCGGGACGCCCCTGTCCCCACACGGGCTCTCCATCGAGGGTTCACCGGCTTTGCCGCCTTCCAGAGGGCGAAGTCCATGGGGTTCTCCTTCGTCTCGTTGACCTCAACGCGCCCCCGCCTCCATGTCTTCGAGGCTGCGTCCGCTGAGGCAACCGTAGCGTGAGAAGGCCTCGACGCGGCAGTAGACGTCGCCCGCCGCCGTCGCGTCGTACGCATAGCCGCGTGCGATCAGCGTCTCGATCATGCGCAGGATGTCCTCCATCGTCTCGAGACGCGCGGGAACACGTCGGCACGGCGCACATTGAGCGCATCCATCGCCTTGAAGTACGGCGGTATAGCGGTCGGAAATGTCCTTCCACGTTATGCCCTCACGGTTCGCTGCGTTTATCATCTTGTCGTCCACATCCGTGAAGTTCTGGATGTAGCGCACCGCGAATCTCTTGCGTGCAAGATAGCGGCGAATGACATCCCATGTGACGAAGGGACGGCGCATTGCCGATGTGCGGATCGTTGTATGGAGTCACGCCGCAGCAGTAGATGCTGACTTCACGCACGCAGCGGATGGAATTCTTCTTTCTTTCGCGTCATTGTATTGTAAACGGTAAGCGTGACAACTCTCCTATTTTTCTTTTTCCAGTTCGGAGACGTGGCTTTCAGCTCCTCAATCTCCTGCCGCATCTGTTCAAGCATCTCCGCCTCGGGATCGGCGCATATCGTGGTCAAGATCGACATCCAGCCTCGCTTGCGAGCTCCTCTGCGCTCTCATCATATTCAGAGAGAGTTCCCGCGCTCTGTGGAAATCCGCCTCCGTGCGGACGCGCTGTCCATTGACGACGACGATGCGTCCCGGGATACTCGACCACCGTCGCGCGGGCAGGCACAGGACCAAGCACAACGGACCCCGCACCGATCTTTTCGCGTGATCGCCGCACAGTAAAGGGAAACCGAGTACCTTTGCACCCGAGGCAACGAGACAACATTGTTGCCAAAGCGTCGGATGACGCTTCCCCTTCTCCTTGCTCCGTGCCGCCGGAGTGTCACGCCCTGATACAGCGTGACATTGCGGCCAATCTCTGCGTCTCGCCGATGACCAATGCCCGTGCCGTGATCGATGAAAAGCCCCTCACCGATCGTGGCACCGGATGGATCTCGATCCCCGTCAGAATCGCCCAAAATTGGAAATCAGACGCGGGATGAGCACCCAGCCGCGCACGTAGAGTGCGGTGCGTGATGCGATGCAGCCAGATGGCGTGCAGGCCGCCGCTAACAGAGCAGCACCTCGATCGTGCTCCCGTGCCGCAGGATCACGCTCAAAAGATAACGCGGATGTCACGTCTCTGAGCCTCGCAAACATAACAAGCAGCTTCCTCTCTCCCCAAACGACATACATGCCGCAAAAGAAATGCGCCCACGCCTCTTCAGAGACGCCGACGCGCAGATCGCCCTTTTGATTTCTCCTTTATTCTAGCACACCCGCTTGACAATGTTATCTGCGGGTGTTTTTCGCGTATATGGAACTCAGCTGTCGCAGTCCCTCTTCATTGCGTCCATGATGCGGTTGTCCGCTGACAATCGTGTACCGCGCATAACCTCGGTCAGGATCTCCACCTCGTATTGAGCTCCATTCCCTTGGCGCGCTGCAGAACAGCGCCCTTGTGCGTGGAGACGTAGCGCGGCGGGAGATTGTTCAGTGCAATCATCATCATATCCGTACGGCACCGACTCACATATATCCGGATACTCGCGGTGCTACGCGATTCAGCATCATTCCACAGCATCTCCATGTAGTAAACGGCAGATGTGACATCACGACGCTCCTTTTCCAGGGCAGTGAATCAGCCCAGACGGACCGTGTAGACTGGTCCCTTTGCAGTTTTCGCTGCAAGGCTCTTTTCTCCGAGGCGACCGTATACTCGATCGTGTTTGCGACTCCCTTGCGGATGTAGACACCCACCGTCGTCGTCACTGTCACATCATTCGCATCGATCGTGCAGCGCACCATGCGCACCTCTGCCGCCTCATATGGCCCCTCTCAGCGCGCGGCTCCGTGTATAGTAAAAGTTCGAACTCATCTTCGTCCGCATAGGTGAAATACGTCCATACGCCATAGTCAACACGGGCATCGATATCCACCTCTGAAGCAGCCGCGCTCGTTCAGAGCTGCCGAGGAAGTACGTGAAAGAGCAACTCATCGCGCTCATCCACGTTCTTGTTGATGATCTTGACATCCTTTCCGCCCCTTGCGGCAGCGAAGGAGTGCCGAAAGCCACGCCGGTCTTTCCCGTGCGCAGACGGTCAAACCCGTCGTGGAGGACCTCGCGCTCCTTCTCCTCATCCCCATACCGAGCGGGAGATAGAGCAGGAAGGGCGCATCCTTGCGCGGCGCAGACGGTTTCACATTCGCCCTCCGGCTTTTTCCCGCAGCCTCCGCCTTCTCGGCAGGACGCTCGAGGACAGCTGGTGTGCACATCGATCTGGCGCAATGTGTTTGTCGAAGAGCTTGCGCACCATCGGTGCCTTTGCATGAGTTCCGACGAGAAGATGATGGAATCTGCCGCACGCCTGCTGAATGCCGCCGCCATCGCTTGGAAGAAGTTCTCGACACCGCGCCGAATCTGCTCCTCGAGCGTACGCTCAGCTTTCGCATCGCTGATGTGCAGACGGATCTCCGCGCGATTGCCCTGCGTTCCCGGTCTTCTCGAGGAGAACAGAGGTAATCTTCGTGTCGAGCTGTCTCCCGCCGCGAACTCCTCATAGCCCCTCACGGCGCTCCCAGAAGGACGCAGCCGCTCCGCGAGAATCTTGTTGTTCAGATGCGATGCAGCATCGCGCGTCTCACTGCACAGCGCTCTCCGCACCCGCGGAACGTCTCGCCTCTGGGCGGCAGGGGCAATGTGATCTTGTGTCGACGCATCTCTGCGAGGTTGTCCTGAACTCCTTATACGCCAGCAGTCTCGAGAATGTCTCTCACCGCCGAGGGTACATATCGCTGCCGAAACCAAACTCGTTCGATGACAATTTCCGACGGCCGTTCCTCCGGCACGTATTCCACACCAAAGTCAGTCCGTGCTGCCGCCAAAAGTCAAAGACCCCGTAGGCGACCTCCTCCCTTACACGCTGGGCTCTAGCCCGTACGCCTCGAGGCACTGATCGCAGGGCCGCCGGCTCATTGGCACCCGTCGTACACGCGGAAGCGACGCATCATCTCCGGATCGTCGAGGAGTGCCTTCGGCAGTGCCTTCCGAAGACCGCGCTCAAAGCTCATGCTGGATGTGCTCCGTACGCTCTTCTCATAGCCGACGGGAAGGACAGGATGTAGTCGAGATAGATGTTGCGGTGCATATTGTTGATGAAAGGCCGAGATGGTATGCGTAAATCCTCGATCGGATCAAACCCGCCTGCATCCAGCGGCTGCGTCTCCGCACTACGGTTTGACCTCCTGAATATAGCCGCGTCTGGTCCTTTAAGATCGCGAATTCGCCGCATCGCGCGTCCAACGTTTGAGTTCGCTGAATACGGAGTAATAGACCGCAATGCCCTCTGCGGACTGTCGTTCAAAAATTGCATCTGCCGCTTGATGGGATGCCGTCACCCGTGCCCATTCCGTATAGGCCGTCCCTCACGCGCACGATAAGCTGCTTGAACTTCCGATGTCGATCAGCTCTGATCGCCGTTGGGTTCTCGTAGTCCTGAAGTGTCGGTTCGTTTCCCATAGTCCCCTTGCCGATGCGGCAGGAGACGCGCTCGCGGTCACGGCAGACCACAACGGTACTGGCGCGTGCCAAAGTCGATGGCACAGGTGCCGTTCATGATGACATCCATCTGCGGCGGACGTGCCACGAGGAAATCCGTCGGCGGCAGACGCAGACAGACGCTGTCCTCACGCCCATCCTCCGTCAGTTCCCTCGTAGAGATCCCAGTGTCAAGGCTCATATCCGTCAGCAGGCGATCCGCGTAGGGCTGAATGTTCGCTCGCACGTGGTCGGCAGAGAGCGCTTCTTGAACGGCCTCGATGGAAAAGTCCAGCGCCACAGAGCCGGTGTTGATCGCCGTCTCAATCACGCTCTGAATATCAAAGGTCATCCCAAAGATCGTTTCTGAAGCGCCCCGCCACGACATCCTCAGCCAAAGCGATCGTGATCAAAGAGGAGCCGATCCTCCCTCAATGCGGATATAGGAGCGGATCTTTCGGATACCGGCAACCAGACGGCGCAGACGTTCCTCCTCGTTGCGTGAGACATCCTGCGTTGAAACTCGTCGGCAATCCATTTCAGAAAACTCTGTGCACCGCTTTTTCTCAGTTGCAAGCGAAAACATGTACTTTTTGTTGACAATGGAGGCAGTTTCATCCTGTGAGCTCCGCTATATCACGTGCCAATCTGCTTTCCAAAGTGAAGCGAACTCTCATAAAAAATTCTGAAAACGCATTCTTCTTCAAAGTGTAAGCTGCGCATGAGAACCGGACGAAGCGATGCCTGCACCTCTTTCGCGCCATTCATTCATCTCTAACGAAACAATGAAATCCCTACGATAAATATTCTTTCACGGTCAATCAAAATCCTTTTTCATATTTCGCTAAAGAAAAGTCTCGCAGAAAAATCTACGAGACAATCATACAAAATGGTGCGCTCGGCGGGAGTCGAACCCACGCTTTCAGCCCGGAGGCTAACGTCCTATCCACTGGACTACGAGCGCGCTGCAAGACACAATCCGCATTATATCCCAAAACGTACTATTTGTCGAGAGGTTTTTCATCACGCGTCTCCGCCTCACGTGCCGTCTCCCCGTGCGCGGGCGAAATAGGTGCGAAATAGCGGCGATTGCACCGACCTCATCACTGATAAAGAGCGCCACCGGCGACCGCGCAGCAGAACGAGTTCCAACAGCCGCGCTTGTTTCCGCAGGTCTCCTTCATGCGGCTGGGGATCGGCCGCGGCGCTGTGAGAGTGATTGCCTTCTCGCCCGCCGCCGCATGCAGTCATTCGTTTTTGCTCACAATGGCGGCAATCGATTATAAACGCGATTTGAGAGCTCCGTCGGCGGTGCATTCTGTCGATGCGCATGCGCAGTTCCTGCGTATCGCGTTCGAGATCCAGAGGGCGGGCATAGGTGACTGCAAGCTCACTCCTCCCCCGCCTTTGCATCCCGCGATAATCTGATGGTACCGCGTCCAGTTGCGGTCAGCTCCGCGATCTGCTTCGATACGTCCCCCACCACGGTGTAAAGAACTCCTGATCGCGGGCGATGGCCGAACGCTCCTCGGGCGTCAGCACAGGCGGCGGAGATTCATGGGGCAAGCTGTGAACGACAATGCCGCCGAGTACAACAAGCAGCGTGACAAAGAGCAGAAAACGCGGTGCGGAAGATAGCGAAACAGGATGATGAGCAGCAGGATAACAAGAATCGTCAAAACGTAGATCAGCATGATTCCTCCGTGAAATCAAACGCCTGCACGCTCCTGCAAGGCTGCACGGTTCAAGATGTGAATGCACCCCCGAGAAGTCTGCACCAGCCCCTCCTGACTGAACTCGCGAATGAGACGGCTGACCACCTCACGCGCCGTACCGAGATACTGGGCGGTCTCCTCATGGGTCTAGGCGGATCCTCATCCTCGCTGTACGCGCGGACTCCGTGAGCAGGAATTTTGTAGGATGCTGCCCGCAGAGGTGAAGAGCATCTGTTGGAACTTCCAGAGCATTTCCGACGAGCGCACAACTGCATACCATACGCACGCGCACGCACCGATATATCTCGCATCGAGTGATCCCGCGCACAGCCGCTGTATCCGAGATAAAAGCACCGTGTCCTTGCTGCCTCAATTGAAATATCACGGGGGATAGAGGTGAGAAATGAGGTGCACGCGCAGACCGATCTCCCGTCACGCAGCATGTAAAGCGTAAACGCGCGCCCTTCCCGGAGGGATGTAGACGCGCAGGGCGCCGGAGACGATATGCGGGATGCCCGCCTGCTGCGAGCGAACCGCGATGAACGAACTCTTGCACAGTGATGGGCGCGGCATGCGAATCAGAGATCCTCCCGCTGTGCCGCAGTCAGCTCGCTTCACAGCTCTGCTATTGTTGGATGTAATCCTGGAATTGAGTGCCGCCCAAAACACGCCATCGTCATATTCCTCCCTCTTTTTCTTCTCTCTGTTCTCTTTACTGTTCTCGCAGATAGCGCTCGCAGCCGAAAGCCCCTGCCACAGCTCCCTCATAGACGGCCTTTGACGATCTGGCAGAAGTCCGCCCGTACAGTCTCCTGCGGCGCTAGACACTGGGGACATTGGTCTCCATCTGTTTCCCTCAACGATGATCTTCCCGTCGCTGAGCAATGACACCGAGTTTTCGTGCCAGTTCCGAACTGCCCGCCGCGCCGATTGCGATAAAGAGGCCGTCCACATCCATCCGCGTGTCATCATCAAGACAATCTGCCGCACGCGGCGCCGCCTTCAGTGCGCTACAATCCGCGCGTATGCACCGCAATGGAGTTCGGAATCTCGATCATCGGCTCTTTCTCCATGAGTCAGAGCGCCAGCTGTGCCACATGCGGACGAAGCGATCTCCGCCTCACGCAGGGCGTAGTCCCCGCACCGATGACGGCAACTTTTTCCCTGCGGTAAAAGAATGCATCACAGACTGCACAGTAGCTGATGCTGCGCCCTCGAACTCGCGAGCCCCGCAATGGAGAGCGTTTTCCTTCGCGCACCTGCGGCGGGATCACGGCATCGCATTCTGCGTCGGCAGCTCCCTCAATGCGAAAGCGCGCCCATCATGCATCGGCAGAACCGCCATCACCTCATCCGTCTCGAAATGCACGCCGAGCCGCCGGCCCCGTCGATGCCGTTGTGCGCGAGCTCCGCGCCGGAGATCGGCATGCTGAGCCATAGTAGTTCTCGATCAGCTCAGCGGAAGCTGAGTGCACCGCTCCTTCGAGACGACGGTCACCTCTGCACCCGCACGCCGTGCGTAGAGTGCAGCGGAGATGCCCGCCGGACCGGACGCCAATGATGATACGCGCACAGATTACTCCTACAGGCGATATGAAAAAGAGACGCGCCTTTGACGTCTCTTTTTCTCTGTCTGCAGTCAGTTTGCTCAGTGATGGTTAAAAAGCAAACTGACCGAACGATGGCTTTGGATCCGCACAATGACATCCGCGAGGACTGTGCAAGAGAGAGTATGACGAGTTTTATCAGACTTCTTCTCGGGCAGCACCGGAATGAGTCGGTAATGACAGAGCTGATCGATGACGGACGCATTGAGGCGCTCGGTCGCAGGTCACTGAGGATCGCGTGCGAGCACGCCGCAAGGATCCGTTTTGCTCCGCGCTCCTTGAGAGCCTTTTGCCCCCTCGCAGAGCGAGACCCGCCGTATCGACAATATCATCGATGAGGAGAGCAGTCTTGCCCTCGACCTCGCTGATGAGGTTCACGACCTCCGCACATCCGGGACACGGACGGCGCTTCTCAATGATCGCGATCGGCGCGTGAAGGAAATCCGCCGCGATGCGCGCACGCGTGACGCCGCCGAGATCCGGCGAAACCACGACGAGGTCCTCGATCCCTGCTCGCGAAAAATATCCGGCGAGTACGGGGCAGCCTGCGAGATGATCCACGGAATATCAAGCAGCCCTGAATCTGTCCCCGCGCATGCAGATCAACGGTGACAACGCGGGTCACCCCTGCCGTCGTCATGAGATTCGCAACGAGCTTCGCCGAAATCGGCTCCCGCCCGCGCGTCTTGCGATCCTGACGCGCATAGGCATAGTACGGAACAACGGCCGTAATGCTGTGCAGATGCCCGTTTGCACGCATCTGTGAGAATCAGCAGCTCCATGAGGTTGTCATTCACGGGGTAGCTGGGTCGACTGAATGATGAAGATGTCCTTCCCGCGAATGCTCTCCTCGATCATTACCTGGATCTCGCCATTGTTGAAATGCCCGACGAAAGCCTCACAAAGCGGGGTGCCGATACGTTCCGCAATGTCCCTTTGCCAACTGAGGGATTCGCGTTCCCGTGAGGATGCATACGTTGTCGGTCGGAAAAACTCATCTCTGTTCTCCTAAAACCAGACGCGCCACTATATCTATATGTGGAATACACAAATCTGGATAGTAGTATAACACGCGCTGTTTGTTTTTGGAAGAGCGTTCCCCTCTTTTTCACATTCTTCAGAGCCTTATGCAATCAGTTATATATAACTCTCATTTTTCGTTTGTCATGCCAGCCTTCAATCTTTCTTTCTGACGCATACGCGCAACGGAGAGCGTGCCGGAAGGCACATCGCGCGTGATTGCTAGAGCCTGCTGGCAACGTAGGGCATTCTCCCCACGGTGACAGGTGCCACGAGATTGGAGTTGCAGCTCATAAAGGCATTGTCTCCGATGACCGTACGATATTTATGCTTTCCGTCGTGAGCTGACCGTGATCGTTCCGCAGCCCATATTGACATGAGCGCCGAGATCGCAGTCGCCGATATAGGAGAGATGAGGCAGCTTCGTCCCTGCGCCGACATTGGAGTTTTTGACCTCGACAAAGTTGCCGATCTTCACGCCCGCGCCAATGCGGCTGTCCGGGCGAATGTGGTTGAACTGGCCGAGATCCGTTCCTGCTTTCGACCTCCGCATCATGCGCGTAGACATAGTGCGCCTTGACATTGTCTCCGATGACCATGTCCCGAAAGCGCACATTCGGGCCAATGCGGCAGTCCTCGCCGATCACCGTGACCCTCCAGGAAGGTAAAGGTAGATGATGGTATCCGCCACTAACGCGCACCTCCGCATCAATGAAGGTGGTCGGCGGGTCGATGATCGTCACGCCGTCCGCCATCAGCTCCCTCAGCCTTGCGGCGGCGCAGGATGCGCTCCGCCACGGCCAGCTGACTGCGCGAGTTGATGCCGAGCGTGCCTCGTAGTTGTCCGCAACGACTGCCCAGATCTTCTCAGCCGGCATCGCGAGGATACTGAGTACATCGGGAGATAGTATCCCCTGCGCATTGTCGCTCGTCACTTTTGCGAGTGCCGAGAAGAGTGCCTGTGCATCAAAGCAGCAGATCCTGCGTTCTACCTCATGGATCTGTCGCGTTTCTCCGCCGTCGCATCCTATGCTCGACGATCTTCAGGGACCTGCGCCGCTGCGCGGCGGATAATACGTCCATAGTCCCTTCGCATTCCGGCATGATTGCCGTGAGGACGGTCGCCTTTGCGCCCGCATTCACATGCTCTTCGTGAAAGCGCGCCAGGAGCTCCGCCGTCAGAAAGAGGCGTATCTCCACAGAGCACCATGATGGTCCCATGTTCCTTTGCAAGCACCTTCGTCTGAAGAACCGCATGCCCCGTGCCCAGCTGCTCGTGCTGTTCCACGCACCCACGCTGTCTCAATGGCCGCGCGTCCGTCTCACCGCCAAAGCCCGTCACAACGATATTGCGCCGAGCCCCCTGCCGCATCTGCTCGCGTCAACTGACGTGCTGCAGCATTGCCTTGCCCGCTGCTGGTGCAGTCACCTTCGGCAGCTTCTGATTTCATGCGCGTGCCCTTCCCCGCCGCCAGTATGACCTGTAACAAAGTCCAACATGATGCTCCTCCCGTTCTCCGAAAGTGTCTATTTGACAACTTCCTGATTCTTTTGCTCTTGCGCTTTGCAGATGGTTGTGCCCGTCTTTTCTCCTGCTCCTCGATGGCGTAAAGCAGCGTCTCCTCCGAGTTCTCCATATGCTTTGCACCGACTTTACGCGCGTGGCGTGTCGCCGGAGCCAATCGCATCCACAATCGCTCGGTGATCTTCGAGCGTCGCCTTGAGCCGCCCGGGCATGACATCGAAAATCGTACGAAAGCGCGTGAGCTGTTCACGCAGATTGCCGATGATCGTGAGCAGACGCTCGTTGCGTGCCGCCCGGTAGCAGGAGCTCATGGAACTCGATGTCTGTCCGCACAATGCGTATCCATATCATGCTCCTCAATCCCGCACGCCCGATCGCAACGAGGAGGCGTTCCAAAGCGCTCCTGCTCATCCTCGGTGATGCGCCCGCCGCAAGCTCACAGGCAAAGCGCCTCGAGCGCCGCACGAATCTCAAAGATCTCATTGATGTCGCGTGATCGATACGCCGCAACATAGGCTCCGCGCCGCGGAACAGTGACGACATAGCCCTCCTGCTCGAGCTGGATTGCCTCCGCACGGGTGTCCGACCGACGAGCAGTTCATCTGCGAGATCGTTCTCCTTCAGCCATTCGCCGGGCTTTAAAATTCCGCTGCGAATGGCATCGCTGAAGCACTCTCACAGACAATCTCACGAAGCGGCTGATAGCTGCTTACAACGACCGGTGATAGTTTGCCTTCCATTATATCTCCTCTGGTTCTCACTCCTGTCCGAATCTCCTGCGGCACGTGTCAGATACACCGCGCGATCGGTCTCAACGCGGAATGCCTCTGCCGCATCCGCCGCTGCACGCTCGTCTGCAAAGAGGTCTGGAACACCGTCGGCCCGCTGCCCGACATCATCGCAGCCGAGAGAGCTCCATGCTCCGCATGCGTGCACGATAGTCGCCGATCACGGGATGCGCCGCCCGTCACGGGTTCGAGCACATTCGCGACGAGCTGCGCAGCAGCGCTCCCCTGTCGCCGCGGGCAAGCGCCTCCATGAACGCCGGATTGTCCGGATGATATTCCGGCGGATGCGTCATAGCTGCGGTATGCCCAGCGTTGCTGATACGGCAACCGGAGGTTTGGCAAGCACAACGTACGTCTTCGGGAAGTCTGCAATCCGTCTCATCATCTCACCGCGTCCCGTTGCACAGATCGTGCCGCCCATGAGGGGCGAAGGGGAATGTCGGAGCCAATCCGCGCACCGAGCGCACAGAGCTCCGCATCCGAAAGGCCCAGCCCCATGGAGTTCATTCATCCCGCGCAGCGTCGCCGCCGCATCGGCACCTCTCCCGCAAGTCCCGCAGCCACGGGGATGCGCTTTGCGATGTCGATATGGACACCGCCGCGCACACGGCACTCGTTCACATGAGAGCTGCCGCACGATAGGCGAGATTACGTTCATCCGTCTCGAGGCCCGGCAGGTCCACACTGAGCGAGATTCCCTCCTCCTGCCGCGTCAGTGTGAGCGTATCTGCGAGTGCAAGAGACTGCATGACGGTTGCAATCTCATGATACCCGTCATCCCTGAAGTCCCAGAATGTCGAGCGTCAGATTGATCTTTGCCCGTCTCGAGAGTCGTCACCATAGGAAGTCATTCCTCCATTGTCTTGAAAAAAATGTATGCCGCTTCGTAGGCATCCATCTTTCCTTCTGTTTCCAGACTAACAGGATTTCTAAATTATAGTCTAATAGATTTTTCGATTATTTCTCAAAAATTCGCGATGGGATCCATGTCAATCGCAATATCATCGCGCAGATGAACCCCCTGTAGTCCGCAGAAATGACTGCACATCTGCAAGCGCATCCGTCTTAATGAGTACGACGAAACGATAGATCCGCGTTCCCTGCTCGATGAGGGCGGGGACGGTCCGATTGCCGCGCAGCCGTTCTGCTCGCAAAAATACATTTCGGAACGCAACGACAAAGGCAGTTTGTCTCCCTGCCCATGCACGCGTGCGGCTCGGATTGTGGAAGAGCAGCTCACAAGGCGGCTGAACGGCGGATAGAAGACTCACGGCGCAGCGCCGTCTCCTTTGCCGCGAATGCCTCATAATCCCTGCCGCAGCGCAGTTCGCACGGCATAGTGCTCGGGTTGTACGTCTCGCACGATGACCTCCCCGCGCGCACCGTGACGCCCCCGCACGTCCTGCCGTCTGCGTGATGAGCATGAAGCAGCGCTCCGCGGCACGAAAATCCGGCAACTGAGGCTTGCATCCGCACTGATGATGCCAACCGACTCGCACGCCGGGCAGATCATCGCCCCTTTGCCACCATCTGCGTGCCGAGGGAGAATGTCGAAGTCACGCCGACGAAACCGCGTCCAAAATCTCCGTATGTGCGAGCTTTGCGTCCCGTCGTATCGCGATCCATGCGCACAGGGCGAGCCTTTCGGGGAGAGCTGCCCCAGCTCCTCCTCGAGTTTCTCCGTCCCCGAGCCGAAGTATTTGATATAGCGGCTCCCGCATTTCGACAGGTCTCAGGCACGGAGGCGTGCAGATCGCAGTGATGACAGACAAGCGTTCCATTCGCGTGGTAGACGAGCGGCATCGAACACTGGGCGCAGGATGATGACAGTGCCGCAGGAACGGCACATGATAAAGGTCGAATAGCCACGCCTGTTCAGCATGATAATCGCCTGTCTCGCGACGTGCAAGCGTCTCTGTCAGGAGCTCGCGCAGCGGAGACGAGATGATCGTACGCCGTCCCCGCCGCAGTTCCTCGCGCATATCAACGGCACGCACCTGCGGCAGTGGCTGACCGCCGATGCGCTCGGGCATCGTGGAGTGTCAGCTCTCCCGCACGCGCTCGGGCATAGGTTTCGAGCGAAGGCGTTGCTGCCGAGCACGAGGGAGTGCGCCAGTACCGCCGCGCGAGAATCTCCAGAATCCACACGCGCATGGTAGCGCGGCGATTCGTCCTGCTTGTAGGGACATATCCTGCTCCTCATCGAGGATGATCGCGCCGACATTTTCGGCGGGTGTGAAGAGTGCCGAGCGCGCACCGATGATGATGCCCGCCTCCCACGGCGCACACGGAAGATGGAATCGTTTCGCTCCGCGTGCGAGAGCTGACTGTGCAGGACGACGATACTCGCGCGAACACCTCCCTGAAATGCTGTGATGAGCTGACCTGTGAGCGCAATCTCGGGCATGAGCACGATCACCTGCCGTCCCGCCGCACGCACAGCACGCGCCGTCTCAATGTAGACGCGCGTTTTTCCGCCGCCCGTCACACCGTGGAGCAGATATCCGTGAAATCCGCCCTCGGCCAGCCCTCTGTGCAGGGCAGCAAACCGCATTTGCCTGTGCGTCCGTCAGTTCTTCGGGTTGTGCAGCAGCCGCTCGCTGCCGCATAGCTGATCACGCAGCTTGCGGCGCGCATGCGCGGTCAAAAAGGCCCTGCTTCGATAAGATTCTTGATCGTTGCAGGTGAGACACCCTTTCGTCGAGTTCGGCGCGTGCATATCTCGTTCTGCTCCCGAAAGAGCGTGAGTGCACGTGTCCTGGGCAGGTTTGCGGGAAAATTCCGCAAGAATGTCGTCCGTAATCTCCCCCGCGGTATAGAACTTCTCGTACTGCGCCTTGTCACGTTTATCGGCACAGTATTCCTGGCGCACGCAGATGATAGCGCAGTGAGTTTTTCCATCGCTCCCTCCACCGCCGTGTCCGGCAAGGCGCCGGCGCAGTTGCAGCTAAGAGACTGGCTGCCATGTTCACGCAGACAGTCATATACGGCATGCACACGCGCGTCTGCAGGATGGGATGCCCGTGTCGGCAGCTTCCTCCGCCGCATAGACCGGGAAGATGCGCAGCCCGCTCTTTCCCCGGCATGAAAAAGACGCATGATCTCCGCCGCCGAACAGAGGTAAAAATCCGCAAGCTTCCGTGCGGCTGCAAGCAGCGCGGGGAGAACCACGCCCTCATCGACCGCCGCAATGATCTCTCGCAGGCTGGTGTCCCCATCCCGTGCCGCATCATAGGGGCGCTACACGGGTGACGAAGCCCTCCTTGCGCACATTGCCGAACGGACGAATACGCGCCAGCCCGCTGTGATCTGCGCGAGCCGTTCCGGCAGAACATAGGTGAACTCCTGCGCATGCTCTTGACCGGACATGTTGATATAGACATCCGCAACGGTCATATGTTCACTTTCTCACCAAAAAGCCGTTACACGAAAGCATTCGTGCAACAGCTCCTTTCCATTTCGCCATTTTATGAAGCGATCTCCGCTGATTTGCACGAGAATTTCCTGGCATGCTTGACATGCAGGACATATACAGGTCGTTCCGCCCCTGTTCCTTCGCCTTCCTCGCCAGCAGCCGTGAGGGCCGCTTGCTTCTTCTCACCGAATACGGCAACGCCCTCCGGCGACTCTGTAAAGCTGATGAGGCGATCGATGGTCAGCATCATCGCTCTTAATCTCCTCGATGAGTGCTCGAAACGTCGATTTCTCCTCTGCTGTATCGACGGCCTCGAGGAAAGTATCCGCCTTTTCCTTCAAGCCCTCGTAGGTCATCGCGCATCCACGTGCTTATAGAACCCGATCGATCACGCCACTCGCGATCCAACGCCATCCCTCATCCTCCTCAATTCCCTCTGCTGCTCGTATTTCTAGGAATCGCTGATAAAATGAAGTCCGTCAGATTGGCGTAGATTTTTCGTCCGGAACAAGGAGACAAACCGGACGCATAGCCACAGCTATGGTGGAGGATTTGGCGACACAGTGTGAGCAAAAGATGCGCTAAGATGGCGCGGTCTGAATTTATCAGTGCTTCCCTAAACAATCTATTCGTTATTATAGGACAAAGGTACACGTTTGACAACTGGAAAATTTTTGATTGTTCAAATTCCGAGTATTTCTCTCGAATGTGGCTTTGGTCACATTCTTCAGCGGATATTCCGTGTATAATATGCACAAATTCTCACAACACACAAGGAGGAAAACATTGGCAATCCCTGAACAATATCCAGCATCAACAGGCCCTTCTGCTCAAGGACCAGGTTGCATACGCAGACGGACAGGTCATCAGCAAGACGCTCGTCCAGAATAAGGACTGGCGGTCACCCTCTGCGCCTTTTGCGAAAGGGGCGAGGGCATCAGCACGCATGAGTCGAAGGGCGACGCACTCTGTCACGGCACTTGACGGTGAGGGCATCATCAAGATTGACGACGAGACTCCATACGCTCAAGGCCGGTGAGAGCATTGTCATGCCCGCCAAGCATCCGCACTCGGTGTATGCGGCAAAAGAGACACCGTTCAAGATGCTCCTCGTGGTATTGCGTTCCCCGAGGCGTAATCCCCGATCCATTTTCCTCGAAAGCAAAACACCCGCGGCGGAAGAGCCGCGGTGTTTTTGCTTTCTCTTCCTCCTGCTGCGGGACAAAACCTTTTCCTGCTGTAGGAATTACGCGGTGACGACTTCATATACTTTTTGAACACCGTGCAGAAATCTTTATAATCGCCGAAGCCATTCTCCTCGCTGACCTCGTAGACGCGGTACTCGCCCGAAGCAAGCTGGGCACTGGCATTCTGCAGACGCCCGCGTCAGCATTTCGAGAAAGGTCTGCCCTGCCGCTTTTTGAGTTTGCGGCTGAGGTAGCTCGCACTCACGCCCGCCTCCTCGCGATGGCTTCGATACTGAGGCGCTTGCGATAGTCCGCACGGATGCGCTCCATCGCGTGCCTGACGTATGGATTCAGCGCGGCATCCTCGAAATAACGTCGCCAGTCGATGTCCCCCTCAAACAGCGCTCTGTCTCCCAGCGCTGTGCGCTCTGCAAGTCTCCGCATAAGTATGACAAAGTTCCCGCTCATCGACAGGGCTTTCAGCAAATAGTCTGCAGCATGCAGGGCGATTGCTTTCTTCGCATAGGTCAAACCTGCAGCTAGCTGCAGAGGAAGATGATCTGTGGCAGGATGCCTTCCTCCCCGTGCACGCCCGCCATCGCCATCCCCATCCACATGCGCGGCATGCGAATGTCCGTCAGCACGACATCGGGACGCTCCGTACGCAGGAGTTCCAGCCCTCTCCTGCCGTCGGACGCATCCCCCACAACGACACAGCCTATGCCCGTCCAGTCAATCGTACAGAGCAGTCCACGCCGGATGAACTCCTCATCCTCAACAATGAGAACGCGCAGCACAGTACATCCTCCTCTGTTGTCCGCCGGCAGCAGCATCGTGACACAAGTGCGCCCGCTGGCCGCCGCGTGATCTCGATGCCGTAGTCCATCGCCATAGAGCAGCTGAATGCGGCGGTGTATGTTGTAGATGCTGTGTGTACACTGCGATTCTCGCCATGCTCCAGCAGCGCACGCATATAACACAGGGTCTCTCCCGACATGCCCGCACCCGCATCCTCGATCACACTATGCAGCCGGCCGTCATCGACTCGCAATCCGCGTCGCAATGTGGATCTCCCTCCGCATTCGCGCGCGCTGTAGTGGATGTATTCTCCACGATGCGGCATGGAGAAGTTTCGAACGAAGCACGGCGCGGCGGCCTCTGCAATCTCCTCAGGAATAGTCCAGACGCGCACCGAGCGGTACCGCTGAATCTCGATGTAGTTCTCAAGGTAGCGGATGTCCTCGGCGAGTGTCACGCACTGCGTACGGTTGTCACTGCTGTAGCGCAGGAGTGCAGAGAGTGCCGTAATCATACGCATGGCAGCATCCGGATTGAATTTTAGGGTCATGTATTTTAAGTGTTTTCGAGTGTACAAGAGAGAAATGTGGGTTAAATTGTGATTCGAGCTGACGCAGTCCGAGATCACACTTACGCGTGCCCTTTCCTCATTTTCCTCGCATCAACTGGTACAAGGTCTTCACCCCTGCGGTTGTACTCGCCCGCGATCTCCTCGAACTCATTGCCCGTCCGGATCCTCAGCTCCCGATGCAGCCTCTCCGTGCCGCACATCACGAAATGCCGCAACAATCTCATCCATCGCACGCATCTTCTCCGCTGTCGCGGCGGCACAGGAAGACGATGAGGGATCATCGAGATAGCTAGCACGGCAGAGGATCGCCGCTCCCGTTGCGAACTGAATGATGCGGCTGCCGACGGGAAGAACGGCATAGACGGTGAAAAGCCCGTCCAGCACGGGCTCCTGCGACACATAGAACTGCTGCCCATCCACCGTGATCCAGACGCATGTGCGTCCGCAAGCTCCGGAACGATCCATGAAAGATAGGATCGCGAGATCGTCATCGTGGAAAATGGAGCGCGTCCGGAACGATCTGTGACGACAACGTGCATCTTCTCACCTCGTCTGGAGGCGTTTCGCGAGTTCCTGCACAGGCACGACAAAGAGGGCATAGCCCCTGCTTCTGCTGACAGCGCTCCCTATGCAGATGCGCTGTGGGCGACGGTGCGCGGATCGCTCTGACCGATAACGTGGTCCCACTCATGGTTCTGCACGCGGGACAAATTCTGGACTGCAGCCTCTGCCCCTCCATACGTGAGAGAACGCGCCCCACTGCGGCGGTGCTGAGGTAGGAGGGAACGTCGAGCGCGTCTGAAAGACAGACTGATGCCGCCGCGCATCCAAAAGAGAGAAGCGCGAAGTGTGCCGTGCAGATTCAGTTCCGCATACAGCTGCTCAAAATACAGGTGGCTCCTCCGACGCCCCGCGCGTCGGCAGCATGCCATTTGCCGCAAACGGGCTGCTGCACGCGTTTCTGCAGTCATGCGTCAGCTCTGTAAAGATCCGCCCGCCGCACGCGCTCCTCCGCCGTACGGCGTCACGACATTCCGCTCCCAGTAAAGGGCTGCAAGGAAGATGCAGATGAGCGCGATGAGGAGCCCCTGGCGTGCTATTTTAGAGCACTGCGTACTTCATCTTGAAAGAGCGTCGCATACCTCCCACCTTTCCTCGCATTTCACACAAATACGAATTTATTATAGCAGATCTCTGTAAATACAAAAATACCGGAAGGATACACCTCCGGTACTTTTGTATGTGACGCAATGGCACCTTGAGATTCACGTACGCTTTCAGAAGATATCCTTGAACTTGTCAGCTACGCTGCTCTCTCGACGACCTGCTCGTTGTCGTCGATGATCTTGATCTGGTCCTTCGGCAGAAAGTCCGACCGGCGCGTCCACATCGTCGCGCACGGAGCGGCGGTGGGCTGACGTAAATCGATGCTCGTGCGCTTCCCTGCTCGTGATGAAGTCGATGAACTTCTTCGCATTCTCCATGTGCTTTGCGTTCTTGACGATGTAGATGCCGTCGGGACTTGGAGAGTAACGCCCTCCTTCATGTAGATGAGCTTCACGGGTGCGCCGTCCGCAACGTACTTCTGCGCCGCCCTCTTCGAACGTAAAGGCCCACGGCGTACTCACCGTCCGCTACGCCCCACTTGTAGACCGCAGACGAGCCGGAGAGCAGCTTTCCGTCGAGATTGCGGCAGAGCTTCCACATAGTCCCAGCCCTTTGTCGATCGCCATTCCCCATCGCGTAGAGCATGTTGGACGAGGTGCTCGTAGGAGGAGGAGGGACTTCGACGGATCGGCAAATGCGATCTTTTCCTTCTTCAGTGCGAGATTCAGCAGATCCTCCTACCCCTCGACCTTCACATCGCCGAGAAGATTCGTATTGACCATGATGACGCTCGGGATATCCGTGAAGCGCGTCATCGGTCCCCTCGGTGTTCTTGAACGCCTTCTGAATGTGATCTGCGTTCACCGGGGTATGTTCTCGAAGAGATCCGCCTCGGCTTCATCGTATTCAGTGAGCCGCCCCGCAGAAGATGTCGCCGAGCGGATTCGCGTTTCTCGGACTCGACACGCTTTGAAGAGCTCCCCACTCCGCCGCGATGATATCGACCTTTACGCCGCTCTGCTTCAAACTCCTCCACGAGAGGATTGATGAACGCAAGCGGATGCGGGCAGTAGATGACCAGCGAATTGTCGTCTCGCCGCTGCCTGCTTTTTCTCTCCCCCACCGCAGCCAGTGAGCGCCGCCCAGCATCAGCGATGCCGCGAGGACGGCAAACATTTTCTTGAACCTCATGAAAAGAACCTCCTTTGACAGAAAAACCATCTATGAGGCTTTTTGCCTAAAAGCCTCACAGCGTGACATCCTTGCTGCCGAAACCTTGAAGAACGTCACCATCGCAGCGATTGTCGTCAGCGTGAGGATGGTCGAGAGCGCAGCCGTATGCCGTAGCTCGCGCGGATGACCTCCGGTGATTGCGACCGACATCGTCTTCGTCATACCCGTGAAGAGGATGACCGAGGAACTGAGTTCGTTGATCGCTGTGATCCACGAGAGGATCGCCCCGCTCGCGACCCCCGGCAGCATCATGATCGTCGTCACCTTAAAAGAACGTTTTGAGCGGCGAGGCTCGAGGCTGATGGATGCCTCCTCAATGCTCGGGCTGATCTGATAGAGGATCGCGGAACTTGAGCGCAGTGTATAGGAGCGACGCCCTATAACGAGTGAGATGATAATGAGCGCTGTCCCTGAGAGCAGGATCGGCTCTCGTTGAACGCGAGCAGCAGCGTGATGCCGAGCACCGAGCCCGGGATAATATACGGGAACATCGTGAGTGTGTCAATCGATGTCCGTGAGCATACTCTTGCGCCGCGTCGTGGGTATGCGACCGTCATGCCGAGGAATACGATGGCAGGATCGCCGCCTACTGTAAAGGTAGGTCGTTCGAGATCGCGGTTGCCGAGGCTGCAGATCGTCTGCGCTCTCGAGCGAATACCCGCCCGTAAAGACTGCACCACGTGTGCCGAGAAACGACGTGTAGATGACGACGAGCTGCGGAATCATCGACAGTGCGACGAGAGCAGATAGATCAGAACGTGCACAGTGACATTTCCGCGCCCTTCATCTCCTTTACCTCGATGGGACGGAGGAGCTCATCGTAAAGGACTTGCGGCTCACCACATATTTTTGCAGCAGGAAGATGGTCGAGGTGATGACAACGCGATCGCCGCCATCGCCGCCGCGAAGTTCGCCTGATCGCCCACCCTCATTGATGAACCCCGAGTAGATCGGATGACCGGCATGACGTTGAAGCCCTCGCCAATCAGCATCAGGCGTGCCGAAGTCCGCCATTGCATTCATGAAGACCATGAGCGCTCCCGCGAGGATCGTCGGCGTGATAAGCGGTCACGATGACCGTCACCACCTGCGCACGCCGCTGCAGCCGAGGCTCTCCGCTGCCTCAATCAAGGCGGAGGTCGATGTTCTTCATCGCGCCCGCCGCATAGAGGTAGATGAACGGATAGAGCTTGAGCGTCAGGACAAGCAGGATACCGAGAATCCATGAGATCGACGGGAACTCGTACTGAAAACGTTTCCTGCAGCCACTGTGTCAGAATGCCGCTGCGCCCGCCGATGAGGATCCACGAGTACGCACCGATGAACGGCGGCGAGAGCAGCGAGATGATGATGCAGATCTCAGGCGCACTCTTGAAACGGATACGGTAGAGTGTCATAGTACGCGAGTGCCAGTGCCGATCACAATCGCGAGCACCGTCACATACGCCGTCACGCTGAAGCTGTTGATCATCGACTCGATAGTAATATTTCGCCTCGAAGGAAATGAGAGAGAAGATAGGAGCGTAAAATCTCTCCGTCACCGCGTCTTGGAACGCTGATGCAAAGAGCGAGAAGAGCGGATAGATAAGGAAAAGGCTGAAATCCGCGATGGAGCAGCGTAATCCCGGGTCCAGAAATCCCAGCGCAGATGGAGCTCTACTCATAGCGCGACCACATCCTTCAGGATATTGCGCGCACCGTCCGCCGTGAAGATATTGACCTTCCGTGCATTCGGCCGCAGATGCACCGTGTCCCCACCTCGAGCTTCTGTGTCGCATGACTGAGATCCTGCGAGAACTCGAGTGAGGCCTGCTGCGGCAGGACCATCTCATCATCAAAGTCCAGACTGTAGCTGATGTACTTGCCGAGGAAAAACCTTCGTCTTCACCTTGCACGGCAGGCCATCCTCCTGAATGAGAGCTCCGGGCGCACGGAGATCACAACCTCCATGCCGTCCTCTGCCTCGGCACCGAGGTTCGCCATCGGCATCTCGTAGCCGTTGCGGAAGGTGACGGCACACTATCGCCCGACTCTTTGCACGCGTCCGTGGAACAGGTTGAGTGTCCGATAAAGGTCGAGACAAAGATCGTTCCACGGTCGTTCGTAGATCGTCTGCGGTCGCCGTCTGCTGAATCTCGCCCTGTTCAGTGACGGCAATGCGGTCAGAGATCGAGAGTGCCTCTCCTGATCGTGCGTGACGTAGACCGTCGTGATCCTGACCGTCTTCGCACCGCGCGGATTGCCGAACGCATCTCAATGCGCAGCTTCGCATCGAGGCTTCGAGAGCGGCTCGTCCATCAGCAGCACGCTCGGATGAATGACGATCGCGTCGCAGTAGCGCTACGCGCGTGCTGCCGCCCGCCCGAGAGGCGTTCGGGAGACGATCCCGATAGTCCGCAATCTGTACGACATCGAGGATGCGGTCCACCTTTCTCCTTCATCTCCACCTTCGGCACATCGCGCAGCTTCAGTCCGTACTCCACATTCTGCCGCACGGTCAGATGCGGAAAGATCGCGTAGCCTGAAACACCATGCCGATGTTCCGTTTGCGCGGGAATGTCGTTGATCCGTTGCTCATTGAAGAGGATATCTCCCCCCAATGCTGTTGAATCACGATCAGTGCGCAGGAGCGTCGTCTGCGCAGCCCGAAGGACCAAGCAAAGTGAAGAACTCTCCGTTGTGGATGTGTTCCGTAATCCCCGGAATGATGGTGAGATCGCCATATCGTTTCCACGGCATTCTCAATGAATCGCAACGCTCATAGAATCCCTCCAACTTTTAGCAGCATCGAACCCCTTCACTCTTTATTCGTCTGATTATTTATAGTATACAAAAAGAATAACCAAAGAACATCCACAAATCTGCTAAAAATATCCGAAAAACTGAACTTATTTATAAACATAAATCCCCCATCAATAGGAAGCAAGCCTATGATGAGAGATTTTGGGCATGGATGGAACTTGGGATGCGCGATGTCTCCCAAAGCACCCCTAGTGAAACAAGCGTACGTTCACTTGTGTAACGAGGTGTTTGCGTGGAGCACACGTACAGAGAACAGAAATCACAGGATTGCTCTCCGCCGCCGCCATCACGAGCGAAGCGAAATGCTCGAACGTCAGCCCGCCCCTGCAGATCAGATGCAGTACGGTTCACGCATGGGGCCGTCCGCACTCAGCCTCGATCGACGCGCCCCTGCACGAACGTTCCCCGCGCCATGATGATCTGGTCGTAGCCCCGGCATATCCCACGGCTCGGGCGCGGCGAACGCATCCACGGGTGACATGGCCTGAATCGCACGCGCGAACGCTCTTCATCCGTTCCGCATCCCGGCACAATCGCCTGTGCGATGTCGCTGCGTGCATCTGTGAGCGCGGAATGTAGGGCAGCCGAGCCTCGAAGATGCCCGCAGCAAAGACTGCCCCTTGAGGGGCCCCTGCGCAACGACGTGCGGTGCGAGGAAAAAGTCCCTGAAAGAGCAGGCGATTCGGAGATGAGGCTCGCGCCAGCTCGTCCCCATCCCCGGTGCGGTCAGGCGATAGGATGCCATCTCCACGAGCGTACTCCGCCCTGCGATAGCCGCCCGTCGGCGCAAGCGCCGCCGCCGGGGTTCCCTGATGAGCGAGCCTGCCATGATGATCGACCGTGGGATCTCCGTCGGCCAACGGCATCGACGAACTCTCCATAGCAGTTGTCGACAACACAATGCAGCTTTGGATTCACCGCCTTGATCCGTGCGCTGACCGTACGGATATCCTCGATGCTGAGCGGCTCAGCGCGCACTGCAGCCGCGCGAACGCCGCACCAGTGCAACCTTCGTCCGCGCCGTCACAATGCGGTCAATGCCATCCAGATCGACGTGTCCATCCCGCATCGGCAGCTCGTCATAGAGCACGCCGAACTCCTTCAGAGATCCGATACTCATGCGCCCAGCCAATCGCGGTCTGCATCGTATCGTAAGGTGCCCGTGATGGAGACAGAGCTGATCGCCGGACGCAGGATGCCGTTTAACAGCACCGTTGCAAGCGCGTGCGTCCCGAGACGAACTGCGTCCGCATCGAGCGCCCGCTCCGCACCAAAGACGCGCGCATAGAGTTCGTCCAGCTTCTCGCGCCCGAGATCACTGTACGCATAACCCGCACTCACGCCGAAATGCGCGTCTGAGACGCGGCACGCCCGCATGGCATCGAGTACCTTTCGCGTATTGAACTCCCGCCGTCTCATCCATGCGTGCAAAACGCCGCGCGTGCCCGCTCAATAACATCAGCGCGCAGTGCGCCTAACCTGTCTCTCTGCAATGCTTTCCTCCCATTCTACCCGTTCTTTTCCAATTCCGACTGCGCACGCGCCGTGCGCAGATAGGACACAAGATGCAGTTTCAGCCGCTGCTCCAGTTCCTCAAGATCCGCTGCATCAAACGAGTAACTCACGTACGGCATATGGTTCACGTGATACTCGCCGAAGAACTCATTCCGATAGCAGTTGTACAGATGCCGACATCGTCTGCCCCGCGCAAAATCCATAGTCAATGATGAGGAAGGACCTGTCGTCAGCTGTACCGGGCGCAGACGGACGGACCAAAGAGCTCGAAGCCCTCAAGCTCCTCAGGAAGCGCGGTGCCATACGCCCACATCTCGATGTTCTCACGCACGGGCAGTACCCTGCTCAGCCGCGTCAGCGTGCAGCTCGCTATCACGCACGGCAGTGCACGCCGCAGTTTCCGCCAAACGCCGTCAAACTCGCCAAATGAAGGATCTGGCAGAGCAAAGTCCACCATCGACCGACCTCTACGCGCAGCTTGTACCGATGTTGTCGGCATCATAGAAACCGACAACCGCATTCGGTGCCCCGCCGCAGAGTCGAGGCGAAGAACGCATATCAGAAAGCTCGCGACAGCTCCGCGCCTCGATAAAACAAAAGCGCGCGGATCTTCTGCGGGAGCTTCCATCGGTTACCGTGTCCACCCGCAGCGCGTCATCACTCTTTCCGTGAACCTCAGCCATCAAATACGCCCCTTTACTTTGCCCGTATCGCCCGCGTTTTCGCCATCGGAAATCGCCCCGCGCAGAGTGGGCAGCCCGGCGCATAGGGTCCTCCACCATCCATCAGAGGAGTGCCGCAGCAGGCACGTCGCCGAAACTGCCTTGCCGCCGCCGCGGTGGTCGATGCAGGCAGCACCGCAACGGAACATGCACCTCGCCGCCTGACCACCCTTCACGCATGCTCCTTGATCGAGCGACGTCGTCAGCCGATATCCCTCGACGAGATGAGACACATGTTCGCCCTTGCGCAGGCGAAAAGCCGCGTGCAAACGTCATCTTTCCCGTCCACGCGCTCCGTGAAGATCGCGCGCGTCCCGAGCGATTTTCTCCGGTTTACGCGCGAGCAGTGATCCCCGTCACAGGGCCGACCACTCGTCTCACTCTGTGCATCCTGAACTTCTTCGCCACTGTCAGCGCAGAGCTGCGCCGTGGCGGGATGTTGAGCACATTGAACTTTCTCGACGTAGTAGTGGCTGCGTGCAGATCCGGAGGTCAGCAAGAAATGCCCATCCATAATCTTCGCACCCGCTTTTGACAAGCAAGTGCAGCGCGCATTTCTTCCCGGCGTCACGATACAGCCTATCTCTTCGTGGCCTCGCTGCCGCTGCGCGGATCGCCGCATAGATCGCCCGTCAACCGACCGGGCAATCTGCGATGCACCCGGCATCGGCATTGCCCCTGCCAGCCGGTGTCACGCGCTTCGCTGATCGTCTCGGTGATGACGCTGCGGACCGGATGGTCTTTCGCGTAACGATCAGAAAATCATCGTCGCTGCGCGCGAACTCTGCCGTCTCTGGCGTGAGAAGCTTTTGACCACGCCGGGCGCCTGGCCCGCCTGTGCGAGCTTCTCTGCGCACGCGTACAGCACTGCGTCGGCAACGTCTCGTAGCCCAAAGCTCGCCTGCTCCAGTCCTGGTGCATCCATGCTTGCGAGTCATCAGTGCGCCGATCAGCCGACAGGGAACCCCCATTTCAGTCTGCGTCGCACGATGTCAGCGCCTCACGCGCCGTCCTTGCATCATACGCAGCCTGCCCGCCGTGCGGGACATTTAGAATATCGGATCGAGGCCGCAGCAGTGAGCAGAGTCCGCCGTTGCCGACTCGTACTCGGCTATCGCGGAGCTTCAGCATCCAGACACGTCTGTCGCGCCTTCGTTACGCGGACGATAGTCCCCGCCGAGTGCATAGAAGCAGGCTCATGCCCACCTGTGGCTGAAGCGCCGATCGCCCGTACCATAGTCGTCTCACTGAAGACGCTCCGCATCAGCCCCGCGTCGGCACATCGAGCGTGCCGCACTCAACCGCTTTCCGTCTCGTCACTGTCGTTCACTTCTGGCGATGCGCAGTCGCGCATCGCCGCGCGCGCGCATGTTCCTCCCCGTGAAAGGCGCAACCTGAAGTCCCGTCCGCCAGCGCAGGATAGGACATCGCCTTCGCCGCGATCGTCGAGAGCACGAGCTCGTCACGGTCGCGCCACATCCGCACGCGAACACGCCCTCACACCACCCAAAAACTCTGCAAAGAAGAGCCGCTCGAGATGGATCCCATGCTCCGCTGAGCAACTGCGACTCCGACGAGTGCTATCTGCGCCAGCGGGCATAGAGGTGCGCACGCGCACAGCCACGCGTTCTCGCCGTCTTCCGCACAGACGCTCGGCGGCAGGACGATTTCCCGATCGCGTAGTCGACGCCGGTTCACGGCACAGGTCGCCCATCGCACCCGGCCAGCGTGGCAGCTCACACGCCCAGGCGATGACGGACGGTATCTCGGCACTGCGCATGCAGGAGGTGCCGCCGTCTCGCTGTACACGGCAGTACCGAGTTGCCGCACGGATCGCTTATCCAGTGCATACTGCAGGTCGAGCATCCCGATCGTCCGTGAAAATTCTCCCACGAGTGAGCAACCCGTGCTCGCAACGATCATCCCGCACACGCAGCAAGCATATCTACCGGTTCGTACTTTCGACGCGCCACATCGCCCTGCGTGTGGCAGTGCACTTCGCCCTCGTCCCCCGCCGCCTGCATGAATACCACGCGCAGCACGGACGAGAAGCTGCGCGTGCATGGTGAAAACAGGCTTCTGCCCTCGCCGCCGCCCGCTCCAAAAACGGCAGGTGCGCCACATCCGCAAACGATGCAACGGACGCGGCACGACATGCCCGCGCGTCTCAAAATGATCGCGCGGTAGAGCTGCCGCCTTCTCCTCTGCCTTACTTTGAGGCACGCCGGAGGAGCAGCGAGAGCCGGCGCTCCTTCCTCCCTGTGAGCGCCGTCCTCGCTGTCATGACCTCGCAGGCTGCTGATAGAATAGAACGGCTGACAGCCTCGTATAGCCCTACCCTGCGGAGGGCACCAAAATCGACCCGTCGCGCCAGACAAAGAGAATACCGCCGGGCTTTCAGGCCTCAGAAGAAATGCCGATTGTGTTGATCCTTTGCCCCATCCGTGAAAGTAGCATGACACGACGACAGTGGCAGAGGATCGCGATCAAAGCCCGTCTCGAACTTGTCCCGGTGAGATCAGTTGCCGTTTGAACTCGATCGCGTTCTTGATTTCTGTCACGTGCGAAATGAGACCGTTATCCTCATCGAAATTTCAGGCGGCGATCCGGCGCCATACCTGATCTCATCCGCCGCAGTATCAACCGCGCTTGCCTTTATATGAGAATCTCAATATCGAGATCGGAGGCGAGAATGCAGACGCGTCCCCGGCGTCATCTCCTTCATGATGATCGCGAAGCACTGGTCGGCCCGCAGCCGATCGAGCAGCCCGCGCTCCAGATGGCGCTGAGCTTCGGCGAACGTGTCATGAAGATCGAATGACATCCGTCTTCGAGCTTTGCTGAACGCCTCGCGTGCGGGTCGCTCCGACACGTTGATCGTCGTGATACCACTGAACGCAGCAAAGTCGTCCTTGTCTCACAGACATGACCAAGCGGCGTATGCGACGCCCGTATCAGGCCGGCACGCGTGATCGGGGATTGCGATCCGAACGCCCATCTGCGGCTCCTGTAGCATCGAGATCGATCTCCGTCTTTCGTCAGCTTCTGCCGTTTCAAACTGCTCCCCGTCGCGATCTTCCGACATATAGTCCCTCCGCTCACATACATGTCCCTCACATTAATCTTACTGGATCGTAAAACAGACACGGCAAAGATTTCTTCACCGCGCCGGCAGGATCGCGAGAACTCCTCGCGCCATAGATACAGACACTCTGCCCCGTCAACATCATCGATGAGGTGAAAGCGAGCGTTCGAACACGCCCGCCCTGGGTGCCTGCGCAGAGGTATTTTGTCTCAGGAGTCCTCCGGCCACCACACGCCCAGCCTTTGATCTCGAGCCGCCTGTCCTCACTGTAGGAGACCCGACAGCATCTCTTTGTAAATCCCGGCAGTCTGCGAACAACTCCATAGCAATTCTCACAGTCAGATCGCATCGACGCGTCCGGGAAGAGCATCCCGCCTACCTCGTCGAACGGGTTGAAACCGAATGCTCCATCACGGACCCGGAGGGCTCTCTTTCCAGCATCTCCCGGCTTCTCGGCATTTCCTCAGACTGAACGGCGCAATGGGATCGATACGCAGACCACTCCAAACATTCGACGATTATCCACGCCCATTATAGCAATAAAGCGACCTTTCGGCAGTGCAGACAGGGCGGCGCACAAACGCCGCCCCTGAAAGCTCGAAAGAGCCGCCAGCACATCCCGCACGCCCTTCAAACTAGGTATTGCGTGGGCATGTCGAGTCAGTCGTGTTCCGGGCGCACCTCGACCCTGATGCTGCCGGTGTAACGGCGGTCTCCGGCCCGACCGTCTGATGCGAACAGGGCAGCCGATCAGGCTCGCAGTCGTTGAACTGCAGCACCGCAAGCGCTCACTGCGCGATCGTCGAGCAGCATGGATCGCCCGCCGCATCGAGAGTTCCTCACAGACCTCCCCCAGCATATGCAAGCCGCGCGTCATCCTTGTACTGACCGCGCATCGATCGACGACCACACGGAGCGATCGCACGGCCAGATGATGCCGTGCCTGCCGTCATGCTCTGTTTCGATCGCCGCCGCCATCGTGCGCCCGACGCCGATGCCGTAGCACCCCATCTGGCATGAAGTTGCGCCTCGCCCGTCTCATCGAGGAAGCTGGGTCGCCCCCATCGCCCCACTGTACTTTGCAGCTGAGGGCGAAGATCTGCCCGCCTCAGTCGCCGCGTCCGATATGCAGGTGCCCGCCATTGCAGACGGGACATGCATCCCTCCTCGACCAGGGCGGATGTCCGCCACCGTTCAGCAGCCTGTCGCGCTCGGATTCACATATCTGGCAGTGGTGGTATCCGCCCGCGCGTCTTCGGAAACGGTATCATTGCGCATCCGCATCGCCGTCTTCATCGACAACGATGTGCGCCCGTATGCTAATCGCCCATAGCCGCAGCCGCCGACTGCACGGATCGCTTTCCTCGTCCGGCCATACGCAGGTCACGCGCGCGCGGAACGGCGTTTGCGGAGCTTGATCCTGTTCCTCACCCCGTGGTCGTGCCGCGCAGGAAGGCAAAGGATGAGTGGTGGTCGTCCTCCGCCTGGATAGGCGACCGCCTGCATCGTCTTTTTCGACGGGAACTTTTCAGATATTCCTCGCAGCAGACGGCGGATCGTAGCGTGCGCCCGGTGTCGCCACCTTCTCAAGCGGCAGTTCCCGCCTCGTCGGGGCTTCCATCGGACGCAGCGCCGCCTTCATCGCCCGCCGCATCGCTGCATAAGGCACGCATCGCAGCAGTGCAGCGCGACTCCGCCCTCGAGGCAGCGGAGACGGTGAAACTCTCGAGTGACTGACCGCCGATTCGCGCCGCTGTCCGCCCCCAGCGCGGAAATCCAGTCCGCAGCGCGTGAAGATATTCGCGTACGCCACCGACATCTTGCGGTAGGACTGTTCATCTCCTGGACATCCTTGTCGAAAGAACAAGCGTCTTTTCATGATGAACCTGCGGCTCGCCAGCATGATGCCAGCGCGGACGCAGGCGCTCATCGCGGAGCAAATCCTGTCCTGATCGGATAGAGCAGGACGGGCAGCCGCTTTATACGGCACGCAGCTCATCGCGCACGAGTGCCGTCATCATCTCTTCATGCGTCGGTCCCATGCAGAACTTCGCGGTACATGGCGGCGATCCCGACACGGATCACTCCCGCGCCGTATGCGCCTAACGCTGCCGTCTCCCAGAGCTCGGACGGCTGGAGTGATCGGCATCTGCATTCCCGTCCGCCCGCTGCATCCATCTCTCGCGGATGGATCTGCGGATCTTGCGGACCGGGCGCCACGCGAGCGGCAGATAGTATGCATGCTGCAGACTTGCAGGATCAGCCCTGCGCGGTACACGCCGAGCCGATGGCTGGCAACTCTCGCTCTGCAGGTGTATTTCTGAGTGTGGGCGCGTACAGACTCGTGGGTTTCATGACGTTTTGCGTTCCTCCAGTATTGCATCACTTCGAAACAGTTCGGAAAGCAGCTCTTCTTCCTTTACCTTGCGGACACCACCCTTGCGGAAGATCAGTCCTCACCGTTGCCGCCCGCAATACCGCACATCTGCGCTGCGTGTTTCACCGGGGCTGCTGACGACGCAGCCCATCACGGCGACTGATCGATCCTCCATGCCGCGCAGCGTCCTCGACCTTCTCCCGCGATCTCCACGAGGTTGATGCCCGTGCCCGCAGGTCGGGCAGGCGACGAGCGTCGGCCTGTACTCCCTTCAGTCCGAGGCTCAGGATCCTGAGTCGCGGTGCGCACCCTCAACGACCGGATCCCCGTCATGCGAGATGCGTGATCATCGCCGATCCCCGGCAAGGAGCGCACCGACACCGACCGAGGACTTGATGATCCCGGTTCCCGCGTCAAAAGTGCCTCCGTGATGCCGAGATGGGAGCTGATATCCACGCGCTCACCATCAGGACGATGCCGCGTCAGCGAAATGATCACAGCCTTCAGCGAGATCTCGTATCGTAGAAGTCCAGCCCTCGCACATGTGCATGCTCCATCGTGGACTCGACCAATGCTTCGCCGCCGTTACGCCGTATTTCGTCAGGATTTTATGATCGAGCGATCCGGCGCTGACGCCGATACGGATGGGGATTCTCCTCGCGCGCCGCTGCGACCACCTTCTTCACGCGCGCTCCGTCCCGCCGATGTTTCAGCTGATACGCGGGCTGCAACGCCCTGCGCCACCGCCTCGAGCGCGAAGTCAGGTGTCAGCGTGATACGGCACGAGCGGCGTCTTTACCTGCACGCACGATGTCTCGAGATTCGTCTGCCGCCGCCATATCGGGCACGGCAACGTGCACGATGTCGCAGCCCTGTGCGCGCGTGCTCCACGGATCCGCGGAACGGTCGCCCGTATCCGTCGTCTTGGTATGCTGCACATGGACTGCACTTTGAAATGGGCGCATTGCCCCGATGGGATCGTTCCAAATGGATTCCGCCGTGCCGTGGCGTTCATTTCGGCATAAGCGCGAGGTCAGCCTCCTGCAAAAGATACGCATAACGTCATTCTTCATTGCGAGCAGCATGAGGAGAACGATCAGTCCCACGCCCGCATTTCTGAATATAATGCATCACTTTAGGCTGAGCGGTTTGCCGCGCACCGCTCGACGCAGAGCGTCGGAAAGACCGCCGTCGAGCGCAGGACGCAGAAGGTTGATGATCGCGAGATTGAGACCGAGCAGCGCCGCAAAGTTGAGAAGGCACAATGCCCATCTCGCAACCTCACCCCGCCATCTGCGCCACGCCGATGGGACCGGCAAGCTCTGAGCCGAGAGTTCGGAGGATGATGCGATAGAGCGCATCGAGCATCACCGCACATCATCGCCGTCCGCCTCGAATGCCATCGAGACGGACCGAAGAAAGCTGAGAGTGCTCCATAGGCATTCACAATGCCGAGGATAGCGCGATCATGCGATGCATCGTAGCGCGGCGTCACACTCGACGGTGAGTCTTCCGCACGATCCACCTGGCTTGGTCATGGAACCGTGCGTGATTCGGTATGAATCCCATCCACCAACCCCCGCCACGTCTCAACCGGCTTCCCGTCGATCACTAAGAATGCGGTCATTCGCCATAAGGCCCGCTCTGCTGCCGGAGCGTCCGGCGAGCACGGTATCGAGAGTAGGGCGCGGGTTCAAGCGTTCGCACCGCAAAGAAGAAAATGCCGAAGAAGAGGACAACGGCAGGATGAAGTTCATTGCCGAGCTCCGCGAGTATCACGATCATGCGCGACAGAATCGGCTTTGCGGCAAATAGCCGCGCCCTCGCATCGTTGTCGTCCGCATCTGCGCCCGCGATATCGTTGAAGCCGCCAAGGGGATGATGCGATCGAATATACCGTTTCGCCATAGCGGAAAACTGTAGTGCGCGGCCCAAAAGCCGATGGCGAACTCATCGACGCGCATTCCGTCAGCTTTCGCCGTATGAAATGTCCGAGCTCATGGCACAAAAGACGAGGAGGCTGAAGACAGTCACGCGTCGCGAGAATTTTTCAACATTCAGCTTCCTGATTGCCATTTTAGCGCAAAATGAAGTAGATCGGTAATAGTGAAAACGAGCGGGTGCCGTAAAAGAGCACGCTGTCGAAAACGATCCCAGATGCCGCCGTGCCCCGGGATGATCGCCCCGAGTCCTGATGCCCGCGTACTGCTTCTCATCAGCGATTCCACAAGATCGCCGAACGTGCTGTACAGCGATCGCCGCGCCAAGTCCCGCCATTTGGGCGAGCGGCATGTGCAGATAGTCTGAGCCCCGCCACTGCGTCGCCGCAATCGTACCGGCAAGCCCTGGAGGAACCCTCAACCGTCTTGTTGGGACTAATCGCAGGTGAAGCTAGTGCGCGAATGCGCACCCTGCGAAGTACGCAAAACTGTCACCGACCACGTACCGATGACACATGACCCAGACCATCGCCGTCCCGAGATCAAACGTCCAATCGAGTGTCACGTAACTGCCGACCGCATGGCACGGCAGACGAGATGGGCAAACGGCAGGTCGATGTAAACATGCTCTGCCACAGAGATGCGACATCCGGAAATGATCGAGCCATCTCCACGCAGTGATCACGGATGGGTGAGCGCCAGCACGGCAGATGCCATCAGCGCCATCAGGATCACATCCAGCTGTCCGAGATAGGCGCTGTAGAGCATGCCGCCAATGCCGAAAAGTCCGCAAAGAGCGCGGACCGCCCGCGATAGGAAAAAGGCACGCGTGAACTCAAACCACGCGTACGGCACCGCCGCTGTATGACGAACGTGCGCCCCCTCTGATCACGTAGGCGGCAAGGGCAATGTGATTGTTCCGGAAATAATACGTAATCAGCGATAGCCTCCCCATTTATCCTTCGACAGTCCTCCAAATCGTCGATTTCGCCCCTGTGAAACTTCAATCGCAGCGGCAAGTTCCTCCGGCGCGTAAAAACGTCCGGCCAGTCTCGTATCGGTAGCGCAGAGCTCCGCATAAGCGGACTCGCCAGAGCAGAAAGTTGCTCAGGCGCAGATCGCCGCTCGTACGATAAAGACGATCGACCGGTGGATCGCCCGCCGTATCGAGCGCATCGGAAAATCGCCTTCGTCGATCTCCTCGGGCGCAAGCTCTCCTGCTGCTGCGCAGTTCGGCGATGAGAGCGTACGGCACGCAGGATCTCATCCTGACTGCCGGTTCGCGGCCGAGATTGAGTGAATGCCCAGATATTGTCTGTTGCGCGCCTCTGCATCCTCCATCCGATGCAGAAAACGCTCCGTGAAGCGTCACGCCGTCCGATGAAGCGCATGCGCACGTCTTGCTCAGTGCATCTCTGTGATTTCTTTTCTCCAAGAAGGAGCAAAGAGCCTCGCAGGAAATCGACTTCAGCGCCGCGGGCGCTCCACTCTCCGTTGAAATGCATAAACGGTGAGCACCTCAACCTCTATCTCCGAGGCTGCACGCACGATCCGTTTGCGCGTACGGTGCCTCGCCTGCGTCCGGTCGAGCGCGACTTTCCTGCGCCTTGGCCCAGCGACCGTTCCCGTCCCGTGCGACGACCGCGACGTGGCGCGGCATGCTCGCACGGTCAAGCGCAAGACCGACGAATGAAGCTCCGCCGCATCGTCGGCAGAATCCGTCTTCTCACCGCGCAAACAGCTTCCACATCGTTATCCCTTCCATCCTCACTGCACATGGTGCCTCCCCTTCGGCAAAGCCGAAAGGGGAGTTCAGCGAAGGAAGCACAGATCCATTCGACACCGTCACCTTATCGCATCTTTGTGTCGCCGCCTCGGCAGCGCCCACATGGCTCCCGCCATACGGTCCGATTGGTGCTTTGAAAAACACGTCAACTGAAGGTCTATGGATGCAGCGGCTCCCCAAGCTCTTCCTTAGGCAGCGACTCGAGGCACCGCGCTGGCGCGGGTGTAAGCGTCAGATCGGAATGCCCGCCGTTCTCACGCACACGAATCACATAGAGAGATGTACCGTCCACCGCGAAGAAATCGCGCGGAGATCGTGTCTCCACCGTCCCATATGGTATACCGTCCGCCCTGGCTTCACCGGCATTCCACGATGCGCGCAAACGGAGGTCCGTCATCAGATCCCATAACCCTTTTTCCTTCGCCGCGCGCATCTCTTCCATCTGCTTGACGTAATTTATCCACAAGCTTCTGCACGGAATCCTGCCCGCGCTTGACTCGTCCTCGTTGACTCCTTGTCTTTCTCTCGAGCTTCGATTGCCCTCGTCTGCATCGCGGCGATGCTGCGCAGGCAACCTTTGCCTCCTCCGTCTTCTTGCCGACCGTCTTGATGAGTTCCTTGCGGCGCTCCTGCGTCGGCTGTGAATGGCGAGACGGATCACCGTGCCGTCCGAGTTCGGTGAGAGCCCGAGGTCGGACCTTCTGAGATTGCGATCTCGATCCGTGCAGGATGGACTCTCCCACGGCGTGATGACGATCAGTCTGAGGCCCGGAACCGTCACCTTGGCAAGCCGATTGACCGGAGGTCGGTGTCCCGGCAGTAGGGCACCATCACCTTATCGAGAAGGTTCGGCGTTGCACGCCCAGCACGCAGAGAT